>Ga0306925_10006712_pt1 | contig 10720 bp, 10 predicted proteins | sample flu12Cox44000176_FD_203755 | JGI IMG/M metagenome (GOLD analysis project Ga0306925, IMG submission 203755) | Lab enrichment of tropical soil microbial communities from Luquillo Experimental Forest, Puerto Rico - flux8day.12C.oxic.44.000.176 (v2)... | ecosystem: Environmental > Terrestrial >... | reverse complement strand
CTAATGACAACCCCAAGCCGTTCGTCTGGACCGCCGATCCCGACAAGATCATCACTGCCGTCAGACGCGGGTACCAAGCGTTAGATTCGATCCACTAGTGCGATGGCTACGTAAGAACCCGCTCACACGAAGAGACGCGTCATAGGGGCGCCTCCATCGCTCCCAGATGCTATACGGCCTCATAAGGCAGGCGGTGGATCTTTTCGATGGATCCGGAGCTCGGTTTCTGCATCTTCGGCCCCGTCCCGGCCGATCCGGGATCGAGGCAGGACGCAAGGCAAGCTCTGGACCCCGTTTTCGCTTTCGCGAGGTGACGACGGCATTCAGACCCGGGTGGCGGCGAGGCGTCCGGCGCCTTCGATGACCTCGTCCCAGTCGTCGACCTCGCGGTTGACCGGCGCGATCATGACGTGCTGAACCCCGATCGCCGCGTAGGCGCCGACCCGCTCGCGCAGCTCGCCCTCATCCTTGCCGTCCCAATGTGTGCGCATCGAGATCGTGAACTCCGGCTCCGGCCGCTCGCTGCGCAGACGCTTGACGATCGGGGCGGCCTCTGCAGGGGTCAGCTGGCTGCCATGCCAGCCGTCGCCGATCCGCACCGTACGCTTGAACGCGGCCTCCGAGCGCGCGCCGAACCAGATCGGGATCGGGCGGACCGGCAGCGGGGTCATCGTCATGTCGGTGATTTCCGCGGGGATGTATTTGCTGCGGAACGTCACCGGATCCTGCGTCCAGACCGCACGCATCATCGCGATCCCTTCATCGGTGCGCCGCCCGCGCTCGTGGAACGGCGCACCCAGCGCGGCGAACTCGGCCTCGAGCCAGCCAACGCCGGCACCGAGGATCAACCGTCCTTCCGAGAAGTTCTGCAACGTCGCCAATTCTTTGGCGAGCGGCAGTGGATGGCGCATCGGCAAGACCAGCACGCTGGTGCCGAGCCGCACGCGCTTAGTGACCGCCGCAGCCCAAGTGAGGCTCAGCACCGGGTCATAGAACAACGGCGAGCGCGGAAAGGTGGTGCGTGGCACGATGATATGCTCGCTGACCCAGACATCGTCGAGGCCGAGATCCTCGGCGCGCATCGCAGCGCGGCGGATCTTGTCTGGTGTGGCCTGCTCGCCGGCATGCGGCAGATGAATCCCGAGTTGCATTGCGCGTTCTCCCGTGCTCGTCTCTCCGCAACAGGATGCATTGCCGTCAGCGCAGACGGAAGGGGGGAACCATGCGGTTCAAGGATAAGGTCGCGGTAATCACCGCTTCCGCCAACGGCATCGGCCGGGCGACCGCCGAAATCATGGCGCGGGAGGGTGCAATCGTCGTCGGTGTCGATAATCACCCGGACCGCCTGGAGACGGCGGTCGCAGCATTGCGCGGTACCGGCGGTCGGGCCCACGGACGCCGCTGCGACGCGCTCGCCCAGCGGCAGGTGGAAACGACCGTAGCCGCGGTCGAGAAGGAGTTTGGCGGCATCGACATCCTAGTCAATGCCGTCGGCGGCAGCACGATTATCGCGAACTCCAGCGCCAATGTCGACGAGCTGACCTTTGAGGAATGGCAAAGCCTGATCGCTTTCAATCTGAACGGCACCTTCCTGTTCACCCACGCCGTGGTGCCGATCATGAAGCGCCGGCGCAGCGGTAAGATCGTCAATCTCGCCTCGATCGCCGGCCGTGGGTTGAGCGCGTCGAGCAGCAGCGCCTATGCTGCGGCGAAAGGCGGCATCATTGCGTTCACCCGTAAGCTCGCCTTCGAATTGGGGCCGTTCGGCATTACGATCAACGCGATCGCTCCGAGCCTGACCCTGACCGAGCGCATCCGCCCGCATTGGGGCAAGCGGACAGCCGAGGCGCAATCCGCGGAAATCGCGCGCACGCCGCTGCGCCGCGTCGCCGAGGCGGCAGACCAAGCAAAGGTCATCTGCTTTCTGGCATCGAGCGATGCCGATTTCGTGACCGGCGTCACGATCGACGTCACCGGAGGAAATTGACCGGTTGGCTGAATCGACGCAGTGCGTCCTTCGAGACGGTCGCCTCGAGCCGGCTGAAGGTCGGACCCGTGGCGGCCTCCCCAGGATGAGGGAGTTTTCTTAATGCCATTAAAGGACTTCCTCATGCTGCATGCTGAGGAGCGCCCGCAGAGCCTGCCCCAGTCTGGAACTGGGGCGTGTCTCGAAGCACGCACGACCTTGACGCATCATGACTAAAGAAGATGGAGAAAAAGCAATGACAAATTTCGTTTTGATCCACGGCTCTTACCAAGGTGGCTGGATTTGGCAGCGCGTGGCAAACCGCCTGCGGGCTTCCGGCCACACGGTTTACGCCCCGTCGCTCGACGGCTGCGCCGAGCGCAAGCGTTCGCTGCGGCCCGGCATCACCACCGAGACCCATGCCGCCGAAATCGCCGATCTCTTATTCTACGAAGACCTACGCGATGTCATCATGGTTGGCACGAGCTCCGGCGGCATGGTGCTGTGCCGCGCCGCTGAGGCGAAGCGCGAGCGCATCGGTCGAGTGGTCTTTGTCGACGCGCTGGCACTGCTCGATGGCGAGCGGATCCGCGACATCGTCCAACGCTCGACCGCCGTGCCGAGCGGGCTCGCCGCCGGGCCGACGCGCGAAGATGCGGAGAGCCGGCTCTTCGCCGACCTCGACGCCGAAACCCGCGCTTGGGCGCTCGACCGCTACACCCTGCACCCGATCGGGATTTACGAGAACCCAGTGAAGCTCGACAATTTCTGGAACCAGCAATGGCCAGCGACGGTGATCTGGTGCCGCGGCGCGCTTAATCCGGGCGAGGCGCATCAACGCCGCACCGCCGATAAGCTCAACGCCCAATGGCATGAACTCGACACCGGCCATTACCCGATGCTCAGCATGCCCGACGAGCTTACCGCGCTCCTTACTGCCGGCGGATAAGTCGCTCGAAGGCCATCAAGCTCAACTGACGCCTGACGTTACAAAATGTAGATTACTCCATGAGCGACGGGCCGTGGACAGTCTGGCGGGGATGGCGATGCGTCTTCGCAAACTGCGGTGTTCTTTCTGTCGAAAAACAGCAGACCAAATTTCGCAGCTGCCCGCCGGGCGGCTCAGGGTGCTTTTTGGCCCGAAGGTTTACATCTGCAATGAATGCGTAGAGGCCGCAAATGCGATAATGCAGGGCAGCTCGCCGCCGACACCGGCAGTTTCGCGTTCACTGCTACAGAAAGTCAAAAGAGCGATGCCGTCACTACTCGCAGCTTAGCGTCGGCGCGGGCGCTGCTGAAGCTGTCTGGAGGCATATTGCGTCATGATTTCTCTCTATCATACGTTCTTCATTGGGATTATTTTCGCCAAAAGAAATCACAACTACAAAGATTACTGCGCTGTCGGGCGCGGACCGTGCCGGTGCCGTCTATCCTGCCGTAGACGTTTATTTCGATCGGCTGGGACCCGCCGAGTGTGGGCGGCGCGGATGATCGCATCGCCAGCTCGCCCTGCGATCCGACCGTTCCTTCGACCTGGTAGCCTGTGGCGCTGGTATACCGCGCCTAACCCTGCGCAATGGTGGGCGGCCCCGCAATCCGGTTCGCACATTGGCCCATCTGCCCTTTCCGCGTCGTGTAAGTTTTATTGACCTTCGCCGAAGAGACAAGCTGATATGTACCGTCAAATGGCGCCCCAACGGTCGAAGACGATGGAGTTTGCGCACCCGCTGTAGCAACCAAACCGAAAAACCCGACGAACAACAGTAATCCAATCTGCCTTCGGATGAGTCTACCCCCCTTTTTAGAGGTCCCCGTGCCCAAATAGCGCGGATCAGTGCCGTATTCCGGCCGTGAGCCTTAGTTTTCCCGACGACCTCATTCAAGGCTGCGGTCGAAGGACGCGCGCTTCGCCCGGATCGGCCGGAAATCAATCGTTTTCCAGTATTTTCCCGTGGAGCAGGGAAATTTCAGGTGGCCAGCTCGTCGAAGCTATCTCCGACGTCTGGGATCTTCCGCTTGGTAGCCGACCACCTCGCCGGCGGGTGCGCGTAGCTCTATCCCGGCCATCGCTTCGAGGATCCGCGCGGCGATCGGAAAACCTTCCTGCCCCCAACCTTGCGCCTGGGCGCGGCTCAGCACGTCGTGCGCGAGCAGGCCGAGATTTGCCTGCGCGCCGACCTCGCGCGCCAGATGACAGGCGAGGTCGAGGTCTTTCGCGACGATATCGAGGGTGCCGCCGGCCGTGAACGAGCCGGGCAATACTGAACGCGGGATATTGTCGAAGGTCCGGCTGGCTCCAGCACTCACTGGGACGATCTGCGTCAGAACGCCGAGATCGATTCCCGCCTTGGCGCCGATCAGCATCCCTTCGAGCGCCGCGATGAAATTGGTATAGCCGAGATACTGCGTGACGAGCTTGGCAATACAGCCGGCTCCTGCCTCACCGACATGAAAGATGTTGCCCGCCATCGCCGCGAGCAGCGGCCGACACTTGGCAAACACCGGCTCCGGGCCACCGACCATCACCGTCATCGTCGGAGGGCGACCGCTGACGGGCGCATCGAGCATGTCGACACCGCGAGCCTGGCAAGCCTCGGCAACCCGGCGCGCGATCGCCGGCGCGTTCGTCGTCAGGTCGATATAGGCGCCGCCCGCCTGCAGTCCCGCCAGGATGCCGATCGAAGCGTCGAGTGCGGCGAGCTCGACCTCGCGGGGACCGGGTAACGATGTAAACACCACTTCACTCTGCCGCGCCACCGCGCGGGGGCTGTCTGCCGAGCGCGCGCCTCGCGCACACAGCGCGGTTGTCGCTTCGGATCTGATATCGTAGACCGTCAATTGATGGCCGGCATCGATCAGACAACCGGCCATTGGCGCCCCCATTATCCCCGTGCCGACAAAGCCCAGCCGCATCGGATCACCCTTGCGTAGCGTCGGAGAAAACTAGCGCCCCATCTCGATCGAGACAATTGGCGCTGGACGCTTGGAGTGCAGACATGGCGATGTGATGCTCGTGCGCAATCTCGGTATCGCCGCGTTGATCACCGAAGCGATCAATGGCCTCTTTTTTCGCAAGCTCGAATGCCCGGCATCGCCGGGGCGTTCGGGGAGGGCCGATCCGTGGAAATCTCGCTCGACGGATTCACGCTGCGCAACCTCAGAGTGGCATTGTCCCTGAACGCGCGGCCAGTTCCTTCGATGCTCTTAGAACTGATGCTGCACGGCGGCCTTTACCCCTATCTCGAAGGGCGAGGGCTTCTGGTGTCGAGAACGGCCGGCGGCGCCTCAGGCATCGGATAAATCCGGTGGTTGCTGCGTGGCATTCTCCGAGCCATCGGCCAGCTTGTCATACTCGAGCGCTAATTCGAGCAATCTCGCCTTGATGGCCCGCGTGGTCACCCCTTCTGCGACCTGGCGGGCGCGGGCCGCCTTTCGGCGATAATACTCCGCCGGTTGCGGCGGCAAATCTGACGATTGATCCATGGGCGCAAGATAACACGCCTGCCAAGGAGATGGCAGATTTGCTGTCGGTCTGCAGGATGCCTCGCCCCGACCGTGCAGCGCCGAAAACTACCTCAGGGCCAGTCGTGCGACCTCTTCGCTCCCAAATTGTTGGGCGCGGGCAGCGACCCTCGCTTTGCGAAGCCGATCCTGTTGCGTTGCATGCTCTTCAAGCGCTTCGCGGTCGGTGGCAGCAACCGAACCTTGGGTCGGCGAGACGCAAGCGGTCGGGCACCGCGTAACTCCTTTAGTGCGGATGAATTCGGCTACCGCCGCTTCACAATCCGTTTCGGGGATTTTGTGCCACGATCTCTCGTTGAACATTGTGAGCCCCGTTTCTGCCCGATCATCGTTCGAACAAGCTCCAGCGCGCCATACCTAGTTGCCAATCCGCGCGCCACTAGGGCGGGTTTTCATAGGGTTTTCCGCAGCAGTAACAGCGTTTGTCTTTTCGGTATTCCGCCAAGATGTCTTGCTCACCAGGAGGCGAGGGAAACGTTCATACGGAATCCGGCGTTATTTTCTCCCATGTCGCCGATATGTTCTCCGCGATCGAGGATCCGCCCCGGCGGCTCTCGCGCCGCTTCTTCCGGAGGAACAGAGTTGGCACCCACGGTGACATGTGCGAGCGGTCCGACCCGCCGCGGCTAGCGCAAGGCTTGCGGGTTACTCCAGCGGTTCTGTCGCGGCGATCTCAATGCCAAAGCCAGCAAGCCCGACATAGGTGCGCGACCGGGTCGCCAGCAGCTGGATCGAAGAGATGCGCAAATCGCGCAGGATCTGGGCGCCCAGTCCCACCTCCCGCCACTGTACGTTGCGCTCGTGCTCCGAGCCGGTCACTTCTTCGCCCACGGTGGAGGCCGGCACCCCCGACGTGCCGTCGCGCAAATAGACCAGCACGCCGCGTCCGACGGCCTTGAAGCGGTTGAGCGCAGCATGAATCGGTTTGGCGCCTCCGAAGAGGTCTTCGAGGACATTGGCGCGGTGGAGGCGGGTCGGGAGGTTGCTGCCATCGCCAATGTTGCCGTAGACAAAGGCGTAATGGTGGACTTTGTCGAACGGCGTCACATAGGCATAACCCGCGAGCTCGCCGATCTCGCTGGCCACGCTGAATTCCGCCACGCGGGTCACGAGCTTCTCGCGCGCTTGGCGATAAGCGATCAGGTCGGCCACCGAAATGCGCTTCAAACCATGGCTCTTGGCAAAAGCGCGGACTTGCGGTCCGCGCATCACGGTGCCGTCGTCATTGACCAGCTCACAAATGGCGGCCACCGGCTCAAGATCCGCGAGGCGGCAGAGATCGATTGCCGCCTCGGTATGACCGGATCGCATCAGGACCCCGCCATCTTTGGCGATCAGCGGGAAAATATGACCGGGACGGACAAAATCCGACCGGCCGGCATTACCGTTCGCGAGGTTGCGGATCGTGGCTGTGCGGTCGTCGGCGGAGATGCCGGTGGTCGTACCATGGCGATAATCGACCGAAATCGTAAAGGCGGTGCCGTGGATCGCGTCATTGTCTGCGACCATCGGCGCCAGATGCAGACGCCTTGCGATTTCCCCGGTCAATGGCGCGCAAACGATGCCGCAGGTGTTGCGGATGATGAAGGCCATCTTCTCCGGTGTCGTATGCACCGCCGCGAGGATCAGGTCACCCTCGTTCTCGCGATCGTCGTCGTCGGTCACGACGACAATCTCGCCGCGGGCGAACGCGTCGACTACTTGCGGAACGCGGGATTGAGACACGGTTCGATCTCCCGATACGGCTAGCGGAAGCCGTTGGCGGCCAAGAATCTCGGATTGGCCTGGCGCAGCTTTGAGATGGTGAGCTGCCACAATATTTCGCGAGCCTTGCGCTCCTGCGGCTCAGAACCCTTGAACCTATCGACTCTGAGGTCGCGCGCAAAGCACCGCAGCAGATTTTCCGGTTCCTCCCCCTCCCCCGTCCACCGGTAAAGTTTCTCCAGCTCGCGAGCGATCGCTTTTCTTAGGCCATCGGCCGCTTCGGCTTCGCGCTCGGCAATTGCCATGCTGTTGGCGACGAGCCGCGCGTCTAGACGAGCCTCCTCTGGCAGCAGAGGCATCAGATCGCCGAGCAGCACATCGCGTGCGAGGGCCAGCAGGGTCGACCCGGTCGGCAGATCACGCATCCGGCGGCACTCCGGCAGGATCGAGAAGCATCAGAATTTCCAACTCGCATTCGGTCGCACGTCGCCCGGTGAGCGCGAGATCGAGATTACGCTCGCCCGCGATCATGTAACGGTCGCTTTGCTGCAGTGCAATGATTGCCCAACGCACGCTCGCCAACAGCTCCCAGAAGAAGACTCTCGATGGGTCGATAGCCCGACCCGCTTCGCTTTCATACCCGCGATAAAAGGGCGCGCGGCCGCTGATCCCGCCGGCTTCCCGGTCGAGCCGGGCAAAGCGCCAGCCCTTGCAGCAAAACCAGCCGATATCCTCGTGAGGGTCGCCCCAGCCGGCAAATTCCCAATCGAGGATCCCCGTCAAGGTGGTGCCGTCGAGCATGTAATTGCCGGTGCGGAAATCATGATGGCAGAGCACCGGATCGGAGGGCGACGGAGTGTGGGTTTCGAGCCAACGGATACCCCATTCGAGCACCGGCCGGGGTGTCGGGTGATGATCGAGATAGGCGCGAAATCCGGCAATCTGCAGGGTCGGGCCGACCTCTTCGTAGGCCGGCAGAAATGCCAGGTCGGAGCGCGGTGGGCGGATCCTATGGATGCGCGCAAGTTCGCGGCCGAGCCGCTCGGCAATCGCCGGAAGAGCCGGTTCGAGAGCGGCGTCGCGGGTGATACGGTGCGCCGCAGCAATCCCGTCGATCCGGCGCATGATGAAAAACGGCTTGCCGAATATCGCGGGGTCACCGCTCGCGAAGAGTGGCTCGGGCACCGTCACCCCCGCCGCGAAGGCAGCCTTCAGCACGGCGAATTCCTGCAACGGGTCGAGACTCGCGGGCACTCCAGTCGGGGCGGCGGTGCGCAGGACAAGCGCCTGGTCTCCGGCGAGCGAGCCACCGCTGAAACACGCATCGACCGCCCAATTCTCTTGGATGGCACCGCCGCGCAACGGGACGAGCCCGCTAATTTCGACGGTCTCTGCCCCGCTCGCCGCAGTCAGAAACCGGGCGAGCGCCGCGCGGCGCTCGCGCTGCGGGTCAGATCGCGGCGACGCCGTGCCCGCCATCGACAGAGATGACCGCGCCCGTCACATAGGCGCTCGCCGACGAGGCGAGGAACAACAGCGCACCGTCGAGATCCTCGGTCTGTCCGAGGCGCTTCAGCGGAATGCGTGAGATCAGCCCCTTGCCGGCCTCGGTCTGAAAGAAGGCGCGGTTGAAGTCGGTCTCGACATAGCCCGGCGCCAGCGCGTTGACGAGAATACCGTATCGCGCCAATTCCATCGCCAGCACATGGGTGAGGTGGGTCAGCCCTGCCTTGGCGGCGCAATAGGCCGGTACGCGGCCGATAGTCCGGAAGCCGAGCACCGAGGAGATGTTGATGATGCGGCCCGGGCGCTTCAGCCCAACCAGATGATGCGCGAATTCGCGCGCTGCCAGCCAGGCGCCCTTGAGGTTCGTGTCGACCACATAGTCCCAATCGGCCTCCGTATGCTCGAACAGCGGCTTCGAGACGACGACGCCGGCATTGTTGACCAGGATCGTCAAAGGTCCGAGCTCGGTTTCGGCCGCTAAGATAGCGGTTGCGACACTATCCGCCCTGGTAACGTCGCAGGCGATTGGCAGACTCTGCCCTCCTGCCGTGGCGATCTCGTGCGCCGCTTCGTCGAGCCGGTCGGCGCGGCGCGCGGCGAGCGCCACCTTGGCCCCGGCCGCGGCCAAGAGCTGAGCAAGGTGATAGCCAATCCCGCTCGACGCGCCGGTGACGAGCGCCACTTGACCCGCGAGGTCGAAGCTCGGCAAACGGGTCACGGCGCGATCTCCTTGGCGCGATCGCGGAGCTCGAATTTCTGAATCTTGCCGGTCGAGGTTTTTGGCAGCTCTCCGAAGACGATCGTGCGCGGCACTTTGTAGTGCGCGAGGTTGTCGCGGCACCAGGTGATGATGTCTTCGGCGAAGACCGGGCCGGCATCGGGCTTGAGTGTGATGAACGCACAGGGCGTTTCGCCCCAGACCGGGTCGGGTTTTGCAACGACCGCCGCCTCCATGACTTGTGGGTGGCGGTAGAGCGCATCCTCCACTTCGAGCGAGGATATATTCTCGCCACCCGAAATGATGATGTCTTTCGCACGGTCCTTGATCTCGACGTAGCCGTCGGGATGCCTGACGGCGAGGTCGCCGGTGTGCAGCCAGCCATGTTCAAAGGCTGCTTCGGTCGCTGCCGGGTTCTTCAAATATCCCTTCATCACCGTGTTGCTGCGCAGCACCAGCTCGCCCAATGTGCGGCCATCGGCGGGGACATCGGTCATGGTCTGCGGGTCGACCACCCGCTGGCGATCGAGGGTCAGATAGCCCACCCCCTGGCGCGCCATGCGCGCCGATCGATCGGCAAGAGGCAAGCGTGACCACTCCTCCTGCCAGGCGCAAACGGTCGAAGGGCCGTAGCTTTCGGTCAGACCATAAAGGTGAGTGACCCGAAATCCCATCCGCTCCATGGCCTCGATCACCGCCGAAGGCGGCGCGGCGCCGCCGGTAGCGATCTCGACGATATGGTCGAAGCGGCGTTTTACGATTTCCGGCGCCTGTGCGAGCATATTGAGCACGATCGGCGCGCCGCACAAATGGGTAACCCGATGCTCGGCGATCGCGGCGAAGATTGGCGCCGGATCGACACGGCGCAGGCAGACATGTGTGCCTGCCACCGCCGTCACCGCCCAAGGGTAGGTCCAGCCGTTGCAGTGGAACATCGGCAAGGTCCAGAGATAGACCGAGTCGGGGCCAAGGCCGAAAGTGATCGCATTGCCGATCGCGTTCAGGAAGGCGCCGCGATGATGGTAGACGACGCCCTTTGGATTGCCGGTAGTGCCCGAGGTGTAGTTGAGAGCGATCGGCTCCCACTCATCCTGCGGCAGCGCCCAGGCCGCGGCGGACGCGCCTTCGGCGAGAAATGCCTCGTAGTCGGTTCCGCCGAGCGAGGGACCACCAACGCCGTCGTCGATTTCAACGAGTGGCAGCGGACCGTCGAATTTGTGCAACGCCTCCGCCACAATGGGCGCAAATTCGCGATCGGCGATCAGCAGCTTTGCCTGGCCGTGCGCCAGGATGAAGCCGATCGA
>Ga0306925_10006709_pt1 | contig 10723 bp, 10 predicted proteins | sample flu12Cox44000176_FD_203755 | JGI IMG/M metagenome (GOLD analysis project Ga0306925, IMG submission 203755) | Lab enrichment of tropical soil microbial communities from Luquillo Experimental Forest, Puerto Rico - flux8day.12C.oxic.44.000.176 (v2)... | ecosystem: Environmental > Terrestrial >... | reverse complement strand
TGGGAGAGCGTGATGGTCATGGGGCGTCTCCTTTTTCTTCGAGACGGGGAGGATCCAGACGACGAAGAGAGTGCGCCGAGGCGCTCGGCGTGTCAAGGCGGGAGCCACGGCGCTGGTATAGAATCCGCCAAGGAGTTCCCATGAAACTGAAGACCTCTCGCGGCGCGCTCGTTCGGAGATCGCTGCCGTTGCGGTTCGGCCTCACGCTGGCGATCGGCCTGCTATTGGTGGGCTGCGGAAAGCACTACTGGAGCAAACCCGGCGCCGCCGACCGCGACTTCAACAGGGACAGCCTGGAGTGCGCTCGCGAGAACTCGGTGCAGATGACCCCAAACAAGGACTACGGCCTCGTCATCGCCGACCTCTACAGGATGTGCCTGAAAGCGCGTGGCTGGAACCGCGCACAGCAGCTCGAGCCGGTTCCAGCCGGCTGGTACCGCGGCATCGAGGAGGACGGTCCGATGCGGTTCCCATCGCCGACGCCGGCCCAGGAGCCTTCACCTCAGCCGCGCTCGTAGACGATGCGCCCGCCGACGATGGTCATGTCGGCGGTGATGTCGCGGATGCGCACCTCGGCGCACGTCAGCGGATCGTCGGACAGCACGACCAGATCGGCGAGCTTGCCGGCCACGATCGAGCCCTTCTGATCCTCCTCGAACGTGAGGTAGGCGCCCTCCAGGGTGGCGGCCCTGAGCGCATCGGCGCGCGACAGGCGCTGCGCGGGCCCGATGACGCGGCCCGTGATGCGGCCGACGCGCGCGACGGCCTGCCACACCGGCCAGAAGAGCGAAGGCGGCACGTTGTCGGTCGCCAGCGCCACGTGGACGCCCGCCGCCTTGAGACGCCGTAGCGGGACGATCGTGTCCTCGCCGCCGGCTCCTGCCTGTGCGCGGAACTGGTCCCCTTCTTTGTACAGATACCGATTGGTGTGGGTGGTGAGGACGACACCGAGATCGCGAATCCGCCCGATCTCGTCCCCCGTGAGGATCCCGATGTGCTCGATCACCCACCGCCGATCGCGAATCGGCACCAGACGGTTCACCTCCTCGTACAGGTCGAGCAGCCCGGTCCCCATGCTGAGGACGCGAATGTCTTCCCGCGCCGCCGTCAGTAACACGGCCCGGAGCTGCCCGCGAGGCAGCGCCGCGTCGTAGGAGAAGCCCGCCCAGCCGGTGTACGGCATGGAGCGGGCGCGTACTGCCACGTCCGCCGTCGGGTTCGTCTCGGCGACCAGGCCCGCAACGCGAAGGAACGCGTCGCCGCTGCCTCGGCCGGCGATGCGTGGTTTCCACGCCGCGATCCGGGACGCGATCGCCGCCGGATCCGCCCCGCCCCACGCCGGGCTCATGGTGAGATGTGCCCGCACCGTGAGCTCCCCGCGTCCGGCGGCCTCGTCGTAGACGCGCATCACCTCGTCCGCCACGCCGTGCCCTTCGACCACGCTGGTGGTCCCGGTCGCGTTGTAGATCCTCATCGAGTCGCGCAGCCCCCGCGCGCGGTCCCGGTGAGTGAACCGCGGCACCGCGCCCATGAGGGAGAGCTCGACGACCGGGACATAGGTCTGCTCGACGAAGATTCCGGTCGGCTCCCCGGCCGAGTCGCGCGCGATCTGGATCCCGTCCCACGGCGGCACGGTCTGTCGCGTGATCCCCGCAAGCCGCAGCGCTTCGCTGTTGGCGATCGAGACGAGCGGCAAGGTGTGACGCCAGTAGCCCCAGATCGAGCGGATGTAGACAGGATTTCGCGGCGCCACCCGGTCGAGGTCGTGACGTGTGGGGAACCGCCTCTCGCGGAGGTTGCCCGGCACGTCGAGGTAGTAGGGCGGGTCGCCGAGCGGCATCGTGACGATCCAGTCGCCCGGCGCGGCCGCCTTCACGAGGGGCCCGATCCGCTGGAGCACGTCGTCGATGGAGCGCGCCCCCGCCAGCGACGGACACAGGAGCTTGAGGCCCTCGCGGTCCATGTGAGCGTGCGCGTCGACGAGCCCGGGCATGACGGTGCGCCCCGCGAGGTCGACCAGGCGGGTATCGGCGCCGGCCAGCCGGCGAATGTCACGGCTGGCGCCTACTTCGGCGATGCGGTCACCGCTGATCGCGACGGCCTCAGCGGCGGGGAGGGCGGGATCGAGCGTGACCACGTTTCCGCCGTACAGGACCAGGCTCGGCCGGCTCATGAGTAATCGCGCGGGTTCACGGGCCCCCCCATGGTAATACTTGAAAAGGTGATCAATTTTCACACCTTTTCCATCACTGCGCGCGACCGCGAGACCGGTGCGTTCGGGGTCGCCGTCGCCACCGCGCGACCCAACGTCGGCAGCCTCGTGCCGTGGGTTTCACCGCGCGGAGCCATCGCCACGCAGGCGCGCGTGAACACCGATCTGGGCCGCCAGGGGCTGGCACTCCTCGCCCAGGGCGTGCCGGTCGACGTCGCGCTGAGCGCCCTGCTCCGGAAAGACAGCGAGCGCGATATCCGCCAGGTACACGGGCTCGACGGCGACCGCACCTTCTGTCACACGGGGTCCAGCTGCGTGCCGTGGTGTGGCCACGAGCAGGCCGACGAGTTCACGATCGCCGGCAACATGCTGGCCGGGCCCGACGTGGTCGCGGCGATGACGCGGGCGTTTCGCGCCAGCGACGGGGAGCGGCGGGATCTGTCCGAGCGCCTGCTCATGGCGCTCGAGGCGGGTCAGGCGGCGGGCGGCGACAAGCGGGGCGAGCAGTCGGCGGCGCTCCTCGTGGCGGCAATCAGGGAGCCGCGCATGTACCACAACCTGCGCGTCGACGATCACGCGGACCCGGTCGCCGAGCTGCGGCGTGTCTGGGGCGTCGTCGTGGCGCACACCAAGCAAATAGAAGCCGAATACGGTCCCGCGGCGCTCCGGCTCTTCGGCCGGGTCAAGTACTGAGGAGGATCGCCATGAAGCTCCGCGCGATTCTGGGGCTCGCCGGGCTGGCCGCACTGGCGATGGGCTCATTCGTCGAGGCCAAGACGTACCGCTGGGTGAACGATCAGGGCATCGTCACCTACTCGGATCAGCCTCCCCAAGTAAGACCCGTCGAGGGCGAGCGCGAGGCGCTGATCAGCGAGGTGCTCGAGATCTCGGGCACCAAGAAAGCGCTCGAGACGATCCCGCTCCACATCCGGGCGCAGTTCGAGGCGCGCCAGACGCCGCTCAAGCCCGAGGAGAAGGCCCGCGCGGTCAAGATTCTCGGGGACGCATTCCGGAGCGAGGTCCTCTACAACGCGGTGCGCGGCGCCTTCAGATCGAACTACGATCCCTCGCGCATGGGCTTTGTCGTCGCGCAGTTCCGGACGCCGCTCTTCCGCAAGGTCGCGGCGCTGGAGGTGGCGGCGAGTGAGCCGGGCACCAAGCAGGATCTCGAGCGCTTCGCCATCGGGCTGCAGGGCGACATCCCGAAGCCCGCGCGCGTCGCGCTCGTCCAGCGGCACGAGGCGGCCGTGCGGAGCGCGGAGCTGCAGGTCGAGATGGGCGTCGTCGCCTACCGGGCCGTCACCCGCTCGCTCGAACCCGTGCTCCCGTCCGAGAAGCGGCCCACCGCGCGGGAGACCGACTTCGCGGAGCGCTCGCTCAGAGGGCAGCAGGACCGGCTGGTCCGTGAAGCCCTCGTGCGCTGGCTCTACACGTTTCGCTCGCTGACCGACGAGGAGCTCGGGGAGTACGTCGCGTTCGGCGAGACCGACCCGGGGCGCTGGTTCGTCGTCACCCAGCACAAGGGCTTGCTCGAGGCGATGCGAACGGCGATGGACACGGCGGCCCGGCAGATGGCCGCCGCGTTCCCCGCGAAGCGCTAGCGAGCCGGCCGCCGCTCCTCGAGCAGCTTCAGGAACCGCGGGTCCTTCTTCAGGCTCACCAGCGAAGGGTCCAGGCTCAAGTAGTCGAACTGGTCGTAGCCGAGATCGAGCGCCTTGTTGAGCCACACGAGAGCCTGGTCGGCGTCGCCGAGCCGCGCGTAGACGCGCGCGGCATTATACGCCGCTTGCGGATCCTTGGGCTTCGAGTCGGCGGCCTGCACGGCCGAGGAGACCTGCTCGTTCTTGTCCTGCGAGATCGCCTTGTTCTTCAGCACGCTCTCGAGGTTGGCCTTCGCCGTTGCGTTGCCGGGATCGCGCTGGACCAGATCCTCGAGTTCGCGCGCGGCGTCGTCGTAGAGCCCCTGCTTGCCATAGACGTTCGCCAGGTTGTTCCGGACGATCGTGTTCGCCGGATCGAGCTCCAGCGCCTTGCGGTAGGCCGCGATCGCCTCGTCGGTCCGGCCTTGCTTGTCGAGCGCGTAGCCGAGGTTCGACTGGACGACCGCCGACTTGGGCGCCGCCTCTGCTGCTTTCTGGAACTCGATGGCGGCTTCCTCGAACTTTCCCTCCTTCAACAGCGCGGCACCCCGCGCGTTCTGCTGAGCCGCCGCGTCGGCGGCTTTGTCCTGGCCGCGAACGGCACCCGGCAGGAGCGCGCAGGAGATCAGCGCGACGAGCGCGAGCTTCTTCACTGGATCCGCTCCCGCCAGGACCGGACCTGCTTCAGGAACTGCGGCGCGGGGATCGGGTTGTTCGGGAGCTGCTGGTTCGTCGTCGCGGTGATCGCCGATGCCGTGGGCATCCCGGAGCCGGATGGAGGCGTCACGATGACGACGGGCATCGACGCGATTCCCTGGCCGATCGTCGTCGAGCGGGTGGCCGACGCGTCGGTGGAGGTGAGCGCAGTGCCCGTGCTGAAGTCGATCGCGGCGTAGCCGGTGGTCATCTGCACCGAATAGAGCTTCGCGGTGCCGCCGCCGCCCAAGCAGGTGACGACGCTGTTCGGCGTGAAGCTCGAGAAGAGGACGTCCGAGTTGAAGACGTTGGCCGGATCGAGCACCTTCTCGTTGCTGGCCAGCCTGAAGAACCATCCGCCCGCCGCTGTCCCGTTGGTCGAAGTCACGTCGACGAGATTGCTTTCCGACAGCGCGGCCCCGTTCGACATGTCGGTCGTGTCCTTGATCCCGTAGAAGCGATTCGTGGAAGTGCTGTTCGGATGGTTCCGATCGCCGGTGCCCAGGAACACCCAGAGGTGCATGGCGGTGTCGTAGGCGAGCACCGGCGCGCCGTAGAACGCCTGTGTCGGATAGAACTCGCCGGCCACGGGGGGATTCGCTTGGCTCGGGGCCGCCGTGAAGAGGCGCTTACCCGCCCAGCTCGAGGTGGCGGTCGCCGATACGTCAAATTTCCAGAGCTGGCCGCCCACATCGCCGGCATACACGTGATCGACGTAGCCGTCGTTGTTCAGATCGACCGCGGTGGAGTTCTCGGTGAGGCTGAAGTTCATGTACTGACGGTCGTCGGCAGTCCCGTTGTTGTAGTACTCCCAGAGCTTCGAGCCATTCGAGAGGTCGACCGCGAAGAACGCCTTGCCGTGAGCGTTGTTGGTCGCCGTGTCGTACCCGCCGCCGAAGAAGGCGACGAACGTGTCGGTCGTGCCGATCTTCACCTTGCCGATCGAGGGCTCGGACCATGTCTCGGCGATCTTCGAGTCGGTGAATTTCCACATCCACTGAGGATTGGTGGTGTCCGTGATATCCAGAGCGTAGTAGAAGGGCCCACCCCGCCGCATACCGAACACGACGATCGTCTTCCACGTGCCGCCGACCTTGATGTCGGTGGCGATCGGGCTCGAGTCCATGAAGAACTGGTGGTCGGCGCCGATGTCGGCGAGGGACTTCAGGTTGTCGAGAACGTCGGGCGGAATGAACGCCCAGAGCTCGACACCGTCGCTCTCACGAAACGCGTGGACCATCCCGTCGTTGGCGCCGGCGATGAGCACCTTCGTGCGGTTGGCCTGCGCTGTCTTGAAGGCCTGGTAACTGGAATCGTTCAGCGCCAGCACGGGGGGCGTCACCAGGACCGGCGTCGAATGGAAGATGTCGCCAAGCTTCCACGCGCGCTCTTCCGTGGTGTTGCCGTTTCCGTTCGCGTCGTAGGCGTCGATGCCCCTGGTGAAGTCGATGATGTTGTCGCGCTCGGTGCTGCTCGACGCCGCGAGAAGCGTCTGGGTGATCGCCGAATTGCTTTTTGTGAACGCCTGGCGGGCTCCGCTGACGACGGTGTAGATGTTCCGGTTCGCGGCCGGCGTCGTGCTCAGAACCTGGCCGGCTTCCCACACCAGGGCCGAGCTCAAGGGGACCCCGTTGGCATCCACCGGGACCAGACCGTTGGAGTCGCGCTGGTAGGCCTTCAGGTAGCCCTGCCAGAAGGGGCTCGAAGGGTCGGACCTGAAGGCGGCGAGATAGGCCTTCGTGCTCCCGGTCGTGCTGGTCGTCGGCACGACTGGCGTGGCGAACGTGAACGTGGCCTGGACGATCCGGCGGATCGCATCCTGAAGAGCGCGTAGCAGCTGGGTCTCGTTGTCGGAGATGTAGAACTGCCCGCCGCCGTTCCTGGCCGACTGACTCAGGGTATCGTAGGCGGCTTGGGTCTCGGCCGCGGTGGTGTTCACGGTGACACCGAAGCCCACGGTGTGGACGATCACGTTCTGAATGTTCGGGACATCCGGGAGCCAGCTCGCGTGGTCCTGCGTGTAGCGGTTCGTCGCCTCGGCAGGCATCAGCCGCGTCCCGGCAGTCTGCATGCCGTCCGTAATGAAGATCACGAAATTCGGCTGGCACGCGAGCTGGATCGGGCTCGTAAACGGCCCCTGAGTCCCGTTCGCCGTCTTCAGCCCCTTGTAGTATTGGCCCACGTCGTAGAGCGCGTCGCCGAGTGGCGTGTTCCCCGTCGGGCTGAGATTGTTGACGGCAGACTTCATCGACGAAACGCTGGTGCCTATCTGCGCGACGACGGTCGCGCCGTCTCCGTTGCCCGAGCTGTCGTAGTGGAACGTCATCACTCCGAACCGGACGCCCTGCACGCTGTCGAGGAGCGAGTTGATGACCTCTTTTGCGATGGTCATCTTCGGCTTTGTACAAGCGCCCCCGCTCGCGCAGCTCCCCAGGAGGTAATTCAGGTAGTTGCCGGTGTACAGGTTGACCGCTGAGCCGTTGATCTTGCCCGACCAGTATCCCTCCGCGTTGAGCGCGGCCTGGGCCGCCGCGCTGCCGGTGCCGTTGACCGCCGAGACGCTGTTCGCGTAAAAGGTGTAGCTGTTGGCCTGTCCGCTCTTGTACACCTTGACGGAGTCGCAGGCCTGATAGACCTTGGGCTTCCCCGTCGGATCACAGTTGTTGAGCACCGGGTAATAGGCCGCGGTGCCCGATGGCGGCGGTACGTCGAAAGTATTCGACGGGGCCGAGTCGCCCATACTCCCGGAGTCGTCGATCATGATCACGACGTTCGGCTGGATGTTGGAGCCGAAGATGTCGCTGTCGTCGGCGAGCACGGCCGGGTGGACCTGCAGCGACAGAAACGTCGCCGTGACGACGAGGGCGGTCAATCGCTTGAAAATGTTCATGTCATGACCTCACTGAGCTACAGGTCCGAAAGAGACCTGGGCGTCGATCGTGCGCTGAGCGCTCCGAGGGCCGGTCCCAGAGCCGGTGATCGCGTAGTTGTAGAAGACGAAGCCGCCGGGGTTGTATCCGGTGCCGGAACCGATCGAGTACCCGGCGCGCTGCGACGTATTCAGGAAGCAGTTGGCGTCGGCGCCTGCCCCGGCCGCGACCGAGTACGAGAACGCGCCGAGCGCGGTGGCGCCTTTCACGCACGTCGGACCACCCGGGGCGATCGTGTCGATGCCGACGTTCACTCCCGCGTCCGCGGCAAAGAAGGTGCCTTCGCCCCACATCGTCCCGTACGCGATGTCGCCTTCCGTGCTCGACATGCGAACCAGGAAGATGCCGGACACGAGCAGCAGCACCATGATGAAAATCGCCATCACCGAGGCGATGCCGCGCTCGTCGGTGCACTGACGCCACAGTCCACGCATGTCACGGGCCTCCATCAGGGATTCCTCAGCCTCACGTCCGAGGTGAGCGTGTACGTCTGCGGCGGCTGGTTGGGAACGTTCTCCCGCGCCGTCACCATGATGACGACGCGCCGCACGGCGGAGCGCTCCGTCACGGTGACGAACGCCGGCGCGCCGCCGAGCCCCTGAGCGTCGAGGTTGAAGGTCGCCCCCGGCGGATTCGGGATCGGATTGTTGGCCGAGTCGAAGTAGGCGAAGCGCAGGGCGGTGACGCTCTCGGCGATCAGCTCGCCGTTGGAGCAGACGTAGGACGCTGCAGCGCCGATCGCACCTCGGACTCGCCGCAAGCCGGCGGCGTCGAGGCAGAAGGTGTAGATGCTGCTGGCACCGGTCGTGTCGAGGTCGCCGGCGACGGCGAGCGCGGATTCGGTCGCCACCTGGACCGAGTTCGAGAGGTCGTTCGTGTTGTCGTTGTCGATGTTTTCGGGGAAGTAGCCGGTCATACGGATCTGCCGGGCCATCCGGTCCATCGCGACGCGGGCATTCTGCTGGACGCCCAGCTTCCGCTCGCTGACCTGATATGCATTGCGGCTCGGGTCGAAGACCTGGAAGATCCCGACGAGGATCAGCAGGAAGATGCTCATGGCGACCATGAGCTCGACCAGGGTGAAACCATCCTGTCCGCGCAGCACGCCCGGGCGCATCAGAAGAACCTCACGATGACGGTGCTCATGGTGACGGTTGTGGGAAGCCCGGGGACCGTGACCGTCACCGTGACCGTGCGCAACGTCGCGCTGGTATTCGCGACCGTCACCACCGCGCTGCCCCCGAAAGGCTGGGGAGTTCCCCACGCGGCGGTCTCGGCCGCCGTGAAGGTGAAACCGTTGCCTGAGCCCGCTATCATGTAGCGCCAACGTCTGGCGATCGCCGATTCGGTGCCCGTCAACCCCGCGATGACGCCCGTGTTGCTCGTCGTGTCGACACCGTTCAGGTTGCTGATGTTGGCGAACGGAATGTCGCCGACGTCCTCCAGGATGTGGCGTGCGCCGGCCACGGCCACCGTCATCCGTCCGCCGTCGGCGATCTGCTTGTACCCGACGGGAAACATGCTCGCCAGGGTCAGCAGGGCTACGACGAGGATCATCGCGGCGACCAGGACTTCCACGAGCGTGAACCCGCGGCCGTCGCCGAGCGTTCGCGCAATCCTGCGATGGGTCCTCATGACGCTCCTCATGGACAGGCCGTTCCCACCGCCTGGACCTTGATGCGGCCGGACGGGCTCACGCACACGTCGAGGGAGCCGGTGGCCGACGAATTCTGAACGCGGAGCACCCCGGAGGCCGTCGCCGCGCCGAGCGAGCTGAACGTGATCGTCGGCCCCGCGGTGATTCGAGAGCCGTTCTCGAGCGTTCTCCAGCCGTTCCCGTCGGTCTCGGGCCCGGTGAACACGCTCCCGCCGGGGCACGGCACGACGGTGCCCGAGCAGAACCGCATCCGGTTGTTCGGGTTGGTCTGCGTCTCGGCGCTGAACGAGACGCCGCGCGTGACGGCCAGCTGGCGGGCCTGGTTCAGGGCCACGACGATCACTCGCGCGGCGCTGTCGGTCTCTTGCGCCCTCGAGTAGCTGAGGTAGAGCGGGAAGCCGATAGCGCTGAGAATCCCGATCACGGCGACGAGCACGACCAGCTCGACGACCGTGAATCCAGCCGAGTCCAGCCGGAAACTCCGTCCGTGGATTACAGTGTTCTTGGTCATCTTCGTCTCGCGGTTGAAGGCATAGGGCCTCACAGCAGTGTCCATCCGTGGACGGTTGGAGCAATGGGTGTGCCACGGACTATACGCCGTGGAAACGCGGACTTAGCCGACCTGGGGGAGCGTCAGTGACAAATTGCTAAGCGCGACGTGACAAAGATCGGCCATTTCGCTGAATTCGCCAACGATTCCGGAAAGGTACGAAGCGCTCAGGCGTCGAGAAAGACCGGGCTTGTCCACGCCTGCGCGCCATCTTCCTGCGTCACGCGAATCCAGTACGGATGGCAGCGGCCACGTAGCGGTGACGGGTCGCTGTGATCGAGTCGGACTTCTCTGGTGTGACCTCGAATCGGGAGCCGCCGCGCGAACACTTTGAGGTCTAGGCCACCGGCCGGAAAGGCTCGCGTACGGCCATCGGCCAGCTCGGCCAGCTCGATCTCGAGCTCGATCACCGGCGAGCGAAACCGGAGGACGGCGTCGGGCGGTGCGTCGATCGTGACGTCGATCCCGTCGTCGTCACCGGTGGTGTTGGACACCCACGAGATCCGACGCGCTGACCGCTCGCGAATGCCCTTTTCCGGGTTCTCCATCGCAAAGGTTGCGGCGTCGACGAAGCGGCCGGCCGAGAGCTCGACGTGACCATCCCACGTCGTCAGGCGATCGCGCCCGCGGACGCGTGAGCCCGCCCAGGCGATTCGATATCGTCGAGAGCCCTCGAACGACTCGGGCGTGTAGGGCGAGAGCATTCTTATATGCTCGAGCCCGCGGAAGACGTCCACCCGCTCGATCGGCCCCGTCCCGACGACGCGGCCGCTCACCGTGACTGGACCTTCCGTGCGCCCGGCGGCGCCCATCGGCAGACCGTTCACGGCGAGCTCGATGTGGATGCGCTGCGCGGCGGTGACGCCGTAGCAGCGGCGGGCCTTGATCGCGTCGAACACGGCCTCGCGCGTCAGCGATTCGGCCAGCACGCAGGTGAGGCCGCCATAGGCGCCGAACGTCGAGGCGCCCGGATGGCTGGCGCCGGGCCGGCCCTTGTGCCCGTCCGAGTTGGCGACGACGCCGACCTTGTAGCCCTGA
>Ga0306925_10006708_pt1 | contig 10723 bp, 9 predicted proteins | sample flu12Cox44000176_FD_203755 | JGI IMG/M metagenome (GOLD analysis project Ga0306925, IMG submission 203755) | Lab enrichment of tropical soil microbial communities from Luquillo Experimental Forest, Puerto Rico - flux8day.12C.oxic.44.000.176 (v2)... | ecosystem: Environmental > Terrestrial > Soil... | reverse complement strand
CGGGCGCGCGGCCGGCGGCGCTATCGCGGGCGGCCGACCGAGCCGTATCGCGCAGTACGGTCACATAGCTGTGCAATTCGCCGTCGAGTGCGGCGATCCGTTCGAGATAGGCCTCCGTCAGCGTGACCGGGGAAAGCTCACCCGAGTGAATCGCGCGGTTCGCCTCGGCGACGGTCAGAAGGGTCGGGTCCATCGAAGTCTCAGACTCTCGGATGGACGAAGATGTGGGCGGGCTCGGCCGCCCGGTCGCGCGGCCGCCGCACGGTGCGGATCATCCGCTCGACAAAGCGGTGGCCCTGCCGCAGCTCTTCGAACTGCTCGGGGGTCAGCCTTAGCCCCGCGCGCTCGACCAGAACGGCGAAGCGGTCGGGTGAAATCGGCTCGGACACCATCTTCCTCCCTTGTCAAGCTCGCCGTCCACGCCCCCAGCCCGGACCCAGCCGCAATAGCGCCGCCGGGTCCGGGGTCAGCGCTCCGGTTCAGTTGATCAGGCCGTAGAATTTGGCGGCGTTCTCGCAAGTGATCTTGTGCACCACTTCGGGCGACAGGCCGGCGAACTGCTCCTCGATGTATTTCGAGGATTCCGGCCAGATGCCGTCGGTGTGCGGGTAATCCGAGCCCCACATCATCGTCTCGACGCCGATGTCGTCAATAAGCTTCGCGCTGATCGGGTCGAACTGGAACGTCGCCTTGCATTGGCGGCGCCAGTACTCACTCGGCTTTAGTTTCATCAGGTCGCGGAAGCGGTCCTCGAACTCGAAATCCATGCGATGCAGCGCATAAGCGAGCCAGCCGGCGCCACTCTCGCCGAACGACACGCGCAGACGTGGATAGCGCTCGAAAACGCCCGCCCCGATCATCCCCGCGATGATGTGGATGAGCCCCATCTGGAACGCCGAGACGCCGGTGAACATCGCCGCGCGGCGGACCTGCGGGGCCTCCTGGCGGGCGCGCGGCGGGGTCGTCGGGAAGGTGTGGAAATGGAGCGGCAATTGCACCTCGTCGACCGCCTGCCAGAAAGGCTCCCAGCTCGGGTGCCACATCGGCTCCATGTCCCATGAGCACGACAGTTCGAGGCCCTTCAGCCCCATCTTGGCGACGCGATGGACCTCGTCCACCGCACGTTCGACGCTGCCGTAGGGCAGGCACGCGAGCCCGATCTGGCGGTCCGGGTAGTGGCTGCAGAAATCTCTCAGCCAATCGTTGTAGATGCGCAGAACCTCGTTTGAGGCCTCGGTGTCGTTAAGCTTGGACGCTGTGCCGAGTACGCCGTAGATCACCTCGGCATCGACGCCGTCTGCCTCCATGTCCTTGAGGCGCAGATGCGGATCGCTGCAGCGGGTCTTGCCTTTCTTGGCATCCTCGTAGAGGCCGCGCTCCGCCATGATGTCGACGCGGACGTTCTGGCCCGGCACGTGTTTGGCGCCGCCTGGGCCGACGCCGTAGAGCAGCCCGAAATTGGCCCCGTTTTTGGCGACCCATTGCGGCCCCTGGGGCCCGTCCTCGACATAGGGCATGCGGTCCTTCAACTCCCGCGGCGCCTCGGACACGAACAGGTCGGGGGGCATCCAAGGCATGTCGAGATGGCAATCGGCCGAGATTCTGCGGTATTGCATGGTGATTTTCCCACCCTACGAAGGATCGCGATCGAATTGACTGTACTCCCCCGAACGCCGGATCTCCTAGCGGAGGCGCCCTCTATGCCGTGCTTTTTTGCCGACGCGACATGAACCGGACGCATCCCTGTTGCGGCGGTCTAGGCGGGTTGTGTTTGCACGCATGATACGGTACAAAGTCGATATCAACAACCAAAGGTCGCACGATATGCGCTCGACTGCCATCTTCGCTGTCTTCGCCCTTTCTTTGCTGCCGGCGACCGCTTTCGCCCAGGCACCCCAGCAAGCCGCGGCTCAGCCAAGCTCGACTTCCGCGGCCTCGGCACCGTCCTCTTCCGGCGGCCTCACTCGGGAGCAATTTATCGAACGAGCCGAGCAGCGCGCGGCTCGCCGCGCAACGGCGCAATTCGACCAAATGGACACGGATCACAACGGCGTCCTCGACCCAGCCGAAATGCGCGCCTGGCGCAGCCAGCATTCTCGTGGCGCCGGGTCACGATCGGACCAGTCTCCGCCGCAATAACTCGCAATAATCTGCCTGCCAGGCCCGGTCGAATCGCGGTAATATGATCCACCGCGATCGAAAGGAGCCCACAATGCCGGACGTAGGGACGCTGGAGAGTAGAGAAGCTTCGCAAACTGGCGCGATCCAGGTCGCGGCGCTCGACCACCTCGTTTTACGGGTCGCCGATCTCGATCGCGCGATCAAATTCTACGGGGATGTGTTGGGCTGTCACGTCGAGCGCCGGCTCGACGAACCCAAGCTCGTGCAGCTGCGCGCCGGCGCGTCGATGATCGATCTGGTTCCGGCCAGCCCCGGGCCGCAGTCGGCGGAGGCGGCGGCAGGGCGCAACCTGGACCATTTTGCGGTGCGCATCGGCACCTTCGACTTCACGGCGCTGGCGGCGCATTTGCAACGGCACGGCGTCGCCGTTGGCGAAGTCAGGCGGCGCTATGGCGCCGAGGGCTACGGCTCCTCGCTTTACATCACCGACCCCGACGGCAACGTCGTCGAACTCAAAGGTCCGCCGGAAAGAACCGAATAGCCGCAGCTCGCGGCGATCTGCTCGCCACCGAAGGAACGGCAGCGTGCTGGATCGCATCCTCCTCACCAATGACGACGGCATCGAGGCGCCGGGCCTAGGGGTACTCGAAGAGATAGCACGCGAAGTTGCCCGAGAGGTCTGGCTCGTCGCGCCCGAGCACGACCAAAGCGGCGTTTCGCATGCCGTAAGCCTGCATCATCCGATCCGTGTGACCGAGCGGGGACTGCGACGCTACGCAATTACCGGAACCCCGGGAGACTGCGCGGTGATGGGCGTGTGTCGTTTGATGGCCGAGGCGCCACCGGATCTTCTGCTCTGCGGCGTCAATCGTGGCGCCAATCTCGGCATGGAGACGGTGTTTTCCGGCACCGTGGGCGGGGCGATGACCGGGATGATGCTGGGGATTCCATCAATTGCGCTAAGCCAGGCGTGGAGCGATCCCATGCACGTCCCTTGGCCGACCGCACGCACGCTCGGTCCCGGCGTGATATGGCAATTGCTTGCGATCGGCTGGGGTGAGGCGACTTGCCTCAGCGTCAACTTCCCGGACTGCTCAGCGGCGGACGCGGGCCCGCTCACCTTGGCGCGGCAGGGTGTCGGACTGCTCCAGGGAATGCACGTAGAGACGCGGACCGATCCGCGCGGTCTGACCTATCACTGGATCGGCTTCCGCCGTGGGCCGCGCGAGCAAGGACCGGAGAGCGACATCGACGCCTTGCGGGCCGGCCGCATTGTCGTGACTCCGTTGCGGTACGATCGGACGGACGAGGAGGCCTATCAGGCGTTGGCAAAAGCGCTGCCGCGGCCGTAGCGCAAGCAAAACATGAGTGATGTATTGGTGAGCGGCTGCGTATAACACCCTGTTCATCGGCTTCTGGGAGGAAGGCGCTGATGGCCCGTGATCCGAAGGAGGCGGCCCTGGCGCTTCACCGGTTCGGCTTTGGGCCGCGAGTCGGCTCGATCGAGGCGATCGCGCCTGATCCGCGCGGCGCGCTTCTCGCCGAATTGGAGCGACCGAACGCTGGGCAGATCGCGAATCCGGATCTGCCAAGTAGTGCCGCCGCCAATCGCGAGGTTTTCGAGTACAACGCAGAGCGCGCCGCAAAGGAAAAGCGGGAGCGTCTACGGCGGGAGGCCGCCGCGCAGGTCGCGATGCAGAGTTCGGGCGGGGATGCCGCGATGGGCGCGAAGCCCGATGCACCGCCCGCGGCCTCCGCTCAGCCCGAAACAGTGCCATTGCCGCGACAATTGTTTCGGAACGAAGCCAAAGCACGGTTCGATGCTGCGCTCAACGCCGAAATCGGTATGGTCGAGCGTCTGGTGTGGTTCTGGTCGAACCATTTCTGCGTCAACGCCAACGCCACGGTAATGGCCGGCGGTTACGAGCGCGAAGCAATCCGGCCGCACGTGCTGGGCCATTTCAGCGACATGCTGCTGGCGGTCGAAAGCCATCCGGCGATGCTGCTCTACCTGAACAACGAGCAGTCGATCGGTCCCGGGTCGGTCGCCGGCATCAATCGTGACAAAGGCCTCAACGAGAACCTCGCCCGCGAGATCCTCGAATTGCACACGCTTGGCGTGCGTACCGTCTACTCGCAGTCCGACGTTACGAGTTTCGCCAAGGTGCTAACCGGCTGGACCATCCTTCCGACGGTGTCAAACCCGGATCACGGCGGCGAGTTTACCTTCTTGCTCCGCGCCCACGAGCCTGGCCCTCAGATGGTCATCGGCAACAGCTATGCCGAGGGCGGCGTCGAGCAGGGCCGCGCAGTGCTCTCCGACCTGGCACGTCATTCGGCGACCGCTAGACATATAGCGACCAAGCTGGCGCGTCATTTTATCGCCGATGACCCGCCGACGTCGCTCGTCGATGGACTAACACAACGCTTCCTCGACACCGACGGCGACCTCAAAGAGGTGGTCACCGCGCTTATCGCGGCCCCCGAATCCTGGGCGCCGGAGCAGGCAAAGATCAAGCGGCCGAACGAATGGATCGCGGCAGCGCTACGGGCGACCGAAGAACCGGGCGATATCCCGCGGATCCTCGAAGCGGGTAACCTGCTCGGAGAACCGTTGTGGCGGCCACCGGCACCCAAAGGCTTCTCGGACGACAACGCAGCCTGGCTCGACGGGTTGGGTCAGCGCCTCGAAATAGCCAATGCGTTCGCCCATCGCGAGGGCCTAGGCCACGAGCCTCAGGGGGTCATGGACACGGCAATAGGGCCGCTCGCCTCGGCGGAAACGCAACGCACGATTGCCCGCGCCGAGAGTCGCCCGCAGGCGTTGACGATGTTGCTGATGACCCCTGAATTTCTGCGGAGGTGATCATGCCGTCGAACATTCCGGCCCCGACGCGCCGCGAGCTGTTGCTCGGCTCAGGCGCCTTGTTTGCCTGGTCCTTGATGCCTGGCAAGGCGCGCGCTGAAGGCCGCGACCCACGCTTTCTGACGATCGTACTTCGCGGCGCGCTCGATGGGCTCGCCGCGGTTGCTCCAGTCGGTGAACCCGATTGGCTCAAGCTGCGCGGCGACAAAGGGCTCATGTCAGACGGTCAGACGCCGGCCTTGCCGCTCGACGGTTTCTTTGCGTTGAACCCGGCAATGCCAAACCTGCATCGCCTTTATCAAGCGGGCCAGGCCACGATCGTGCACGCGGTCGCGACGCCGTATCGTGAGCGCTCGCATTTCGATGGGCAGGATGTCCTGGAAAGCGGGCAGGTAAAGCCAGGCGCCGTCGACACGGGGTGGCTTAATCGTGCGCTTGCCGTGCTCGAGCCTGGCGAGCGAGCCAATACCGGGAGCCGGCAGGCCTTTGCCGTCGGGCCGATCACGCCGCTCGTTGTGCGCGGCCCGGCACCGGTGCTGGCCTGGGTCCCGCCGCGGCTACCGCCGGTCGGCGACGAAACGACGATGCGTCTGCTCGATCTCTACAACCACACGGACCCGGCGCTGGCACTGGCGCTTGAGGAGCGCATCGGGTTGGCCACGATCGCCCGCGCCAGCGGCATGGAGGGCAATCAGGACATGGATCGTCCGGCCGTCCAGATCGGTGGGATCGAGCAAGTGCGCAAATACTTTGCCGACGCGGCAGGCGCCGCGGCGAAATTTCTGGCGCGCACCGATGGCCCGCGGGTCGGCGCGCTGGCTCTGGACGGTTGGGATACCCATGTCAACGAGGGTGTCCTCAAGGGTCGACTGGCGAATTTGCTCGGAGCGCTCGATGGCGCCATCGCCGAGATTGAGACGAACATGGGCGATGCCTGGCGTGAAACGGTCGTCGTGCTGATTACTGAGTTCGGCCGCACCGCCCGCATTAACGGCAATGACGGCACCGACCATGGCACCGCGACGGTCGCGATCCTTGCCGGAGGCGCACTCAAGGGCGGTCGCGTACTCGCCAACTGGCCGGGTCTCAAGGACGCCGATCTTTACGAGCACCGCGACTTGAGAGCCACGACCGATCTCCGTGCCGTGCTGAAGGGCCTGCTCAAGGATCACTTGCTGGTCGCCGATCGAGCGCTGGCGGCGAATGTCTTCCCTGACAGCGGCACCGTCGAGCCCCTGGCGGGGTTGCTCGCCTAAGAACCGGACGCGCCCTACCGGCACGTGGAAGGACCTGAGCGCCAACAATCGGCCAATCTCCACGCGATGATGGCGCTTCTAAAGGCGGTGTGGAAGCTGCGCCCGCCTGGAGAGCCGGAGACGCCGGGCGCGCGGCTCGTCAGGCGATGGCGCGAAAAGCGCCTTTTCGCGAGGCTCGAGCGGGGCTGGCCCGGTGGTTTCACACTGCACCGCACCGGTGACCTCGTCTACGTTCCCCACCCGCTGGACGCACGCGGTCGGCATGCGTTGCTGCACCCGCCGCGCGCCCATCCCGCGGCGCTGGCCGCCCTGCGAGCCGGCGCCGTCGCGGTCGACATCGGTGCCAATCTCGGCGAATGGACCGTTCCGTTGGCCCGCGCCGTCGGTGCGGCAGGACACGTGCTCGCGGCCGAGCCGGCGCCGCGCAGCGCCGCCGCCCTCGAAGCCACGCTCGCCGCCAATGCGTTGCGCCAAGCCGAGGTCGTCCGCTGCGCGGTCGGCGACCACGACGGCCACGTGGAGTTTGCTGTGCCCATCGTGTCTTCGGTGCAAACCGATACCGGCACCGCCCGGCTCGGAACGGCGGGTGCGGGTTGGCAAGAGGTGAATGTTGCCCTGCGCAGCCTGGACTCGCTTGTCGCGGAGCGCGGGCTCGACAGGATCGACTTGGTCAAAATTGATGTTGAGGGGCACGAGCGGCAGGTCCTCAAAGGCGCGCAGGCCACCCTGGACCGATATCGCCCGGCATTGGTGATGGAAACCGGACACGAAGCCACCGGGGACCGCACGGCGATCCATGACCGATTGCGCAGCCTCGGCTATCAAATGCTCGGCATTCTCCTCGATTATGGCATGGCCGAGGCTGATTGGGACGCTTATCTCTTGCTCGAGCCCCCGTTTTGCCAGGGCGAGGCGCACAACCTGCTGCTCGTCCCCGAAGAGGCTACGTCGACGCGCGCTTAATATACCCCTTTCAGCGGGGTGGTTTCGCGCTTTTCGACCGCGCCATCGGCGTTGCTCGCGCCGTCGTAGCCCAGAAGCTTGCTTGACAGGCTCTGATCGGCTACGGCCGCGTTGGGGTCGGGCACCTGCCCGTTGCGCGCGCCAATGTCGGGCAGTCCGTCCTCCGAGCGGCGCAGCCCGAAATCAGACGCCTGCTTGCCTGGCTCGCCGGGCCCGGCTTTCTCGATCAGCTGTTTGGCCTGCTGGTCGGCGCTCTTCTCCTGGGGCCGCGACGCTCCGGGCTGCGGTGGTCTCAATTCAAAATCGGGTGGGATCGTCAGCGGCGCTCGCGACTCGACGGCGAACTCGTCGGGCAATGACGGCTCGAGGCCGATCGCCTTTTTGAAATCGGTGCACCCCGCAATCAGCAATGGCCCAGCGAGGCACAGAGCGCTCCCAGCGTAAAGACCACGGCCCGCGCCGCGAACCCGGTGAAGATTGAACATGGAAGACCCCCCTCCCTGCCCGTATTTAATGCGCTTCCCGCCGCAGAAGCAAGCCATCGAGCAGCATCACCGCGACGCCTATGCAAATAGCGCTGTCGGCGACATTGAACGCCGGCCAATGCCACGATCCGGCGTGAAAATCGAGAAAATCAACGACGGCGCCGAGGCGAATTCGATCGACCACGTTGCCGATGGCGCCGCCGATGATCAGTCCGATCGCAACGGCGAGCAAAGGGCTCTCGACGCGGCTCAGCCAATAGATCAGCACGGTGACGATCGCTGCAGCGACAAGGGAGAACAGTAACGCGTGCAATCCTCCGGCACCGTTGAACAAGCCGAAGCTCATGCCACGGTTATAGATCAAGACGATATTGAAAAACGACGTGATATTCTCGTGCTCGCCTGCCGCACGCGCGGCGAAGTAGCCTCGGACGGCAGCCTTGCTGAGCTGATCGAGGGCCAGGACCGTGATTGCCACGGCTAGGCCGCGCGCCAGCATCAGCCGGCGCTCGCCGCGACGTTGCTCCGATCGACGACTGCAGCGCATCGGCGGCAGAGATCGGCACTACCTGGCACTTGACCTACTTCGGGCAGCACCCTCCAGCACCGCTCGCAGCGATCGCCGGACGCGGCGGATACGCGCGCCCCGATATCGCCGACGTCGGGCAGCATGAACGCGTCGTCCGGAACCGGATCGGGCCGGATCGTCCCGGCCGAGGTGATGCAAAGCTCGGCGATATCGACATTGCGGACGAGATCCAGGAGCCGTTCTGGGACGAACAGCTCGACCGCAGCCTGCAAGCTCGAACCCAGGCGCTTTGCGCCGCGCTCGAGCTCAAGGGCGCCCGTGACGACGCGGCGAAGATCCCGCAACATTGCCCAACGCTCGCCAAGCGCCTCGTCCCGCCAAGCGGCTGGCACATCGGGAAACAGCTCGAGATGGATACTGCGCCCGGGTATGTCGCCGTGCCGGGCGAGCCAAGCCTCCTCTGCAGTAAAGCAGATGACGGGGGCCAGCCAGCGGGCGAGGCAGTCGAAGCAGCGGTCGAGCACCGTGCGCACGGCGCGCCGCTGCGCATCATCCGGCGCATCGCAATAGAGCCGATCCTTGCGGATGTCGAAATAGAAGGCCGACAGGTCGGCCGCGCAGAAGTTATAGAGCGCCGTGAACATGCCGCGGAAATCGAACTCCTCGACCGAGCGCCGCACCAATTGGTCGAGCTCAGCCAGGCGATGCAATACCCAGCGATCGAGTTCCGGCATTCTTTCGACACCGACCGGTTCGGCGGACGAGAAGCCGTCGAGCGCGCCCAACAGGTATCGCAGCGTGTTGCGCAGGCGTCGGTAGACGTCATTGTGGTGCTTGAGGATTTCCGGGCCGATGCGGACATCCTCGGTGTAGTCGGAACCGACCACCCACAGGCGCAGGATGTCGGCGCCGCTGTGCTGCATGACTTCCTGAGGCTCGATGCCGTTGCCGAGAGATTTCGACATCTTGCGCCCCTCTTCGTCGAGGACGAAGCCATGGGTCAAAACCGCATCGTAAGGGGCGCGACCACGGGTGCCGCAGGCCTCGACTAACGAAGACTGAAACCAACCGCGATGCTGGTCCGAGCCCTCGAGATAAAGATCGGCCGGCCACCTAAGCTCAGGCCGTTGCTCAAGCACAAAGGCGTGCGTCGAGCCTGAATCGAACCAGACTTCGACGATGTCGGTGACCTTTTCCCACTCCGCGGGGTCGTGAGCATTGCCGAGGAACCGCACCGGGTCGGCGCTGAACCAGACATCGGCCCCATCGCGCTCAACCGCGGCGGCGACGCGCTCGACGACGGCAGGATCGCGCAGCGGCTCGCCGGTCTTGCGGTGGGTGAACACCGCGATCGGCACGCCCCAGGCGCGCTGGCGCGAGACGCACCAGTCTGGCTTGGTCTCGACCATCGCCTCGATACGGTTTCTACCTTGCAGTGGAACCCAGCGGGTCTCGGCGATTGCCGCCAAGGCCTTTTGCCGCAGACCGTTGGTCTCCATGCTGATGAACCATTGCGGCGTGTTGCGAAAGATCAACGGTGCCTTCGACCGCCAGGAATGCGGATAGGAATGCACCAGCGTGCCGCGGGCCAAAAGTCCGCCGGCAGCCTCGATCGCGGCGATCACCGCCTCGTTGGCCTCCCCCGGCTTGCCGTCCTGGCGATAGACCGAACGGCCGGCAAAGAGCGGTACCTCAGGCAGATAGACCCCGTCCGGGCCAACCGTGTCCGGCACCGGCAGACCGTTCGCCCGGGCGAGCTCGAAATCGTCGGCGCCGTGTCCCGGGGCGATGTGAACGAGGCCGGTACCCTGATCGCTTTCGACAAAGCCGGCCGCCAGCAACGGCACATCGAAATCGTAGCCCCGGCCACGCAGCGGATGGCTCGAAATCGTCCCGTCGAGCGCCTCGCCGGAAAATTGGTCGACGACCGAATACGCTTCGATCCCGGCGCGTTTCGCCACCTCCTCGACCAGCGCCTCGGCGACGAGCAGGGTCTCGCCGGGCCGGGCGCGCCGCCCCTCTGCCGCCTGCTCGACGCGCATCACCACATAGTCGAGCCGCTTGCTGAATGCGATCGCGCGGTTGCCTGGCAAGGTCCACGGCGTCGTCGTCCAGATCAGTGCTGCGGCGCTCGCAAGCGCCGGCCGCTGGGCCCGCACGACTGGAAATCGCGCCCAGACGGTAGTCGATCGGTGGTCGTAGTACTCGACCTCGGCCTCGGCGAGTGCCGTCTGCTCGACGACCGACCAGAGAACCGGCTTCGATCCCTTATAGAGCCCACCATTGACGAGAAACTTGCCGAGTTCGCGGACGATCTGCGCCTCGGCCGAATAGGCCATCGTCGTATAGGGATTCTGCCAGTCGCCAATCACTCCGAGCCGCTTGAAATCGCGCTTCTGCACCTCGATCCACTGGGCCGCGAACTCGCGGCATTCGCGCCGGAACTGGTCGATCGGCACGCTGTCCTTGGATTGGCCCTTGGCCCGGTATTGTTCCTCGACGA
>Ga0306925_10006705_pt1 | contig 10724 bp, 4 predicted proteins | sample flu12Cox44000176_FD_203755 | JGI IMG/M metagenome (GOLD analysis project Ga0306925, IMG submission 203755) | Lab enrichment of tropical soil microbial communities from Luquillo Experimental Forest, Puerto Rico - flux8day.12C.oxic.44.000.176 (v2)... | ecosystem: Environmental > Terrestrial > Soil... | reverse complement strand
GACGGGTGGGTTGCTGGGCGCGCTATTTGGTGGCCCAGGGAAGACCAGCATTCGAGCGGGTTTTGGCCTCTATTACACGTCGGTGGAGGATCTCAGCCAGTTTCTTGAGGTGGGAGATCCGCCGTACGGAATTTTCTGGGTCTCGACTGCGCCGCCAGTATTCGAATCGCCTTTCCTATCGCGAACCAATGGCCTGCCGCAACCGGTATCCGGGGGGAATCCCTTCCCGTTTGTGTTTCCGCCGCCAAACGTGTCGCCCAAGAATCCCGATACAACATTCCCCTGGGAAAACGTTGAGCCGATCTCCAGTGGATTTGTTTTCTATCACAAGAACGAGTTGCCTTATTCCGAGCATTATGAACTGTCAGTCCAGCGACAATTCGGAGCGAGCACCGTGCTGAGCGCTAGTTATGTCGGAAACCAAGGGCATCGATTGATTACCTCGCTCGAAGCCAATCCGGGAAGTCCTGCTCTGTGCCAATTTCTGAGCAATCCGGCGAATCTCGCGCCTGGAGTGACCCCCTGTGGTCCGTTTGGTGAAAACAACCAATATCAACTTGCGCCCGGAGTGACACCACCTGCGGGCATCCCCGTCTATTATGTTCCGGGGTCAAACAGCACCATACTCACCGGGACACGTACGGTGCTGAATCCTGCGTTCTTTTCGACCAATCCGTACATGCAGGAATCGGCGAACTCCGCTTACAATTCATTTCAAATCAGCGTTCGCCATAATAGCAAGCGGGCGGACCTCTTGGCCGGCTATACCTTTGCGAAATGCATGGATAACTCTTCGGGCCTGCAGGACTCTACCAACCCGATCAATCCCAGGCTGAGCCGTTCACTGTGCGCGTTCAACGTGACGCACAATTTCGTGGTTAGCTACACCTATAATTTCCAATTCGACGAGTTGTTTGGTGCGACGCAAGGCTTCAGGCAAAAACTCCTGAGCGGCTGGTCCCTCTCGGGCATCACGACGTTCGCGAGCGGTTTACCGATTACGCTGTCGGAGAATGACGACAATTCGTTGCTTGGCGTTACGACCGCTCCTGTGGACGTTCCGCAACTTACTGGGAACGGTGGTCCCTACGGAAACACCAATCCGCGTTCCGGTTTGCCGTATGTCAGCTCGAATGCCTTCACCTTCGAAACCATCGGGCAGTTTGGGAATGCCAACCGCCGATTCTTCGCCGGACCGGGATTAAACAACTGGGATATGGCACTACTGAAGAACACCAACATCACGGAAAGCAAAACTTTGCAACTGCGTCTGGAGGCCTTCAACATTTTCAACCACGCGCAATTTCAGAATCCGAGCGGATCGATCAACGACGGATTGCCGGTCATCGTCAATGGCGTCAACCAAGGCGGGTTGTTCGGCGTGGTCACCAAGGCCTGGGATCCCAGAATTTTGCAGGTTGGGATCAAGTTTTTGTTCTGACCGATGGTACTTGCCGATGCGCTCGGAGAAGTCCGCGAAAGCGGCGCAGAACACATATGCGACCAGTCGTCTCCTTAAGTTCGAAAAGCACTTTAATACTTGGCGCTTGCGCGATGGCGCTGGCACTCACGACGCCCTTAATCGGTCGGAGATCTCAGGTGTCGCAGCGCGCGGTTTCCGCACAAAAACAGACGATCGCAGAAGGCCGTGAGATTTTTGACTCGAACTGTGCGGGCTGTCACGGCCTCGACGGCCATGGAGGCGAGCGTGGGCCGGACATCTCTACTCGATCGCAGATGGTTCAAGCTCCGGATCAGGAGTTACGGGACATTCTGCGGACCGGACGAATCGTGGCCGGGATGCCGTCCTTTGCATCACTTGGGGTAGCGCGTCTCGACGCGGTGCTGGCGTACGTCCGGTTCTTGCAAGGCGAAGGTGATGCGGCGGGTCGATTGCCCGGTGACGCCGCAAAAGGGAAGTCGCTTTTCTTTGGAAAGGCGCGTTGCTCGGAATGCCACATGGTGCAGGGCCGGGGCGGATTTCTGGGACGCGATCTCTCGGGCTACGGAGTTATATCTCCGCGGGAAATCCGAAGCAATATTGAGAACGCGGGCCGGAGTACCCGAATGCGAAGCGTGCGGTTGCAGAATGCGCAACCGATTACGGGAATCGTTCGAAACGAAGACAACTTCTCGATTCAACTGCAAAGCCAGGATGGGAGTTTCCACATGCTTTCGAAAGCCGACATAGCGTCGATCGAAATCCTGCCTGAGCCGGTTATGCCCACGAGCTATGCCGCGACTTTGACCGACTCGGAATTCAACGACCTGGTGAAATTCCTGATTACTGTAGCGACGTCCGAACGCGGGTCTTTGCGACCACCGTCCGACGACGAAGAGTGATGATGTTGCTAGGAAGCGAGTATCGAAGAATTGAAGGAGCCGCATGACACTGCGCTTGATTTATTTGCTGGCGTTTATGGTTACGATTTCGGTCGTCGGCCTTGCTCAGGAACAGGATGCTACCCGTCGATTCGCGCTGAGGGCGGAATCGCCGCGATTTTGGGAGTTGATCCGCCAGGAGGCAAAACTTGAAACCGTTGCGACCGGATTCGGATTCACGGAAGGCCCCGTGTGGGACCCCGGCGGGTTCGTCTACGTCAGCGACGAGGAGGCCAACAAGATATTCCGCGTTTTCCCGGATGGTCGTAAACAGGAGCTGATCGCATTAGGTGATCCCGATGGTAATACCTACGATTTGAAGCACTCTTTGCTTGATTGTGCGAGCGTTTTGCGCGCCATTATCCGAATCAGTCCTGACGGGAAATACAAAGTGTTGGCGGATCGGTATGAAGGCAAACGGTTCAACAGTCCGAATGATGTAGTGATTGGTCCCGACGGGGCCATTTATTTTACTGATCCGACGCTTGATCTGCCGCAAGGTGAAAAGCAGGAAATTCCGTTTCAAGGCGTTTACCGGCTGAATGACCGCGGGGAAGTCCGGTTGCTGACGAAAGATTTGGCTCAGCCGAACGGCCTGGCGTTTTCACCGGACGGCAAAAGGCTTTACGTCGATGACAGCCACCAGAGGAATATCCGCGTGTACGATTTTCATGCGGATGGAACCGTGAGTAACGGGCGCATCTTCGCCAGCGAAGTCACGCCCGGAAAAGGTGTGCCGGACGGCATGAAACTGGACGACCAGGGGAATCTCTACGTTACGGGCCCGGAAGGCATCTGGGTGTGGGACCCGGAAGGGCAGCACTTAGGAACGATCGTCCTTCCGGAGCAACCCGCAAATCTGGCGTGGGGCGAGCTGGACTACAAAACCCTGTACATCACCGCGACCAAATCCGTTTACAAACTCGCGACCAAAGCGCATGGTTTTGTGCCGTACCTGAAATAGCCGTTCCCAGCCACTCCGCAAGCGAGGACTCCGACTGTTCGGGTACACACAATCTAATTGCAAGGTAACTGAATCCACCCATTCCCTTCTTGCCTGCGGCGCGACAGCCTGCGTTACGGGGCACACCAGGCCCATGAGAGAGGTGCCGGAATGCCGGAAGAACAGGTGGTCGAGCGCGCTCGCCACGATAAAGAGGAAGGAAAATCTCCCAGCACTCAAGCGGGCGAGTTTGTTCGCGAAGAGATGCACCACATCCGTGAAGGGATGCACGGGGTGCAATCGCCACAACAGGCCATTGCCATCGGATTGTCGAAAGCTCGTCGCGCCGGAGTGAAACTACCGCCCCCGAAAAGGGGCAAGGTCTCGTCCCAGACACGCGCGCAAGCCGCCCGTGATTCCCGGAAAGGGAGGCGCTCGAAAACGCACAAGCCGTCGCCCGCGCGATCGCGTGCCATCTCGAAGGCGCTCAAGCGTAAGGGCCGGTCCGCGGCACCGCGAGGGAGCCTTTCGTGGGCGTCGCAGTCGGCAGCGTTCCGCCAGACAAGCCGCTCGCACAAGAGCGAAGCATTAACGTGCCAAACAAAGTGTCCTAAGACACAACATCCCAGACCTTCCTCCCAGCCGCTGCGGTCGTTGCTATAAGCTGAAGATTTCTGAAGTTGCGGACGATTTCCGCGCCTTGCCTTCTGTTCTAACGGATGGTGATGGGGGAAAATACAGGAATCACCGTACTGTGGCGGGTAGGGTGAACTGGTACAAAAGCTCGACAAATATCCTGTACTCCCGGGCCACCAACTCCGAGTCTCGTGTCGGGAGGAGTTTCCGGGATGGGTTCCTGCGCAGGTCAATTTGCCCCAAATTTCTAGGGGGAACAATGAATGGAGAAGTGTCGGCCGCCCCGACCGTCGAAAAAAAGCGTACCAAGCGAACAAACGGCAGTCCAACCCCGGATGAATCTTCTGAGCTAGCTTTAATTCTCCAGACCCTCCGCAACGTTCGAAATGGTGACTTTTCGGTCAGACTTCCCGTTGTCTGGACCGGCCTAACCGGACGAATTGCCGACACCTTCAATGAGATCGTATCCGCTAACCAGCAGATGGCGCTGGAACTCAAGCGTCTCGGCCAAACGCTCGGCAAAGAAGGAAAAATCCGCGAGCGCGTGCGGTTCAACATCGCCCAGGGGGCCTGGGGCGAAATGGAAGGCTCGGTCAATACGCTCACCGAAGACCTTCTTCGGCCTATCACCGAAGTTACGCGCGCCATTGCGGCCGTAGCGCAAGGCAATTTGACGCAGACCGTTCGCCTGGAAGTCGACAATCGGCCACTCGAAGGCGAGTTCCTCCGTTCCGCCAACATCGTGAACACCATGATTCAGCAGCTAGGGGTGTTTACTGCGGAAGTCACGCGCGTGGCCCGTGAAGTGGGTACGGACGGCAAATTGGGCGGTCAGGCAGTGGTACCCGGTGTGGCCGGTACCTGGAAGGACCTCACCGACTCCGTCAATCTCATGGCCAGCAACCTTACTGGTCAGGTGCGGAACATGGCCGAAGTCGCGACCGCCGTGGCCAGCGGTGACCTTTCGCGCAAAATTACCGTCGATGTCCGCGGCGAAATTCTGCAGCTCAAAGAAGCCATCAACACCATGGTGGACCAGTTGCGGTCCTTCGCATCCGAAGTTACCCGCGTGGCCCGCGAAGTGGGTACGGACGGCAAATTGGGCGGTCAAGCTGTGGTTCCGGGTGTGGCTGGGACTTGGAAGGACCTCACCGACTCCGTGAATGCGATGGCCGGCAACCTCACCGCGCAGGTTCGTAACATCGCGGAAGTGACCACCGCGGTTGCCCGTGGCGATTTATCGCGCAAGATCACCGTCGACGTGAAGGGCGAGATTCTTGAGTTGAAAGAAACCATCAATACGATGGTCGACCAGTTGAACGCGTTCGCTGGAGAAGTCACCCGCGTGGCCCGCGAAGTCGGCACCGAAGGAAAACTCGGAGGTCAGGCCCAAGTACCGGGCGTGGCCGGGACTTGGAAAGACCTCACCGACAACGTCAACTTCATGGCCAGCAACCTTACTGGCCAAGTGCGCAACATCGCCGAAGTCGCTACCGCGATCGCTAAGGGTGACCTCTCCCGAAAAATCACGGTCGATGTCCGCGGCGAGATTTTGCAGCTGAAAGAAACCCTCAACACCATGGTGGACCAGCTCAACCGCTTCGCTGGCGAAGTCACGCGCGTGGCGCGCGAAGTTGGGAGCGAAGGCCGCCTGGGCGGCCAGGCCAACGTGCCCGGCGTGGCAGGCACGTGGAAAGACTTGACCGACTCTGTGAATTCCATGGCCGGTAACCTCACCGCGCAAGTCCGCAACATCGCCGAAGTCACCACTGCCGTCGCACGCGGCGACCTGTCTCGCAAGATCACTGTCGACGTGAAAGGCGAAATCCTCGAGCTGAAGAACACCATCAACACCATGGTGGACCAGCTCAACGCGTTCGCCGGTGAAGTGACCCGTGTGGCTCGCGAAGTTGGCACTGAAGGAAAACTCGGAGGTCAGGCCCAGGTGCCTGGTGTGGCTGGCACATGGAAAGACCTGACCGACAACGTCAACTTCATGGCCAGCAACCTGACGGCGCAGGTCCGCAATATCGCCGAAGTCGCCACGGCTGTCGCGCGCGGGGACCTCTCGCGCAAAATCACCGTTGACGTGAAGGGCGAAATTCTCGAGCTCAAAGACACGCTTAACACCATGGTGGACCAACTGCGTTCCTTCGCGTCCGAAGTGACGCGCGTGGCACGCGAAGTCGGAACCGACGGAAAGCTCGGTGGCCAAGCCGACGTTCAAGGCGTAGCCGGGACCTGGAAAGATCTCACCGACTCCGTGAACTCCATGGCCAGTAACTTGACCGGCCAAGTGCGCAATATCGCCGAAGTCAGCACCGCTGTCGCGCGCGGCGACCTGTCCCGCAAGATCACCGTCGACGTGAAAGGCGAAATCCTCGAGCTGAAGAACACCATCAACACCATGGTGGACCAGCTCAACGCGTTCGCGGGCGAAGTGACGCGTGTGGCTCGCGAAGTCGGCACGGAAGGTAAGCTTGGCGGGCAAGCGCAGGTGCCCGACGTCGGCGGGACGTGGAAGGACCTCACCGACAATGTCAACTTCATGGCCAGCAACCTCACCGCGCAGGTTCGTAACATCGCCGAGGTCACCACGGCGGTTGCGCGCGGTGACCTTTCGCGCAAGATCACTGTCGACGTGAAAGGCGAAATCCTCGAGCTGAAGAACACCATCAACACCATGGTGGACCAGCTCAACGCGTTCGCGGGCGAAGTGACGCGTGTAGCTCGCGAAGTCGGCACGGAAGGTAAGCTTGGAGGTCAAGCCCAGGTGCCTGGTGTGGCCGGGACGTGGAAAGACCTGACCGACAACGTCAACTTTATGGCCAGCAACCTCACTGGCCAGGTTCGCAACATCGCGGAAGTCGCAACGGCCATTGCCCGCGGCGACCTCTCGCGCAAAATCACCGTGGACGTCCGAGGCGAAATCCTTCAGCTCAAAGAAACTCTAAATACCATGGTCGAGCAGCTTCGGTCCTTTGCCGCTGAAGTTACCCGCGTGGCCCGCGAAGTGGGCAGCGAAGGCCGCCTCGGCGGCCAGGCCAACGTGCCCGGTGTCGCCGGCACTTGGAAAGACCTCACCGACTCCGTTAACGCCATGGCCGGAAACCTCACCGGCCAGGTCCGCAACATTGCGGAAGTCACCACTGCCGTCGCGCGCGGGGACCTGTCGCGCAAAATCACCGTTGACGTGAAGGGCGAAATTCTCGAGCTCAAGAACACCATCAACACCCTCGTCGACCAACTCAACGCCTTCGCCGCCGAAGTTACGCGCGTGGCTCGTGAAGTAGGCACCGAAGGCAAACTCGGCGGTCAAGCGCAGGTCCCCGGCGTGGCCGGAACCTGGAAGGACCTCACCGACAACGTCAACGTAATGGCCGCCAACCTGACCGAACAGGTGCGCGGCATTGTGAAGGTCGTTACCGCCGTCGCCAACGGCATGCTCACCCAGAAACTCACGGTGAACGCCAAAGGGGAAGTTGCCGCTCTCGCCGAAACCATCAACAACATGACCGACACCCTGGCCACTTTCGCTGATCAGGTCACTACCGTCGCTCGCGAAGTTGGCGTTGAAGGCCGTCTTGGCGGCCAAGCCAATGTGCCTGGCGCATCCGGCACCTGGAAGGACCTTACCGGCAACGTCAATCTCCTCGCTGACAATCTCACCAACCAGGTCCGCGCCATTGCCGAGGTGGCCACCGCCGTAACCAAGGGCGACCTCACCCGCTCCATTCAGGTGGAAGCCCGCGGTGAAGTCGCCGAGCTCAAAGACAACATCAACACCATGATCGACAACCTGCGATTGACCACCGATCGCAACACCGAGCAGGACTGGCTCAAGACCAACCTAGCCAACTTCACCAACATGCTCCAGGGTCAGCGCGATCTCTCAACCGTCGGTCGCATGCTCCTTTCCGAACTCGCGCCCCTCGTCAATGCGCATCAAGGCGTCATCCACCAGATGCAGCTCGAAGATCCCGGCGAACTCACGCTGCTGTCCGCCTATGCCGACGACAGTTCCGAGGGCCAGCCGCGGCGGCTTCGCATCGGCGAAGGGCTGGTCGGCCAGTGCGCGGCGGAAAAGAAGCGCATCCTCATCAAGGAAGTCCCCCGTGAGGCAGTGACCATCAGTTCCGGCCTGTTCAAAGCCGTGCCGCGAAATGTCATCGTCCTCCCCGTTCTTTTCGAAGATCGCGTCAAAGCCGTAATCGAACTTGCCTCTCTCGGCGAATTCACCGCGTCACATATTGCCTTCCTCGAACAGCTCACCTCCAACATCGGCATCGTGCTGAACAGCATCGAAGCTACGATGCAGACGGAAAGCTTGCTAAAACAGTCCCAGCAGTTGGCCACCGAACTTCAGACCCAGCAAAAGGAATTACAGCAGACCAACGAGCAGTTAGCGCAGAAAGCTCAGCAGCTTGCTGAACAAAACGTTGAAGTCGAACGCAAAAACCAGGAAATCGAACAAGCCCGCCGGGCTCTCGAGGAAAAAGCCAAGGAACTCGCGCTCACCTCGAAATACAAGTCCGAATTCCTGGCGAACATGTCCCACGAGTTGCGCACGCCTCTCAACAGCATCCTCGTTCTCGGCCAGCAACTCGCCGAAAACGCCGACGGCAACCTCACCGCCAAGCAGGTCGAATTCTCGCGCACCATTCACGGAGCCGGTACCGACTTGCTCAACCTGATCAGCGATATCCTCGATCTTTCCAAGATCGAATCCGGAACCGTTTCCGTTGAAGCCGAGGAAGTTCAGTTCGCCACGCTTCTCGAAATGGTCGCTCGGCCTTTCCGTCACGAAGCGGAAAATCGCCGACTGTCCTTCGAGATCTATCCCGATCCGCACCTGCCTCGCAGCTTGGTAACAGACTCGAAGCGCTTGCAGCAGGTGCTCAAGAACCTGCTTTCGAACGCCTTCAAGTTCACCGAGCAGGGTGGCGTTCGTGTTTCCGTTTCCGTCGCGCCGCGCGGCTGGAGCGAGGATCATCCCATTCTCAGCAGTTCCGCGTCGGTCATCGCCTTTGAGGTTGCCGACACCGGTATCGGTATCCCTCAGGAGAAACAGCGCATCATCTTCGAAGCCTTCCAGCAGGCCGACGCCGGCACGAGCCGCAAATATGGGGGCACCGGCCTCGGTCTCGCAATCAGCCGCGAACTCGCGAATCTCCTGGGCGGCGAAATTCAGCTGCGTAGCTCACCTGGAAGGGGCAGCACCTTCACGCTCTTCGTCCCCAAGACCTATGTCGGGCCCTCGTCGGCGATCGCCGCGAGCTTGGACTCCCGCCCCGCTTCGTCGTCCAGCCACCAACTCAGCCACGTCGTCGTCGCGGAAGTTCCGGAAAAGGTTCCCGATGATCGGGACAATCTCCAACTGGGCGACACCAGCCTGTTGATCGTCGAAGACGATGTTCACTATGCTCGCATCCTGAGTGATCTGGCACGAAGCAAAGGCTTCAAGGTGCTGGCGGCCTCGCGCGGCGCGGAGGGCCTGGCTCTCGCTCGGGAATTCCATCCCACCGCGGTTTCACTCGACGTATTTTTGCCCGACATGCTGGGGTGGACCGTCCTGAACCATCTCAAGCAGGATCCCACCACGCGGCATATCCCGGTGCAACTCCTGACCATGGACGAAGACCGTCAGCATGGTCTGGCGCGCGGTGCCTTCTCCTTCGTCACCAAGCCCATCACGCCCCAACGTCTCGGGATGGCCATCGATAAGATCAAGGACTACTCGGCTCCCCGCCGCAAACGGCTCCTGGTTGTCGAAGACGATCCCGCCGAACAACTCAGTATCAGCGAATTGCTCGGTCACGAGGATATCGATATCGATGTCAGGTCCACCGGCGCGGAAGCGCTCGACGCCGTGAAGCACAATCAGTTTGACTGCGTGGTGCTCGACCTGCGCCTTCCGGACATGACCGGATTCGAGGTTCTTGGCCGGCTCGGCGAAAGCCCCGCTCTCAGCGAACTGCCGGTGGTCGTTTTTACCGGAAAAGAGCTGACCGCCGAGGAAGACGCACGGCTCCGCACGCTGGCCCGCAGCGTCGTTGTGAAAGGCGTGGAATCTCCCGAACGATTGCTCGACGAAACGGCTCTGTTCCTGCACCGCGTGGTGGCCGACCTTAGTCCAGAGCGCCAACGCATGCTCGAAAAGTTGCATGGCTCCGACGAGGCACTCGCTGGAAAGAAAGTGCTCATCGTCGACGACGACGTGCGCAACATTTTCGCGCTCAGCAGCGTGCTCGAGCGTCGCGGCATGGTAGTGCTCACCGCAGGTACGGGAAGGGAAGCCATCGCCACGCTCGAAAGCACTCCTGACGTTGCCATCGTCCTCATGGACATCATGATGCCCGAAATGGACGGTTTCGAAACGATGCAGGTCATCCGCCAGAATCCGCAATGCTGGCGCATGCCAATCATCGCTTTGACCGCCAAGGCTATGAAAGGTGACCGGGAAAAGTGTCTCGAGGCTGGCGCCTCCGAATATCTTGCCAAGCCCGTTAACACCGAACAACTTCTCTCGGCACTTCGCTTATGGCTACACCGATAAACCAATCCGCCAAGGAGGCACCGCCCGTGCGCCCAGACTCCCCGGTCAACATCCTGATGGTCGATGATCAACCGGCGAAGCTCCTCAGCTATGAAGCCATTCTGCGTGACCTCAACGAAAACCTGATCAAGGTCACTTCCGGCCGAGAAGCTCTGGATCAACTGCTCAAAACCGAAATCGCTTTGGTTTTGCTGGACGTCAGTATGC
>Ga0306925_10006701_pt1 | contig 10725 bp, 14 predicted proteins | sample flu12Cox44000176_FD_203755 | JGI IMG/M metagenome (GOLD analysis project Ga0306925, IMG submission 203755) | Lab enrichment of tropical soil microbial communities from Luquillo Experimental Forest, Puerto Rico - flux8day.12C.oxic.44.000.176 (v2)... | ecosystem: Environmental > Terrestrial >... | reverse complement strand
AACGGGTAAGCCGCAACGGGGGCCGCCTGCGCAAGACAACCATCGTGGCACTGGCGCGAAAGCTACTGGTCGCGCTCTGGAAATACGTGACCGCCGGTGTCGTTATCGAAGGCGTTACGATGAAGGTTGCCTAACGAATACACCAACGTAATCCCGTCATCTCCCAGGACCTGATCAGTCCTGGCGGATCCAGGTAGACGAACCGTAGCAAGCCATGGCCTGAAATGCCGCTTTCGAGAATGGTTCTCGTCTTCCTGAGCCCTGCCCGCCGTAAGCGGGATCTTGGTGCAGCTGCTGTGAGCGGCGACCGCATGTGAGGTTGACCGTGCTCGGAAACGGGCCGCGTCGCGCAAATGGGCTTGGACCTTGGATACCGAAGCAACTGGAGAACTTTCGATGTCCCCGTGATGTGACCCCTTGACTAAGCCCTCGTCATGTGAGGTTTGCTCAGCGTTTACTCGCGTTGCGGCCTGCACACTCGCGCAGTCACCAAATTCGCGACCGCTATCCGGGGGCTTCAGACATTTCGTCACCTCCATGCCTGCCCCGGTTGCTTCCGGCTGGAGCGGTCGCCGGGCGGGGTTTGCACCCGCTGGAAATGCGCCGCCATGTCACGGCGCACGTGGAGAGCGGACATTCGCGCCGAATTTTCTGCGCGAGCCAAGTGATCGTTCTTGCACCGCTGGCACCCGCGGCGCGATTCGGCCTCGATTCCTTTCAGGGATTCCACGAGAATGTTCGCAAGGGTCAAACAGGGGACAGGGGAGGAGGATATGTTGGGGATTTCCACCATAGGCAACGCCACGCTTATCGCCTACGATAGCAATCCAATCCTCGCCACGGACCCATGGTTTGGAGATGAAAACCCGGCCTATTTTGGGAGCTGGGGCCTAAACCACCGTATTCCGCCTGACTGCAAAGCCGATATTCTGAATGCGACGTATATCTGGTTCTCACACGGCCATCCCGACCATCTCAATGGCGGCAGTCTCGAACAGATACGCGGGAAAACCATTCTCCTTGCAGATCACGTTGGTGGTCGGATAGCGCGTGACTTGCGTAAGGAAGGTTTCAACGTCGCCATTTTGCCCGATCGTCAGTGGGTCCAACTCTCCCCGAACGTGCGCGTGTTTTCAATCACGACGAGGATCCAAGACAGTGTACTGCTGTTAGAGGTCAACAAGCGGCTTTTTGTTAATCTCAACGATTCAGCAGGCGTCGACTGCCAGCTGATAATTCGCAAAATCGCCGCACACTATCGCCATTCTTACTTGCTCATGGTTTCCGGCTATGGTGATGCTGATATGATTAATTTCTATGATGAGAACGGCACGTTTATTACTCCTCCTGCTGCGCGGAAGGAACCTGTTGGTAAAGAACTCAGCCGCTCTGCGCGTATCCTCGGAATTAGAAGTGTCATCCCCTTCAGCTCATTCCACGCCTATCAGCGCTCGGACTCCATCTGGGCTCAAAACTACGTTACCCCACTCGATGCGTATTCGACCGAATTCGATCACATAAACCACGAATACGTGGCTCCGTTTTCCCATATAGATTGCGTAACTGGGGAAATCACCGCACTTAATCCGCCACCAGTGGATACTGTCGTTCGCTGCCCAGAGGAATTTGGCGACAATTGGACAGATACTTTAGAACGTGGCGACATGCCCAAGATCGAAGCTTATTTTCGCCGAAAAGACCTCGTAAGAAACAACCTATCTTTTATCAACTTCCGCGTTGGCGGTCTCGACAACTTTGTGTCGCTCGATGGCAAGAAAGACCGTGGGATCACGTTTCAGGTTCCGCGTCATAGCCTTATGACATCTATTGAGCACGAGATTTTTGATGATCTACTGATCGGAAACTTTATGAAAACTACCTTGCATAAAATGGGATCGCTCTACGATGGTGATTTCAGCTTTGCAGTTGCTAAGTATGGCGACAATGGGCGTGTAAGCACGTATCGCGAACTCGATGCATACCTGAACGAATATCGCCGGCGCGCGCAGGCTGATTGGTACTACGCGCGCCTCAATGGAGAAATGGGCCTTAAAAAGGAGCTTCTGGCCCGAGCGAGCTGGATGGTGACGGCATGTGTTCCGCGAGAGGCGTCTGCTCATAGGATAGCGCGACAAATCTATCAGTTGCTGAAAATGTGATTCGGCCACCCTGGCATATCACAATACATCGACCTTAATTTTAGTTAACAAAGATGAATCTAACCGCTACTTCGCCGCGGCGGTCAAGAGCGTGACTGAGCTCGCGGCGTAATATTAACCGGCTCGAGGTCAAGGCCGAGCTCGAAGTGAACCCCCGAGCGTGAGCGAGAGCCCCATGCAAAACTGCAGGAGGCGATTCCTCAAGCTAGAGTCGATCCTCTACCCTCTGCGCCAAGTGATGCCCTTTTCGACTGGGGGTTCTTTGAGGTGGGCCCCGAAAATGAGACGGTTGGCTAAGGTGGAGCCCTGCCCCTAGAAGGCGCGGATAGCGCGGGAGCAGGACATGAAGCGGACACGAAAGAAACACAACGCGGCGTTCAAGGCGAAGGTGGCGCTGGCGGCGGTCCAGGGCGACCGGACGGTCGCCGAGCTGGCGAGCCAGTTCGGGGTTCATCCGAATCAGATCTACAACTGGAAGAAGCAGCTGCTGGATGGCGCGGCGAGCGTTTTCGAGGGTGGGGCGGCGACGGAGGGCCCGGCCAGCGAGGCGCAGGTCGACGTTTTGTACCGGCAGATCGGCCAGCTGAAGGTCGAAAACGATTTTTTGGCACGAAAGCTCGGCAAATGAGCCGGGCGCAACGGCGCGCAATGGTCGAGCGCGAGAACGCGGTGCTGCCGGTATCCCAGCAATGTCGGTTGCTGGCGGTGTCGCGCTCCGCGGTCTACCGGAAGCCGGCCGAGGTCAGTGCCGAGGATCTCGCGATAATGGCGCTGCTCGACCGACAGTATCTGGCCCGGCCCTATTACGGCTCGCGCCGAATGGCGGCATGGCTGGCGACCCAGGGCCATCTCATCAACCGCAAACGGGTCCAGCGGCTGATGCGGCTGCTGGGCCTGGTGGCGATCTACCAGCGCCCGAACACAAGCAAGCCGGCTGCAGCGCACAAGATCTATCCGTACCTCCTCGGCGGGCTCGCCGTCGAAGGGGTCAATCAGGTGTGGTGCGCGGACGTCACTACATCCCGATGGCCAAGGGCTTTCTTTATCTGGTGGTGGTCATGGACTGGGCGAGCCGTGCGGTGCTGGCGTGGCGGCTGTCCAACACGCTTGGTGCCGATTTTTGTGTCGAGGCGCTCGAGGAAGCGCTCGCCCGGTATGGCCGGCCGGAGATCTTCAATACCGACCAGGGCAGCCAGTTCACCAGCGACGACTTTACCAGCATGCTGAAGGACCACGCGATCTTAATCAGCATAGACGGCAAGGGCCGGTATATGGACAACATCTTCGTCGAGCGGCTCTGGCGCAGCCTCAAATACGAAGAAGTCTACCTCAACGCCTATGCGACCGTGGCGGAGGCCAAGGCCGGCATCGGCGCTTGGCTCGACTTCTACAACGAGGAGCGCCAGCACCAGAGCCTCGGCTATCGCATGCCGCGACAAATTTACCGGGAAGGCCTGTGGATATGTGGACAATCGGCTGTGCCGACCGGCCGCGCTTCCCCCGCTTACCGAGCAAGCCCGGTAAGCGGGAAATGCTCGCCTTTGCCCACATGCCCACCGGCACCACAGCCAACAAAGGATTTGATATTGATGAGGTAACGAGTAGAGCCGTCGCACCAGCCATCGCAGTAACTGCGATCGGAGTCGACATCGAAACCGGTCGGGCTACACCCTAACAAGCGGCTCCGGCTGTCTCACAATCGGGGTCCACCTCAGTCATTACGCCGGCGACACGGTGCCGGTGATCGTCGACCGGCTTACCGGCCAGGTCCGTCCGGCGCAGATTCTCGTGGCCGTCATGGGCGCCTCCAACTTCACCGTAAGCGTAGCGACCGCTCCACAGGCGACAGCTCTTGACGGCGGCCTGGGCCTGTGAGGCCTTCCAAGCCCAGGGTAGCAGCGAGTTAAGCTCGTTGGCCTTGGTCTAGCCCGAGACGATGCGGTCGAGCACATCGCGCAGATAGGCGAACGGCTCGACACCGTTGAGCTTTGCTGTCTGGATCAGCGAGGCGAGAACGGCCCAGCTTTCGGCCCCGCCGTCAGAACCGGCGAAGAGATGGTTCTTGACGCCGAGCTTGATCGGCCGGAATCGGCCGGATGGTACGCTCGACGGTGTTCGAGTCGATTTCGACGCGGCCATCATCGAGACAGAGGACGAGCCCCTTCCAATGGCGCAGCGCGTAGCGGATCGCCTAATTCACCTATGCCGAGGCGAACTGGACCCAGGCGCTGGCTTACGATACCGCGATCCTGCCGGCACGGCCGCGCGACAAGGCGAAAGTCGAAGTCGCGGTGCTGATCATCGATCATCGAGCGATGGCTGCTCGGCCGCCTGCGCCACCGTCGCTGATCGCCCGGCTGCGGGCACACCGCGACCTCGGCCATCTGGAACGTGACGTCAGCGCCCGTGGCCGACCTTAATCTTGACTCCGCCGTCCTAGGCATCGCCAGCGTTCGATGAAATTGCCGAGCGGCTACGGCGATTTGCCGTTGCCTCTAAAGCCGGTCAGGCGCGATCCTGCCTCCGAAAACGCCAGGGTTCTGGCGAATGTCGGTTTATTTATCCTCTACGTTAACCCAAATTCTTATGTTACCCAAATTCTCCACGCCGCTTGGGCAATCGGGGAGCATTAGATGGTGTCCGCTGGCAGGCAGCCCAAGAAAGGAACTACGGAGTGGCTTGTCGCCGCCGAGGTTAGATATGGGGGCTACGTTGCAAATGTGCCTCAACGTAAAGGGAGCCCACACGATCCCAGCAGTGCGGTGGAAATAAAAAATGGCGGGATGATCGGTGGAGACCGGATGTCCCGCGAACATCACAATTATGCGTCAATATATTCGACTTACCTGCGTTCCTTTATTCAGAGACGCCGCCGTATCGTCGTCGCTGAGGTAGGTATACTGAAAGGAACTGGCCTAGCAATATGGTCGGATTTATTTCCTGACTGCCGGGTTATTGGCTTTGATATCGACCTTAGCTATATCGAAGATAATATGGATAACCTACGTATTGCGGGAGCGTTTTGGAGCAACAGTCCTGAACTTCACACCTTTGACCAGTTAGCTTACAACGGCGATATCGTCCGAGATGCTCTGAACGGTGATAAGATCGATATCCTGATTGATGACGGACATCATTCAGATGATGCAGTCTTGAACACGGCCAAACATTTCGTACCATTTTTGTCCGATGATTTTGTATATTTCATCGAGGACAACGAGTATTGTTTCAAGCAACTAAAGCGCGATTACCCGACGCTCATCGTGCGAAACTTTGGCGAATTGACGGTCGTAACCCGCAGGGAAAGCATCATTTCCTACACAATTTGGCTCAGCTACTTTTGGCGCTCGCGTGCCTCCAAGTATGCAAAACGCATAGTTAAGCGGATTTGAGGCCGAGCCGTTATTATTGAGCCCTTGAAACTTCGTGTCTATTGATCTGGCCAATTCGCCTGAAGCGGACGGCCCGCAGGGGCAACCGACGTCATCATCCTGATAGCACTGTGGAAGGAATGCGGAATAAGAATTAAAAGGCTACGCTCACGGGTCCTCGCATCGTAGAGGGGACCACCGGGAGCAGATCAGTTGGCGAGAGACACCAGTTCGCACGACGCTGCGGGATCGCGGATCGCGTCTGTGTGGCCCAGATCCAGCGCTTGTTCGCGCTCTCAGCGCCAGCTGAGTAACGGTTGCCTCTTTCTGTAACGCATGGAACGCTATCCTCGCCTTTGCCCATAATGCCGCCTTGTTTTCTTTCTCGCAGTCTGCTCTGCCTGATATTTCCTGAAGGAGAGTTAACCTTAGCCGCCCTACTTCTCTGAGACCACACAAAGCGGCAGGCTGATCACACAGCACATAGATCTCCGCACGCCTATTCGTATTCTTGCGTTGCACATTCGCGCTGTGCGATAAAGTGGTCTGCCCAGCCCCGGTTTGCTGGGCCGTCTTCAGTTCAATTGCCCCCATGCCGGACACCGTTATCAGCGTCGAGAACCTGTCGAAAAGCTACTTGGTGGGACACAAATCGGCCGGCCAAGACCGCAGTCGCTACACGGCGTTGCGGGACGTGATTGAGGACCAGGCCCGGAATATCGCGCGTAATACGATTAATGTCCTCCGCGGGCGACAAGTCGTTCCCGGTGATCAAGTGGAGGAGTTGTGGGCCCTAAGGGATGTCAGCTTCGAGGTCAGGCGCGGCGAGGTGTTGGGGATCATCGGGCGCAATGGGGGCGGCAAGAGCACGCTCCTCAAGATCCTTAGCCGCGTCACCGAGCCGACCCGAGGACGGGTTTTGCTTCGAGGCCGCGTCGCAAGCCTGCTTGAGGTCGGCACCGGCTTTCATCCGGAACTCACCGGTCGCGAGAATATCTATCTTAACGGCGCGATCCTCGGTATGACCCGCGCCGAGATCCGGCGCAAATTCGACGAGATCGTCGCCTTCGCCGAGGTCGAGAAATTTCTCGACACGCCGGTTAAACGCTACTCATCGGGCATGTACGTTCGTCTCGCCTTCGCTGTAGCTGCGCATTTGGAACCGGAGATCATGTTGGTCGACGAGGTACTAGCTGTCGGCGACGCCGAGTTTCAGACAAAGTGCATTGGCAAGATGCAGGGGGTGGCAAGCAGCGAAGGCCGGACCGTGCTATTCGTCAGCCACAATATGGCAGCGATCCAGCAGCTCTGCCATCACGCGCTGTGGCTCGATCATGGCGGCCTGCGCAGGATCGGACCGGCGGCCCAAGTTGTGCAGGCCTACACAAGCTCGGTTCGAGATGCTGCACGGAGTGGCGACCTTTCAAGCAGCCGCTTGATCGGAGACGGCCAAGTGGCGCTGCTCTCCTATGAGGTGACGGATGCGAACGGTCGTCGCAACCCGGCGCCAGGCACTAAGGAAGATGTTCTCATTCAACTTCGAGTTGACGCTAGGAACAGTATCGCGAAACCGGCCTACGGCATCAGCATCGTCAACGAACTCGGGGTACTAATGACCTGCGTGAACACGGCGGAGCTCGGCATCACTCAGCCCGAACTGCCAAAAGGCGAGTCGACCATTTGCGTGCGGATCAAGCGAACGAATTTCGTCCCGGGAAATTACACCGCGAGCTTTTGGGTAATGAGTCCGCAATGCGATATCTATGCGATGTCAGAAAATGGGATCACATTCGAAATCGCTCAAGTGCCAATTTACGGCATGTCTAATATCGGTTATCACCAGGGTGTAGTCTATAGCGATATCGAGTTTTCCATGATGCGAGCCTCCGTCCCGGCCTGAAGTCCGTCTCCATCTTTGACGGAGCGCGAGAATAGGGCGCTTGCGGCAATCGTAGACAGCTATTCGTTGCGTGCCTTATCCATAGCCTGCTCGCCGCCTCGTGGTACCTCCAAACCTCCGAAAGAGTGGAAAGCCGAGCACCGGATGGGCCGCTTACCTCAAAGGACGCAACAGCGATCGCATCAACGCCGCGCTCGGAATGAGCAATGAACGGGCCAAGGCCGCCTAGGTGGGCACCAGAGCCGCACGCGACCAGGGCCCAGTCGCAGGGGGGCACGAAGATGATGACGTCGGTTGCTCGCCGCGGGCCGATAACAATTAAAAGTAGGAACTTTACCGATCTCATGTCCGCGTTTCCAAGTAGCAGGCGCGCGAATTCGTGGCTTTATTTCAAGCGCGTGTTTCAGGCTCTGCCGGACAAGGCTGGAGGCTCGGCCGTCATGACGAACGTACGGGCGTCGCTCGACCATCCTCACCAGCCAGATCCCGGTCGACAAATGGCACGACGGCCACTTTGGCTGCACCTGTTACCACCCGCTGTTCGTGTTCAACCAGCTGGGCGATCTGGAGGGATGTGCGCTGCGACCCGGCAACGTGCACAGCGCCGACAGCTGGCGCGCAGTGCTGGAGCCGGTGGTCGCCCGCTACCGGGGCGTGAAGCGGCACTATTTTCGCGGCGACACCGCTTTCGCCAATCCCGAGATGTACGAGTTTCTCGAAGCCGAGGGCATCGGCTACACGATACGGCTCCCGGCCAACCGCATCTTGCAGGACAGGATCGGATACCTCCTGAGGCGCCCGGTGGGCCGACCGTCGCATGAGGTACGCCGCTACTACGCCAGCTTCAGCTATCAAGCGCAGAGTTGGAAGAAAGCCCGGCGGGTTGTGGCAAAGGTCGAGTGGCATCCGGGCGAGCTTTACCCGCGGGTCGGCTTCATCGTCACCAACCTGGCGCGGCCGGCCGAACGCGTCGTCGCCTTCTACAATCTGCGCGGCACCTGGAAGCAGTTCATCAAAGAGGGCAAGGGCGCGATAAATTGGATTCGGCTGTCATGTCGTACCTTTGCCGCCAACGCGGTTCGCCTCCAGCTTCATGCGCTGGCCTACAATCTCGGCAATTTCATGCTAACCCTGGCGATGCCAAAGACCGCTGAGCCGTGGTCGCTGACCAGCTTGCGCGAGAAGCTGATCAAGATCGGCGCGAAGGTCGTCAGCCACGGTCGCTACGTCACTTTCCAGCTTGCCGAGGTCGCGGTGTCGCGACAAATGTTCGCCAATAGCCTGTCGCTGATCGCCCGGTTACGGGCCCCACCCGCCCCAGCATGAGGGTCGCGGGGTCAGAGGCGACAGGGATCACGGGAGAGGTGCGCCTTGATGCAGGCAGAGCAGCGGGTTGCCGCGCCTCGGCAGCCAACCCGCGGTTTGGACGCCTTATGCCCGCGCGTAGCACGATTTATCCGTTGCGAGGACGCCCCGAAGGGGCGACTCGCTTCAAAACATCTGGAATCTGGGGAATCCCGGTCGCCGCGAACCTGCCGTTCAATCCATGCGTAAGTTGGCTCCAGCCGGCGATTAGAGGCTGCGATGGCGCCCATCCGAGCTTTTCTCGGATCAGGCGATTGTCGGAATTCCGGCCCCTGACCCCGAGCGGATCCGGAGTATGCCGCTTTTCGAGTCGCTTGCCAGCCACGGTCATGATCAAATCGGCAAGCCGATATTGGTGGGTTCGGAGAAAGCGGATCGCGTTAGCCGAATCGTACCCTCGTCGCATTCATCGATGTACAGGAAGGACCGGGTCTGGCGGCCATCGCCCCAGATCTCGACCGTGCCGCCATCCGGCGCCATCGCGATCTTGCGGCACAAGGCGGCCGGCGCCTTCTCGCGCCCGCCTGTCTGTGTGCCCTCGGGACCAAAGATGTTGTGGTAGCGTGCGACTCGTACCTCCATGCCGTAGCAGCGGCCGTAGGTCAGGTATAGGCGCTCTCTGAACAGCTTCTCCCAATCGTATTCGCTGTCGGGCGCGGCCGGATAAGCCGTGCTTTCCTCACAATTGGGCGCGTCCGAGTCTTTCTGATTATCGGCCGGGTACATACGGGCGGAAGAAGAATAGAAGATCCGCTTGATGGATAGTTTGTAGCATGCATCAAGCACATTGAGATTGATGGTCGCCGAGTTGTGCATTATCTCGGCGGCCGATACGGCTTAAAGACGTTAAATTCAGATGAGGTCGGCAAAACTCCTTTCCGTATTCCGAAATCTACGCATTCCGAACCACAGAAAAAAGACCGCGACACAGCCGCTCGCGGCCAGACCCGGCAGATATACCGGGGTCTGGCCACCGAGAATGCACCAGCGGAAACCGTCAATAACACCCACCATCGGGTTAAGGGAATAGAGGAGCCGCCACTCTTCGGGGATGATATTCGAGCTGAACCCGACTGGTGAGACATAAAGCCCAAACTGCACGATAAACGGAATGACGTAGCGGAAGTCTCGATATTTGACGTTGAGCGCAGTAGTCCACAACGCCGGTCCGATGCTGGCTAGGAACGCCAACATCGTAAACACCGGCAGAAACAGCATCCGCCAACCTGGCGGATACTCATACCATGCCATCAGCAAGATCAGCATCGAAAAGGTGATCAGGAAGTCGACGAACGCAACGACAACCGTCGCTACGGGCACAATCAGCCTCGGGAAATACACTTTGCTGATTAGATTCGCATTATTGACCAGGCTATTGGAGGCCTCGCTCAACCCGGTCGAAAAGAACGACCACGGCAGCATGCCAGCAAAAACCATCAGTGGATATGGGGCGGTCCCCTCGGATGGCAGCTTGGCGATGCGGCCAAATATCACGGTAAAGATGATCATAGTGATAAAGGGCCGGATGATCGCCCAAGCCGCACCGATCACCGTTTGTTTGTAGCGCACCGCCAAATCGCGCCAGGCAAGTACTCGGAAGAGCTCGCGATACCGCCACAAATCGGCCCAATAGTTGCGCTCGTGCCGGCCAGGCTCGATAACGATTATTTCCGTCATCTACTCTATTCTTCCTTATGTGGATTATGTCAACGGTAGATCGGCGGCTTCCGCGAGTCAAGATTCTCGCTGCCGCTTAGCCGGAGTCGATGAATGTCCGGCTATAATCGGAAATGATTGTCGGGTTTCTAGACCACATGTCCGCCTGAGTACGGGGCGACCCGTCTCACAGTATTCAGGTAGCGAGGGTTGCGCCGGATTGGCCGGTGCCGAGCCTCATGCATAGGAGACGGGTCGTGGAGGATCGTATCAC
>Ga0306925_10006699_pt1 | contig 10727 bp, 8 predicted proteins | sample flu12Cox44000176_FD_203755 | JGI IMG/M metagenome (GOLD analysis project Ga0306925, IMG submission 203755) | Lab enrichment of tropical soil microbial communities from Luquillo Experimental Forest, Puerto Rico - flux8day.12C.oxic.44.000.176 (v2)... | ecosystem: Environmental > Terrestrial > Soil... | reverse complement strand
TTTTGCTGTTCGAATACGATTTGAGCGCAAAATGGCTGGAGCTGCTCAAGGAAATCGCGCCGGGCGTGACCCGAGTGGCAGTCCTTCGGAATCCCACCGAAATGGCCGGGATCGGTCAATTTGCCATCATCCAGTCCGTGGCACGGTCGGTCGGGGTAGATGTTAGCGTTATCAACCTGCGCGACGCCGGCGAGACCGAGCGGGCCGTCACGTCGTTCGCGCGTTCGAGCAATGGCGGTCTGGTTGTAGTGGCGAGTGCCTCGGCGACCGTTCAGCGCGCTTTGCTCATCGAGCTCGCGGCTCGTCATAGACTTCCTGCGGCCTACTTCGAGCGCACGTTCGTTGCTAGCGGCGGTCTGATCTCGTACGGAGCTGATCTTGCCGAGGGGTATCGGCGCGCAGCCGGTTACGTCGACCGCATCCTCAAAGGCGAGAAGCCGGCCGACTTGCCGGTGCAAGCCCCGAACAAGTACGAGCTGGCGATCAACCTAAAGACAGCAAAGGCGCTCGGCTTGTCAGTGCCCCAATCTCTGCTTGCCCGCGCCGACGAGGTGATCGAATAGACGTTCCCATGTCCGCTTTTGACCCAAAGCGGACATGTGTAGCCCCTTCCGGCGTGCCGGTTCTAACCACTACGATAGGTTGTCCTAAGCCTCGGGCCAGGCAATGAGGCGGCGCGATTTCATTCAAGCAATAGTCGGTTCACCCATTGCATCGCCGCTCACTGCGTGGGCGCAGCAATCGGGCCGCAGCCGACTTATTGGCGTGCTGATCAATGGCCGAGAGAACGACCCTGAGCTGCAGGCACCTCTGGTCGCGTTCAAACAGGCGCTCGAACGGCTGAATTGGTTGGATGGGGGCAATGTCCGGTTCGATATTCGCTTCACAGAGGGCAATTTGGATCAAATGCGAGGCCTGACGAAAGAGACGGTTGCAATGCAACCCGATGTGATTTTCGTCCATACGACACCGCTCGTCGCGGCGGCACAGAAAGAAACCAGTACGATCCCCATTGTGTTCGTTGATGCCTCCGATCCGGTGGGCTCAGGATTTGTGGCGAGCTTGGCGCGCCCGGGCGGCAATCTTACTGGTTTGCTGCTGTATGAGGAGAGTATCGTTGGAAAATGGCTGGGAATGCTCAAGGAGATCGCGCCGCAAATAAAGCGCGTCGCTTTCATCGCAAACCCCAAAGTCCCAACCTATGATTATTTCCTGAGAACAGCCCAGCAGGTGGCTCGATCGTTCGCCATCGAATTGGTTCCGAGCCCAGTCGATACCGCAACTGACATCGAGGGCGTCATCAGGTCGTTTGCCGACACCCCAAACGGCGGTCTGTTTTTTCCACCGAATACCGCGTCCACTGCGCATCGCGACCTAATCATCGGACTGGCAGCACGGTATCGTCTGCCGGCCGTCTATGCGTTTAACTATTTTCCAGTGGAAGGCGGTCTAATGTCCTACGGGACCGACCACGTGGACGTGTTTCGGCAAGCGGCTTCCTATGTCGACCGCATTTTGCGCGGTGCAAAACCTGCGGAACTGCCAGTGCAGGCGCCGACCAATTATAAGACGGTCGTCAACCTCAAGACTGCAAAGGCCCTCGGTCTGGACGTGCCGCCATCACTTCTAGTGCGCGCCGACGAGGTGATCGAATGAGGCGGCGGGAATTCATCGTGCTTCTCGGCTGTGCTGCGATGGCATGGCCACTCACGGCACGCGCGCAGCAGACCGAGCGCGTGCGAGTCGTTGGCATACTTAGCATCCTTGGACCCGACGATCCGGAGGCGAAAGCACGGACGACTATATTCGAGGAAACTCTTCAGCAATTAGGCTGGTCGGTCGGCCGCAATCTGAAGATCGAAACCCGTGAGCTTGGCGGCGATGTCGACCGCCTTCACCGCTATGCCGCAGAGCTGGTCGCCCTCGCGCCAGACGTCATTTTTAGTCTCGGCAGTCTACCGGTTGCATCGCTGCAACAGGCGACTCGCACTATCCCCATTGTGTTTATGAGCGTTACTGATCCGGTGGGGGCTGGCTTCGTCCAAAACATGGCGCATCCGGGGGGCAATATCACCGGCTTCCTGAATTTTGAATACAGCATGAGCGGGAAATGGGCCGAGTTGCTCAAGCAGATCGCGCCCCAGGCTACCCGAGCCTTAGTGCTTCGTGACGCATCGTCGGCAACAGGCATCGGACAATTCGCGGCTGTGCGGTCGATAGCGCAGACGCTTGGCGTTGAGCTCACGCCGTCGAACGTAAGGGACACCGATGAAATAGAGCGAAACGTGGCAGCGTTCGCACGTTCCGGCAATGGCGGCGTGATCGTAACGACAGGTGGTACGGCGGCTCATCGCAAGCTCATAATCAGCCTTGTCGATCGCTATAAACTGCCGACCGTTTACCCTTATCGCTACTTTGCCGTAGACGGGGGACTTATTAGTTACGGTCCTAATACACACGACCCAGTTCAGCGAGCCGCTGGATATGTCGATCGCATCCTAAAGGGCGAGAAGCCGGCCGACATGCCCGTACAGGCGCCGACCAAGTTTGAGCTAGTTATCAATCTCAGGGCCGCAAAGGCGATCGGCCTCACCATTCCAGAGTCGCTGCTTGCCACCGCCGACGAGGTGATCGAATGAGGCGGCTGATGTCCGCTTTTGGCACAAAGCGGACATGAGCGGGTCAGGATTGCTGCCAGTTCCAAAGCTGGTAGTCCAAGTATTTTTCACCGAACAATGTCGTATTGCTTTACCACGACCTTCGCGCCAGTGATGTTTGTGTTGTGTCGCTTGATCTCCTGGTGATCGGCGCCATCAAGGTAAGCACGAATACTTTCCTCACTGTCCCACTCTGCGTATGAAATATATTCGCCAGGATTTTCTTTAGATCGGAGCATGCGCTCGAGCAAGCAGCCACGTTGCTTGACCATAAGCGGGGCGCATTTCTCCCTCCAATTGCGCTCGGCCTGGGTAGCAAATTCCGGAGGAACGGTCGTGATAATCATTCGAACAATTGGCAATGTCCCCTCCCTAGCTCAGAACTTCCGGATCAACTCCGGATCGCTTGTATTATATGTATACGTTGCGAACCGGGAAGGAGCATACAGCGTCGTTACTCGACGACCACTTGGCGAACGTATGAGACAAGGGTGACGAATGAGCGGCTCGCGACCTCGAGATAAGGGCAAGTCGTGACCAAACATGGCACGCGAGAGTTTAATTTAGATCAAGGAGTGGCGTCATGGAAATATCAGTGAGAGGCAGCGGCGACTCGACCACGATTGAGCAGCCGAAAGCGCATCCAAGCGATGGCCGGCGCAACGCCAGCGAGCTCGACGCCTGGCTCGAGAAAGCCGACGCGATGGGTGAACTCAAGCGCATCAAAGCCGAAGTCAGCCCCGAGCTCGAAGCCGCGCACATCACTTATCTGGTCGGCCTGACCAAAAGCCCGGCGCTGCTGTTCGAGAACATCACGGAACATCCCGGTTATAAAGTGCTCTACAACATGATCGGTTGTAACTTGTCGCGCTTCTGCCTGATGATCGGCGAAGAGCCGGTCGATCATCCGCTCAAAGCAGTCAAGCTTTTGCAGAATAAATTCGGGCGCAAAATGGCGCCGGTCGAAGTGCCAGCCGAACGCGCCGTATCCAGCCAGAACGTCGTCGAGGGCGAGGGCATCGATATCCGCAAATTTCCGGCACAGCGGATGTGGCCGCTCGATGGCGGCCTCTATCTCGGGACCAACGATGCCGTGATCACCAAGGATCCGGAAACTGGGCGCGTCAATGTCGGCACCTACCGGATGATGATCAAGGGACCGCGCGAGATTGGCGTCTACACGTCGCCCGGCAAGGATGCCGGCGCCGACCGCGACAAATGGTGGAAGCTCGGCAAGCCGGCGCCGATTGCGGCGGCCTATGGGATCGATCCGCTGCTCTTCCTCGTCGGTGCGACCAGCCTGCCGAAGACCGAGAGCGAGTACGAGTATTATTCCGGCATAAAGGGCGCACCGATTGAGCTGTTCACCTCCGATCTCACCGGGCTGCCGCTACCCGCGCATGCGGAGATCATTCTCGAAGGTCACCTCTATCCAGATGAAACTTTCGCGGAAGGCCCCTTCGGCGAGTTCACCGGCTATTACGGCCGGCCGAGCGGTGCGACGCCGTACATGCGCGTCGAGCGCCTGCGCTATCGCAATAACCCGACGCTGACCTGCGCGCTGATGGCCGATGGCCCATCGAACGAGTGCGGACTGTTCTGGGCGGCGGCGCGTTCTGCCGGCATCTGGGCCGATCTGCAGAAGCTCGGTGTGCCGGGCGTCCAAGGCGTATGGTCGGTTCCGGAGGCGGCCGGCTGGGGAATGACCGTTGTCGCGATCAAGCAGATGTATGCCGGCCATGCGGCGCAGGTGATGGCGCTAGCGGCGCAATGCACGGCAGGCGCCTATTTCGGCAAATACGTGATCGTGGTGGATGACGACATCGATCCGACCAATATCGGCCAGGTGTTATGGGCCATGGCCACGCGCTCACGCCCGGCGCAATCGATCGACATCCTGCGCGAAACCTGGAGCACGTTCCTTGATCCGAGCCTCAATCCGCCGGAAATTCGCCCCTGGGGTTCGAAGGCGCTGATCAATGCTTGCATGGACTACAGGCACGTCAAGGCGTTCTCGCCGCGTACAAAACTGGACAAGAAAACCTATGACCGTGTGGTATCGCGCTGGAACGAGCTGGGCCTGCCCGGCAATCCTCCGGAGATCAACGTGTTCGAAGATGAGACCGTTTTATCGCGTTCTGAATGATCAGAAATCATCGAGATCCTGCGCAAGAACGAAATAACGAAAGGTTTGTTGTCGATCGTTTGAGTGCCTCGCGTGGAGCTTCAGCCCGCTGCGAAGGCCCATGAGCCTGAATAAAAACTTATTTCCGGTACCCGTATGTACCGGAACGCCCGGACCGCAGTCGCATAAGTGCTGTCAGAATTTCGGCTTGAAGTTAATTGCCTTAACGGTGGCAGCAATCTTGGCGTGTTGCATCTCTATAGCGTCGGCAAATTCCTTCGGCCCACCGATGTTGATGACTTGACCGGTGGCCTTCAGCCGCTCGGCGATCACGCCATCCGCTGCAACGGCCATCACATCCGCTGCAATCTTTTCTTTGAGATCGTCCGGAATGGTCTTTATACCGAACAGGCCGACCAGACCTTCCACTTCCAAGGAGGGACAGCCGGCTTCGCGCGCCGTGGGGACATCCGGTAGAACGGGTGCCCGCGTCCCGTTGTTGACCAACAATACTCTAATTCGACCGGCTTGTACTTGCGCTTGCATCATTGCAAGGGAAAGCATCACGATCTGAATGCGGCCCTCACCGAGATCGACTGCTGATGCGTTAATGTCGCGATAGGGTACCTGTACGATATCCAATCCTTCAACATGTTCATAACCCCAGAAGGTAAACTCAGTAATTCCCTGCACCATCGCGGCATTAAACTTTCCCGGTGCTGCCCTGGCTGCCTCGGTGAAATCCTTGATGGTCCTGAACGGTGAGTCCACCTTCACGGCAACCGCGAGAATTGTGTTGGAAACACGGGCGATCGGAATCAGCTCTTTTGGATCGTATTGGAGTTGGCTGTAGATAAACGGATGAACGGTGAAATTTCCCGCAGGCGCGAATAAGAAAGTGTGATCGTCGTTAGCATTTAGAAACGTCGTAATTGCAACAATACTGTCACCACCAGGTCGGTTCTCGACTATGACTGGCTTCTCCCATTTAGTTTGGAGCCTCTCGGCCAAGACGCGTGCACCAATGTCAGCGCCCGCGCCTGGTCCGAATGGGACAATGAATTTGACTGGCCGCTGCGGCCAGGCCAGAGCGCGAACCGGAATGGATTTAAAAGCGACCGCAAGCGCCCCGGAAAGACCGGAGGCCAGAATCATTCTTCGCGTCCTGATCATGGTTTCCTCTGCGCGAACGTGATTTGTTGTGTTTGAGCCTCCTTGCACGTCAGAGTGGATTTCCGATGCTTCAGAACCGATATGGACATAGGGCTTCGCGATCATGCATCGATGCAGATTCTTTGGTTCGCACATCGGCTCCAGTGGTTGCTAACAGGCAAACAAGACCGCACGCGACCATCGTTCATGCATGCTCGAGGCGGCGACATCAGATTGCGCCCGCCCGTGTGTAAGTACCTTGACGCAAGTCAAGCTCTGAGGCGCCAATCTCGACTATTAGATAAATTGGTACGGTTGGCAGCGATGTCGGGTCGTCGCTCATGACGAGAGTACTAGACACGCAAATCGGACGGAGGCGTGGAATGACTAAGCTCACCGCTGCGGTGCATGCGGAGGCAATGCCGGCGCAAAGCTGTCCGCCGATTCATGATCTTCGTGAATGGCTTGCTCGTGTTGAGGAAATGGGCGAATTGGTGCGAATTGACCAGCCGGTTAGCCGTGACGAGGAGATGAGCGCTGTCAGTTACCTTGTGGCCAAGCAGCAGCCGTCGCCGGCTGTCCTGTTCGAGCGACCACGCGGATTCGATAACAGCCCGATTGGCGCTCGGATGCTCTGGAACATCCTTGGCCCGAGCTTTAGCCGCGTAGCGCTGACGCTCGAAGAACCCGTCGCTACGACAAAAGTAGATTTAATCCGTCGCACCAAGGACAAGCTCAAGCAGCGCATCCCGCCGCGCGAGATTTCGGCCGAGCAGGCACCGATCTACGAGAACAGCGTGATCGGTAATAATGTCGATCTTGATCAGCTACCAATCCCGCGGCACTGGCCACTTGATGGCGGACGCTACGCCGGCACGGGCGACGCTGTGATCACGCGCGATCCTGATACCGGCTACCTCAACATCGGTACTTACCGGATGATGCAGCAAGGCAAGGCAGAGACCGGTCTCTACCTGTCGCCGGGCAAGGATGCGCGCCTCCATATCACTCGGGCTTGGCAGCAAGGCAAGCCGATCGCCGTCGCCGCCGCCTGGGGGATCGATCCTCTGTTCATGCTTGTGGGCTCCCAAACATTCCCGAAGAACATCTCGGAATACGAATTTGCCGGCGGCATCAAAGGCGAAGCGATCCCGGTCGTGCGCGGTAAGACCACCGATCTACTATTGCCCGCCAACGCGGAGTTAGTGGTCGAGGGCACGATCAAACCAAATTCAGTGAAGGCAGAAGGACCGTTCGGAGAGTTCCCTGGCTACTACGGCAGGCCCGAGGCCGGTTGCCCGCTCGTGAACATCACTGCCGTGCACTATCGTTCACGCCCGATTTTGACCAATGCTCTGATGGCGGATTATCCCTCATGTGAGCAGAGCGGCTTTTTCTCAGTGATCCGCTCCGCCAAAATCTGGGACGATTTCGACAAGCTTGGAATCCCTGGCATCGTCGGCGTCTACTCCCATCCGGCTGCCGCGGGTGGCTTCGGCATGACCGTTATCAGCTTGGAACAACGCTATGCCGGCCACGCCGCCCAGGCACTGGCGCTCGCGGCGCAGGGCCCGGGCGGTGCCTATTACACCAAATGGATCATCGCCGTCGACGAGGACGTCGATCCGACCGACACCGATCAGGTCATCTGGGCCATGGCGAGCCGCTGCAACCCAATCGATGACATCGATGTCTTGCGAAGCACCTGGAGTACCTGGCTCGATCCTACACAGAATCCGCCCGAGAAGCGTCCTTATGGATCGAAGGCGCTGATCAATGCTTGCAAAGAGCACCGTCATTTGCCGTCGTTCTCAAAGCGGACCACGCTACGAAAGAGCATTTATGACAAGGTCGCTGCTCGCTGGAAGGAACTCGGATTGCGTGGACAAATTCCGACGGTGCGCGCATTCGAGGCAGACAACAAAGTCCTTTATCATGAAGTCGGCGGCTTCGAGCCTGGTCGGCAACCCGGTGAAACGTCATAGATGATACCGTTAGCCTCCGGTCGAGTTTTCTAGGCGCGAAAGCGCTGGGCCTCGGCGTGCCCGATAAATTGGTTGCGCTTGCGAACGAGGTGATCGAATAGATCGCAATGTCTGCTTTTGACCCAAAGCGGACATGAGCGGCTCAGGATTGCTGTCCCGCAAACTAACCGCTGAATCCCATTTCGCCAGTCCCAAATCCCTGCTGTAATCGCGTCCTAATCGGCGTATTCCCGGGCCGGGAAGGCGATGAGGCGACGCGATTTCATCACGCTCGTTGGTACAGCAGCGGCGACGTGGCCGCTCGCGGCGCGTGCGCAGCAATCGGCGATGCCGGTGGTTGGGTTTGTCGACGGCGGCTCGCTCGATGCCTCCGCGGCTCGTGCAGCCGCGTTCCGCAAAGGCCTCAACGAAACCGGTTACGTCGAAGGCCAAAACGTGATGGTCGAATATCATTGGCTGGCGGGCCGATACAATGACGTGCCGGCACTAATGTCCGATCTGGTCCGCCGACAGGTGGCCGTAATTGCCACGCCTATCACTTTGACCGCAGTCGCGGCCAAAGCTGCAACAGCGACGATCCCGATCGTCTTCGGGGTCGGCGATGACCCAGTCCAGCTTGGTCTTGTCGCGAGCCTCGCCCGGCCTGGCGGCAACGCGACCGGCGTAAATATTTTCGTCCAGGAGGTGGTGGCCAAGCGGCTCCGGCTCCTGCATGACTTAGTTCCCAAGGCCGCTCGTGTTGCCGTACTCATCAATCCGGCCAATGCTTCGAGCACCGACGCCACGCTGCGGGGAGTGAGGGAAGCCGCTCCCAGCATGGGGCTGCAAATCCAGATACTCAACGCCACGACAATCGGCGCGATCGATGCGGCCTTTGCCACATTTGCGGGCGGGCTCCCCGATGCCCTCTTCGTTGCTCCCGACACGTTCTTTACTTCCCGCCGCGTGCAACTTGCCACCTTGATGGCGCGCGACAGGATTCCGGCGACTTATGCGGTCCGTGACTTTGTGGAAGCCGGCGGGCTGATGAGCTATGGAACCGACATTGTCGACATGTTTCGTCAGGTTGGCGTCTATACCGGCAGCATCCTCAAGGGTGCCAAACCCGCCGAGCTGCCGGTGCTCCAGTCGAACAAATTTGATCTCGTCATCAACCTCACGACCGCCAAGGCGCTCGGTATCGAAGTGCCGCGAGAGGTGCTTTCCATCGCCGACGAGGTGATCGAATGAGGCGGCGCGAGTTCATCATCATTCTTGGCGGTGCAGCGGCGTCTTGGCCGCTTTCTGCTCGCGCACAGCAGCCTGCAATGCCAGTCGTCGGGTTCATGATGGCTGGATCGCGCGCGGCACTGCGCGATGAAATCACGGCGTTCGAGGCCGGTCTTCGGGAAATGGGATTTGCTGAAGGGCAGAATCTGGCGCTCGAATACCGTTTTGCTGAGGGGCAATTTGAGCGATTTCCAGCGTTCGCGTCCGATCTAGTCCAGCGGCGGGTATCGGCCATTGCGGCCAGTAGCCCGCAAGCAGCATTGGCGGCGAAACGGGCGACGGCAACCATCCCGGTCGTTTTTTCAATTGGCGCGGATCCCGTCGAGACCGGAATCGTATCGAGCCTTAGCCATCCCGGCGGCAATGTGACCGGAGTCTACCAATTCACCGCGGGGCTAGAATCGAAGCGGCTGGGGCTGTTGCACGAAATGGTGCCCAAGGCGCAGGTCATCGGCGTCTTACTAAACTCAAACTACGCCGCTGCTGAATCGCAATTGCGTGACGTGCAAGATTCCGCTGCCCATCTCGGACTTCGGCTCATCATCGTTCGCGCGAACACGGAAAGCGATTTCGACATGGCGTTCTCAACCGTCGCCTCACAGCGTGCCGGTGCGATGTTGGTTTGCGCCTCTCCTTTCTTCAACGCCCGACGTCAGCAGCTCGTCGTCTTAGCCAGCAGCCATTCATTACCGGCCATTTTTGAATGGCGAGATTTTGCCGTCGCTGGTGGCCTGATGAGCTACGGAACCAGCCTCAACAATGCCTATCGCCAGGCCGGCGTCTATGCTGGCCGTATCCTCAAAGGCGAAAAACCTGCTGACTTGCCAGTCGTGCAGTCGACTAAGTTTGAGTTCGTCATCAATCTAAGCACGGCCAAGGCGCTTCATATTGACGTACCGCCGACGCTGTCTGCACGCGCCGATGAGATAATCGAATGAGGCGGCGCGAGTTCATCAAAGCTATTCCTGGCTCAGCAGTCGCATGGCCGTTCGCGGCGCGTGCGCAACAGACTTCGATGCCGGTGATTGGGTTTCTCGGCGGCGTGTCGCCTAAGCCATTCGCGAGCCGGCTCGCAGCGTTCCGCCAAGGCCTGAATGAAACGGGCTTTGTCGAGGGTCGGAACTTGGCGATCGAGTACCGCTGGGCGGAGGACCAATATGATCGATTACCGGCGCTCGCCACCGATCTGGCCGGTCGCCCACTCATGGTGATAGTTGCTTACCCCGACGCCGCGGTATTTGCGGCGAAGGCGGCGACGGCGACCACCACTCCCATCATCTTCCTTACCGGCAGTGATCCAGTGAGGGCCGGGATCGTGCCGAGCCTCAACCGGCCGGGCCAAAGCATCACGGGGGTGAGTTGGTTTGGTGCCGATTTGGTGGCGAAGCAGCTCTCCTTGTTGCACGAACTCGTGCCCAATGCGGCCGCTATCGCTCTGCTCGTGGACCTGAACGCTCTTCCGGATGCCGTGTCGCAGATGACGAGCGAGGGGCAGGCGGCCGCGCGCACTCTTGGGCTGCAGCTTGTTGTGCTGAATGC
>Ga0306925_10006696_pt1 | contig 10729 bp, 9 predicted proteins | sample flu12Cox44000176_FD_203755 | JGI IMG/M metagenome (GOLD analysis project Ga0306925, IMG submission 203755) | Lab enrichment of tropical soil microbial communities from Luquillo Experimental Forest, Puerto Rico - flux8day.12C.oxic.44.000.176 (v2)... | ecosystem: Environmental > Terrestrial > Soil... | reverse complement strand
TTCAATAAACTTCATCGACGTCAGCGCTTGCGACGAGCTGCTTACCTTCATCAAGGAGCTGCAAAATCAGGGCGTCACCATCGCTTTCGCCCGTGTACGCGATGATGTCCGAGAGAATATGCGGCTCGGCGGAATCGAGGCTGTGGTAGGCTCCGACAACTTCCACGAACGTACTACGGACGGCGTGCATGCCTGCCAGCAGCGAGTGCCAAGTTCGTCATAAGAAATGGTGCCCACTGAGGCTGGCTAATCAGCGCATACTGAGTATGCTTTTGCCGGCCGTCAGCACCGCGAAGCGAGGGAGAAAGCTAGTTTGACCCAGATCAAACAAGCGTTAGGTGCTTTTGCTCTATCTTTAATCGGCGTTCGACGCGGGGATCTCAGGTATGATGAAGTCTTCGAAGGAAATCCCATGAAACCGGCGGGCATTTTACTTGTTATGTTTTCGGTTCTTGGATTCTCGACAGCGCAAGCGCAGATGACGGTAGATGTTGCGAAAATTACGTGCCGACAATTCTTGCTTGGGCACGTTGGCGGTAGCACAAGGTCCGTCGCAAACTGGCTCAGTGGTTACTACAATGGAAAGCGCGACAATACAGTGATTGAGGTTGGGTCCATGCAAAAGAACGTGCGCGACCTGGAGCGCTATTGTCGCAAGCATTACGAAATGCCCGTCATGGACGCCGCCAAGACTGCGCTCGGCGCTGAGAAGTAGGCGGCCATACGCGAGAGTAAGCTTGACGCGTATCGGTGCGAAGCGGACAGGATCATGTAATGCAAGTGGGGGAGTCTATTCCTCTGCTGAGTAGCGGCACCAATTCCGCCTCTTCCCGCTTGCGCGTAGCTGCTTGCGCAATTCCGGTTCTGCTGTGGTTGTGTGTTCTTTCCGCGGGGGCTCAAGAAAAAGCGTCGCCGGTCGGAACCGTCTTTGCTGAGCGGCAACAAGTCGCGAAAACGCGCGATTTTGTCGGTCGCGTGGAGGCCATTAATCGGGTTGAGATCCAGGCCAGAGTAAAAGGCTACCTTGAAGAGGCTCTCTTCAAGGAAGGTGCCGCAGTCAAGAAAGGCGACCATTTATATCACATCGAGAAAGGCGAATACCAAGCAGCCGTAGAGCAGGCCCAAGGTGCTTTGGAGCGGAGCAAGGCTGCAAAGGCGCTGACTGCAATTCAGCTGCAACGCGCTGAGGAACTGCTCGCGAAGAGTGCCGGCACGGCGGTTGCGCGCGATCAGGCCCTTGCGGCCGACCAGCAGGCCCAAGGCGCTATCATGTCTGACCAGGGCAATCTGGATAATGCGAACATCAACCTGGGGTACACCGATATCGTATCTCCCATCTCAGGGAAGATCAGCAAAACCAATGTGACAGCGGGAAACGTTGTCGGCCCTGACAGCGGCAACCTCACGCTCATCGTCAGCCAGGATCCGATGTATGTGACTTTCCCCGTGAGCCAGCGTGAATTTTTGACTTTGCGGGTCAAACCCGAGGAGATCAAAGTTAAAATCCGTTTTGCCGATGGCACGACTTATAACCAAATAGGAACAATCAATTTCATCGATGTGTCGGTAGATCGTGCGACCGACACGGTCTTGGTGCGAGCGACAATGCCGAATCCGGACGGCGTGCTGATTGACGGTCAACTGGTCACTGTGGTCCTCGAGGCCGAACAGCCGCAGGAACAGGTGGTGGTCCCACAGGCTGCGCTCATCGCGGACCAGGAAGGTATCTATGTGTTTGTCGTCGAGGACGGCAAAGCCATCGTAAAGCGCGTCAAACCTGGCGGCGAAATCGGAGCGAATGTTGTTATCAACGATGGATTGAAAGGCGGTGAGCAGATCATTGTCGAAGGGCTCCAGAGCATTCGCCCTGGGCAGCCGGTCCAGGCCGCTCCAATGCCGGCAAGCCTAAAGAGCGGTTGACCCATGCTGTCGGCCATCTTCGTCGATCGTCCGCGGCTTGCGATCGTCATCGCCGTCGTCACGACGATCGCCGGTCTCTTGGCGCTCTACGCCCTGCCGCTTTCGCAGTACCCCGATATTGTGCCACCGCAGGTATCAGTCACCACGACTTATCCCGGCGCCAACTCCGCTGTCGTCGAATCGACCGTCGCGCAAGTCATCGAGGCGCAAGTCGTCGGCGTCGACAAGATGATCTACATGAAGAGCACGAGCGGCGATGACGGCAGTTACGCTCTCACCGCTTCGTTCGAATTGGGCACCGATCCGGATATCAACACCGTCAACGTCAATAACCGCGTTCAGGTGGCGCTGGCGAACCTGCCGCCGGAGGTGCAGCGCCAGGGCGTCACCGTCAAGAAGAAATCATCCGCCCTGCTCGGCGTTATCGCGCTCTATTCGCCGAAGCAAACGCATGATCCGCTATTTCTTTCCAACTACGTCACCATCAATCTTCTCGATCAGATCAAAAGCACGCCCGGGGTCGGTGACGCGACATTGTGGGGTCCGCAGGACTATGCAATGCGCGCCTGGGTGCGCACCGACCGGCTGACTGGGCTCGGGCTCACGACGGGCGATATTATCAACGCCATTCAGTCGCAAAACATCCAGGCGGCTGTCGGCCGCATCGGCGCTCGGCCGATTTCCAATGACCAGCAGCTGCAGCTCAACCTTGAGACCAAGGGCCGCCTCAACACGGTCGGGGATTTCGAGAACATCGTGATCCGGACCAATCCCGATGGCTCGGTACTTCGGCTTGGTGATGTTGCCCGCGTGGAGTTGGGCGCTGCGAATCTTGATCGCTCCACGCGTTTCAACGGCGGTCCTGCAGCGGCCATCGCCATCTACCAATCTCCGGGAGCGAACGCGCTCAAAACGCTCAAAGCGGTGAAAGATCGCATCGCCGAAGCGGAGAAGAGATTTCCCGAAGACCTGGCCTGGAAGGTCACTTACGACCCGACGCTGTTTGTCACTGACACTATTCACGAGGTGCAAAAGACGCTGTTCGAGGCATTCATTCTAGTGGTTATCGTCGTTTTTCTGTTCCTCGGCAGTGTGCGCGCGACTTTGATACCGACTTTTGCTGTGCCAGTCAGCCTGATTGGAGCTTTCGTCGCGCTGCTCGCCGTCGGTTATTCGGGCAATACGGTATCGCTGCTGGCCGTGGTGCTGGCGATCGGCATTGTGGTCGACGATGCCATCGTGGTGGTCGAGAACGTCGAGCGCGTGATGGAAGAACATCCCGAGCTCACGCCGGGCGAGGCGACCAAGCAGGCGATGAGCGAGATCACCGCGCCGATCGTCGCCATTTCGCTGGTGCTGTTGTCGGTTTTCGTGCCGGTGGCGTTTATTCCTGGCATATCCGGCGTACTGTTCCGGCAATTCGCGGTGACGGTCGCCGTCGCAATGTTCCTCTCCGCGATCAACGCGTTGACACTGTCGCCGGCGTTGTGCGCCATCCTGCTGCGGCCGCATCACGGCCCGCGCCGCGGCGTCATGGGCTATGTGATGCGCAGCATCGATCACGTGCGCGATGCCTATGGCGCAGCCGTGGCGCACATCGTGCAGTTCGCGGTGATTGGCATTGTGATGGTCGCAGTCGCGATGGCTGGAATTGTCGGACTTGCAAAACTGACGCCGACTGGATTCCTGCCGGAGGACGACCAAGGGGCGCTGTTTGTCGTTACTCAGCTGCCCGGCGGTTCTTCTGTGGCGCGAACGACCGACGTTGTGCAGCGAGCCGAGGCAATTTTGCGAGATGAGAAGGAGGTTGAAGATATTACGTCGGTGGTCGGTTTGAATTACATTGACAATTATTCACAGTCGAACGCGGCCTTTATGGTCGTGACGCTCAAGCCATTCGAGGAGCGGAAGGGACATGATCAGGGCGCAGCGGCGATCATTGCGCGACTTGGTCAAAAATTTCGCCAGATCGAAAACGCGAACGTTCAGCCGCTCGCGCCGCCGCCAATTATCGGTCTGGGCACCGGCGGCGGCTTTACCTATGTGCTGGAGGACTTGCGCGGCGGTGATCCAAAGGCGATGGCGCAGGCGTTGCGCGGCTTAACTGTCGCGGCAAACCAGAATCCACAACTCACCCGGGTGTTCAGCACATTTTCAGCGACCAATCCCTCGATCCATCTCGATATCGATCGCGACAAGGCGCAGATCATCGGTGTGCCCTTGAGCGCGGTGTTTCAGGCGCTGCAAGCCTCACTCGGCGGCTACTTTGTCAACAATATGAATCTTTTTGGCCGCACCTGGCAGGTCCAAGTGCAGGCAGAAGCTGTAGATCGAGCGAAAATCGATGACATCTATCGGATCAATGTGCGCAGCAATGAAGGAAAGATGATCCCGCTGCGGAGCCTCGTCGAACTCCGCGTCGTCGTCGGCGCACCCGCTTTGATTCGGTACAACAATCTGCGCGCTGTTACCGTTCAGGGCAGCCCGGCAGCTGGTGTCTCCTCTGGTCAAGCTTTGACCGCGATGGAAAACGTCGCTGCCAAAACGCTGCCTCAAGGCTATGCGGGCGAATGGACCGATACTGCGTTCCAGGAAAAACGCGCCGAGGGCAAAGCCCCGATCATCCTCGGCTTTGCTCTCTTGTTCGCCTACTTGTTCCTTGTCGGGCTGTACGAAAGCTGGACCATACCAGTGCCGGTACTTTTGTCGGTGTCGATCGGAATTTTGGGTTCGTTTCTGGGAATTCTTCTCGGCGGCCTCACACTTAATCTCTATGCGCAGATCGGCATGATCGTGCTGATCGGCCTGGCAGCCAAGAACGGAATTCTCATAGTCGAGTTTGCCAAAGAACAGCGTGAGAAGGGAGTTCCGCTGTTGGAAGCCGCTACGGAAGGTTCACGGTTGCGCTTCCGGCCGGTGATGATGACCTCGTTTGCCTTCATCCTCGGCCTTTACCCCCTGGTGGTCGCGTCCGGCGCGTCGCAGCTCGCACGCCGCGACGTTGGCACTCCTGTTTTTGGCGGCATGATCCTCGCCTCGTTCATCGGAATTTTTGCGATACCACCGCTCTATGTGATGTTTCAGTCGATCCGGGAACGATTGAGACCGTCAATTCGGCCCGAAAAACAATCCAAGCCTGCCGACAAAGCGATTGAACCGAAATCGGCGCCAGCAGAGTGAATGAGAGTGGTACTCGGGCGGCAAACTGGCAATTCTCTATATCGCGTCGTCGTGCTCACCGCTTATTGGCTTTTAAGAACGGCGATTAAAACAGGAAATTAGCGTTTGTGTTGTGTTGTTCGGATTTGGTCGTTAGCTGGAGAAGTAGATGGTAGACCCCGCTACGGGACTGAGTGAAATTGCTCGAATGCTTCTCGTTCCCGATAGCGATCCAAGCAAAAGGGGTATGGATGATCCATTCCTGAACTACTTCGCACTGGGATTGCTTATTTTTGTAGTCATCGTGAACTTCTACGGGATTATCACGATTCTCCGCAAACCTATCCGCTGGAGCGCCGCACGACTCCGGATTCGGCAGGGTTGACGGTCCAGCGCTCCGTCGAGAGCGTCGGCGGCACCAAGCGATTTAGGGATTAGACGGTTTATGCCCGAACCACGATCGCAAGCGGGTGCCGAAACCTGATTGGCTTTTGGCAGCGGTTTGGCAGACTTTTTCTTGCTCTTCGGCTGCCGTTCGAGCCGCTTCCGCATCAGCGAGTTTGTTCTCGGCCTTTGCCTGCGCCTCCCGCGCACTTTGTGCGTTATCTTTTGCCTGTTCCGCTTCTTTGGTCGCTCGTCCAGCTTCGTCCCTTGTTCGCTGTAGTTCTTCCTTTGCTCTCTGTAGGTCGGCTTCCGCACTGGCGAGTTTACCCCGGACCGTTGCTTCCGACGCCCTTGCCTTTTGGGCGTCCGCTTTCACCCGTTCGAGTTCTTTCAGCGTTGAATCCGCTCCTATCTTCGGGGGCTCGTTAGTTGAAGGCAGCCGCGAAGAATCAGCGGGCGCTGGCGCCGGTGTCGGCGTCCGCGTCGACGGTGCTGGCTGCACCGCCGGTGTCGGGGGCGAAGACGGAGTTTGGGTCGTAGCCGCCCGTGAGGAGGTGGCCTCCGCAGACCTTAAGGCGCGCACATCTCGCGCCATTTCCATACAGGTGATGAGCTCGGTGTAACTCGATTCTCCTCCTGTCTTAGCCAAAGCAACGCAATGACTCTTGTCTGCTGTCGAAAACGTGGACCATTCTTTCTTTAACTGCTCACGAACGGCTTGCTCACTTTGCACGCATTGCTCAAAACTGGTCTGCTGAAGACCTGCTTCTAACTCCGACTGACTGGCAATTCCGCGACAGACCGGGCGCACATCGAGAGTTGGGATGTCATCAGATCGTGCCGACAAAATTGCAGGCATGATCATCGCTAGAGTGATGGCAGGCGCGAAATAGCTGCGCATTTTTGTAAGACCCTTCGATAGGTTAGGCGGGGGCCACCGAATGATGATTGATTTGTTTGCACCGGACGAGCTGAGTTTTCCTCCCGCTCAGACAAGATTGCTTTGATTTGAGTCAAAGAGCCGGGCGGGAGGTTTTATGCTAATCACTGCGATCGAATAAGGCCGCGGGCGGGGTTCAAAGTCTCAACCAAACTATCGGAAATTGACTGAGAATTTTCCTAAGCACGATGAAGCGGCGGGCCTCGAATTCCTCGACTGTCCCTTGCGGCGGAAAGCGGCACTTTTAGCTTTGCCCGCTCGCCACCGGCTCGCACGGGAAAGACTAAGGCCAACCCAGTTTGGATGGTTTGCGTCATTCTCATGAGGAGACAAGAAATTTGCTGAGAAAGAACGCAGCTCGCAACCGAATTGCCATCGCTGATCCATGTCAAGACGGCATTGTGTTTGCGCGGCAAGGTTGCCACTAGGAAGGGCGATTAATTTGTGATCGCGACCGCCAATATCCAACCAACGCTGGCAAATATGCAAACAGGGACACGACGGCCGCCAACACCAGCAATGCAAACCCCATCTGAAGGGCTACGAAACTAAGCGAGTCTTTACTAACAAACCAACTTGCAACAATGCCGCCTGCGCTCAGGACTAACTCGGCGGGCCAGGTGAGTCGCCGCGTCGAGCGCGGCAGCGTCGCCAAAGGGCACAACACGGAATCCGGGGGTGAAGGAGCCAAAGCCGTCGCGCGTGGTCGGATCGGTGCTAAAGCCGCAGAAGCCGAACCGCAACGCGTTCGCGCCATCACCATGGTGGCAGTCGAAGGCGAACACACGGCCGCCGTGCTCAAATCGTTGCGGGGCATCCCTGAAGTTCATGCGCTGCCACACCACCAATGGCCGTTGGGACATTGTTGTCGAACTCGGCGTGGAAAGCCTCGAGGCCTTCGATCAGGCGCTGCAACGCATCCAGCTTACCAAGGGGATTTCGAATTCCGAGACGAGCCTGCTGTTGTCGACGCACAAAATTTAACCCAGCCGGAAAATTGGAAGCCATCAGATGCAGCAGCAATTTGAACTGCGCGCATCTCACACCCTACGCGCACTGTCATTTTCCCGGCGCAGTGAAGACACCTTGCGCGATCAGACCTTCCATACCACCAAGCATAAGCTGTAAGCCGAGCGCTACTTGGCTGACCCCGAGGATCACGCCGAGGAGCAGCAGCAGCGGGTTGAACCAGCGGACAATGGTGTGTGCGACGAGCATAGCGAGCCAATCCAGGAACAGAACGAAATAAACGACCCCAGCCACCATGAATCTGATCTCAGTCGTAGGAGCGAGGGAGATGAGAATGATAACCGCTGCGATGCCGTAGGGAGTAACGATGGTCGGAAATGCGAGTGGGGAGAAAGCGTGCGCCAGAGTGGGCGGCTCAGTGCGTTCGGGCGGGCGGGTTACGTCGTATTGATGCATGACCGCCTGCAGTGCGACGAGGAAAAGGATTAGGCCCGCGGCGATCTGCAACACCAACACAGGAATGGCAAAATTGTCGAGCATTTGCTCGCCAAGCGCGGCGGCAATGGTGACGGCGGCAGCCGAGAATAGGAACGCACGGGTCGCGAGGCGGAGGCGAAAGAGACGATCGCAGTCCTTGGTCGCCGCGGCAAAGGGGCCGAGGAGCTTAATTGGGCCAAGCATCAAGAATAGGAGGGCGAAGATCATGCCCCACGTGATCGGTCGTTTAGTTGCCAGCACGCTGGTGCTCTCAGCGGCAGCCGCGAACGGCACAAGCGTTAAGGCCACGATGGCTATCAGACGCGTCATGCCGGTTTTATAGCAGCATCGTTCGATCTTGGCGCGAGCGTGCGCTTTTGAGACTGTCGTCGACGAGATAATCGAATAAGGCGGCGATGTCGCCTATTGGCACGAAGCAGACATCTCGTTGCCATCGATCGGCATCCGCTTCGAGGGTAAAGCGGACAATTGGGGGTAAAGCGGACAATTGTCGTTGAGCCAATGCATCCGCGCGACGTTGCAAGAAATCGACCGTATCACGGTTGCGCAAGACTTCGACCGGATTGCCCTCACGCAGTTCACCTACCCGTTTTTCGATGTCTGCGAAGCGGGCTTGCCGATTCTTGACGCGGGCGCGAATAGCGTCCTCTATGGCGGGCCAGTATTTTTCCTGATCAGGGTCAGCTTTAGCGCGGCCTTGACGACATCGATCCGCATGTCCGTCAAATTGTTCCAGTCCGCTGCGCTTGGGGTTGCAGCACTAGCGGCGGTCTGAGCGTGGGCAAGTGGGGACGCTGTAACGAAAAGTGCAGTTAGTCCGGCGTTACTATCCTCAACATCGTGACCTCCCAAGCAGCACCCCCAGGAGCGCCGCGATAGAGGAAGTCATTCCTTGATTTGGGTCAAAGAGTGGGAGAGTCATAATTCTGTCATCGCGACCTCCGCTGTCGGGTGTAAAGCGGACATCTGCGCTGGCTGCGCAACCCGTGGACCAAGCGGAGGCTTCTCGCCGCCGCTACACGACGCTCTACGAAGGCCGAGACGCGCGCCGAGCTTACAGCGCCAGAGCAGGCGCTCTTCGGCGCGATGCCTTACTCCGGCTTTTAGCGCCAACGACGCCAAGCGGCGGCATAGAGACCCCGGCGGACAATGCCGGTGCCATAGCCATAACCTGGGTAGCCGTAGCCGGTGCCATAGCCATAGCCGTAAGCCGGATAGCCATAACCAGTGCCATAGCCGTGGCCGCCCCAACCGCCGTAGCCTGCGCCATAGTAACCGGCTCCGGTAGCCGCGAGAGCTGCACGAGCAACGGGATGATAGCCGTAGCCGCCCCAACCGCCGTAGCCTGCGCCATAGTAACCGGCTCCGGTAGCGGCCGCGCCGTAGAGAGCTGCACGAGCAACGGGGTGATAGCCGAGATTGGCACCGACGCCGTAGGTGCGGCGCATCGCGCGGCGATGAACGCCCGCAACGCTCATTGGGGTCAGGGGATGTCCAATCCGCGCGGCGGCACTGTCCAGAGATAGCGACACACTTCCTTGAGGCGTGACGCTAAGCGAGTACGGAGTTGTACAGAGAATGCCAGCGCAGAGCGCAGTCGCGCCGGCAGCTGCTATTTTCAACATAGTGGTCTCCTAAAAGTTTGCCACCCAGGAGCCCACTAACCCTTTCAAAACAATCGCGCGTTACAAATGAACGCCGCATGAACTAATTGGGGCAGCACTACTCGGTCAACGTTTTTAGAACCTGCGCATAAAATGCTGCTGATCGCTTTCTGAGAGAAGTAGCGGTGCTGCAAAAGAAACCGTCGCCATGCATAATGCGACCTATACGGTTTAGTTATATAGCCCTCAAAAGATAGCAATTGTTGAAGGATAGCTGAATGGCTCAGTTTGGTCGTCGGTTAACACAGACCAGAGGACGAGCCCCACGCCAACGCGGTCAGCAAATGGAGAGACGCCATGACGAGGCTGATCGCCCTTGCCTTTGCGTTGACGTTGGCGTCATTCGCACAGGCTATGCCACTCGCACCCCTCCACCAGCAGGACAATACGTCATCACTGTCCGCACAGGATGTGGCGCGGGCATGCACATGGTGAATGGGTACGTGCATTAGAACTCCCGCCCGCCGCGCCGCCAGCAGGTGCGCTCGCGGAGTGACTTGCTAGACCAGAAACCGACAACGCGGCTAACGTTTAAGCGCAGCTTAGTGTTGGCCCGTCCAGCATAGCCGGGGCGGTCGCTGCTTTGCTGCCTAGGAGCCTCGCTTAAGCGCATTTGGCCGGAGCTATCCGACACCGGGGCAACAGCTTCGGAACGCAGCACAGGCCAATTTTGCCCGTTTGCGCAATGTTACCCTGACGGTTACCCCGGACGCAGCGACCGGTCAGAAAGCACGTCATAGCTGCATTACCGTGCGTCCGCCTTGTCCGCTTTTGGCACAAAGCGGACATTCGATCCTGAGGGTTGTTGCCACGCAAAATGACGGTCGGACCCCATTCCGCCGGTCGTGAATCCCTGCGGGCTCACCATGTTCGTCATCGGATCTAGCAACATCAATTAGTTAGACAGCGTTTTGAGAGGCGACAAACTCCCCGGTACCCCAGGCGCGTTAGACAGACTGCTTGGGGCTTTTTTTGTCGCAAGCAAGGTTTGATTCTAATCAAAGTTCCGATTGATGCGGTGTGATTTAAAATCAGGCGCGTATCCTTGTTGAGGAGAACGACTATGCTGAAAATACTCTTGATTGGCGCAACCTTGATCGGAGCTGTAGTGCTTGTAGCAACTCCGGTTTCAGTCAAATGGTCCGGACTTCCGGATATATCAAGCATTGTGCTGTCTGTTGATCAGGCGCAATCC
>Ga0306925_10006695_pt1 | contig 10731 bp, 8 predicted proteins | sample flu12Cox44000176_FD_203755 | JGI IMG/M metagenome (GOLD analysis project Ga0306925, IMG submission 203755) | Lab enrichment of tropical soil microbial communities from Luquillo Experimental Forest, Puerto Rico - flux8day.12C.oxic.44.000.176 (v2)... | ecosystem: Environmental > Terrestrial > Soil... | reverse complement strand
AGCGCCGGAGGCACGACAGGGACAAGAAATGTCCAAGACGATCTGTTAATGATCGTCCGCCGGGTCGAGGCGCTGGGGCAATTCCTCGACAGCGAGGACGGCAAGAACCTGCTCGCCGGTTTCAAACGCGCCACCAGCATCATTCGCATCGAAGAGAAGAAGGACAACCGGCACTATACCGGCGCCCCGCAAGCGAGGCTCTACCGCCAGCCGGAAGAGAAGGCGCTGGCCAACGCGATCGAGACGGTCGAGAGCGAGGCGGCGCGCGCGGTCGAAAACGAGGATTTCGTCGGCGCCATGCGCGCTATGGCCAAGCTGCGCCCGGCGGTGGACGCCTTCTTTGACAAAGTCACGGTCAATGTCGACGACAGAGCCTTGCGTGAAAATCGGCTCAAGCTTCTCAATCGGATCCGCGAGGCGACCCGCGCGGTGGCGGATTTCTCCAAGATCGAAGGGTAACTCGTCAATCTACGGCCGACGGAGCACCGGCGCTCCAGAATGACGGTGGAATGTCGCGAATTGCCGGTTCCCAAGCGCCGTCATCATGCTAGAACCGAACCGCGTCTTGGGCGTTGAGAGTTTGTCGATTTCCGCCCGCACCTGCGCCATTGCGCCAAAATCAATCCCTCTTCGAGGCAAATCATGATCATCACCGCCACCGAACTATCGCCCATCGTTGCGCTGATTGCCGGCGTTCTCATTCTGATCGTGCCGCGGCTTCTCAACATCATCGTCGCCATCTATCTGATCGTGGAAGGCCTAGTCGGGCTCAACGCCATCCATCATTTCTTCCGCTGAATGGAGCGATCTTTGTCACCGGTTGCATCAACCGTCCAGAATTGCAATCTAGGTCTCTCACATGCATGACGTCATGGCCAAGCCTTTGACCAACAAGACATTGACCAAATCACGCTCAAAAATCTTGCAGCAGGCGATCAAAAAATCGTCGGCGCGCGGCATGCGCAAAGCCTCGCCTAAAACCGCCGGCAAGACGGCCGGCGGCAAAACGGTCAAAGGCAAATGGGTCTATGCGTTCGGTGGCGGCAAGGCCGAAGGCCGCGCCGCGATGCGCAACCTGCTCGGCGGCAAAGGCGCCGGCCTTGCCGAAATGGCGCAGCTCGGGCTGCCAGTACCGCCCGGTTTCACCATCACCACCGAAGTCTGCACGTATTTTTACCAGCACGGCAAAACCTATCCGAAGCAGTTGAAACGGCAGGTTGACGCGGCGCTTAAGGAGATCGGTCGCATCACCGGGAAGAAATTTGGCGACCGCGAAAATCCGCTGTTGGTTTCGGTGCGCTCGGGCGCCCGCGCGTCGATGCCGGGGATGATGGACACCGTGCTCAACCTCGGGCTCAACGACGTGACGGTGAAAGCATTGGCGGCGAAATCCAACGATCGTCGCTTCGCCCTGGACAGTTACCGCCGCTTCATCACCATGTATTCCGACGTCGTCCTCGGCATCGATCATCATCATTTCGAGGAGATTCTCGACGACCACAAAGACCGCAACGGCTACACGCTCGACACCGATCTTAACGCCGACGATCTGGAAGAGCTGGTTGCCCGCTACAAAAAGCGCGTCGAAAAAGAACGCGGCGAACCGTTTCCGCAGGAGCCGAACGCGCAATTGTGGGGTGCCATCGGCGCGGTGTTCGGCTCGTGGATGAACCAGCGCGCCATCACCTATCGCCGGTTACACAATATTCCCGAAAGCTGGGGCACCGCGGTCAACGTGCAGGCGATGGTATTCGGGAATATGGGCGATAGCTCGGCGACCGGCGTCGCCTTTACCCGCAATCCGTCGACTGGCGAGAAAAAGCTCTACGGCGAATATTTGATCAATGCCCAGGGCGAGGACGTCGTCGCCGGCATCCGCACGCCACAGGAAATCACCGAGGCCGCGCGCAAGGAAGCTGGCTCCGACAAGCCGTCTATGGAGAAGGCGTTGCCGCGGGCGTTCGCTGAGCTCAAGCGCATCCAATCGACGCTCGAACGCCATTACCGCGACATGCAGGACCTCGAATTTACGGTCGAACTGGGCAAGCTATGGATGCTGCAGACCCGCAGCGGCAAGCGCACCGCGCAGGCGGCGCTGCGCATCGCCGTGGACCTGGCGCGGGAGAAGCTGATCGACAAGACCGAGGCGGTCAAACGCATCGATCCGGCGACACTGGATCAGCTCCTGCATCCGACTATCGATCCGAAAGCCGAACGCAAGGTCATCGCGACCGGATTGCCGGCTTCGCCGGGCGCCGCATCAGGCGAGATCGTGTTCTCTCCCGACGAAGCCGAGGCGCTCAAGAGTGCGGGCCGCAAGGTCATTCTGGTGCGAGTCGAAACCTCCCCGGAAGACATTCACGGCATGCATGCGGCAGAGGGAATCCTGACCACGCGCGGCGGCATGACCTCGCACGCCGCCGTGGTCGCGCGCGGCATGGGCAAGCCCTGCGTTTCCGGCGCCGGCTCGCTGCGGGTCGATTACCGCACCCAGACGCTTACCGCCGGCGGCACGGTTCTCAAAAAAGGCGACACGCTCACGATCGACGGCGCGAGCGGGCAGGTGCTCGCCGGCGCGGTACCGATGCTCGAGCCGGTATTGGCCGGCGAATTCGCAACCGTCATGAAATGGGCCGACGCGCTGCGCGACCTCAAAGTGCGCGCCAATGCCGACACGCCGGCGGATGCGCGCGCCGCGATCAAATTCGGCGCCGAAGGCATCGGGCTATGCCGCACCGAGCACATGTTCTTCGATGAAGACCGCATCCGCGCCGTACGTGAAATGATCCTCGCCGAGGATGAAGCGGCGCGCCGCGTCGCGCTCACCAAACTATTGCCGATGCAGCGCGGCGATTTTCTGGCGCTGTTCAAGATCATGGGCGGGCTGCCGGTGACAATCCGGCTCCTCGATCCGCCGCTGCACGAATTCCTGCCGCACAGCGAAAAGGAAATCGCCGAAGTGGCGCACGCCATGGGCGCCGACGCGCAACGACTCGCCGATCGTGCCCGCGAACTGCACGAGTTCAATCCCATGCTCGGTTTCCGCGGCTGTCGGCTGGCAATCGCCTATCCCGAGATTGCGGAAATGCAGGCGCGCGCCATCTTCGAGGCGGCCGCCGAAGCCGGGCGCCAAACCGGCAAACGCGTAGCGCCGGAAATCATGGTGCCGTTGATCGCGAGCAAGCGCGAATTTGATCTGATAAAGGAGCGCATCGACTCAACCGCGCAAAAAGTCGCCGCCGAGACCGGCGCCAAGCTGAAATATCAGGTCGGCACCATGATCGAATTACCACGCGCGGCGCTCAAAGCCGATGAGATTGCCGAGACCGCGGAATTCTTCTCGTTCGGCACTAACGATCTGACCCAGACGGCGTTCGGCATCAGCCGCGACGACGCGGCGAGCTTTCTGGGTATTTACACAGCGAAAGGCATTTTGCCGAGCGATCCGTTTGTTTCGCTCGATCGCGACGGCGTCGGCGAACTGATCCGCATCGCCAGCGCGCGCGGCCGCAAAGTGCGCGACAAGCTCAAGCTCGGCATTTGCGGCGAGCACGGCGGCGATCCGGCATCGGTCGCGTTCTGTCACGAGGTCGGGCTCGACTACGTGTCATGTTCACCGTTTCGTGTGCCGATCGCGCGCCTTGCAGCGGCGCAAGCCGCGCTCGGCGCGTCGGCCGCTTCGGACGCTTAAGCAAAGCCGCGCGCCGTCGCACCGGCCGTACTGGTTAACAAACTACCAACATGGCCACGGTCGGTGGCCGAACGGCGCGTCGGACGCGCGCGCCGTGCAACCATTATTGCAGCTTGAGCCGCCGTGAAGCCGCGGAAATCGGCCGGTTAACGCCTTCGCAACGTTAACCCGACAATAAATAAACCTGTCGCATTCGCGCCACGACGGTGGCGCTTCCATAACCATGTGCGCGGGGCGCAAAGCGCGTGTGTTGGGCGCGTGTTGGCGTGAGGGGTAATGTTGGCGTCGCGTATCGGAGTAACGGGCGCGTGTTGTTCTGCCCGCTTTTGGTTCACCGCGTTCTGTGCCGCGTTGATGCCAACGTCGATCGGCTATCAGGATCTCGCCGCGCTGATCGCGCGCGAACACGCTCCTCCGTCGCATTGGCACTTGATCATATCGCCGGTGCAGGCGGCGACTTTCAGCTATTCGCGCCCGATCGGCAGCGCGGTCCCACAGCCGCTTGGTTTCCAGGCCGTCAATTTCGATCCGCGTTCGCTGGATGCTTTCTCCTGGAAGATTGACGAACCGATCCATGCGCGACCGGCGCGCCAGATGGAATACCCGACGGTCGAACGCAGCCGCAAAGCCGATCGGCTGCCGACAAGTCTCGCTGCGCCAGCTCCCATCTTTGTACAACCGCCGGCGGACCAGTTGCCGCGCGCGCCGACTGTTCCCTTAACGCCACAGGCGCAACAAGCCGCGCCGGCAAATAACGATGTGGCGAGCAACACGCCGCCGTCGCCCCCCGCCTCGGCGGTTGCAGCGATGGACGCGCACGATGAACACGTGGCGCTCGCCCCCGCTGGATCGGTTGGCGATTCCGCCAGGGCAGCGCCGAACGCGGCTCCTGTGCCGCCAGCTGAACCTTCGGTGGTGCAAGATCAGTCTTCACCGCCACGACCTGCTCCGCCGCAAACCAAAATGGCAATGGCCGCCGATGAGGAAGATGCCACCTTGGCGGATAAGCCGCCGGAAATTCCGGTGCCGGGCGAAGCAGAATACGGGCCGTCGCTCGGCGGCATGTCTTTCCTCGACGGTGATGCTGCCGATCGCAGCGGCGCGGTCTATTTCGGCGCCGGCGCAATGGGCTCGCCGAGCAAGCTGCAAAGCTGGACGCCGGGGGCGGAGCCAATTCTGGTGTCGCCGTCGGTCGACCTCGCCGCGCAATCGGCCGACTCGAACATCAAGCTCTCAGCGCTTGAGGGCACCGACAACGATACCGGTGCGGGCGAGTCGGTCGCCGGCAAAGACGACGCCAGTCGTTTGCGGACGCCGGCGCAACGTCTCGGGCTCGAGGGCAAGACTCGCGCCAAGGCCGAGAAATGCCTTGCCGACGCCATCTATTTTGAAGCGCGCGGCGAGGTGCGCAAAGGCCAGGAAGCGGTGGCGCAGGTGGTGATGAACCGGGTGTTCTCGGGCTACTACCCGCATGACGTCTGCGGCGTGGTTTATCAGAACGCGCACCGGCATCTGGCGTGCCAGTTCACCTTTGCCTGCGAGGGCAAGGATCTAAGCCGCATCGACGAGCCCGACATGTGGGAGCAGGCAAAAGCAATCGCCAAAGACGAGCTCGACGGCAAGATCTGGCTCGCCGAAGTCGGGCACGCCACGCATTACCATGCCTATTGGGTGCATCCGAGCTGGGTCCATGAAATGACGCGCTTGTTCAAGCTCGGCGTTCATACATTCTACCGGCCGCGCAATTGGGGCGACGGCGAGGACGAGCCGGTCTGGGGCAAAACCGCGCCGGTCGGGCCGAGCGCACGCAATGCCGAAACGCCGCCCCCCAAGCCCGAGTCCGCCAAGCCTGAGGCCGCCAAGCCTGAGGCCGCCAAATCGGATACAGGCAAATCCGACGCGAAGGCGCCGGGCGCGCGGACGTAGGCCGAGAAGGTTTAGCGCTAATTTCACTCGTCATTACGAGGAGCGTGGCGACGAAGTAATCCAGAATCTGAATCTACTTAGTCTGGATTGCTTCGCTTCGCTCGCAATGACGACCTCACATCGCGATATCCAACCCGACGTCGAGACTCCGCGCCGAGTGCGTCAGCGCGCCGGAGGACAAATAATCGACGCCGGTTTCGGCAACCGCCGCGGCGCTCTCGAGCGTGATGCCGCCGGAGGCTTCGACGACGAGCCGACCCGCCACCATCTCCACCGCTTTGCGCATCGCGGCGAGATCGAAATTGTCGATCAGCACGACATCGGCGAGCCCAACATCGAGCACTTCCTTGAGCTGAGAAAGCGAGTCAACCTCGATCTCGATCTTGACAAGATGTCCGGCGGCGCCCTTGGCATGTTCGAGCACCGCTCTTATTCCGCCGGCGACCGCGATGTGATTGTCCTTGATCAGGATCGCATCATCGAGACCGAAGCGATGATTGAAGCCGCCGCCGCAGCGCACCGCATATTTCTCAAGTGCACGCAATCCGGGCGTGGTCTTGCGCGTGCAGATGATGCGCGCCCTGGTGTGCGCGATGCGCGCAACGAAAGCCGCCGTCGCGGTGGCAATGCCGGACAGATGGCCGAGGAAGTTGAGTGCGACCCGTTCGGCGCCGAGAATCGCCCGCGCATTGCCGGAGATGGTCATCAGGTTGGCACCCCGCTGCACCGGCGCGCCGTCGCGCGCATGCGGCGCGATTGAAATCTCCGGCGCGAGCCGCCGGAATGCGGCGGCAACCAGCGGCAGTCCGGCGGTCACGCCGGCTTCGCGCGCCACGACTTCGGCGCGGCCGTCGAGATTCTCAGGAATGGTCGCGATCGAGGTGATGTCGCCGGCGCGGCCGAGATCCTCTTCCAGCGCACGCGTCACCGCCGCTTCGATTTCGAGCGGCGAGAGGAACGCATCGGCACGCAACAGCGATGCAGTCGGCGTCGGATCAGGAAACATCGGCGTCCGGGATGGGGCGGGTCCTTGTTGTGAAATCCATAGTCACTGCAGCAAATTATGGCAAACCGGCTCGGCGCCGGCGCCGCGAGGCTCCGCAGCACGGGCGGAACAGCCATGCATCGGGCGATCCGTGATCTAGCAATTTCCATTTTGGACATCCAATTTGAGCCTCTATGCTGCGCGACTTTTTCGAATCTTGAGTTCGCCGGGGCGACATGAGCGATGTATCCAAAACCCTTGCCAGCAAGACTTTAGCGAGCTGGCGCACGCCGACGCTGGTGATCGGCTTCGGCAGCCTGATCGCGCTCATCGCGTTTGGGCCGCGCTCGACGCTCGGCTTTTTCTTGACCCCGCTTTCGAACGCCAATCATTGGGGCCGCGACGTGTTCGCCTTCGCGCTGGCGCTGCAGAACCTGTTATGGGGCGTCGGCCAGCCGCTTGGCGGCATCATCGCCGACCGCTTCGGCACCGTGCGGGTGCTATGCGGTGGCGCCTTGCTATACGCGCTTGGACTCGTGCTTATGGCGCATGCGACCAGTGCGCCTATGCTCGATATCTCGGCCGGCGTTCTCATCGGCTTCGGCCTTGCCGGCTGTTCGTTCCCGGTAGTGCTCGCCGCGCTCGGCAAGATCGTGCCGCTGCAATATCGCTCGCGCGCGTTCGGTTTCGGCACCGCCGCTGGCTCGTTCGGGCAGTTTCTCTATTCGCCGGTCGCGGTCGCGCTGATGGACAGTTTCGGCTGGCAACAGACTCTGATGATCTTCGCGGTCAGCATGCTCGCGGTCCTGCCGCTATCGCTGGCACTGGCGACACCGCCCGACGCCGCGCCTGCCGGGCAATCGCAATCGCTGCGCCAGGCCCTGGGCGAAGCCTTCGTCCATCGCTCCTACGTGCTGCTCGTGCTCGGCTTCTTTACCTGCGGTTTCCAGCTCCAATTCATCACGGTGCATTTGCCCTCTTATCTGGTCGATCGCGGATTGTCCGCGCAGGTCGGCGGCTGGACCATTGCGACCATCGGCCTGTTCAACATTGTCGGCTCGGTCACCGCCGGCTGGCTCGGCGACCGCATGCCTAAGCGCTATTTGTTGTCGATCATCTATTTCATCCGCGCCGCGGCCATCCTGGCGTTCATTTCATTTCCGGTCACGCCAGTCACGTGTCTCATCTTCGGCGCCTCGATGGGCCTGATGTGGCTATCCACCGTGCCGCCGACCAACGGCATCATTGCTGTGATGTTCGGCACGCGCTGGCTGGCGACGCTTGCCGGCTTCGCCTTTTTCAGCCACCAGGTCGGCGGCTTCCTCGGCGTCTGGCTCGGTGGCTTCGTGTTCGACCGCACCGGCTCGTACAACGCGGTATGGTGGCTGGCGATCCTGTTTGGCGTGCTCTCCGCGCTGATCAACATGCCGATCGTCGAGAAACCAGTGGCGCGTTTAGCCGCGGTGCCGGCCTGAACGTCGGCGGCTCCGCCGCCCGATCACCCTGATCTTGCCGAGTTGTTTTCTGCGCGCGCCCGCGCGTAAGATCGCCGCATGGCGACTTTCAAAGCGATCGTCATCGACAAAGCCGACACCGGCCAGACCGTGCGGCTCACCGATTTCGACGAAAAAGACCTGATGGACGGCGATGTCACCGTCCGCGTCGACTGGTCGACGGTCAATTACAAAGACGGCCTCGCCGTCACCGGCAAGGCACCGGTGGTGCGGCGCTTTCCGATGATCGCGGGCGTCGATTTTGCCGGTACCGTGGATTCCTCCAGCCATCCGAAATGGAAGCCTGGCGATCAGGTCATTCTCAACGGCTGGGGACTGGGGGAGACGCATCTTGGCGCCTATGCCGAGAAAGCACGCGTCAAAGTCGACTGGCTCATCAGGCGACCGCTCGGCATCAGCGCCCGCGATGCGATGGCGATCGGCACCGCCGGATATACGGCAATGCTGGCGGTGATGGCGCTGGAGCGTGCCGGCATCGATCCCTCGCGCGGGCCGGTGGTCGTGACCGGGGCCGCCGGCGGCGTCGGCTCGGTTGCGGTCGCGCTTCTCGCCAAAGTCGGTTACGCCGTCGCCGCTTCGACCGGCCGGCCGGAAGAGGCCGATTATCTGAAGGGGCTTGGGGCGAGCGAAATCGTTAACCGCGATGAGCTGGCCGGTCCAGCGCGGCCGCTTGCCAAGGAGCGATGGGCCGGCGGCATCGACGTGGTCGGCTCGACCACGCTCGCTAATGTGTTGTCGATGATCCGCTATGGCGGTGCGGTCGCGGCCTGCGGACTGGCCGGCGGCATGGACCTGCCAACCACCGTGGCGCCCTTCATTTTGCGCGGGGTTTCGCTCATCGGCATCGATTCCGTCATGTGTCCGCTGGCGCGCCGGGAAGTGGCGTGGCGCCGACTAGAGACCGACCTCGACCGCGAAAAAATCGCGGCCATGGCGAACGAAATCGGGCTTGAGGAAGTTATTGCCACGGGCCGGCGCATTGTCGACGGCAAGGTGCGCGGGCGTATTGTGGTAAAAATCAAGTAAAGGTTGCGGCCGAACTGCTAATTTCGGCCATGATGCGGGGCTCTGCTATGGTAAGGGGACAGTTAAGAAATGTTGTTAAGACTGTCCTATCAGTGCCGCGAACCCGAAGTTCGCACAAGCTCGCGGAAGCCTCGGATGCGAACTCTAGGTTCAAAGGCGGCACTGCAGGGATAAAGTTGCTAGTGTCCTTATCAATTCCGAAGCTTGTACGAGAGTGCCGGTAATGCTTGCGAACTTCGGAATCCGGACACTAGCCGGGGTGGAGTGCTCGATGTCGGTCCGCTGGTCGGTTCTTTGTGCGTCGGTTTTGACGGCCGGCTTGTTAGGTTTGGGGGAGGGGATCGCCGAAGAGCTCGGACCAGAGCAGGCGCGCGCCTTCGTTGTCGGCAAGCTGTTCGCCTATACCTGTTTCGAGGGCACGTCCGGAATGGGACGGATCTTTTCCGACGGCTCGGTCGTCGGCACTATCAGAATTCGCGGCCAGGGCCAGACCCGCTTTGCGGCCTTGCCCGCAGGCACGATCCGGATCGACAGCGGGTCGATGTGCGCGCATCTAGCCGGCATGCCGTTTACGCCCTGCTTTCGGGTCGAGAAGATCGATTACCGCAGTTTCCGCGGCTCGCTCTCCGGCTTGAGCTTTGCCTATTGCGATTTTTATCAGCGCAATCCGCGCAGCCACCTGATCAGCAGCAGCGCCGAGCAATCGACGGCGACGACGACTCCGGTTGCCAATATGCGACCGGCGCTGCGCCCGTCGCTGCCGCAATAGGCGCGCAACCGGTCCGCCCCGAAGGGGCCAGCTCGATGAAAAGCTTCGCGAGCCCCGAAGGGGACGCCGGGCACCCCACCATCACGGATATTATTCCAGATCGAGCCGGAACGGCGCCGCTTCAGCGGTCAGATCACCGCGTCCGATCGTTTCGATGGCCGCAATCATGCGGCCTTCGCGGCCGAGGAGCCGATCGGCGAGCGAGACGATGAGTGCATTGGGCGTTGCGGTCGGCGACGCGCGCCGCAGCGCCTGCGCGATGGTCGCCTCGTCACGCCGCGGATTGAGCGCGCATACGGTGGCATAGGCGCTCGCCGTCGAGCGGCTGATGCCCATATAGCAGTGCACGACCAGCGGCGTGCGGCGATCCCATTCGCGCACGAAATTAAGGAGATCGGTGACGTGTTCTTCCGCCGGCATGACATAGCCGTCGAGCGGGACGGAAATGTCGTGCAAACGCAGCCATAGGTGATTTTTCGGCACGATGCATGAGGGCCGCGCCACGCGCGCTTCGTCGCCGATCAGCGACACGACATGGCGCGCGCCGGTCTGTTCGACCGTCTCTTCAAGCCGGGCCAGGGAACAAACGTGGATCATCACCGAAAAGTACTGTTTTCGCTCTCTATATAGGAATTGGGATGGCGAAATTCACACAAGATTCTGCGATGGCGCAAGGATGATCCACGCAGTTTCCGCACTGCGACAGCCGTCCCTCGGAGCGCGCCCCTGCCACACCTCTCGCGCTGTGCAGCGAGAAAGAGCACATGGCGCTCGCTCATGGTGCTCGCTCATGGCGCTCGCTCATGGGCCAACCGGTTGA
>Ga0306925_10006694_pt1 | contig 10731 bp, 10 predicted proteins | sample flu12Cox44000176_FD_203755 | JGI IMG/M metagenome (GOLD analysis project Ga0306925, IMG submission 203755) | Lab enrichment of tropical soil microbial communities from Luquillo Experimental Forest, Puerto Rico - flux8day.12C.oxic.44.000.176 (v2)... | ecosystem: Environmental > Terrestrial >... | reverse complement strand
GCAAACTCAGATACTTAGGTGTCCAAAAGTGCTCGAATCGGCGAAGTTAGGCTAGGGCTCTCCGACCGAATAACACTGGCCAATCATTTGGTGGGCGGACGGAAGTCCTGATCCGAAAATTCGGGTACCGCCAGCGACCGGATGACGATCTCCGCGCGATCGTAACTTCGATGGCAGGTGTTGCACGCTGCCGTTAGTTGGCCATAGGCCACATTGAACTGGTTGCCGTCCTTAGCCTGGATTGCCGCGCCGAGCGCAGCCAGCGGTGCCTTGACAGTCGATTCGATCATATCGGGAATCGACAGATCCCGATATTTTGGCAGGATCTCGGCAACGTCGGCGAGGGTCTCGCGTAACTGATCGAGCTCGTAGGCCGCATAGAGCCAGTTCCGCTCATTACCGGCGAGGCCGAGCTTGATGTGGCGCGGCTGGACGAACGCCGTCATTAGATCACCAAGGGCTGCGGCGTGTTGGTGCTGTGCGGCCGCGAGCTCCGGCACCCCGAGCGCCGTCGCAACCGCAATCGCGAGGATCGATCGATGAGAGCTTCGCATGGCGATTCTTTCCTTGCAAGGGCTAGTTCGAAGCGAATCCTTCGGTGTACGGCTTCTACTTTGAGTAAAGATGTGGTAGCCGGAGTTGGTCGGCTACCACGGTCTTGAGCTTGCAACAGTATGGCGCCCAGTTGGAACAAACCCCGATCCCGGTTCTGTCGTCACGGTAGTTCCCGAAATGATGGTCGATCGAGTTTAAAAAACAACTCTCGACATCGCCGGTGAGAGGGAAGAAGCTGTTCGATGTTATGCAGGCTTCGGCGAGAGCGTCCCGTCCGAAAGACTGTTGCCGGTGAGGGATGCTTTCCGCGCCATTTCTTCTGTAGCGCCAACCGAGCCTAGTGAGCGATCAAAACCGGCAACGGAGCAGCCGTCAGAACACGTTCCGTGAAGCCGCCGAACACCCATTCCCTAAGGTGGCTGTGGCCGTAACCGCCATGATAAGGAGCCCGGCTCTAGTTCGCGCTGCCTTGAGCAGTGTTTCGACAGCGCCGGGTGGGCCAGAGATTAACCGTTCTGCCGTTACCGAAACCATGCCACACCAGAGCACGCACGAGCCGGTCTGCATCTTCGCCGCGGCCTTCTTCCTCGTCGACCGTCAACACAACGATGTCTTTGGCTCGGGCAAGAAACAGCATAGCCAACGCGGCGGCGCGGGCCGCCTCGGGGGTCGGTTTCCATGCGATCGCAATCTTGTCCAAGATTGGCATCGATGGTGCAACGGTGCTCGGGATCAGCAACGGGCGCCCAGTTTCGAGCAATACGGCCTCGAGGATCGAGCGTAAGACCGCGTCATCCCTACTACCGCGCGATGCGACGATCAAATCGGCACTCATGCTATAGGCCACCATCCATCGCGGCTCTTGTCCGGGCTCGACATGCCATTCCGCCGAAGGCCGGATCGCAGCCTCGGTCGGCGATGAGGCCATGGTCAGGCCTTCGCGCGCGCAGAACTCAGTAAAAGCCCGATGGGCTCTGGCTTCGCGCTCGCCGACCTCCCGCTCTAGCTGCTCGATCATGCCTGAAGTCACAGCGCCGCCGCTGCCGATATCGCCGGCCATGCCAACCGCAACCTCGACCGTGTCTAGCTTGACGTGGAGCACATCGAGGTGGGCCGCAAAGCTCCGTGCAACCTGTAGCGCCATCGCCAAGCTGGCGACATCGGTCTCATTGCCAATTGCGGGGACGAGAATGGTCTTGATCATTACGGCTCCGTTTTGAGCGGGTGCTGTCGGAAAGCTGCGTCCGTGAACTAACCGACTTCGGCAAAGGTACCTTGATCCAAGTCAATCGCAGGTTCCGGGTGGTTACATTACGCCATCGGTCGTCACTCGGCGGCGATGCGACGAACGGCACCACGCAAACCGATTGACCGGCAACGCACCATCTGCTCGGTTTTTCTACGCGCGGCAAAGCGATCTCCAACGGGGTCAGCGGCATGGAGCTTCAATTTCGCGATTCATCGTTGTCGAGGGAAACGCACCGTCTGCGTCGACCGAAAATCAAAAACATGGAGTTGTGGTGGAGCAAAGCCACTAGAAGGAGCATAGGAAAATTAACGCGATGATCAGATTGATATCTCTAATCGTCTTCGTAATGCTGAGCGGCACAATTGGTACGACGGCGACAGCCCAACAAAAATCTGACCATAAGGACAGCGCTCAAGAGGGCAAGCGCTTGGCGCTCGGCAAGTGCGATGTCTGTCACGTCGTCGCCTCGGATCAGCTCTATCAGCCGCTTCTTTCTCATTATGCGCCGAGCTTTCAGGACGTCGCCAACAGGCCGAAAACGACAGCGCAGTCATTGCAGGCGTTTCTTGCCCACCCTCATTCTTACGAGAACATGCCTTATCCCGACCTCACGCCTGCCCAGGTGACGGATATTATCAGCTATATTCTCACCCTGCGGGGATCGCATTAGACCCTCGCTGGCCGAACGACACCGTTAACGGATCGCGTTTGCGATGCTGACAGCCGTGCCACGCGCGCAGCCGGATAGATCGGAGGCCGCGCCGCTGCACGGCTTGTCTTCCGCTGAGGCCGCCGTCGGCTCGCCGAATTCGGCCCGAACGCCGTTGTCGAAGAGCAAGTCCGCCCGCTTACCCGGATCGCACGGCATTTCTGGGCACCGGTGCCGTGGATGCTCGAAGCCACAATCGCTCTCCCGGTCGCAGTCGGTGAGCGTCTCGAAGCGCTGCTGATCGCCGCCTTGCTGTTCCTCAATGTGGCGCTCGGCGCATTCCAGGAAAATCGTGCCGGCGCCGCCCTCGCTCTGCTCAAAGAGCGCTTGACCTTGCAGGCGCGGGTCCGGCGCGACGGCGATTGGGTCACAGTGCCGGCAGCCGAACTGGTGCTCGGCGATATTGTTCAACTGTCGCTCGGCAGCGTGGTCCCGGGTGACGCCAGGATCGTTGCTGGGTCCTTGCTGCTCGACCAATCGATGCTGACCGGCGAATCGATCCCCGCCGAAGTCGAAGCCGGCAAGATCGCTTATGCGGGCGCTCTGGTGCGCCGCGGCGAAGCGGCAGCCGAAATTGTCGCCACCGGCACCCGCACCTATTTCGGCCGCGCTGCCGAACTGGTCCGGATCGCCCATGTCGAGAGCAGCGAACAGCAGGCCGTGCTCGGGGTCGTGCGCAACCTCACGATCGTCAATTTTGCGATCATCATCGGCATCGTCGCCTATGCGCACGCTATCAACATGGGTGCCGCCCGGATCATTCCGCTCGTGCTCACCGCGCTGTTGTCAGCGGTGCCGGTGGCGCTGCCCGCTACCTTTACCCTTGCTGCCACACTGGGGGCGAAGACTCTCGCCCTTAAAGGCGTGTTGCTGACGCGGCTCTCGGCCTTGCATGAAGCGGCAATGATCGATGTGCTGTGTGCCGACAAGACCGGCACATTGACCGCAAATGAACTGGGCGTCGAAGCAGTTCGCCCAATCGAGAACGGCTACACCGAGGCAGATATTCTGAGCCTCGTGGCACTCGCCAGTTCGCCTGATGGGCGAGATCCAATCGATACTGCTGTCCGAGCGGCGGCGCAGCGAACGGGCCCGCGAGGTCAGCCCTTTGAGGTTCTGCGTTTCACACCTTTCGATCCAGCGGCCAAAATGGCCGAAGCGTTTGTTCGCGATCAGGCCGGGCGCCAAACGCGCATCGTCAAGGGAGCACCGGCGGCCCTCGCCGCAGTTGCGGCGATGCCGTCCCAAGGGGCGGCCGAGCTGCTATCGCTTGCCGCCGCAGGATACCGGACATTGGCGGTGGCCTGCGGATCGCCTGAGGACATGAGGGTGGTTGGGCTGATCGCTTTTGGAGATCCGCCGCGGCCGGACTCCGCCAGCTTATTGGCCGAGCTGGACACGCTCGGCATTCGCACGGTCATGGTGACGGGCGATGCCCGGGCGACCGCGGCAACAGTCGCGCAGGAGGTCGGGCTGGAGGGACCCATCTATCCCCCGGGAACCATCCCGGACAAGGTCAGCCCCGATGACTTCGCGGTTTATGCGGGGGTTTTCCCGGAAGATAAATTCCGCTTGGTTAGGGCGTTCCAGCAAGGAGGGCACGCGGTCGGAATGTGTGGCGACGGCGCCAATGATGCGCCCGCATTACGACAGGCGCAGATGGGGATTGGGATATCGTCGGCGACCGACGTAGCCAAGGCAGCGGCCGGTATTGTGCTGACCGATCCTGGATTAGGCGGGATCGTAACCTTCATCAAAGAAGGGCGATCCGCTTTTCTCCGGGTGCTGACCTACACGTTGAGCATTCTCGTGAACAAGTCCGCGACGCTGGTTGTGTTGGGCGCCGGGCTAGTCATGACCGGACATGCGGTATTGACGCCGTTACTGCAGGCGATAGCGATGCTCGCTGGCGATTTTGTAACGATGTCACGCGCCGCGGATCGCGTTCGACCCTCATCTCATCCGAATGCTTGGCGTGTGCACAATCTGACTCTGGCGGCGATCCCGCTGGGCATGTTCAAGCTCTGTTTTTATGTCGGTGTGCTTGGGATTGGCTGGTTTCTGCTCCATCTGAACCCGGGTCAGATGCGAACCCTGACCCTCGTTCTGCTCGTTTTTGCGGGTCAGGCTACGGTCTATGTGCTGCGCGAACAGGGCATTTGTGGGGCTCGCGGCCTGCCGCGATCATGCTCTTTGCTTCGATCGCCGTTTTAGCTCTGGTGGCAGCTCTTGCGATAGGCGGCGTGTTGATGACCCCGATCGCGCCGGCAATTTTGGGCGCGCTGTTGGCCGCTACCCTCGCTTACGGCTTGGCATTGGACTTTATCAAAGTGGCGGTCTTAGCTCGCCTGCGGATCGACTGAAGCTTAAGCGGGGTAGGGGAGCGACAATTGCCGATCAATTCTAAAATGGCAGGTTGTCTTCGAGGGATTGGCGGTTCGCCATGACCGAGGCGGCCCATTGACCGAGCGGGTTGATGGCCAAGATCCGGAACGCAATCGCACCGTCGGTAACAGATGTGGCTGCTTTTTCGAAGTGGTTTGGTGCCGGTTGGGCTATATCAAGGGCCTATTCAGCACCTGTGTGGCTGCCTTCGAGACTGAGCGGTGGATATCACGGGATGCAGCAAATGAAGGCACGAGATGTCATGACGGCAAGCGTCATCTTGGCGGGTCCCAACCTCGGAATCCATGACCTTGCCAAGCTTCTGCTCGATAAGGGGATTAGCGGAGTTCCGGTCGTTGACGCTGGCGGCAAGCTAATTGGCATAGTGAGTGAGAGCGACCTGATCGGCGGCGGTGACTCGGATCAGGAAGCGCGTAGGGATCGGTGGTTGCGGTTTCTCGCCGAGGGCGAGCTGCTGAACCCCGAGTTCCTGGCGAGCTTACACAGCCCCGACCGTCGCGCTCGCGACATCATGGCGAGCCCTATCGTTTCAGTTAGCGAGGAAGCGGAGGTTGGCGAGATTGCGCGGTTGTTGATCACCCATCACATAAAGCGGGTCCCCGTCGTGCGCGACGGGCAGGTGGTTGGCATCGTCAGCCGCGTCGACCTACTTCGGGCGATTGCCGGGTATACACTGAAGCCGACGCTCGAAGGCGGCGGCACGAGACCGAGCATGGCTATCTCTGGTGCTCGCCGCGGTTCTCCACGTATGCGCCCGCCCAGGAAACCTCGCGACCCAACTCCCTGATTTTCCAACCTGGCACCACGCGGACCGACTTCGAGTCGAGGAGCTGTGCTCGAAGATCGCGAGCGGGCGAGCTTCGGGCGCCTAACCTTACTGACTCTGTCCGCGCGGCCCCTCACGCCGAGCAGACCGATGCTGATGGAAGGTAAAACAGGCTTGGAGCGGTGGGTGGCGGGCTGCCAGCAGTCCGGTTCTTTGTTGACTTAGAGCCAGGGGACGCTGCAGCTTCGGGCTTCAGCCGCCGGGCTCGCGCTTTCGTCAATAATACGCAGAGCACAGCAATGTTGTCATCGCTCAGAGTAATCGTCGTCTGCGCCGCCTTCGTCACCTGGCTGCCGGCTCAGGCGCAATTTTTGGGATTTGGACTCGAGACCAATGTCGAGCTGACAAAGCAAGACCTCGACATTATCCGTCACACCGTCAACGAGCAGGTGCACGGCAAGCCGGTTGGCACCACCGCTAAATGGAGCAATCCGGAGTCGCAGAATTCCGGCAAGATAGCGCTCGTCAGGAAATTCACGCGAAACGGCCAGCAATGCGAGACCCTCGATTACAGGTTGATAACTAAGCGCACGCCCGCCGGTCCAGAGCATTATAGGCTCAGCAGCTGTTTGCAGCCCGATGGGCAATGGCGGTTGATCTAGGAAAACCGTATAAGCGCATCAGCCGAGTCTTCTAAATCATCTTTGCGAACCCGGTGGTTTGATCACGGACCCAAAAATGAGGGCTCGCGGAGCGACCTAGCCGAGTTCGCTCGGCTCCGACCTTCCTCGCGGGGGGCGAGTTCATACGCATTTGGGATTGCGGCTCGAAAGCTCTATGAATTTCGGCAGCCGGTACGGCGCCGCTGACGATTGCGCTGGATCAATCCTCGGCGTCTTAGGTCGCCTATCATGGCGCTTTACCCAGAAGGAAACACTCGATGGAGCTTCCTCTTCAAATCGCCTTCCGGCATATGGATTCCTCGGACGCGGTCGCGGCCCGCATCCACGAGCGAGCCGAGGAGCTTGAGCGGTTCTTCGATCACATCATGTCGTGCCGTGTTGTCGTCGAGTGCCGACACCCGCGGCGTCAGCAGGGTAATTTGTTCCGCGTCCGCGTTGACCTGAAAGTTCCCGGCCGCGAGATCGTCGTCGGCCGCGATCCCGCGGCACACCATGCGCATGAGGACGTCTACGTCGCGATCCGCGACGCTTTCGACACGACCCGGCGGCTCCTCGAAGACCATGTTCGCGAGGTTCGGGGAAACATCAAGCTGCACACGGTGCCCGACCACGGGCGGGTCGTGCGGCTCCTCCCCGAGCAGAATTGTGGCTTTATCCTGAGCACCGACGGCAACGAGATCTATTTCCACCGCAACAGCGTCACTAACGGCGGGTTTGACAAGCTCGCGGTCGGCGACGAAGTGCGCTTTGTCGCGCAGCATGCTGAGAGTGCCGAAGGCCCGCAAGCGAGCACCGTGGTCCCTCTCGGCAAGCATCACCTGCCGCCGACCGAAGCGGTCCGCGGGTGATCGGGAGGACAATTTGATGAAGCAAATGGCACGACCTGCGACTGCCGCGGAGATCACGGAGATCGTGGGTCCGCTCGATGACGCCACACTGATGAGCATCATCGAGACCGAAGCAACCCCGGCCGAGGTGCTTGAGGCGTTTACCTGGGCGACCGCCGACGATCAGATCGGCACCGAGCTCGAGCACCGGGCGCGCGGCGTCGTCGCCCGAGTCTATGATATTCTTAAGCGCGAGGAGTCAGAACCTGAGGAGCGTAGATAGGCATTGGGTGAATTCCCACTTATTTCCCGGTAAAATGATTTTCTGGCGATTCTAAGATCGATCTCGCGGATGAGACGGGATTTTCCCGGTTTCTCCGGCACGAAAGCGGGACGGGATGGGGCGACGATGCGGTGTCGGCGCCGCTATGTTGCCCCGGCGACGATACCGACAAAGAGCTACAGCTCGATCGTTAAGCGATCGACAACTTCGGTGACACCCGGCGCCGACCAGGCGGCGCGTTCGGCGATGTCGCGCTCGTACCAAGCTCGGACCCTGCCTTTCAGGATTACCCTGCCGCCCTCGGTCTCGACGGTGATCCGCGAAGCCTCAAGCTCAGCGCTGCGCTGCAATGCCTTCTCGATCTTCTCTTTGACCTCGACAGCATGGATCGGTGAGGCCACCCGGATCTGGTTGACCACGTCGAATACGCCACTGAGCTTGTGCACGACGTGGTCGGCTTCGGTTTTCTGAAATTGCCAATCGACGTCGCCGGTCAACGTCACGACACCCTTCTCGACCTTGACCTTAATCCGATCAGCGGGGACTCCGACCTGCCACTTCAGAATGTCGATAGCGCGTGCGGCGATCTCGTCGTCGGCGCGTTTGGTGTCGGACGGCAGGCGAACCTCGATTTCTTCGGCGATCGCCTTGACTCCTTTGACGCGCCGCGCGGCGCGCTCTGCCATCGTCTTTTCGGCGTAGCTGGTTACGAAGCCTGTCAGGGTGACCACACCGTGGTTCGCGGTCACGCCGATGTGGGCGGCATTGACGCTGGGCTCGAATTCGAGCTCGTCGAGAACGTCTTGCCGAAGCTCTAAATCGCTGCTCATGGCAAACTCCAAAGGCCAACAGAGTTTGCACATTTCCGCAGATCGCCCGGCGCGGCGTTGATCTGCGTCAACGCAGATCACCTTGCTGCGAGCCCATCATACCGACCTCCTAGGCGAGTGGATCCGATGCCGGCACAATCCTATGTACGCTGGTTTAGCGATATCAGGCTAAGCGACGTTGCCGAAGTCGGCGGCAAGACAGCGTCGCTCGGCGAGCTTTATGCGATGCTCGCGGCCGAAGGGGTTAGAGTGCCCGAAGGCTTCGCGTTGACCGCGCGAGCGTACCGCGACGCGCTCACCGCGGCCGGCATCGAGGATGAATTGCGCCGGCTCCTCTCCGGCTTCGACCACCACGATGTGGCGCTGCTCGCCGACCGCGGCGCCGCCTCCCGCCGGCTGGTTTACGAGGCCACCGGTATAGCGCATCTTCGTGCCGAGACCGCCGCCGCTTATCGTGCCCTCGAACAAAAGTGCGGCGCCGGGGTCGCGGTTGCCGTGCGCAGCTCGGCCACTGCCGAAGACCTGCCCACCGCCAGCTTTGCCGGCCAGCACGAGAGCTTTCTAAATGTGCGGGGCGAAAGCGACCTGTTCGAGGCCTGCCGGCGCTGCTTTGCCTCGATCTTCACCGACCGGGCCATCGTCTATCGCATCGACAACGGCTTCGACCACTTTAGAGTGGCACTGTCGGTCGGGGTGATGAGAATGGTCCGCTCCGATCGCGCAGCGAGCGGCGTGATCTTCACGCTCGATACCGAAGCCGGGTTTCGCGATGTGGTCTTTGTGACCGGATCCTGGGGTCTCGGCGAGAACGTCGTGCAGGGCAAGGTCGACCCGGACGAGTTCTACGTCCACAAGCCGACCTTCCGTCAAGGCTACCGCGCCCTACTGAGCCGCTCGCTCGGCAGAAAGCAGATGCGGCTTGTCTATGCGCGCGGGCATGGCGAGGCCAGCACCCGCAACTTCGCGACCCGCAAAACCGACCGCGAGCGCTATTGTCTTGCCGACGGAGAGGTGCTCGAGCTCGCCGGTTACGCGATCCGCATCGAAGACCACTATTCGCGGCTGGCCGGGCAGCCGACTCCGATGGACATCGAATGGGCCCAAGACGGTGAAGAGGGCCGGCTCTACATTGTCCAAGCCCGGCCGGAGACAGTCGCGTCCCGCCGCGCAGCGGACGCATTCGAGACCTATACCTTGAAGTCCGGCGGCCCGGTCCTGGTAACCGGTCGCGCGGTGGGCGAAAAAATTGCCTCGGGCAGGATCCGGCTTGTGACGGACGCGCACAACCTCGCCTGCTTCCTTCCCGGAGAGGTGCTGGTGTCGGAGGCGACCAGCCCTGATTGGGAGCCGGTGATGAAGACGGCCGCCGCGATCGTCACCAGCCGGGGCGGACGCACTTGCCACGCCGCCATCGTTGCCCGTGAGCTCGGCGTGCCGGCCGTGGTCGGCGCCGAGGGAGCGACCGAACGCCTCGCGACCGGGTCGGTGGTCACGGTCAGCTGCGCCGACGGCGAGGTCGGCAGGGTCTACGATGGAGCTTTGCCATTTGAGGTGACCCGGGTGTCGACTGCCGCGCTGCCCCGGCCGCGCACCAAGATCATGGTCAATCTGGGCAATCCCGAACTCGCCTACCACACGGCCATGCTGCCCAACGACGGGGTCGGGCTCGCGCGGATGGAGTTCATCGTCAGCGAGCACATCGGTGTCCATCCGATGGCACTCGCTTGCCCGGAAAAGGTTGCCTCGAAGAAGGCCCGCGCCGCAATCGCACGTCTGGTGCGCAATTTTGCCCGACCGACCGATTTCTTTATCGAGAAACTGGCCGAAGGAGTCGGCACGATCGCCGCCGCGTTCTACCCGAAACCGGTCATCCTACGGCTGTCGGACTTCAAGACCAACGAATATGCAAGCCTCCTCGGCGGCGCTAGGTTCGAGCCGAAGGAAGAGAACCCGATGCTCGGCTTCCGCGGGGCTTCGCGCTACGCGCACCCGGCCTATGCCGAGGGCTTCGCTCTCGAATGCGCAGCACTCGCGCGCGTGCGCAACGAGATGGGGCTGACCAACCTGTGCGTAATGGTGCCTTTCTGCCGCCGCGTTGCCGAAGGCAGAGAGGTGATCGAGACGATGGCCCGGCACGGACTCAGGCGCGGCGACAATGGACTCGAGGTCTACGTCATGTGCGAGATCCCAAACAACGTCATCCAAATCGACGCGTTCGCCGAGTTGTTCGACGGGTTCTCGATTGGGTCGAACGATCTGACGCAACTGACCTTGGGGGTCGACCGCGATTCCGAGATCGTCGCTTTCGATTTCGATGAGCGCGACGCCGGCATGCTCGAAATGCTGCGGCTTGCGGTGACCGGCGCCAAGCGCAACCATCGTCACGTCGGGATCTGCGGCGAAGCGCCGGCAAACTATCCGGA
>Ga0306925_10006692_pt1 | contig 10733 bp, 11 predicted proteins | sample flu12Cox44000176_FD_203755 | JGI IMG/M metagenome (GOLD analysis project Ga0306925, IMG submission 203755) | Lab enrichment of tropical soil microbial communities from Luquillo Experimental Forest, Puerto Rico - flux8day.12C.oxic.44.000.176 (v2)... | ecosystem: Environmental > Terrestrial >... | reverse complement strand
GGAAAGGTGGAGATCACGCGCCAGTGCCGGGATGCCCGTCGACGGAGTTGCGGATCACCTTGCGAATCTGGGCGTTGGACAGGAACAGGTCGTGGTTGATGATGCCCCAGCCCTGCTGGGAGGCATCGATCACGCGGATGCCCATGCGCTCGAGCTGAGCCTTCTGGGCCGCGCCGACCCTCGTGATGCCTCCTGCGATCCACCGCGACACCGCGAGCGCGCGGTCGTTGGTCGCCGCGACCACGGTGATCTTGCCAGCCAGCGGGCCGATGCGCTGGACCGAGGACGAGAATCCATCCATGTCGATGTCAGGCGAAGCGAACACCACCGCGCCGATCCTGTTGACGGCCTCCTCGCCGAGCTGCGCATAGAGCTGGCGCAGCGCTTCCATGGTCAGCATGGTGCCGATGCTGTGGGCGACGATGTGGATGTGGCCGATGATCGGGTTCGCGATCAGGCCGTCGAGCACCTGCTGCAGGGCATCGCGCGACCACATCGCGCTTTCGCGATCGTAGCCGTAGTCGAGCAGGCTCGCCCGCGACGGCCACGAGAACACCATCGTCTCGCCGACGAACTTGATCCCGTCGGAAAGGCGCGCTGCGTCGAGCGCCGCCGTCTCGAAGGTGGTGTTGTAGCCGTGGACGTAAATGAGCACGTCGTGCCCACCGGCCGCCGGGTCGATGAGATCGCCGGTCTGGGCGACCGGCTCGATCTTGTCGAGCCGCCAGTCGGCCAGCCCGACGGAAGCCAGCGAGAACCGGCCATCGTCGGGCGGCGTCAACTGGGCGCGGGCGACCACCAAGCCCGACGCCCGGTCCGGCCCGTACCACGGCTTGGCGCGGGCGCCGTTGACCGGCTTGCGCGTGGTGGCGACGAGCAGCGTCGGATTGAGCACCAGCGCGGACGCATCGAAGCGGGGACCCGCGGCCATGCCGGCACAGCCGCACAGCGCGAGCGCCGAAGCCGTCGATGTCAGGCCGCGCAACACGGCACGCCGCGAAGCGGCGGCCGCGACCAACGGCACATGAGAACTGATCAAGTATGGCCCCGCAAAATGCGACGGGCGACACTCGAGCCGCCCCACCTCGTCCTGTCTGAAGCTTGATCGCGGCAACAACAGGGCCACCCGCCCCGCGGCATCTGGAACCCGGACCGACAATACAGAATCCCATTGATTCCGCACAAATATCTCGTCTGGCACCATCAAGCCCTGGGATCGCGCAGGGCCGCCTCAGTGACCCTCGAAGGCGATCAGCGTGCGCACCGGCACGCCGAGCGCGCGCAGCTTTGCGGCGCCGCCGAGGTCCGGCAGATCGATGATGAAACAAGCGGCCAACACATCGGCACCCATCTGGCGTAGCAGCTTGACCGCCGCCTGCGCGGTGCCGCCGGTGGCGACAAGGTCATCGACCAGGATCACCCGCTCGCCGGCCGTCACACCGTCCTCGTGCATCTCGATCTCGTCGATGCCGTATTCGAGCGAATAGCCGATGGTGACCCGCTTGTAGGGCAACTTGCCCTTCTTGCGGATCGGCACGAAGCCGGCGGAAATCTGGTGGGCGACGGCGCCGCCCAGGATGAATCCGCGCGCCTCGATGCCCGCCACCCTGTCGATCTTGAGGCCGGCCCAGGGCTGCACCAACTCGTCGACGGTGCGGCGGAACGCCCGCGCATTGCCGAGCAAAGTGGTGATGTCGCGGAACATGATGCCCGGCGAGGGATAATCCGGGATCGTGCGGATCGAGCCGCGCAGATCGAATTCGAGCTCGGGCGACGTCATGGCGACCTCATCGAATGGAGCGGAGCAGGCGCCCCGCCACGGCGTCGAGTCTCGCCATGAGCGCGGGATCGCGCGCTTCCGGCGCTGTGATGATGGCATTGTCGAGGGAACGGTCGGAGCCGATCGGGCACGACTCGTGCTGGCGGGGAAAATCCTTGGCCAGCCGGGCGACCAGGCGCTTCGCCTTGTCGGCATTCGCGTTGAGCACCTTGATGATGTCCTGAACGGTGACGGCGTCGTGGTCGGGATGCCAGCAGTCGAAATCGGTGACCATGGCGACCGTGGCATAGCAAATCTCGGCCTCGCGCGCGAGCTTGGCCTCCGGCATGTTGGTCATGCCGATCACGGCATAGCCGAGCCCCTTGTAGGAGAGGCTTTCGGCGAGCGTGGAGAACTGCGGTCCTTCCATGCACACATAGGTGCCGCTGCGGGCGACGGCGATGCCCTCGGCCTCGGCCGCCGCGGCGAGGTGGATGCGCAGCCGCGGCGACACCGGATGGGCCATCGACACGTGGGCGACACAGCCCTTGCCGAAGAACGAGGCGGCGCGGCCATGGGTGCGGTCGACAAATTGGTCGACCAGCACGAAGGTGCCGGGCGGCAGATCATCCTTGAACGAACCGCAGGCGGACAGCGAGACGAGATCGGTGACGCCGGCGCGTTTGAGCACGTCGATATTGGCGCGGTAATCGATGTCGGAGGGCGACAGGTGATGGCCCTTGCCGTGGCGCGGCAGGAACACCACCGGCAGGCCGGCGATATCGCCGATGCGAAGCGGAGCCGACGGCTCCCCCCACGGGCTCTCGATGCGCCGTTCGACGATGTTGGAGAGGCCGGGCAGGTCGTAGACGCCGGAGCCGCCGATAATGCCGAGCACGGACGCGGTCATCGGCCGCCACCAGGTCGTTCCCTCCGCCGCCCGCGGCGAGCCCCCTCCCCGGCCCTCCCCCGCAAGCGGGAGAGGGAGAAAGTCCCTCGTATGTGCGCACGCTCCGACACGGTCGCGCTACGGCGTCGTCGACTTGGGGTCCGGTCCGGGCGCAGCCTCGTTGGGCGCGTGGACGTTCTGCCAGATCTTCTTCTTGGTGAAGTAGAGCAGGCCCGACAGGACCAGCAGATAGATGAGCACCTGGAAGCCGATGCGCTTGCGCGCATCGAGCGTCGGCTCGGCGGCCCACATCAGGAAGGCCGCGATGTCCTTGGAATACTGGTCCAGCGTCTCCGGCGCACCGTCGGTATAGCTCACGACGCCGTCGCTGAGCGGCGGCGGCATGCCGATCGCATGGCCTGGAAAGTAGATATTGTACTGCGCGCCGGACGGTATCGTCACGCCGGCCGGCGTCGGCGCGTAGCCCCTGAGCACCGAGACGATATAGTCGACGCCGAGTTCCTGGTATTGGGTGAAGGCGTCGAACACGAACCAGGGAAAGCCGCGCTCGTATTGGCGCGCCTTGGCGAGCACCGACATGTCCGGAGGCAGGGCGCCGTTGTTGGCAAAGCGCGCCGCCTGCTCGTTGGGGAACGGCGGCGGGAAGCGGTCGGCCGGCCGGCCGGGACGCTCGAACATTTCGCCCTGGTCGTTGGGCCCGTCCTTGATCTTGTACTGAGCCGCGATCGCCTCGACCTCCGCCTCGGTGAAGTCGGGTCCGCCCTCTTCGCCGAGAGTGCGGAACGCCACCAGGTTGAGGCTGTGACAGACCTGGCAAACCTCGCGATAGATCTTCAATCCGCGCTGCAGCTGGCCGGGATCGTAGCGGCCGAACGGGCCGTGGAACGACCAGGAATTGCGGGGCGGCGACGGTTGATCGCGTTCCTGCGCGGAGGCCGGCGCCGGCGTGCCGAAGAACAGCGCGGCACCGGCGAGGAGCACGGCGAGGCTCGCGACCACCTTCTTGGTGCCCAGCACGGCCTGCGAGATCGAGGTCGGCAGCGGCTTCGGCTTTTCGAACAGGCCGAGCAGCGGCAACACGATGATGAAGTGGAAGAAGTACCACGCGGTCAACACGCGGGACGCGATCACATAGCCGCCCTCCGCCGGCTTCGACCCGAGCCAGCCGAGCCCGATGCAGACGATGACGAAGATCCAGAAGAACTGTCGGTAGAGCGGCCGATAGATCGCCGAGCGCACCCGCGAGGTGTCGAGCCACGGCAGGAAGGCGAGGATTACGATCGAGCCGAACAGGGCTATGACGCCGAACAGCTTGTCGGGGATCGAGCGCAGGATCGCGTAGAACGGCAGGTAATACCATTCGGGCACGATGTGCGCGGGCGTCACCGCCGGATTGGCCGGGATGTAGTTGTCGGCGTGGCCGAGATAGTTCGGGATGTAGAACACGAACCACGCATACAGGATGCAGAACACCGCAAAGCCGAAGATGTCCTTGATGGTGGCATAGGGCGTGAAGGCCACGGTGTCCTTTTCTTCTTTGGGGTCGATGCCGGCGGGATTGTTCTGCCCGACCACGTGAAGCGCCCAGATGTGAAGAACGACGACGCCGAGAATCACGAACGGCAACAAATAATGCAGCGAGAAGAACCGCCCCAGGGTCGGATTGCCGACCGAATAGCCGCCCCACAGCCAGGTCACGATGGGATCGCCGACCACCGGGATGGCCGAGAACAGGTTGGTGATGACGGTCGCCGCCCAGTAGCTCATCTGGCCCCAGGGCAGCACGTATCCCAAAAAACCGGTCGCTATCATCACGGCGTAGATGATCACGCCGAGAATCCACAGCACCTCGCGCGGTGCCTTGTAGGAGCCGTAATACATGCCGCGGAAGATGTGGATGTAGACGGCGAGGAAGAACATCGAGGCGCCGTTGGAGTGCAGATAGCGCATCAGCCAGCCGTAATTCACGTCGCGCATGATGTGCTCGACGGAATTGAAGGCGAGGTCGACCTGGGGAATGTAGTGCATGACCAGGATCACCCCGGTCACGATCTGTGCCACCAGCATGAAGGTGAGGATGGCGCCGAACGTCCACCAGTAGTTCAGGTTCCGCGGTGTCGGATAGGAGACCACGGAACTGTAGCTGAAGCTCAAGATCGGAAGCCGGGCCTCCAGCCATTGCAGCATCGTGCTCTTCGGTTCGAAGGGCGGCGGCTCACAGATGCTGCCGTCGGCTCGCCGCAGCGAATGCGGCCACGCAGGCGGGGTGGACGATTTGGTGCTGGGTCCGCTCATGATGTCTCTCGAAGCTCGTCAGCCGATCCGGATCTTGGAATCCGACACGAAGGCATAGGGAGGCAGATAGAGATTGGCCGGCGCCGGTCCCTGGCGGATGCGGCCGGAGGTGTCGTATTGCGAGCCGTGGCAGGGACAGAACCAGCCGTCATAATTGCCCTGATGGGCGAGCGGAATGCAGCCGAGATGGGTGCAGATGCCGATCACCACCAGCCACTGGTCGTGGCCCGCCTTGACGCGGTCCTGGTCGGGCTGCGGATCGGGCAGACTCGACAGCGGCACCGACCGCGCCTCCTCGATCTCCTTGGGTGTGCGGTGGCTGATGAAGATCGGCTTGCCGCGCCAGAACACCTTGATGATCTGGCCTTCCGCGATGGGGGCGAGATCGACCTCGATGGGGGCGCCGGCGGCGATGGTCGAGGCGTCGGGATTCATTTGCGCGATCAAAGGCACGAACAACGCGCCGACGCCCACGGCGCCGACCGCTCCGGTCGCGATGTAGAGAAAATCGCGGCGGGTCGGCTCCACCAAAGTCGTGCTTGTCACAGGTTTCCGTCCTTTCCGTCTGACACAGATCCCGCCCGGGCGGCGGACCTCCGTGGCGACCCGCGAGCGATGCTCGGGCAGCGGGAAGACCACGCGCCGTCACCGCGCCAGCGGTGCGACCCGAACACATGCTCCCACCGGCCGGATGAGCCGCCCACCACTCCTAGCTATGTAGCGGGCCGTCTCGTCTCAACACTCGGGAACCAAATGTCGGGGTCGAACCACCAGATTGTGCAGCGCAACCGTCGGGCGCTTATTGGCACCCTTGCCGGCAGAGCGCAAGCCCGGTAACGACGCCGTCCCCGGGAGCTTGTACAAGGGGGACGACGCGTCTCGCACTGCCGCAGACGCGGTTGTCGCCCCTGCCCGCTCTGCCCCTCCGGCCGCGCCGCCCCCATGCCGATCGCCCTTTTCGAGCCCGATATTCCCCAGAACACCGGCACCATCCTTCGGCTGGCGGCCTGCCTGGGCATCGAGGCCCATCTGATCGAGCCGGCGGGGTTTCCGACCAGCGACCGCGCCTTCCGCCGCGCCGGAATGGACTATCTCGACGCGGTGAAGCTCACGCGACACGCCTCCTGGGAGGCCTTCGCCCAGTGGCGCAAGGCCGAAGGCCTGCGCCTCCTGCTGTTCACCACCGCCGCGAGCGCCTCCTATCTCGACCACCGCTACGAGCCGCGCGACATCCTGATGTTCGGCCGCGAATCGGCGGGGGTGCCGGCCCACGTCCATGCCGCAGCGGAAGTCCGCCTGCGCATCCCGATGCAGGCCGGCCTGCGCTCGCTCAACGTGGCCGTGGCCTGCGCCATGGCGGTCGGCGAGGCGCTGCGACAGACGGGGGGGTTTGCGCGGAGGTGAGGTGCGAGCTTCTCAAGGATCGTCCGTCCAGGCGCGGCCTCTTCAGGCCACAAGAGCGACATCGCTCCCGATTCGTGGTATGGCAAATCGAGGAATTCGACATGAATCCGCTGCTCGACCGGATTACTATTGACCCCGAAATTTGTGGAGGCAGACCCTGTATCAAGGGCACCCGCATTTGGGTCTCGCTGGTATTGGATTTTCTCGCCGACGGCATGACCGAAGCCGAGCTTCTCGCTGAATATCCACAGCTCGTCCATGACGACGTGCTGGCAGCGATTGCATACGGGGCGGAGGTTGCGCGCGAGCGTATTGTCCCCGTTCCGATCGGCCGGGTGGCGTGAGGCTCAAGCTCGACGAAAACATCGGGCGCCGCGGCCTGGAATTTCTCAAAGCTTCCGGCCACGACGTAATGACGGTTTGGGACCAAGACCTTCAGGGGGTGAGCGACCAGATACTGTTGGAAGTTTGTGCAGCCGAGGGACGCGCGCTGGTCACTCTCGATCGCGATTTTGGCGAGGTGCTGCGATTCCCACCGGAAAAGAGCGCTGGAATAATCATTCTGGATATTGGGCCCCGGACGACCGTTCAAGGCATCATTGACCGGCTGAGAGACTTCCTCGCCGTGGTGGAAATAACTCCGGTGGCCGGCGCCTTGTGGATTGTCGAACCAGGCCGGGTCCGAATCCATGTCCAGGGCCACGACGATTCATGATGCCCGCGCGCCAGGGAACAGCGGCCACCCACTTGAATCGCACCCGCATTGCTCCATCACGCTCCGCGATTTGTTGCGGAGAACTATCGCGTCCGGACACGCGAGTCTTGTCCAAGCCGTTTCGGACCTGAAAGACTGACTGCAAACGATTCGGAGCGGACCATGGGTCCTGTGCAGATCATCGAGCAATTGAACGAACGCGATCGGATACCGGTCGAGGCGATCCACGCCGCCGAGGCCGATCGACCGGCGGCCGTGGCTGGATTCCTCGATGCGATCGAGCAGCACTTGTCGCCGGAGCGAGGCCCGGTCCCGTCCGACGCCCTGTTTTTCATGTTCCATCTGCTCGGCGAGTGGCGGGGACCCGACGCGCAACAACAGCAGGCGCCCCGTCAGCGAACGAAACTTTCCGCGACCGCCGCCGCCAACCAGGCGCCCCCTCACGCCTCCGCCACCCCCGGCCTGCCGCTTTCCACCGCGAACGTCTTCAACGTCGAGACGCTGGCCTGTGGGTCGGTCACGTCGGAGAGCGCGCGCATGCGTGTCGTCATCAGTTTGGCGTCGAGGTCGATGCTGACATAACCGCGCTTGCGGCTATCGAAGAAACGGACGTGGGGATTGTCGGGCAGCGTCGCCGCCAGGAGATCGTAGGACGGCCCCGCCGAGCTCACGGAGGTGCCGACGAATTCGGTGGCGACCACCGGAGAATTGGGATCGTCGAAATCGACCCGAAGGTCGTTGGCGAAGAAGGAGTGGATGTCGCCGCCGATCACCACCGGGTTGGACACCTTGGTCTGCGCGATGCGCCCGAGCAGCCGGCGGCGGCCAGCGGGGTAGCCGTCCCAGTCGTCGGTCCAGAAGCCGAAATTGCCGGCCTGGTTCTTCTGGCGCAGCTGCGCCATCAGCACGTCCTGGGCGATCACGTTCCACTGCGCCTTGGAGCGCGCGAGTCCGGCGCCGAGCCAAGCCTCCTGGGCGAATCCGATCATGGTGCGGCCCTCTTCACGCCGTTCCGGGCAGGCGGCGTCGGTCTCGAGATGCCCGCCGCCCTTGCCGGGCGGGCCGTAGCAGGCCTCGCGGGAGCGGTATTGTCGGCCGTCGATCATCGAGACCTCGAGCAGGTCGCCGAACCGGAAGCGGTCATAGACCCGCATCACCGGGCCGTTCGGCTGAGACAGGATCGGCCGCACCGGCATGTGCTCGTAGAACGCCTGGTAGGCAGCGGCGCGGCGCTGCAGGAACAGCGCGGGATCGTCGAAATATTGCGAATACCTGTCGGCGTAATCGTTCTGCACCTCGTGGTCGTCCCAGGTCACGAGCGCGGGCGCCGCCGCATGCAGTCGCGCCAGGTCGGGATCGACCCGGTACTGCGCATAGCGGTTGCGATAGGTGGGCAGCGTCGCGGCTTCGATGCCGTCCGAATGGGTGCGCACCGTCGGACGGCCCTGCTCGACATATTCGTAAATGTAGTCGCCGAGAAAGATCACGACATCGGGGTTCTCGTCGGCGAGATGGCGGTAGGCGGAAAAGTAGCCGTGCTCGTATTGGGAACAGGAGACGAAACCGAACCGCATGCGCTCCAGTGGCGTGCCGGCGGCTGCGGTCGTCATTGCGCGGCCGACCGAGCTCGCGGCGTCGCCTGACACGAAGCGGTACCAATAGGAGCGCCCCGGCGGCAGTCCGCGCACATCCGCATGCACCGAATAGCCGAACATGCGCTCCGCCGTCGCGGTGCCGCGGCGCACGATATCGCGCATGGCCGGATCGCCGGCGATCTCGTAAGTGACCGGCACATCGCCGCCGGTCATGCCGCCCGGCGTTGCCGGATCGGGAGACAGCGGATCGGGCGCAAGCCGCGTCCACAGCACGAAGCCATCCGGCCGCGGCGCGCCGGAGGCGACGCCGAGCGAGAACGGGTCGCCGCCGCTCCAGCGTCGGCCCTGCGCGAAAGCCCCGGACAGCAGCGCCGGCGCGGCCGTGAGGCCGATCAGGCCCGCGCCGGCCCCGCGCATGAAACCGCGGCGGTCGATGGGTGAAGAACGAAAAGACGACATACGGGAGGACATGGCAGCCCCTCATTGACGGAAGACATCGGCATTGAAGACCAGTCGAAATACTAGCCCATTTGTGTGACAAATCCGGGCGGTCGGGAAGGGCCGCGTGCAAGCGTATGCAAGCCGACCGTTTCCCGGATTCGTAGGATGGGTCGAGCTCTTGCGAAACCCATCATGGGCGCGTCGATGGGCCGATGATGGGTATCGCTTCGCTCGACCCATCCTACTGATTCAATCGACGAACCTGGCCGTCAAACTGCGTTTCGCCCTGCATCAGATGTGGTAGTCAGTTCGCCGTCCTCAGCCAATCCATGGAACCCAATGCCGCCGATGATTTCCGTCGCCAATCTCTCCAAGACCTATGCCTCCGGCTTTTGCGCCCTCAAGAGCATCAACCTCAGCATTCGCCGCGGGGAAATCTTCGGCCTGCTGGGCCCGAACGGTGCCGGCAAGACGACGCTGATCAGCATCATCTGCGGGATCGTCAATCCGTCCGAAGGCTCGGTGACCGTGGACGGTCACGACATCATCAGGGATTACCGGGTAACCCGCGCGATGATCGGCCTCGTTCCGCAGGAACTCACCACCAATGCCTTCGAGACGGTGTGGGCGACGGTGAGCTTCAGCCGCGGCCTGTTCGGCAAGCGGAAAAATCCCGGCTACGTCGAGAAGGTGCTCAAGGAGTTGTCCCTGTGGGACAAGAAGGACAGCACGATCATGACGCTGTCGGGCGGCATGAAGCGCCGCGTGCTGATCGCCAAGGCCCTGGCGCACGAACCCCAGATTCTCTTCCTCGACGAGCCCACTGCCGGCGTCGATGTGGAGCGGCGCAAGGACATGTGGCAGGTGGTGCGCTCGCTGCGTGCCTCCGGCGTGACCATCATCCTCACCACCCACTACCTCGACGAGGCCGAGGAAATGGCCGACCGGATCGGCTTCATCAACCGCGGCGAGCTGACGCTCGTCGAGGACAAGGTCACGCTGATGCACAAGCTCGGCCGCAAGCAATTGACGCTCCAGCTCACCCACAAGCTCGATGCCATACCGCCCGCGCTCGCCGCCCACGGCCTCACCTTGAACGGCGACGGCAGCGAGCTGGTCTACGCCTACGACACCCAGGGCGAGCGGACCGGCATCACCGGCCTGTTGGACGACCTCAACCGTGCCGGGATCGCGTTCAAGGACCTCAACACGACGCAGAGTTCGCTGGAAGATATCTTCGTCGACCTGGTGAAACAATGAAGATGAATGTTCGCGCGGTCCGCGCAATCTACGGGTTCGAGATGGCGCGCACCTGGCGCACGCTGGGGCAGAGCATCGTATCGCCGGTCATTTCGACCTCGCTCTATTTCGTCGTGTTCGGCGCCGCGATCGGATCGCGCATTTCCGAGATCGAAGGCGTGAGCTACGGCCTGTTCATCGTGCCGGGCCTGATCATGCTGACGCTACTCGGGCAGAGCATCGCCAACGCCTCGTTCGGCATCTACTTTCCCCGCTTCACCGGCACGATCTACGAGCTGTTGTCGGCGCCGATCTCCTATTTCGAGATCGTGCTCGGCTATGTCGGCGCCGCCGCCACCAAATCGATCCTGCTGG
>Ga0306925_10006690_pt1 | contig 10733 bp, 12 predicted proteins | sample flu12Cox44000176_FD_203755 | JGI IMG/M metagenome (GOLD analysis project Ga0306925, IMG submission 203755) | Lab enrichment of tropical soil microbial communities from Luquillo Experimental Forest, Puerto Rico - flux8day.12C.oxic.44.000.176 (v2)... | ecosystem: Environmental > Terrestrial >... | reverse complement strand
GATATATCGCGTCAACGGGTTTCACAGAGGGCGATGCCCGAGAAATAACCGTTCGGCCTCGCCTGATCGTCGGAATCAGCGGCGCATCGGGCGTCATTTACGGGGCGCGACTGCTCGAGTTGCTGCGGCCCCTGCCGGTCGAGACGCATCTCGTGATCAGCCGGACGGCCGACGTAACCTTGGCGGTCGAGACCGATTTAAAGCCCGCGGCGGTCCGCGCCCGGGCGGATGTCGTACATGCCAACAGCGATATGGCCGCGCCCATTTCCTCCGGATCGTTCAAGACGATGGGTATGGTGGTGGCCCCCTGCTCGATCCGCAGCATGGCCGAGATCGCTAGCGGGGTGACCACGACACTGTTGAGCCGGGCGGCGGATGTGGTGCTGAAGGAGCGCCGGCGCCTCGTGCTGTTGGTGCGCGAGACGCCGCTTCACACGGGGCACCTGAGAACCATGACCGCACTTTCGGAAATGGGCGCGGTCATCGCGCCGCCGGTTCCCGCCTTTTACGCCAAGCCACAAACCCTCGACGAGGTGATCGATCAGACGCTGGGCCGGATTCTCGATTTGTTCGATCTCGAAACCGGATTGGTGCGACGCTGGGGTGAGCCCTCCGTCGAAGGCGCGCATCCGCTCCGTTCGAAACCGCGGCGCGGAAAGATGTAGCGGCGGGTCTCAACCGCGCAGGAACACCTCGAGGGCTTCTCCGATTGTGGCCGCCTCCGAACTGCGCGCCATTTTCGGCCCGAGATAGAGAGCCAGGTTCGCGTACGCAGCGGCGGCACGTGTGGCCGGATCGGTGTCGCCGAAGACGGGTCGGGCAATGCGGCCGAGACGATCTTGGATGACCTTCTCCGCCGCAAGCTCGAGCGTCTTGATTCCCTCGCGCAAGCGCTGAACATCCGCGTCGGGATCGGGCTTGAGCCTTCGCCGCAGCGCCCGCAGAGGCTCCACGACGTCCGCCCTGATCGAGCAGACGATTCGATCGGCCACCGCCAGCTCCTCACCGGTCAGCCGGCCTCGTCCGGAGGCGCCGACCCACAGTGCGAACAGCATAAGATTGACGTCGAGGTCGGCACGGTCTTGCAACGCGATCAGCGTTTCGGCGATGCCCGCTCGCTCGTAGAACGCCAGAGAAAAGCGCCAAAGCGTGTCGTTATTCGAGAGCTCGCCGGGCGACTCGGTCATCGCCGCGCGAAGTGCGAGCTTTCGATACCCGATACATTCGACATGATATAATAATGGTAAACTCTGGGGCTATCGGCCATGGATCTCGACGTAGAAGCCCTGAAAGCCAAGCTCGCCGCCCTGAAGACGGAGCATCGCGATCTTGACGATGTGATCGCCCGGCTCGCCGAGCGCGCTCCGTTCGACCAGCTCCAGCTCCAGCGCTTGAAGAAGCGAAAGTTGCTGCTCAAGGACCAGATCTCAAAGATCGAGAGCGAGCTGCTGCCCGATATCATCGCCTGACTGGTCGCCGAGCACGCTGTGCGGCGGGTCCGCCGGGGCGCTTGTGCGCTCCGATCCTGCCTCTAATATAGGCCGGTCTTCGCAACCACGTCCCGAAAGAAATCCAATGAGCGGCGCCGGTCGGACGGTAGGCATCATCATGGGAAGCCAATCCGATTGGGAGACGATGCAGCATGCCTCAGAGGCGCTCGACCGGCTCAATATCCGCTATGAGGCGCGTATAGTCTCGGCGCATCGCACACCCGAGCGGCTTTACGAGTATGCCCGCATGGCGCGTTCGCGCGGTTTGCGGGTGATCATCGCCGGGGCGGGAGGGGCGGCTCATCTTCCGGGAATGATCGCCGCCTTAACGGCGCTGCCCGTGCTCGGCGTACCGATCGAAAGCCGGGCCCTCAAGGGGATGGACAGTTTGCTCTCGATCGTGCAGATGCCGGCTGGAATCCCGGTTGCAACCTTCGCGATCGGTCAAGCCGGCGCCGTCAACGCGGCGCTGTTCGCCGCGGCAATTCTCGGACTGTCCGATGCCGCTGCCGAGGCAGCTCTCGACGATTGGCGGCAGACGCAAACACAGGGGGTCGCCGACCGCCCGGACCGCCGGTGATGCCGGCGGCGACGCTGGCCCCGGGTGCTACAATCGGCATCTTAGGGGGCGGCCAGCTCGGCCGAATGACGGCGCTAGCCGCAGCCCGGCTCGGCTTTCGCTGTCACGTTTTTGCGACCGAGGCCGACAGCCCGGCGGAGCAGGTCAGCGGTACTGCGACCGTCGCGGAATTCTCTGATCGCGGCGCGCTCGAGGGCTTCGCTTCGGCCGTGGACATCGTAACGTTCGAGTTCGAAAACATTCCAGCCGAAGCAGTACGACGGGTCTCGGCCGTCCGGCCGGTACTGCCGCGCCCCGAAATTCTCGAGATCGCACAGGACCGCTTGCGGGAGAAGGATTTCCTCCGCTCGATCGATGTCGACACCGCCGCCTACCGCGAGATTGCCGACGCGGCGGCATTGCTCCGGGCGATGCGGGACTTTGGCTACCCGGCCGTGCTCAAGAGCGTGCGCATGGGCTATGACGGCAAGGGACAAGTGACCCTGACCCCGGAAATCAGGGCCGAGGAGGCTTGGCGGCGAATGGGCGGCGAGAGCGGCATCCTCGAGAGCTATGTCGATTTCGCCTGCGAAATCTCGGTCATCGTCGTACGCGGCCGCAACGGCGCCTGGGCGACTTATCCGCCGGTCGAAAACCAACACGTCGCCCACATCCTCGACACGACGATCGCCCCTGCACGGATCGCTGCCGAGACCGCCATGCGTGCAGAGGTCATCGCGCGGCACGTCGCCGAAAAGCTCGATCTCGTCGGGGTGCTCGCGGTCGAAATGTTCGTGACGCAGAGTGGCGATATTCTCGTCAACGAGATCGCGCCGCGCCCCCATAACTCGGGACATTGGACCATCGATGCCTGCATCACCAGCCAGTTCGAGCAGCTGGTGCGCGCCCTATGCGGCCTGCCGCTCGGCTCGGTCGAGCATCATTCCGACGCGGTGATGAAGAACCTGATCGGCAGCGAGGTCGAGAAATGGCGGGATGCGCTGAACGACCCGCTGGCCAAGCTACACCTCTACGGAAAAGCCGAACCCCAACCCGGCCGCAAGATGGGCCACGTCACACGTCTTATCCCCCATCGCTGAGACCGAGAACCGCCAACAGAGACCCGGCCTCAACTCAACGGAACTGGCGCAGCAGACGAGCCGGGTTAGGTAGGCGTTCCATTGCCGTTTCAAACCGTCGGCGTGCCTTGCCGATCGAAGCCACCTCGGAGAGGCGGCGGGCGAGAAATGCGCGGGTGTCGGAGAAGTCCGGCGAGCTGTCTTCGAGCCAGTAGAGCACGGTACCAGCATAGATCGCCGCAAGAGTGACCCGCTTGGTATAAAAGCTGAAATCGGTTGCGCGGTCCCCAGCAGCGTACCAGATGCCGTCGACGGTCTCGTACAGCAGACGCAAGCCGAGCGGTGCGTGTAGCGGCAGGGCCAGCACCGAGAGCGCGCGCCGAACCGCTTCGCGCCATGGTCCGAGGATGTCCAACCTGGTGGCGATTGCCAGCGCGATGCGGTCGGAGATACCCAATGGCTCGAGGGACATGGTTTCGAACCGATCGAGCATGCGAAGATCCGTCCACCGGCTAAAGCAGGCCACGAGTTCGGCGGCCCCATCCGGAAACAACACCAACGCCTCGTCGGCAGGTATGCCAGCGCGCCGCGCTGCCGCTCGCAGAGCCGGCCGCGACCAGCCGTCAAACGGCACGTTCGGGAGGATCGCTTCGATCAGCGCCGCGCGCTGCTCCTCGGCGAGCGGGCTCCTCATCCGGTTCGGTTTCCGGCGAGAAAGCTCGCGAGGTCGATCGGGTGCCGCTGCAGCTCTTCGAGGAAAACGAGCAGCCGGTGGTCGGTCATCCGCTGCGGATAGAGGATCCCGTCGAGGTGATCGCATTCGTGCTGGACGACCCGGGCATGAAAGCCCTCGACCGTACGCTCGATGACCTCCGCCTCGGGACTCGTTCCGCGATAGCGGATGCGCAGGTGGCGTGGCACGACGCCGCGCAATCCAGGAACGGACAGACAGCCTTCCCAACCGAGCGCGCGCTCATTTCCAATCAGCTCGACGACAGGATTGACCAGCACCGTCAGATCCTGAGGACTGTCCTCCGACATCCCGCTAACCCGCTCGTCGGGAACCCGGAAGACGACGATTCGATGCGGCTCATGAACCTGCGGAGCGGCGATGCCGGTGCCGCCGGCATCCTCCATCGTCTCGATCATATCCTCGACGAGCCGGCGTATCCACGGCGCCGTCGCATCAACCACTGGTGCCGAAGCAGAACGCAGAACCGGGTGCCCCATGCGGGCGATCTTCAATAGAGCCATAGCCAGAATATGGGCGGATCATCGGCCGGGGTAAACCTTCGACTCCGGCCGCCTTCACAGCAGCCGGTAGAGGTGCTAAATACTGAACGGCGGCACCCGTCTGGCCACGCCCATACCCATCAATGGAGAAACGCCCCCGTGCAAGTCCTCGTTCGCGACAACAATGTCGATCAGGCTCTGCGAGCCTTGAAGAAGAAAATGCAACGCGAGGGCGTGTTCCGAGAAATGAAGCTGCGGCGCAATTACGAGAAGCCCTCGGAACGGCGGGCGCGGGAAAAAGCCGAGGCGGTCCGCCGCTATCGCAAGCTCTTGCGCAAGCGGATGGAGCGCGAGGGCTATTGAGCATATCGGATGAGCATATCGGGCAGGCGGCGTTAATCGCCGCCCTGAGAACGGCGCTCGACGCGAACTGCCTAGCGGAGCGCAGCTTACGTCGTGGTCGCTCAAGTGTCTCAGTCGAGATGATCATAGAGTTTTTAACAGCGCGCATCGGACTCGACTGAACCCTAGGCTGGCAACGGGATTGTGTCCCTGGTGTCGGTATTCTTCTAACCCATGCTTACTCAAGCGCCTTAACGATCTCCTCACACATTTTCTTGGCGTCGCCGAACAGCATCATCGTGTTGTCGCGGTAGAACAGCTCGTTGTCGACGCCGGCGTAGCCCGAAGCCATCGACCGCTTGACGAAAAGGACTGTTTTGGCGCGCTCGACCTCTAGGATCGGCATGCCATAGATCGGCGAAGCGGGATCGGTCTTCGCCGCCGGGTTGGTCACGTCGTTGGCGCCGATGACAAAGGCCACATCGGTGGAGGCAAAGTCGCGGTTGATCTCGTCGAGCTCGAAGACATCGTCATAGGGGACATTGGCCTCGGCGAGCAGCACATTCATATGGCCGGGCATGCGGCCGGCGACCGGATGGATCGCATAACGCACTTTGACCCCATCCTTCTTCAACAAATCGGCCTCCTCGCGCAGCGCATGCTGGGCTTGGGCGACCGCCATGCCGTAGCCCGGCACTATGATGACCGAGCCGGCGTTCTTCAGGATGAAGGCGGCGTCTTCCGCACTGCCGGATTTGACCGAGCGGTCGCCGATCCCTGCACTGGCGGCAATCGCACCGCCCTCGGTGCCGAACCCGCCCAGGATCACGTTGAAGATCGAGCGGTTCATCCCCTTGCACATGATGTAGCTGAGGATGGCACCCGACGAGCCGACAAGCGCGCCAGTGATGATCAACAGGCTGTTCGACAGGGTGAACCCGATACCGCACGCCGCCCAACCGGAATAGGAGTTCAGCATCGAGATGACGACCGGCATGTCGGCCCCACCGATCGGCACAATCAACAAGAACCCGAGTGCGAGCGAAACCAGCAGGGTCAGCCAGAACGTCACCACCGCCTCGGTTGAGACGAACAGAATGATCAGCAGCACCAGCAACACGCCGAGCCCGGCGTTCAGCGGGTGTTGGCCGGTGAAGACGAGAGGCCGGCCGGTGACCAGACCCTGCAATTTGCCGAAGGCTACGACCGAGCCAGTAAAGGTGATCGCGCCGATCGCCATGCCGATCGCCATCTCGACCAGGCTGCCGCCGTGGATCGAGCCGCGCTCACCGATCCCATAGGCTTCGGGAAAGGTGAAGGCAGCCGCAGCGACGCAGACGGCGGCAAGACCAACCAGACTGTGAAAGGCGGCGACCAGTTGCGGCAACGCCGTCATTTGAATGCGCAGCGCGATATAAGTGCCGATCGCGCCGCCGATCAGAACGCCGACAATGATCAGCCAAAAGCTCACCACGTGCGGGGTCACCAGGGTGGTAACCACCGCTATGACCATGCCGGCGATCCCGTAGATGTTGCCGGCCCGCGCTGTCTCCGGGGAGGACAGGCCGCGCAAGGCCATGATGAAGCAGATTGAAGCGATCAGATAAAAGAGTGCGGACAGGCTGTCGCTCACCCCGGCCCCGCTATCGTTTTCTCTGGAACATTTGGAGCATGCGCTGGGTGACGATAAAGCCTCCGAAAATATTGACCGCGGCGAGGGTTACCGCGATGAACCCCATGATTTTCGCGAAGCTGACGCCGAGCGGGCCGGCCGCAATCAGCGCGCCGACGATGATTACGCTCGATATCGCATTGGTCACGCTCATCAGCGGCGAATGCAACGCCGGGGTCACTCGCCAGACCACGTGATATCCGACAAAAACCGCGAGCACGAAGACCGTTAGCTCGAATACAAACGGCGTGCCGACCGCTGCCGCCGGCGGCGCCTGGTGCACGAGCTGCTGGGCCAGCGCATCGAGGCTACGCGCGAGCGTACCGGCCTCGCCGGCAGCCTGGCTGGCCCGCTCGGCCAGGGAGACGGGATCCGCCATCCGCTCGTCCTGTCAGCTCTCTGCGGCTTGGGCGTTCGCCACGGCCGGAGCCGCGAGCGCCGGATTCACCACCGCACCATTCTCGGTCAACAGCGTCGCCTTGATGATCTCGTCGGCCGAGTCGATCTTGAGCTTGCCGTCCTTGCCGACGAGAAGCGTCAGGAAGTTATAGAGATTGCGCGCGTAAAGCTGGCTTGCGTCGGCGGCGATGCGAGAGGGCATATTGGCATGCCCGATGATCTTGACCCCGTGTGGGGTGGTGACGATTTCGCCGAGCCGGCTGCCCTCGACATTGCCGCCGGCCTCGACGGCGAGGTCGACGACGACCGATCCGGGAGCCAACTCGCCGAGCATCGGCTCCGTCAGCAACACCGGCGCCTTGCGGCCGGGGATGAGCGCGGTGCAGATGACAACGTCGGTGCGCTTGAGGACCTCGGCGATCTTGTCGCGCTGACGGCGCTGGAAATCCTCACTCATCTCGCGGGCGTAGCCTTCGGCGGTTTCCGCCGAACGGGCGGCCGCCTCGTCGACGGTGATAAAGCTCGCACCCAGGCTCGCGACCTGCTCCTTCGCCGCCTCGCGAACATCGGTCGCGGAGACGATGGCGCCCAGACGCCGCGCCGTAGCGATCGCCTGCAGCCCGGCGACCCCTGCTCCCATCACCAGCACGCGCGCCGCTTTTATCGTGCCGGCGGCGGTCATCATCATCGGAAAGGCCCGTCCGAACTCATCGGCAGCCTCGAGCGCGGCTTTGTAGCCGGCGAGATTGGCCTGGGAGGAGAGAGCATCCATCGCTTGCGCACGCGTAATTCGCGGCAAGAGTTCGATGGCGAACGCGACGATCCCGGCGCCGGCGTAGGCGCCGATATCTGCCGGGTACCTCAGCGGCTGCAGCAGGCCGATCAACACCGTGCCGGGCTTCAAGTATTTCAGCTCGTCGCGATCCGCCGCCTCGCCAATCAGCGGACGCTGCACCTTCAAAACAATATCGGCATCGCCGAGCGCCGTCGCGGCACTCGCGGCGATCGACGCTCCCGCTGCCGCAAAGGCAGCATCCGCGTATTGGGCGCCCTCGCCCGCCCCGCTTTCTGCGACAACCTCAAGGCCCATGCTGACCATGCGCTTGATGGTGTCTGGCGAGGCCGCCACTCGGCGTTCGAATGCGCGCCTTTCCTTGACGATGGCAACCTTCATCGAACGGTTGTCCCCGAATCGCCGAGCCGACAAACGGCGCGCACAATGCCGCGGGTCCGGAGATTTGTGAAGAGTGAACCCAGGGCATTGTCAGAGCTCGGCGCTCTGCTCATCCTCTGCGCCGCTTGAAAGAAGACCCAGATAACCGCTGAGGCGACGTCGATTTGGTCTTTGTTTACCTCCCGTGATAAGTTTGACTTGGATCGCCTCGACATCTTTCCAAACAGTGAAGGACCGCTGGGCGCCTCGGGGATCTATGCACCATCGGCTGCCTATTATCGATCGCAAAGCACTGCTGGGAATAAATATTCAGGAGGTACGTTGTCGCCTCGTCAAGGATTGGCGGGATCGCCGCTACGCTTGGTTTCGGGCAGAGATCTGGTGAGCGCCCGGTTCGGCGACCAGCTGATTGCGGTCTTGCCGAGATTGCGTCGTTTTGCGCGCGGGCTCTCGGGATCCGTCTCCGATGCCGACGATCTCGTCCAAGCTGCCTGCGAGCGGGCGCTCGCGCGGCAGCACCAGTTTCAGGAGGGCACGCGTTTCGACAGCTGGATGTTCCGCATCGTGCAGACGATTTGGATCGATCAGGTCCGCTCGCGGGAAGTGCGCAAGGAGGATGGCGATATCGCCGAGGATAGGCTGGGATCCGATGAGCCGGTACGCCGGGTCGAAGCGCGTCTTGCGCTCGACGAGGTTCGGCGTGCGCTCGATCACGTGCCGCCGGATCAACGAGCGGCCTTGTTGCTCGTTACGGTCGAGGGGCTCAGCTACAAGGAGGCTGCGGAAGTGGTGCAGGTCCCGGTCGGCACGATCATGAGCCGTCTCGCTCGGGCCCGCATCGCGTTGCAGCTGCAGCTCGAGGCCGGCCGCGGGGGGCGCAGGAGTACCAGAGATGCAGCAGCGCAGTGACGACCGTCTCGTCGCGTATCTGGATGGCGAACTCGAGGTCGCGCAGCGGCGCGAGGTCGAAGCTTGGCTCGACGCCGATCCGGCCGCACGCCGGCGGATGGCAGCGCTCGCCGAATCGGCGCACCTGCTGCGCCTAGCGTTCGATGAGCCCGTTCACGAACCGGTCCCCGACCGGTTGATCGCTGCGGCGCGCGGAGAGACGGCTCCGCCTCAGGCCGGCGCCCAGGTACTCCCGTTCCGTCGACGCCTGCGCGCGCAGATTGTGGCGCCGCGACACTGGCGGATGGGGCTCCCGGTCGCCGCCTCCCTCCTCGGGCTCCTCGTTGGCAGCGGCATTACCTATCTCGGAGTGGGCAAGCTCGCGCTGGACGGCGTTGCCGGCAAGCAGGCTGGGCCCGAGGCGACGGCGGCCAACAACCTCTGGCTCGACAACGCGGCTGGTTACTTCAAGCTCGTTGTCAGCGCCGGCGATAGTCCGCCGGTCGACATTCCGGCAACCGGGGACCCCCGCGAGGCGCTGCAAAAGATCAGCCAGAGCTTGCCGCAGGAGGTCCGCCTGCCCGATCTCAAGCCTTGGGGTCTCAGCTTCCGCGGCGCTCGGCTCGTCGTCGAGGAAGGCCGCCCTGCGGCGGCGCTCGTCTATACCACCGATAACAAGGCGATCGGGCCTTTGGGCCTGATCATCGGGTCGTCGAAACAACCCGATATCCCGCCGACTTTCGACCGCCGTCAGGACGTCAATCTGCTGTATTGGCGGCATCAAGGGCGCGCCTACGCACTCGTCGGCCAGGCCGACATCGGCTATCTCTGGGGAATCGCCAACGACATCGCCTGGCAGCTGGATGCAGTCTAAGTAGTCTGCGGCGCCCCCGCAGAACCCGGCTCTCGGGGGTTGTTTTCCAGCTGCGATCCTCGATAGCTAGACGATCGCCAACCATTTATGATCGAAACAGACGAGGCCGGCGGGGATTACCCCGATGCGGCCTCAAAGCACCGCGAGAAGGGCGGGACAATGGTTGCTATCGAATCGACCCCAGCAATGGCGACTGCAGTCTACGTAAGCATGACGCGCAACCTCGCGATAGTCCGCCACCGATTGGCTCGACCCTTGACCTTGGCCGACAAAATTTTACTCGGACATCTCGACGACCCGGAAAACCAGGAGCTCGAGCCAGGCAAGAGCTACCTGCTGACCCGACCCGACCGCGTCGTGTTCCAGGACGTATTGGGGCAGACCGGTTTGCTGCAGTTCATGCAAACGCGGCGCGATAAGGTCGCCGTGCCGACGACGGTGCATTGCGACCACCTGATCCAGGCGCGCCACGAGGGTAGACAGGATCTCCGCGAGTCGCTCGCTGAGAACCAGGAGGTTTACGATTTTCTGCGTTCGGCCGCGGCCAAATACGGTGCGGGCTTCTGGGGGCCGGGCGCCGGTATCATCCACCAGGTCGTGCTCGAGCAATACGCCTTCCCGGGGGAATTGATCATCGGCACCGACTCGCACACGCCCAATGCGGGAGGGCTCGGCGCCTGCGCCGTTGGGGTCGGCGGCGCCGACGCGGTCGAGACGATCGCCGGGCTGCCGTGGGAGGTGCTCTACCCGCGCCACATCGCAGTCTTTCTGACCGGCGAGATGAACGGGTGGACCGCGCCCAAGGACGTCATCCTGTTTGTCGCCGGAGCGCTGACGGTGTCCGGCGGCACCAATGCCATCGTCGAATATATCGGCTCGGGCGCGCGTACGATCAGCGCCACCGGCAAGGCGACGATCACCAACATGGGCGCCGAATTGGGCGCCACGACCTCGATCTTCCCGGCCGACGAACATATGGCGAGGTATCTGCGCGCCACCGGGCGCGGCAATCTGGTGCCGCCG
>Ga0306925_10006687_pt1 | contig 10735 bp, 12 predicted proteins | sample flu12Cox44000176_FD_203755 | JGI IMG/M metagenome (GOLD analysis project Ga0306925, IMG submission 203755) | Lab enrichment of tropical soil microbial communities from Luquillo Experimental Forest, Puerto Rico - flux8day.12C.oxic.44.000.176 (v2)... | ecosystem: Environmental > Terrestrial >... | reverse complement strand
AGGAGGAGGATTGGGCAAGATGACTCGTGGCCCCAAGCGCGAAATCATCCGCCTTACGAATGAACAGGTCTGGTCGAACTCGCACTTCCACCGGAAGGCTTTCGCAGTGTTTTACTAGAAATTGATGCGTTCCACCGTGAACGACGCATTCCAGTCCACCGCGGCCGGAATCGACACGAGGTCAAGCAAGTCTATATTCGATTCTGCTTCCCCGACGCTGCCACTGCGGACGGATTCCGCAAGCGCTTTGGTAGCGAGTGCTTAACCCACGCACCGGGGAAGCCCAAGCCGCGGACCTCGGCTACGGCGTCGCATGCACCGGCCGTGCAACGCGAGGGAGGGATGAGGTGACGACGACGTTTAGAACGCACTTCACATTCCGCATTGATACGTGGACACCTGACGGGGAAAGCGTCGTCGAGCACGTCGCCGGCGTCGAGGATTACCAAGTTGCGCTCGCCACCTACCGCGCCGCCTGTGAACGTTGGCCCGGCACCCCCATCACCTTGCGGCAGGGCGCGCGTGTGATCGAGGACAGCCGGCGCCTGCGCATGGCCTCATGGTCTGACAAGGGGAGCCGGTCGGGTGGGCGTTAAGGGTCACGTCGCGCCTTGCCAGAATCAGCCAAATCAGTGCAAAGCGGGACGCCGTCTCGCTTCCGTGAGCGGTCACAAAGCGAAAGCGCCCGACGCTGACACGTCGAGCGCTCAAAACTGGAGGCCACAAAGCGAAAGGGGCCGACGCCCCCTCTGCCTGAATCGCAGCACGTCGTCAACCTGGAAAGTGTTTCCGGGCACAGGAATCCTTTTGCGTGGCCTCGGAAGAGGCTTCGATGCAGCTCGACATGAACTTCCCTCGCACCGCCGGCCAGGCGGGGAGGGCTCGCGCCAAGGCTCGTGAGGCTGATTGGCGGCGCCAACTCGCACGCGCGTTCGTCTACGCGACCGGGCAATCGCCGGGGGAGGCGGCCGAGCTCCTGGCCGAATATGAGCGGCGGGAGCGGGAAGGGCCGGACTTCATGCGCCAGCGGCCGGGCAGCGTGATCGCCGAGGCCCCCTTGGTCACCTTGGACCGTAACGAGCGGATGCGCCTGGTGTGGAAATTCCGCATGCTGACGCGCCGGTCCTGGGTCACTAAGGACACCGGCAAGCACCGCGGCGTCATCACGCGCACGGCGGAAAGCGTCTTCGGCGCGCTGATGTACCTCACCGAGAAATACGGCCGGTTGTTCCCGAGCCTCGAAGGGCTCGCGCATCTGGCCATGTGCTGCAAACAGTCAGTGGTGACCGCGCTCGCCGACCTGGAACGGCTCGGCTTCATCACCCGCATCCGACGCATCCGCCAGGTGCGCGCACCAGCGCATTCGGTGGCGGCCTAGGAGGAGGAGGCACCGGCTTCGGCGTTATGCCTCGGATAACTGTCCCCTGCCGTCCTCAGATCGGAGGTCTGCTTTCGGGGCAAACCGGAGCTCATTCTGAGCCTTATCGCTCACCCCAAGCGGCCATTCGGACGGATTCACTCGACCTGCCTCGGCCTTACTCACAGACCGCACGATGGAAAGGTGGTATCATCCCTGCATTGCATGAATGACCCCCAACCGGAGGGTCACATGGCAAGCTACATCGCACGACGAAAATTCTTAGCCACGCTCGGCGGCGGGGCCGTGGCATGGCCGCTCGCGGCGCGGGCGCAGTCATCAAGCAAGGTCTGGCGCATCGGGGTGCTGGAGACGACGTCGATGGCATTGAATGCTCCAAACTTCGACGCCTTTCGCCAAAGCCTGCGGGACCTCGGATACGTCGAGAGAAAGAACCTCATCATTGAGTATCGCTCCGCCGAAGGCCGCGGTGAGCGCTTTGCGGAGCTCACCGCTGATTTGCTCCGCTTGAACGTCGATGTGATCGTGACAAGAGGAACGCCAGCGGTCCTGGCAGCGAAGAAAGCCACAACGACGACACCCATTGTAATGGCAGCAGTGGGCGATCCGCTGAGGGTCGTCTCCAGTTTGGCGCGTCCAGGCGGAAATATTACCGGATTGAGCGGCTATACCACTGACCTAGAGGCGAAACGTGCCCAGCTAATCAAGGATTTGGTTCCGGGTGCTGTCCAAGTCGCCGGCCTTTATAACATGGGCAACCCAGTCGCCCCACCGCAGTGGAACCAGCTGCAAATGGCGGCACGAAAACTGGGGATCGAGCTGCAGCTGCTAGACATACGAAAGACTGAGGATATCGCGCCTGCATTCGATGCCGCAACCGCACAACGTGTAGAGGCGGTCGTAGTTGGGATCGACGCTCTTACGCAAGAGAATCGAACCCTCATCGCGCGACTCGCCGCGGATCAACGGCTGCCGGCAATCTACGTGTCGAGAGAGTACATCGATGCAGGAGGGCTGATCGCGTATGGGCCAATCTACCCTGACCTCTATCGTCGGGCGGCCATCTACGTCGACAAAATTCTTCGAGGCGTCAGTCCCTCCAATCTTGCAGTAGAGCAGCCGACAAAATTCGAGCTGATCATCAATCTCAAGGCCGCAAGGGCAATTGGTATCCAGGTACCGATGACATTGTTGGTCCGCGCCGACGAGGTGATCGAATGATGAAACGCCGCGAGTTCATCACGCTTGCCGGCGGGGTGGCGGCATCGTGGCCGCTCGCCGCGCGCGCGCAGCAGGCGGGCAAGGTGCCGACCATTGGACACCTCGGCGCGGCCACGCCATCAGCCTGGAGCCAGCGGCTCGCCGCCAGTGGGTGGCTGGCCTCGTAGTGAATTTTTTCCGGCCGGCTTGGAGTGGGCCCCCGTTTGCTGCTGTTCTATTGCAGTCCGCGGACGTTGAAAACTTTGACCGGGCGGTGAAAGCCTTTGAGCCTTAACTCGCCGACCGATTCCACTTCGGCGAGGCCCTTGACTTGAGCGTGCACCTTGGCATCGACAAGGATTTGCCCGTTGCGGGCCTCATCGCATAACCGAGAGGCGAGATTGGGAACCGTGCCGGTGGCGGAGTATTGAAAACGCCCTTCAAATCCGACGCATCCGAGTGTTGCATAACCATGCGCAATGCCGATGCCGAAACCGAGCTCATGCCCCTGCGCACGCCATCCTGCGGCCAGTTTTGCGACCTGGTCGCGCATTTCGACCGCCATTCGCACGGCTCTTGCCGACGGATCGGCACACGGCAGCGGATCGTTGAACAGGACAAGTAGCCCGTCTCCAGCGAAGCGCTCGATCGTGCCCTCGAATTTGTCGATCAACGCGCCAAGCGTCTTGTGATATTCTCGCAAAACCGTTATCACCTCTTCAGGCTCCGCCGTTTCGGAAAACGGCGTAAAGTCACGCAAGTCGCAGAAGACGATCGTTACTTCGCGCCGATGACTTTCTAGCACGCGTTCGTCGCCTGACGATATAAGTTGCGCAACTTGCGGAGCAAGGAAACGTTTCAAGCGCCCAATGCGCTCGATTTCGGCAACCTGTTCCTCTACACGCCGGGCAAGCGTCTGATTCCAATTGGCGAGATCGGCCGCTTGCGCCTGCACCTGTTCGTGCAGCGACTTGATGCGGAGTGCGGACCGCACGCGTGCAACGAGTGCTGCCTGATCGACCGGTTTGGTCAGATATTCGTCGGCTCCAGCATCGAGGCCTGCCACGATGTCCTGGGTGGTCGCCTTGGCCGTAACCAGAATCACTGGGGTGAATGCCACGGCACGATCACTCTTGAGGCGCCGGCAGGCTTCGAGCCCGTCGAGGTTTGGCATCATCACATCCAGGAGAACCACATCCGGACGGTGCTGCGCCACCCCTCTCAAGGCTTCTTCACCGTCAGCGGCCTGCAATGTCTGATATCCGTGGGCCTCGAGCCGAGTCGCTAGGATGTCTCGGTTCGTCTCGTTGTCGTCGACGACAAGGATGCACGGCGGATCGTGCATGTTAATACCTGCGGATCTCTGTCATGGCAGATATTCACGAACTTTCGCAAGCAAAGCTCGTGGACTAAAAGGCTTCGCGACATAGGCGTCACACCCAGCCGCTTTTGCCTTGCTCTCGTCGCCGCTCAAAGCATAGGACGTGATCACGATGATTGGAATCGCGCGCAACACCGGATCGGCTTTGATGCGACGTGTTGCTTCGTAGCCGTCAAGCAGCGGCAACTGGATGTCCATCAGAATCAGGTTCGGTCGCTCCCGCGCGACGACCTCCAACGCCTCTTGTCCGTTCTCGGCTAGAATGATCTCGTATCCCGCCTTGGTGAGGAGATCTTGCAAGATGCGTCGATTGTCCGCCTGATCCTCGACCACCAAAATGCGCTTGCTCATCGTCGTGCTTCCTGCTGATCAACCTTGATGGGAAGCGTGAAGAAGAACGTAGATCCTTTTCCAAGTTCCGATTCGACCCAAATTCGTCCATTGTGCATCTCTATAATTCGCTTGGCGATCGACAATCCGAGTCCGGTTCCCCCTTTTTTTCGCGTTGTCGAGCTGTCGGCTTGTTGAAATTCGTCGAATATTCTGGCTTGGTCGCCTGGGCCGATCCCGGGCCCGGAGTCCTGCACGGCCACAGTGAACGATCCATCCGCAGCCGAAGCCTTTATAACGACCTCTCCCGCGTCGGTGAACTTTATGGCATTGCCGACCAGGTTCAGCAGCACCTGCGCGATGCGGCGCTCGTCCCCGTGTCCCACTGGCAGCCGTGTGGGCAGATCAGTCTTGAATGCGAGGCACTTTTCGGTTGCCAGCGGTTCCAGGGCGACTACAACCCCGTCCACCATGTCTTTCAACGAATAATCCGCAAGCGACAAGGTCAGCTGCCCTGCCTCGATCTTTGCCAGATCCAGCACGTCGTTGATTAACCCGAGCAAATGGCGGCCGTTGAGTTGAACGCGCTCGATCACTCCGCGCATTTCTTCGGGCGTCTCCCCGTAAATATTGTCGAGAATGAGCTCAGTATATCCAAGGATCGCATTCAGTGGCGTACGGAGTTCATGACTCATATTGGCGACGAACTGCGACTTGTGCTTGCTTTCGGTCTCGAGCTGACGACTTTTTTCGTCGATCTCGCTAAACAGGCGCGCATTCTGGATGGCGAGCACGGACTGTGCGGCGAAGGTCTTGATGAGGTCGACAGTCCCATTTGAAAATTGTCCGGCCTGCCTGCGTCGAACCACGAGAAGGCCCACAGTCTCACCAGGACGCATTAACGGAGCAACCAGAATGGCTCGATATCCGGCACGCTCAATGAGGTTGCGGAGCGGTGTAAGCGGTTCCTGATGAACGTCTGGAATTTGGATCGGTTCATGCCGTTCGATGGCGGTCGCAATGTATGGATTGGCTGGAGTGAATTTGTGCCCGCGGAATTCTTCGATCATCGCCTGATCCATTCCGTGCGTGGCGCGCAGGACAAATTCCTGCGCCGTGTTATCGAAGACATAGATTGATCCGGCCTCGGTGCCGGATAGCTCTACAGCCTTGGAAACGATGGTCGTCAGCACGTTTTGCAGGTCGAGTGTCGAGTTCACGGCTTGGCTGACATCCCCAAGCGCGCGCAGCTCACTTACTGAGCGCGCAAGCTCGCGCGTTCTGGTCGCCACCTTCCTCTCCAGATCCGCATAGGAATCTTGCAGTCTTCCAGCCATCTCATTGAACTGATCCGCTAGCACCTCAAGCTCATCGCCGGTCTTGACGGAAATGCGCTGACCGAGTTCACCGTGGCCGATCCGCACAGCCCCGGCCTGCAACGCTTTGATCGGCACCACCATTTGCCGCGCGAGGAACATGCCGGCAACCACCGCCAGGCCAAGCGCCGCAAGGAGGAGCAGGCCGGTCCGCTTAATAGTCGTATAGAGCCGCGCATAGGCCTCCGCACGCGGCAATTCGACGAAAACCAACCAGCTGAGCGGAGCAATCTGGGCATATGCCGTCAGCACCTCACGGCCTTCCAAATTCTGTGCGACCTGAACCGGTTCTTGTGAGATTCCGGCAATTGCTGCGCGCGCCGCCTGCACCTGAGCCAGTTCAGACACATTAGTGCCACGCAGCACCAGGTTGAGGTCGGGATGAGCAATGAGGCGGCCCATCGCATCGACGACGTATGCCTGGCCATGCTCGCCCACCTTGATCTGAGAGATGACGTCCCAGATGAATTTGAGATTTACCTCGGCGACGCTGACGCCGGCGTCACGACGGTCGCCGGCCAATGCGATGGTCATGTACGGTTCGGATTCGGAGCGAAAATAGACGAGACCGTAATAGGTTTTGTGGGCCATGGCCTCGACGAATTTCGGGTCCTTTAAAACGTTGTTTTGGCTGTCGATCACGTCCGTCTCCAGGCGGGAGACGCGGAGTCGCTCGATGCCCGAGGGATCAACCTGCGCGAGGTCCGTGATCGCCGGGACTTGGCGCAGCAAACGCATGGCGTCGATTCGACGCTGCGCCAGTGTTGCCCCAATCCAGGGCAGCTGCGTGGTCCATCCTAGCTGAGCCTCGATCTCCTTTACGAACTGACCGATCTTGCCCGACGCCGCTTCGGCCTGCTCGCGCTGGATGCGGATGAGGGAACTCTTGTGCTCCTGATAAAAAAACCAGATTTCGAACAAACCATTGGTGACCAACGCGATACAGACCACCGCAACGAACAGCGCAACGTATTTCGTGAATAGGCGGCCGCGCATTCTGAGTAATAGGGATTTTGCCGACCCGAGGAGCTGGCGCACCGATAAGGGTCGCGATGCTGAGCTTGCCCATGCGGACGACAAATCCCGCCGGTTCATTCGATCACCTTGTCGGCTGCTACTTGCAGAGACAAAGGCACATTGAGGTCGAGTGCTTTGGCAGTCTTGAGATTGATTACTAGCTCGATTCTCGTCGGCTGCTCGATCGGAAGCTCGCTCGGTTTTGCGCCTTTGAGAATTTTATGAACATAAAAGGCGGCTCGGCGGTACATGTCCGGGATATTTGGACCGTAAGCCATGAGCCCGCCCGCCTCTGCTTGGTAACCAAGGCGGTAGATCGCAGGGATTCGGTACGCTGCCGAGAGTTCTATAATGCGTGCGCCTTCATTAATGAATAGATGATCAGCTTGAACGAGGACACCGTCAATTCGGCTACTTTTTATTGTTGCGAATGCAGTCTCAAGGTCCGATCGGCTCTCTACGTCAATTAGTACAACTTTCACGCCCGTGGCGCGGACCACAGCATCGAAGCGGCTGAGAAGATTCTTGTAGGATGGATTTGAAGGCCGCCAAAGCACGCCTACCCGGGACACGTTGGGAATGGCTTCTTTTAGCAATTGCACTTGCTTGCCGGCAATGTCCTGCGACTGATTTACCAGGCCCGTCGCGTTGCCCGCCGGACGCGCGAGGCTTGCCACCAATTTAGTCCCTACCACGTCGCCGGCCCCGGCGAATACGATCGGGATGGCTGCTGTTGCGTTCCGTGCCGCGATCGCTGTCGGAGTGCCCGGGGCGGAAAAGATGACGTCTACTTTGGAGCTGGCCAGCTCGGCACCAAATTCACCAAGACGTTCGTGGCTACCGTCGGCCCATCGGTAGACGAAGTTGATATTCTTCCCTTCTTCGTAGCCGAAATCGCGTACGGCCTTGCGAAACGCTTCGAAGGGGGGCGAGGTAGTCTCAGAAGAGGACAACGGCGAGAGTATGCCGATCCGCACACTGCTGGTTTGCTCCGAGCGCGCCACGCGCGGCCACGGAATCGTGGCCCCACAAAGAAGGACGATGAAGTTGCGCCGCCTCATGCTCGATTTGTCTTGCGAGCCAGGGTCGGATTGCAGGATATCGAACTGGCAGCCAATAGTCAGCGGGAATCGGAACGACTGTACAACCTGCTAGCCATTGGCGAGGGCGGCCGATGTCTGAAGTCGTTCCAATCTCGTCGGTTTCGGCGATGTCCGTGATCCCGATCCGGTCTACCCTGATTGCTCACGTCCCAATCCACGCCTCGCCGCCGGTCTGGTCTCAGTTGCCCATGACGAGACCGCAGTCGACGTGACGGCCCGGCCCTAAAGCGTCCGCCCGGGTGAGTCCTTGACCTTGCGGATTACTTGGTCCGTGAAGTTCGCAAGCAAGATGTAGGTTGCCATGGCTTCTCCCCTTGCTACGTGCGCATTTCCGCTCTCCGCGCTGAAGTTCGATTGAGTGTGGATGAGTCTCATTCAATCAATTGATCAGCGCGACCGAGCAGCGACAGCGGGAAGGTGATGCCGAGATTTTTGGCTGTCTTGAGGTTGATAAACAGCTCGACTTTCGTGACTCGCTGGACCGCCAGATCAGCAGGCTTGTCGCCCTTGAGTATGCGTCCGGTATAAACGCCTGCTTGACGATGCGACTCCAAAAAACTGCCTGCGTAACTCATCAGGCCACCGGCGATAGCGAAGTCGCGAGACTGGTGGATCGCGGGAACCGCGTGGTGGATAGTTAAGGCAGCAAGCTTTTCACTGTGCGTGGCGAAAAAGCCATCGGAGGCGACCACGAGTCCGCCCGCCCGCAGTTTGAGCAAGTTTGCGAACACGGCATCGAAGTCTCGTTCGGTACTGGCGTGCAGGACATGGAGCTGCAACCCGAGGGCGCGGGCCGCCGCCTGCAGGTTTTGCAATTGTGAATCGGTAGTGGGACTGGTCGGGTTGACGAGAACGGCGATCTCGGCAGCCGCGGGAACCACCTCGTGCAGAATTTCCAGCCGCTTCGGCGTTACTTGCACGTTCAAGCTCGACACGCCTGTGAGGTTACCTCCCGGCCGGTTCATGTTGCCGACCAGACCGATTGCGACTGGGTCGGCACCCATCTCGAAGACAATTGGGATCGTTGTAGTCGTCGACTTTGCCGCGAGCGCTCCAGGAGCGCCACCCGGCGCGACAATCACGGCCACCTGACGAGCTACCAGATCGGCCGCCAGCGCAGGTAATCTATTGTGTTGGCCTTCCGCCCAGCGAAATTCGATTGCGACATTTCGACCCTCGGCATATCCGGTTTCGCCGAGACCTTGGCGGAAGGCTCTTACACGGCTTTCGAACACAGCAGGCGATTCAGGGCCAAGATATCCGATGACCGGCATCGCCGACTGCTGTGCGTGGGCCGTAAGCGGCCACGTTGCGGCCGCGGCTCCGCAGAGGGTGATAAACTCGCGCCGCCTCATGTCGGACATAGGCTTTCTCCGCTCTGGCGATCGCCCCTTGCGGCCAGTTTACCCCCTATCAACCTGCCGCAGAAGTGAAGTGGTTCACATAAGTTAGTGCGGGGCAAGCGTTGTAGATATCGGAATACGCAAAGGGAGACACCAATGTCTGATGTTGCCCGGTCCGTTCCGGATCCACCAGTCCCCAATAGTCAATGGTGAGGCTTTGAAAAACCTGCGGTGGTGCGAGGCGTGCGGATCTCAGGCCCTACCCCACAGTGGACCAGGCCCCGGTCTCGCGCGTCGATCTTCGGTCTGAGCCTTACTGGTTCTCACCCGCACGCGGTCATTCGAAAGCATTCACTCGACTTGCCTATCGGCCTTAGTACGGACCGCTGATCAAAGTGTGCTATCATCCCTTATTGCACGCATGACCCCCAACCGGAGGGGTCACATGGCAAGCTACAACGCACGACGAAGATTCTTAGCCACCCTTCTCGGCGGCGCGGCAGCAGCGTGGCCGCTCGCGGCGCGGGCGCAGCAGACAGAGCGGGTGCGGCGCGTCGCGTTCCTGCACGCACTACCCGAAGGCGATCCGGAGGCGCGCGCCCGCGTCACCGCCTTTCGGCAGGAGCTCGAGACGCTAGGATGGAAGGAAGGCCGCAACATCGAGATCGTGCATCGATTCTCCGGCGCCGACGTCGCTCGCATTCAGGCTTATGTCACGGAGTTGGTGAGCGCGGCGCCCGACCTCATCGTCGCCAGCAGCACGCCGGTGATCACTGCCCTCAAGCAGGCGACCAGCACCATTCCCATCATCTTCGCCCTGCTCAACGACCCGGTCGGACAGGGCATCGTCGCGAGCCTGGCGCGTCCGGGCGGCAACATCACCGGCTTCACCTATATCGACTTCCCCCTGATCGGAAAATGGCTGGAGCTGCTCAAGGAGATCGCCCCGCGCGTCACTCGGACGGCGCTGATGTTCAGCCCGCAGACCGCGCCCTATTACCCGGGGTTCCTACGCGACTTCACGGCGACGGGGGGACCGCTTGCGGCCGAGGTGTCTGCAATGCCCGTGCAGGACGCGGCCGAGATCGAGGCAGCGATAACGGCGTTTGCCCGGGTCGCGGAAGGCGGCCTGATCGCCACACCCGATCCTTTCATCAATACGCACCGCCGCCAGATCATCGCATTGGCGCAGCAGCACCGGCTGCCCGCGATCTATGGCTTTCGGCGGTATGTGCGGGAAGGCCCGCTGATCTCCTATGGACCCGACGCCGGCGACGTGGTCCGGCGCTCGGCGCGCTATGCCGATCGCATTCTCAAGGGCGAGAAGCCGGCCGAGCTGCCGGTGCAGTCGCCGGTGAAGTACGAGCTGGCGATCAATCTCCAGACCGCCAAGGCACTCGGCCTCACGGTCCCGCCATCGCTTCTCGCCCGTGCCGACGAGGTGATCGAATGAAAGTGAAACGCCGCGAGTTCATCACGCTCATCGGCGCCGGTGCCGCGTGGCCCCTCGCGGCGCGCGCGCAGCAGGCGGGCAAGCCGCCGACCATTGGGTTCCTGGGCTCGAGCACGGCGTCAGCCATGAGCCAATGGGTTGCTGCTTTTGTGCA
>Ga0306925_10006681_pt1 | contig 10739 bp, 9 predicted proteins | sample flu12Cox44000176_FD_203755 | JGI IMG/M metagenome (GOLD analysis project Ga0306925, IMG submission 203755) | Lab enrichment of tropical soil microbial communities from Luquillo Experimental Forest, Puerto Rico - flux8day.12C.oxic.44.000.176 (v2)... | ecosystem: Environmental > Terrestrial > Soil... | reverse complement strand
CAGCGGGTACCCTGCGGCTCGCAGGTCTGACCGATCTCCACTGGTGGATTGCAGTTGAAGACGGGCACCAGCTTCCCGTCTGGCGTGAGGTATGAGATCCAGCCGCTTCCGATCGCCACGAACCACAAATTGCCCTGTGTATCGAACGAGCCACCTTCGAGAAACTTGCCTTGTGGTGTGTTGCTGACATCGGCGAATTTCTCTACCGGTCCTACTCCCGCTGGCAAAGGCGGGAGCCCCCATGGCTGGACCGGGCCAGCCGCCGGGGCCTGAGCCATGACCACGCTTCCTGGGCCGAAGGCGGCGCAGAGAATGCTGGTCACTGCGATCCCAATGCTGGTGAGCAGACTGCGGTACGTGCGCATGTCCTATCCTCGTTCTGTCGAACGTTTCCCGCACTTTGGCTGGTTGTGAGGCAAGACTTGCACCTTCAGGGCTTCTTGAACAATGGAAAATCACGAAGCAGTGGTCCCACGCATTCGACGGTAAGCCAACGTAGCTAGTCGGGTTGTACCTTTCTGCTGCAGTGCGATCGACGCACGCCGGCGAGGGCAGTTGTGGGGTCAAAAAGAGGTAGCGTCAGGGTAAATCCAGGAAGGGAGGAAGAGATGTAGTGCTCGGAAACCTTTCAGCGGTCCAGAGGGTTCAACTCCCTCCCGGTAAAGGCTAGCCAGCCGGAAGATGCGGACGGCCAGGCGGGTCGTAAGCCCCTGGATCGTTGGTGTTTGGGAACTAAAGCTGCGCCCTAGCTTGTTCGATACGACCTTCTGCGTTGCTGAATGGTCACCAAGAAATACGAGCCCCTCGACGCAATCCCTGACCGGGCCCATCATTCTTCAACACTCGCGCACTCGCGCCATCTGCGATCAGAACCCAATGGGCTTCATGAACGACCTTCCTTTCTTGCACTAGTCCACCAGAAGGCTCTCTACCCAGAATGGGCACTTCCAAATTGATAGACTAGGACTTCATTCTTCTCTGCTTTGGAGCTCCATCGCACGATGCACTCGTCGAGCCAGGGACCCCTGGGCTTCTCGTGCCCACCACGAGAGCGCTGAGGGCTCCGGAGCTTTGGCAGCCATACCATCTTGCACACCAACTGATGCTAGGGGCCCTGTCATAAACGACTTTGATCATCTTGTGCTGCCCCCGCATAGCGCCTGAGCGCCTCGACGCGCTTATCGACGGAGGGGTGCGTCGAGAAGAGCCCGCTCATGCGCCCCGCCATCGGGCTTTCGATGAAGAACGCCTCCATGCGCGAGGACACGTCGAATGCTGCGCGCTCGATCTTGCGCAGAGCGCGGATCAGCGCATTGGGATTCTTGGTGAGCTCGGCTGAGCCGGCGTCAGCCAGGAATTCGCGCGAGCGGGAGAGGGCAAAGCGGATCAGCGTAGAGACGCCCCAGCTAATCAGAATGATGGCAATGGCGACGACAATCGCTAGGATGGCCGCGCCGCCACCGTCCCGGCTGCGCCTGCCGCTTGCGCCGTCCCAGCCGCCTCGCTGAGCCTCTGAGGAACCCCACGGCCGCCGGCTGGACCAGGGCGACCAGCCGTAGGGAAAGTCCCGGCCGCGGATGATGAGGCCACCAAAGAATGCGAAAACGCCCGCAAAGATGATAGCGATGACCATCAGCTGAGTGTCGCGATTGCGGATGTGAGTTAGCTCGTGCGCCGCACCGCCTCCAATTCATCGTCGGCGAGAGTATCAATCAGCCCGCGCGTTACCGCTACCACGTAATGACCCTCGCGCAAGCCGGAGGCATAGGCATTGAGCGCAGGCGTCTCGATAAGCTGCAGTGCGGGCATCGACAGCCCGCACGAGATGCAGAGATTCTCCAGCGCATTGTAGAGCTTGGTAATTTTTATGTTACCCGGCCCCTGTGGCCGAAATCCAGCCTTCCGCTTGCTCCGCAGCGAGCTGATGGTCCGATCGCGGCAACAAGCCCGATGAGGTGCAAGCCTTAGAACTTCACCTGCGGCGCCGTCTTCACGGCCGTTCGTTCGGTTTCCTCGAGGTTGAAGAACTCCTGCGGACCGAAGCCCATCGACTGAGCAAACAGCACGGCCGGGAAGCTTTCGCGCGTGGCATTGTATTCCGCCGCCGTGTTGTTGAAAAAGCGCCGCGCCGCTGCAATCTTATTCTCGAGATCAGATAACTCGACCTGTAGCTGCTGAAAGTTCTGGTTCGCCTTCAGGTCCGGGTAGGCCTCTGCGAGGGCAAACAGTTGGCGCAGCGCACCCTGCAGTATACCTTCTGCTTGTGCTTGAGCCGCGGGACCCTGGGCGGTCACTGCGGCGTTGCGGGCCTGAATGACAGCTTCTAGCGTGCCCCTCTCGTGCGAGGCATAGCCTTTGACGGTCTCGACCAGGTTGGGCACCAGATCGTGGCGTTGCTTAAGCTGCACGTCGATATCCGAGAAGGCCTGCCGGCAGCGCTGGCGCAGCGACACCAAGCCGTTGTAAGTCATGACCAGCCATAGGCCGATCAGTACGAGAAGTCCTATGACGATCCAACCCGCGGTGCCCATGGCATCATCTCCGTATTTTCCATTACGGCGCCGGCAATGCGCAGCCTCACCCGCGCCTGCTCATTGAAGAGCGCACGCCGGTTGCAGGATCGATTGGACGTCATCGAATCCTTCTACGCTCAAATGCTCGCGTTGCGGCGCGGCTGCTGGAAGAAAGTTGGTAGGACTACTTAGCCTCCTTAAGGTGCTCCAGCACTTGATCCATATTGAAACTGGACGCCTTCTGACGCTGCGGGTACTCTTTAAACGTTCCCAGGAATTGGCCTACATAGTTCTGCGCGGGAACTAGCAGAAAGGCGTGATCGAGGATCCAATCGTAGTATGTATTCGAGGTGATGTCCGCCCTCTCATAAGGGTCGGTTCGGAGATTGAACATCTTAGGTAGCCTCAAGTCGGTAAAGGGATTAGCCCAGACCAACAGCTGTCCTGGAGCCCGCTGTTCCAAGAAGACAAACTTCCAGTTGTCATAACGTAACCCAGTCAATTGCTGATCATCGTTGATGTAGAAGAAGGCTTCGCGCGGGCTCTTTGGGGCCTGCCCAGTAAGGTATGGTACGAGGTTGTAGCCATCGAGATGGACCTTGTAGGTCACATCGCCGAGCTTGTACCCGGCGAGCAGTCTGTCTGTCACCTCGGTGTCACCAGCGATAGCCAGGAGAGTTGGCAGCATATCGAGGTGGGAGGCGATCTCGTTAGACACCTGGCCCGGTTTGATCTTGCCTGGCCAGCGGAGGATGGCTGGAACCCTGTAGGCCCCTTCCCAGTTCGTGTTCTTTTCGCTGCGGAATGGGGTCATCGCCCCATCTGGCCAACTGTTCATGTGCGGACCATTGTCCGTGCTGTACATGACAAAAGTGTTGTCTGCGATACCCGTATCATCCAAAGCCTTGAGGATGGTGCCGACGTTCTTGTCGTGATCGATCATGGTGTCGTGGTACGGGCTCTGCCACCGGCCGGACTGGCCGATACTTTGCGGCTTGGTGTGGGTACGTAAGTGCATGTGGGTGAAATTCACCCAGACAAAAAACGGCTTGCTGGCACTCTTTTGGCGCCTGATGAAGTCCGTGGCCCGATCCGCAATGTCGTCGTCAATCGTCAACATGCGCTCCTTGGTCAAGGGGCCAGTATCCCTGCACATCTGCCTGCCCACTTTTCCGAAACGCGGGTCGACCGTCGGGTCGTCTCTCTCCGACGCTTTGCAATCCATAACGCCGCGTGGGCCGTACATGTCACGGAACTTGGGGTCCCTGGGGTAATCAGGTAGTTCGGGCTCCTCCTCAGCGTTCAGATGGTAGAGGTTGCCGTAGAACTCATCGAAACCATGCACTGTGGGAAGGAACTCGTTGCGGTCACCGAGGTGATTCTTGCCAAATTGCCCCGTGGCATAGCCAAGAGGTTTGAGCAACTCGGCGATCGTCGGATCCTCTTTTTGAAGCCCAAGCGTCGCGCCTGGCAGACCGACCTTTGTCAGCCCGGTGCGCAATCCTGATTGCCCCGTGATGAATGAGGCGCGTCCAGCCGTGCAGCTCTGCTCGGCGTAGAAGTCGGTGAACATCACACCTTCGCTCGCCACGCGGTCGATATTGGGCGTCTTGTAACCCATCATGCCGCGCGAGTAGGCGCTGACATTGGATTGGCCAATGTCGTCACCAAAAATGACGACAATGTTTGGCTTTTGCTGCTGTTGTGCGGCTGCGGGACAGCCCGCAAGCGAGAGGGACGCGAGCGCCGTCAGTGCACCAAGGGCCAAAACAGGCAACGTTTCTGTGTGCCCCGCACTTCGTCTCACTCCCACCCTGCGAGCCTCCCAGAAGCGGTGTGCTCACTAACGCTTAGCTTGCGCGCACGTGTTTCCTTTCCAGCTAGAATCGCTAGTGTGCTCGTTCCGGGCAATACCGTGAAACCCTACATGGCCGCTAAACAATCACGGAGCCGCAAAATGGGCAGAGGAATTAACCAAGTTCGAGGCCATGCCGACCCGCACGCTGCTTTGGAAACGCCGACGTGCGCGAGGCCGGCAGTGAGTCGGAGGCCGTCCTCCTCAACCCCTTCCGCCACCTCGGAGACCTTGTCCGCAGTTGCGCAGATTTCTGCCGTGGAGTTGTGGACCAGCCACCACTCTACCTATTTGCCACCAACTGATTATGACTCGTGCGACGCAACAAAATATGTGCACGGGTGATGCAAATGTCACGACGCACCCTCGATCCTCATCCCGTGGTTGAACCGCTGCCTCGTGGAAGTCGGGGCGCGCCCCCCACCAATACACCGCCGCCAGAAGGCTACGCAGATCCTCCCGTCGAATTCCGCAGGCGCTGCTGTTGAATCTGCAGCTGCGCGAGGAAGGGAACCAGCGGATGCACGCCCATCTTCACCATCGACGACGTATCCAGGCTGGTCAGGGCCTCGCGCTGGTGCGGCGGAAGCTGGAAATGGTCAGCGAACGCCGCGGCGTCGGCCAGATATTGCGCACGCTTGTCAGGGTCATGAGCGAGGCTGTGAAGCGCCGATGTCAGTTCCACCAACTCGGGCTTGATCGAGGGATAATGCGCCGAGGGGCGCTGCTCCGGCTCGCCGCCGATCCAGGCGAGCGATGCGTAATTATGATGCCAGCTCGGGTCCAGGCAGACCACATCTGGCTTGCGCTCGCCCAGCGCACCGGCGGCGCACGCCCAACAGCGCAGCTCGATATTGCCGGTGTCGTCGAGCTCGGCTTCATCGTAGCCGATCAGCGATTTTAGATTACCCGCCGCAAGCTTCTCCAGCGCGCGCTTATCCCAGGCAAGCTCCGGATTGGAATAGCGGTCGGTGCCCGGAAAGTGTGACATGCCGCCGCTCGACAGGATTACCGTCTTCAGCCCGAGCGCCGTGACCGTGCGCGCGACGGCCTGCCCAAAGGCATAGCAGCGCTCCATGGTCGGCTGCGGCGGCAGGTAGGCGTTGACGTAGATCGGCAGCACCGGGCCGGTATGGCCGAGGTGCGTCAGCGGAATGCCGATGGCGTAATCGATCTTAGCCGTCGAGGTGAAGGCCGGATCGAAATTCTGCCGGTAGAGCTGGCGCACCAGCTCGAAGGCGATCTCGCTCGGAACCTGCCAACGGAACTTCCGACCCGCAAATTCCCCAGTCGCTTCGCCTCCCACATGAATGGTGAAGGGTGGGGCCGCCGTGTGAAAGAACTGCTCAGCATGATCGTTGGAGAAGATGATCCATAGATCGGGCATGAGCGCGCGCAAGCGCGTGCCGACGTCAGCAGCCACTTGTCGCACGCGTGCAACGACCGCTTTATCTTCGGTATCCGGCATGGTGAAGAATTGGGGCGCATGCGGCAGCATGGCACCGCCGATCACGGTTGATATCATGATCGCTCTCCTTTGACGCAAACATATCGCGTGGGGTGGGGAACAACAAGGCGATGGCTGCAGCGGAGGGCCGGCCGTCTCCCAGATGACAAATGGTTTCTGGTCCATCTAGCTCGCGGCACTCTACGATCGTGGTGCACAGTCCAGCGGACAGCGCTCGTGCCGCTCCATCAACCAGCTGAGTCGCCTGCGAAGAAGCTCGATCCAAAATATGTCATGTCCGCAAGGTTATTGCTCACCCAATCTGCCAGCGGACGATGCTGACTGTTGGTGCAAGGTGGCGCCCTAGGCACGGAGTGGCGCGCGGGCGACGAGTCGTTTTGGGTTAATCTCGTCGGTTGACTGACGTTCAATGATGGTCTGTTGGACCCCCCAGGACACACGGTGCATGCGGACATAGCACCACTCAAGTCGTCGGCCAGAATCCCGCCCCAGACATAAAGGGCCATTCCGTAGAGCCGCTCGCTCGCGTTCGTCCACCAGCTGCTCGGTCAGCCGTCAGCGATCGGCACGCAGCACCTAGAACTGGTTCGTCGCTTGCGCGATCCGCTCGGGAGTGATCGGCGTTTGATTGAACTCGACCTTGAACGGTGCGAGCGCGTCAGAGATTGCGTTCGCGACCGCCGCAGGCGGCGCGATGGCGCCACCCTCGCCCACGCCTTTGACACCGAGTGGATTGAGCGGCGACGGCGATTCCAGATGGATGAGCTCCATGTCTGGAATGTCGCTAGCGGTCGGCAGCAAGTAATCCATGAGGGATCCTGTGAGGAGCTGTCCCTCCGCATCGTAGGTATAGCCCTCAAGCAGGATGCCGCCCAGACCCTGCGCCGCGCCACCGACAATCTGGCCCTCTAACAGCATCGGATTTACCACCACGCCACAGTCATGGGCGATCGCGTACTTCTCGATCTTCACGCGACCTGTCTCGATGTCAACCTCGACGATCGCCGCGTGGGTCGCATTGGTCCAGGTCACCGTCTGCGGCTCGAAGTAATGCGTCTCCTCAAGGCCGGGATCGATGCCAGCGGGTCGGCCATGATCCCATCCGGGCCGCGCCGCGCGCGCCACCTCTGCCAATGACACTCGCCGCTCCGGCTCGCCGACGACAGCGACGCCACCGTCGCGCAGCTCCAGATCGACAACGGTGGATTGCAGAAGCTGTGCCGCAATCGACATCACCTTCTTGCGGAGCTTGTCGCTCGCATAGTGGATGGCCGCGGAGAGTGTCACCGTGCTGCGGCTCGCCATGGTACCGAAACCGATGGAGATGCCGGCGGTATCGGCAAGGCTGATGGTGACGTCCTCGGGCTTCACCGCCCAGGCATCGGCTGCGATCTGCGCGAAGATGGTCTCCATCCCTTGCCCTTGTGCGCAGGCGCCGCCGGCAACGTGGATCTTGCCGTTAGGTTCGATCCTTACCAAGGCACCCTCGAAGGGCCCAACGCCCGTGCCCTCGGTGTAGCAGGCGATGCCGAGGCCGAGATAACGGCGCTTTGCTCGCGCCGTGCGCTGACGCTCGCGGAACGGCTCGACACCGCCCACTGCCGCCACCGCTTTCTCGAGCCCCGCAGGAAAATCGCCGCTGTCGTAGATGATCGGCTCACCGTCGCGATAGGGAAGACCGATCGCGTACGGCATCGCCGAGGCCAAAATCATGTTCCGCCGCCGCACCTCCACCGCCTCGAGAGCAAGGGCGCCTGCAACGAGATCGATCATGCGCTCCATGGCGAAGGTCGCTTCGGGACGGCCGGCGCCGCGATAGGGCGCACTCGGCACCTTGTTGGTCGAGACGAGCCGGGCGGACACCGCCAGATTGTCGACCTTGTAGGGCCCTGTCAGATGGACCGCGGAGTTGTAGACGACGCCAATGCCGATCGGATTCCAAGCGCCGCAATCGGCGACGATCTGGTCGCGGATGGCAAGGATGCGGCCCTCATTGTCGAAACCAATTTCCAGCTCGTGCGTCTGGTCGCGAGAGTGAGTCGAGCACATCAGATGCTCGTACCGATCCTCGATCCAGCGCACCGGTCTGACCAGCCGGCGGGCCAGGAACGGGATCAAGAGATCCTCGGGATAGACATGGCCCTTGACGCCGAAGCCACCGCCCACATCAGGTGCCGCTACGCGCACGCGGCCCTCCGGCAAATCGAGAATGGCCGACGCCTCGCGGCGGAGCCAATGCACCACCTGGGTCGACGACCAAATGGTGACGGAATCAGTCCGCTGGTCGTAGATGCCCACGACGCCGCGGCATTCCATCGGCACGCCGCTGTAGCGGTGGTGATAGAACCGGCGTTTCAACTTGTGTGGCGCGCGCACCAGCACTGCCTCGACGTCACCCTTAGCGATCGCGAATTCGCCGATGACGTTGGTACGAAGCTGTTCGTGCACAATCGGTTCGCCCGGTTTCACCGCCTGCTCCGCATCCACCACCGCCGGCAGCGTCTCGAAGTCGACGCTCACCAGCTCGGTGGCATCCTCGGCAATGTAGCGGCTCTCGGCCACGATGACAGCGATCGCCTCGCCGACATGGCGCACCTTGTCTGTGGCTAGCAGCGGTTGCTGCGGATTAAGCAGCTTGTGCGGCACTGTGGTGCGCCATTTCTCCGGGAGCGAGAGCTGGGTGTCCGGCACCGGGGGCAGCAGTCGCATGAGTTCGGCGCCTGAAAGCGCAATGACGACGCCCGGCATAGTCTTAGCGCGGGAGAGATCGACCGCACGAATACGTGCATGAGCGACGGGACTGCGCACGAATGCGGCATGCAACATGCGCGGAAAGACGAGATCCGCCACATACTGACCCTGTCCCGTCAGAAGCCGTCGATCCTCGCGCCGGAGGATTGACCGACCGACCAAGCGGTGAGGGCGCACCGTGGTCATGGTTTTGCTCGCATCAGCTCAGCGGCGGCGACGACCGCGCGCACGATATTGCGATAGCCCGTACATCGGCAGATCACCGCCGACATCGCTTCACGAATCTCCTCTTCACTCGGCGATGGGTTAGTGCGCAGGAAATCGAGAGCGGTAATCAGCATGCCCGCCGTGCAAAAGCCGCATTGCAGCCCGTGCTCGCGATGAAACGCCTCCTGCAGCGGATGGAAATTGCCGTCCTTGGCGAGGCCTTCGACGGTCGTGATCTCGGCGCCCTCAGCCTGCACCGCCACCATGATGCAGGAGCGTGCCGCCTCGCCGTTGAACAGCACCGTGCAGACGCCGCAGATACCGTGCTCACAGCCCGAATGGGTTCCCGTCAATCCCAGATCCTCACGCAGGAAGTCGACCAAGAGCTTGCGCGGCTCGGCGCGGCCCTCGTAGCTGGTGCCGTTCACCGTCAACTTGATATGGACCAGATCGGACATCAGCTGACCTTCCCCGCTGAGGCTCTCAGCAGCGCGCGACCGGTGAGCACGCGGGTAAGATGCCGGCGGAATTCCGCCGACCCGTTCTGATCATGCATCGGCTCAACCTCCAGCGCTGCAGCCTCGGCAGCCTCCGCGATGGCGGCGTCGCCCAGTCCCTTCTGCTCGAGCACGCTCTCTGCTGCCTTGAGCCGCAGCGGGACTGGCCCGGTGCCGCAGCTTGCGAGCCGTGCCTTGACGCAGCGCTCGCCTTCACGCACTAGCACCGTGGCAACGGCGCAGATGGCGAAATCGCCATGGCGGCGGGAGAATTCCTCTACCGCGTATCCCGCATTGCTGGGCATCACCGGGAAGCGCACCTCAATCAGGATCTCCTCGGATGTCAGCGCCGTGGCGAGAAGCGAGCGGAAAAATTCGCCTGCCTTGATCACCCGCTCGCCCGCGGGGCCGCGCGCCACCACCTCGCCTTCCAGCACCTGCAGCGCCATCGGCAACTCGGCGGCCGGATCCGCATGTGCCAGCGAACCGCCGATGGTGCCGCGCGAGCGCGTCGGCAGGTGCCCCACTAGCTTGACGGCATCACGGAGCAGCGGCAGCGTGTTGGCGATCACACCGGAGAATTCGATCTTGCGCTGCCGGGTCATCGCGCCGATCCGCACAATGTCAATTTCGTGCCGGATATAGTCGAGATCGGGCACGCGGTTGAGGTCGATGATCGCCGAGGGTGTGGCGATGCGGAAGTTCATCATGGGAATGAGGCTTTGACCACCCGCCAGCATGCGCGCCTCACCAGCGTAGCGCCTCAGGAGGGACAAGGCCTCCGCGAGGGAATTCGGCGCGTGGTATGCAAATTTTGCAGGCTTCAAATCCGCGACCCCACGTGAAGGTGCTTGCCCATCCGCCATTCTATCCCCGGGGATGCGCGTCCGCCAGGCGCGCGTGAGCCCACCCCAGATCGCCCCATTTTACCGAGTGCTCGCGCGATCGACGAACGACCTGAACCGCAATTTCCTGAACCCCAATTTCAAGAGGCTCTCGACCGTGATCTGCCCTTGATGGCCTACCAAGCGCAGCAATGCCCAAACGCCGTTCAAGGCGTCGCGCAACGCAACAGAAGTCTATCCACGATCAAGTCGGGAGTACCACAACGAGCTGACCCGCTTAGCCGTCGGGGTTAACCGCGCGACGGCGAAGGTCAGCGTAGCACTAGATGTCAGTATCGGGTGCCTCGGTCGCCACGGCAGGTCACCTATACACCTGCAGGTTCATGCAACGCAGTAAAGTCCGCGCACGGCTTGCAGCGCGCAATAGGGCTTAGGCCTAAAACGAGGCGGCGCGCACAACGCTGCAGAGCCAATCCCGAGGTCAGCGCCGCTCAGAATATGATCAAGATTGATACGGGCGACGGCAACAGGGACGAGCAGAGGATTACCAAATGAGGGGTTGCGCGCGGCCGCCGTTTCCGCCTAAGCGTCATGCCGCCGCCT
>Ga0306925_10006680_pt1 | contig 10739 bp, 9 predicted proteins | sample flu12Cox44000176_FD_203755 | JGI IMG/M metagenome (GOLD analysis project Ga0306925, IMG submission 203755) | Lab enrichment of tropical soil microbial communities from Luquillo Experimental Forest, Puerto Rico - flux8day.12C.oxic.44.000.176 (v2)... | ecosystem: Environmental > Terrestrial > Soil... | reverse complement strand
AACGCTATTTGGATTAAATCAGTTAACAAATGTTTCGATTAGGACATATATCGTAACCAAATTCCAGACCACCACTAAACTTCGTGATCATATGGTAAACAACCAACGGGTGCAATATCGACAGGCGTATGGCATTCGAGTGCGTCCCAAGCTTTATCCCTTTGAAAGGTTCCTGGGTCGAAGGTGGGCGGTCGCGAGGACGACAAATCGAAATCACCGGCATTCGGCCGCTTTGCCGGCCGATCAACGGACGTCTGCCGGGACGTCTGCCGGGGCGTCTGCCGATCGTTCCGCCCGATAACTTCCCATTTTGGTCCGTACTGCGCCAAATTCGTGAGCCGCTCAAGATCGAGGATCGTCACCCAGTGCTTTTCTAAGCTGACGATCCGATCGGCACGCAGTGAACGCAAAACGCGGTTGATATGCACCACAGTCAGCCCAAGGTACTGTCCGATTTGAACCTGCGTCATAGGCAGATGGTACCTCGGCCCTGTAATCAGCTTTTGGCGCTGCAGTCGCGTATAGAATTCAAGGAGCATCATTGCCAACCGGCCACGCGCATCGACGCTCGAGACCGCGGTGAGAAGGCGCTCCGAACGCTGCTGATGTTTGCTCAGCAACCAAGCGACATACAGCGCGGCGGCTCGATCTGCCACCACCTCCATCAACGGTTGTTCTGCCGGGATCTCCTCTACCATTATTGAGGTGAGGGCCACGACTTCTTCTATTGGCCGGACACGCAAACGCGCTCCAAGGCCAATCACGTCGCCCGGCAGGTAGACGTTAACGATAGCTCGACGACCATCGAACCAATCGCGAAACTGACACGCCCATCCACTGCGGAGATGGTATATGCTGTCACTCCCACCGTTGGCCGCGCCTAGTAGTTCGCCAGCCTTGAACAGGCGCGGCCGTGACTTGCCAAATTTTTCTCGCAATATCCGCCTGCCCAAAAGCAGTTGGCTGTGAAGGCCCGGCTTACGGCTCGCGTCCTGATCTGAAGGATTAACCTCGTCGGCTATTTGGAACGGCATCGCGCCCGAAAGCTTTGTCATTTTCTCCTCTCGCGGCCGAACTCGAGATGCAGGGGACCCCAGCCCAATAGCGAATGTTCGTGCCGTCATTCACAAGACGAGGGCAGAGGACAGCGGCTGTGCCGAAAAATTAACTGCTGTTAGAAGAGCTTAGAAGTAAGGGGCTTCTGCGCGTCGCAGAGAGTCCCGCGCGATCGCAATATCGCGAGAACGCCCGCCATTTGAGATCGTACACGTAAATCAGCGATCCGCGGAGCTTCTCGGCCATTTGTCTCAGCTGGCGATCGTTGGTGGCCGTCTGGGCGGCATGCTCAGCGACGATCGCTAGTTTCATTGCTGTCTCTGGCGCTAAGCGCGCGTACCCGTTGCCAAAACGGGAATTATATCGAGATAGACACAATAACCCCAGTTTGACGCGCACAAAATTCACCAGAGCATGAGGTCCGCCCTGGTATATAGATTCAGCGACGTTATCCCAGGCCTGCTCGATGACACTATCACGAAGCGGCTCCGCATACATTTTGAGAAAATGCTCTATGCGCGTTTTATCGAATGGCTGAAGGAGGGTGAATAACGGTCGGCTCAGTCGCGGCACGGCATAATACGCGATAACGTACACGGCGCCGAACAATGCCTCCGAATCGCTCAGGTATTTGGCTGCTCCCGTCATCCCAGCGAGGCAGTGGTGCCAGAAGCGGTTCCCTTCGACAGCCGCCGCTTCGTCGCCACTCAAAGCGTATATTCTGTCGAGCAGGCGGTCCGTGAGCGGGGAAGCACGTGTGTAGCTACCGAACCTTGAGTTGAGATCGCTGTGGGCGTCTGCCGCCACTTCCGGAGACAGGAGTGCCGCCGTTCTAAGCCAGGTGTAGGAATCTTTGAACGCTTCCGTTCCTTCTCGGTCCCGAACGAATGCCGACAGCCGACGTTCTGCTGCTTGTACAAGGGCTGCGGCAGATGCCCGGCTGGCACTGGGACTGACGTCACGAAATCGTGGAGCGACCGCCAAGATCTTTTCCCAAGCTCCGCCCCGAAGGCTTGGAGATAGACGCGAGACCAGCGTACACAGTGGCTGTGGTGTTGCATGGCCAAGGAGAGCGGCGGCGCCCAGGGTCAGCAAACACTTGTCACTGGCTCGTTGAATTCGTTTTTTTGTTGCGTCCGAGCGCTTACCACTAGTTTCAAGAGCGGCAGTGACATCGAAATCATCGAGATCCAGTGCTTTCGCAATGGACGTGGGCAGTAATTTTCTGTAGGTCTCGAATGTTTCCAACCTCCGCTCCGGAACGCTCCCATTACAGCTCTGGCCTTGATCAAGATGAAAAGGAGCCCAAGCCCCAGAATTGTCGCCTTGCAATAAAGAAACGTGTTGAAATCTACGACGTGCATGGTCTTTCCGCGCGTTCTTACACGATTGATAGAGATAGGCATGCAGGTCGTCAGGTAAGTTTGCAGCTTGTCCGAGCTGTGATTGGTTCAGCCGCTGCACGACCCGCAAACAAACGTCATGGCCCAGGTCGTCTCCGGCGTATCGTTCCGCAAATTGCCAAAGTGTAGTATACAACTCATTCTCAATCGGGCCTTTCCCACCGTCGTACCATTGCCGGTAAAGACGGTTGAGCCGGGCGCAATCCGCAGCCGCAACACGGTCGGTGACCATCTTTTCGCCCCCCGGCCGCAGGCCTAATTGACCGCCTTATTTAATTCACCCTCACTGCCGATCCCACACAACGTTGCTGCAGCTCTCTTCTGGGCCAGGATCGCGAGCCGCTCGAAGTCGAGAATCATCACGCTGTGTTTCTCCACATTGACGATTTGCTCGGCACGCAATGACCGCAAAACCCGATTGATATGCACCACGGTGAGGCCCAGGTAATTACCGATTTGGACCTGGGTTAGAGGAAGGTTATAGGTAGGTGCCGAAATGAGTTTGCGGCGGCGCAGTCGCTTGTAAAGGTCGAGCAGCATTATCGCCAGGCGGCCCCGCGCATCGAGGCATGAGATCGCGGCCAGAAGACGGTTTATACGCTGCTGGCGCTTGCCGAGCAGATAAGTAATATAGAGCGCGGTAGGTGGATCTGCCATCAGCTCGATCAGCGCGTCCTCTCCAGGGATTGCTTCGACGGTAGCTGCAGTGAGCGTCAGGATCTCTTCCAGCGGTCGACTGCGCACAGCCGCGTCGAGACCAATCACGTCCCCGGGCAAATAGACGTCGAGGATTGCTCGCCGGCTATTCCCCAAATCGTGAATTTGACACGCCCATCCGGATCGAAGATGGTAGATCGTATTGCTGAAATCGGCATCCCCAAGTAGTTCATTGGTTTTAAGCATGCGCCGCGGAGAGCTGTTAAGAATTGTGCTTAGCTTGCGCCGCCCGAGAGCCAACTCATCCTGAAGCGGAGCCGGATTGTTCAAGTCTTCAGCTCCGCATGAATGACATTGCCAATCGGGTCTCGTTGCATGTTCCCGAGAAACAAAGACCGGGGGTTACCGACGCCCGGGAGCCGCGGACGAACCGCGCCGAGATCCACTGCGGCACGCAAGATTAAACGACTGAACGCATGTCGCGGGTCGACACGACCATCCCGCTCCAAACCAGATTTGGTACTGATAGAGCCAATCACCTCTAAATCTCGACAACGTCTGTGTGAAGTTCGTGACATTCTATAAAAATTTAGTTGAATGCAAGGTTGATTTATAGTTAATAAAACGAAATATGATTAATCGGCGGAGAAATTATGGTTAATAACTGCCAATATGAATCACAAAAAATTCTAAACACCAAGGATATACGCGTGAGATAAAAGGTAAACGCGGCGCCCAGCTGATCACGCTTGCGCGTCCCGCTTTCGGACTCGGGAGAGCCGTAGCGGCGGCATGTCTCTCGGAAACGATCGGGAGTGACCATGAAAGAGGTTGCCGCCACCACGAAAGTGAACCGGGCAACGATCTCTGGTTCGCTCTCGAAGCGGCCCAGCTGCCACGTGTGCGGTGTGTTGCGAGGGTGCGCTTTCAGCGGCTCGAGTGGAACAGGGTCTGTTGAGATACGAAATTCGAGGTTGAAGAGTAGCTCATGGTCTGGTACTAATTCGATGCCCATCGCAACGCGAGATGCCGCAACGCCGACACTACTCCAACTCGCTGCGATGCGATGTAACGAAGGGGATCAGGTCGTGGCTGATCCCCTTCCCTTTTGGAATTGGCTTAAAATAGAACGAAAAACCGCGCGCCACCCCCCAACGAGACCATCGCAAGATATCGGAGCACTTCTGGTGATCTCTTCGCCAGAGTCGGCTTGTTGCACCTGGAATAGGTCGGAGCGGCTGCGGAGCGCTTGCACGGCCCGGGTAATCTCGACCGCCGCGTCGGCGGGCTTTATTCGCTCTTATTCGAGAATGGCCGGATCGGATCCTCGAAGCCCTCCCAGACACGCCTCAATCTCCTACCAGGTTCGTACTAAAGTTGCGTCGCGAACCTTTGCGGACCTTGGAACACGACTTCTTCAGGCTTCGTGTGTCACGTTTTGGCAATCTTGACGGTCGTGCTAAGTTTTATCGCTTTGGTTGATCACAGCGAAAACGATGAAGCCGCTTTTCCTCTTTGCCTGGTTGATGGCGCTGTCGCTTGGCGGTTGCTCTTGGGTTCCGAGTGCAGGGCCGTCAGCGAGCGAAGTCGTCGAGCAGGCGCAGCTGCAAGGAGAGATCCTGTTCGATGTCGTCGAGGTTGACGATCGTGTGGTCTCCACCCTGCGTGCCGTACCAAAGGAACGTTTCGCTGCTCGATTCGAGCACGATACGCAGCCCCCTGCGGTGAAGATCGCGATCGGCGATGTGATCTCGGTGATGATTTGGGAGAGTGCAGCGGGCGGCCTGTTCACCGAGCCGCCCCCGGCTTTGCCCCCGGGCGGCGGTATGCCGCGAGTTGAGCCGCTTGCGCCCGAAGCGCCGCGGGAGGAGCTCGGTGCTCCCGGCGCTCCGGAGCAGCCCCAGCGGCGGAGCGGAGCCGTTGAAGGTGCGGCACCCGGGAGAGCCGCGCCCCCGCCCGAGGTGGCCGGTGCGACGTCCGGGGGACAGGCGGTGCAAATTCCTCCGCAGCTGGTCCAGAGCGATGGCGCGATCAGCGTCCCCTATGCGGGGCGCATTCCTGCCGCGGGCCGATCGCCGGCGGAGGTCCAGCAGACGATCGAGGCTCGGCTCGCCAAAAGGGCGCTCCAGCCGCAGGCGATCGTGGTCGTCGTGAAGAGCTTCGTCAACACGGTGACGGTTACCGGGGAGGTAGTTGCCGGCGCCCAGGTGCCGCTGTCGCCGGGCGGCAACCGGCTGCTCGAGGTCATTGCCGCCGCCGGCGGCGCGAAGGCTCCGGTCTACGAGACCTTTGTCCGCCTGTCGCGCAATGGGGTCACAGCGACGATCCCGCTGCAGCAGCTAGTTTCCGACCCGGCCGAGAACATCTATGCATGGCCCGGGGATGTGCTCACTCTCGTCCAGGTGCCGCAGACCTTCAGCGTATTCGGAGCGACCGGTCGGAATGCCGAGCTCCCGTTCGATGCGGAAAAGATCTCGGTAAGCGAGGCACTCGGAAAATCGCAAGGATTGCGGGATGACCTCGCCAAGCCGGAGGGTGTGTTTCTGTTCCGCTACGAGCCGAATGCGGTCGTGCGCGCGCTCGGTCAGCCCACAGCCAGCGCGGCCTCGGGCGGAGTTTCGCCGATCGTATATCGCTTCGATCTCAGAGACGGCAAATCCTACCTCCTGGCGCAGCAATTCCCAGTCGAGGACAAGGACGTGATCTTTGTCGCGGACGCCCCAGCTGTACGGTCCTACAAGTTCGCCACATTGCTGAACAATATCACGGGACCGATTATAACCGGTCTTTTGGTCTGCCAAAACGGCAAGTGCTGATGCTCCACGCTGCCACGCGGCGGGAAAGCTCGAACAACGTTTGGCGTTCCGTGCGCAGTTCAGATCCAGGAGAGTACCCAACCCCGCGAATAGCTCTTGGAAGTCCTGCTAAGACAGCGGCAAGAGCACCACCGACACTGACCGCCGCATATCGTGGGAATGCGCGTCAGCTGCCAATGCAACCGCAACAATTGTTCCAAGCGGTAGCCACTGAACCGCTCGAACGCAGCGGAAAACAGTATGCGCCCGAAACGGTGTCAGTACGTGACACCCGGGCTTACTACCGACTGGTCCATGACGCTGGAGTGGGCGTGAAGTGGGCTCGAAAAGCAGCTGCGAGCGCCCTCAGTACCAACACCAGCCCAACGCCCGATAGAAAAGTCGCCATTTCCGGTGTCAACAGTAACGCCAACACCAGGATGATGGTATATAATCTGCGTTAACACTGTTAACACGCGCAAAGTCATCATCCGCAGCCTAAGCTGGTCCTAACTGTACTACTTTAGTAATCAAGGGGTCAGCGGGTATCGGACCGTCGACGATAATCTGATAATCCGGTGCGTTGATGCCACCTCGTGTGGCAAAGCAAGAAATACTACTGGTGCTCACCAAATTTCCTCGGACACAATAAACCTGATCGTTTTTCTCTGCTTTCGACTATTAAAAATATTCTTCGTCGGCGCGACATGTTGCCGCAGTTGCGGCCACCCAGTGAGACGAATGCTTCCCCAGTCGATTTAAGAAGGCGTTACCTCATCAGAGAAGGGGGCGGTTCAATGCCGATACCACACGAAAGAGCTCTCGCGTATCTCAATGCCTTGGAGGCTGACCGGCACACGGCGCTCGCGCTTAGCGAACAAAAAGCGGCGGAGGCTAAGCTCATCGAAGCTCGGCAGGAAGGATTTCGGGCGGCAATGAAGATGTTTGGTGAGGACATTTGCGTCGTGGCTCCTGGGCAGAATTCCAAGGAGCCTGCCCAGCGCCGCGCCCGTCGACCCATACCCGAGCTGATCGTGCGAGAGCTGTCGTTTTCCGGCAAGCCAATGACTGCACACCAGATCGCAACGGCTGTCGATTACAACCTCGAGCGAACAGAAACAGCATTGAGACGCTTGGCCGAAGCCGGCAAAGTAGAGCGGACTGAGAACGATCGATGGGAACTTCCGTCCACAATTACGGCACAACTGAGTGTTCGCGCCGTCACCGGCGCGAACGGCAAACACCCGGCGCCGGCCGAACGCGTAGCGACGTAGCCAACGTGGTACGCAGGCTAACCGCTTCACCTCCCAGTGAAAGGTTTTAACCTGATCCGCGTGCGCACGCAGAGTCAACAAATCTCCTCTGAATAATTTTAGATCAGATTCATCACGCGATGCTCTTGGCGCTCCAAGCTGACTATCAGCGGAGCACGCACTGGCTAGGAATACCAGACCTATATCGCTACGATGAGGGAGCGTACCTTTGTTGCCGACGGCCTTGTTGATCACCCACCCAGACGCGCCATTGATGAGACCATGCGCGTTCCGGATTGGCCACTTAACTCGTACAGCCGCGCAAGCGTGCACGCTGCACGCCATGCTTTGTCGTGCTTGGATCAAAGGCGTCCGGAGCAACGAGCGCAAAGCACGAGACGGGGCGGAGATCCTCACTGAGGGGCTTGGGCTGAGCAAGTACACTGTCGTGACGGGCCTCGGCGAGAACGACCGTTCTGCGACCGGCTTCCTCAACAAAGAGGAGTTCGAAACAGCGGTCGATGCCTTTTTTTGCTCAGCCGCATACCAGTGTGCGAGGCGGGAAGACCGCGGCCGCGCCCCAGGCGCGAATTTTTCGTGCAGTCGTGGCGCCGCTTGTAGCACTTCACGGCGGCTGTCAGCAGTAAAATTCGACCCATTACATGGGTACAAATCGGCGGCAAAATGCCGTCGAGCCCGCAGAAAACCAGGGTCTTTATCGGCTCACGAGTAAAAACTTCGGACTAGGCGGCCTCGTCCAGAGGCTCGCCCCCGTCGCGGTCGAGAACGCGATTGAGCCGCTCGTCATCGAGTTCGCCCATCCACCGCGCTACGACGACGGTGGCGAAGATATTGCTGAAGAGGTTGGTGACGGCGCGGATCTCCGACATGAACCGCTCGACGCCGAGCAGCAGGGCGAGGCCGCCAACCGGCAGAATGCCGAGGGCCGGGATTGTCGCGGCGAGCGCGACAAAGCCGGCACCGGCGACACCGGCCGCGCCCTTGGAGGTGAACAGCATCACAAAAAGCATCGTCAGCTGCTGACCGATCGTCAGATGGATGTCGGTCGCCTGCGCGATGAACAGCACCGCCATCGTCATATAGATCGCGGTGCCGTCGGTGTTGAAGGAGAAACCGGTGGGCAGCACGAGGCCCACGGTTTCCTCGGAGCACCCCATGCGCTCGAGCTTGGCGATCGAGCGCGGGATCATCGCCTCGCCCGAGGTCGCGCTGAACGCGATCAGCAGCTCGTCCTTGAAATAACGGATGATCTTCCACACGCGGAGGCCAAAGAGGCGTGCGATCAAGCCGAAGCCGATGAGGGCAAAAAGGATCGAGGTCAGATAGACACTGGCCAAAAGCTTGCCGAGGCTGGCGAGCATGCCGAAACCGAACTTGCCGATCGTAAACGCCATTGCGCCAAAGGCGGCGAGCGGCGCGACATACATGACGATCCGCACGATCCCGAACAGTGCGTGCATGAAATCGTCGATTATCACGACAAGCCGCTGGCCGCGCTCACCAATGTGGCAGAGCGCGAAACCGAACAGCACCGCCGTGACCAGAACCGGCAGGAGATCGCCCTGCGCGACGGCTCCCACCATGTTGGATGGGATCATCTTCATCAGGAAATCGACGATCGTCAGCGATTTGGCGGTCGTCACGTAGCCGGCTACCGCCTTGTCATCCAAATGCGCCGGATCGATGTGAAGGCCGGCGCCAGGCTGCAGCAGGTTGCCGACCGCGAGCCCGACCAGCAGCGCCAAGGTCGACACGACCTCGAAGTAAATGATCGCGCGCAGTCCGACGACACCGACGCGGCGCATATCGCCCATCTTGGCGATACCGGCCGCAATCGTCGCAAAGATGATCACCGGCACGACCGCCCGGATGAGGGTGATGAAGCCGTCGCTCAGCGGCTTCATCTCGACCCCGAGGTTCGGATAGAAGTGGCCGAGCAGAATCCCTGCCGCGATTGCGATCAGCACTTGGACGTAAAGCTGTTTGAGCGGCGAGCGGCGCACGGGCCGCGCTGCAAAATCGGCTATTTCGTTACTCGGCATAGAATCACTTTGCAGGCTTAATTCTCGCGGATTTTGACGACAACCTTGATCGCATCGTCGATGCGCTCACGAGCGTATCTGATTGCGGTCGGCGCTTCGGCGAGCGGAAAGGTATGGGTGTGGATCAGCTTGGCATCGAAACGCTTTTGCGCCATCAGCGCCGCGGCGCGATGCGTCGCGCTCTTGCCCTCGCCGCGAATGCCGAACACGTAGATGTTGTTGCGCACGAGATGGGCAAGGTCGACCGACACCGGTTCGGCCGGGAAGGCCGCGAGACAGATCCGCCCGCCGCGGTTGACCATCCGCGCCGCTTCGTTGAGCGCGTTCGGCGCACCTGAACATTCGAGCACATACTGAGCGCCTTTGCCGCGGGTGATCCGCTGGACCGCTTCGACCGGGTTTTCCTCGTTGACATTGACGATGCCGTCGGCGCCGAGGCGCTGGCCGATGTCGAGCCGGCGCTGGCGCGTGCCGGTCAGGATCACCGGTTGCGCACCCAGCGCCTTGGCGACGCCTACGCCCATAAGGCCGATCGGTCCCGGTCCGGTAACCACGACCCCTTCACCGGCGATAATGCCGCCCATTACGTCGAGCCCGTACATTGCCGTGCCGGAGGTGACGATGAGGGTCGCCTCCTCGTCGGACATGTTGTCGGGAACGCGGACCATCGTGTTGATGTTGTTCACAGCGTATTCGGCGAAGCCGCCATCGGTGCTGAAGCCATTGGCGCGATGGCCTTTGCTGCGGTAGCCGTAGTTGAGGCACGAGGTGTACATGCCTTCGCGGCAGCGCTGGCATCGCCCGCACCCGGCATGGACCTCGACGGCGATGCGGTCGCCGATCTCGAATTCGTCGACAGTGGGGCCGAGCCGCACGACCGTGCCCATATATTCGTGCCCCGGCGTAAAGCCCCGATTGAACGGGAGCTCGCCATCCACCAGCGCAGGGACGCCATGTTTGAGGACCTCGATGTCGGTCGCGCATACCGCGATCGCATCGACCCGGACCAGCACTTCGGCGGGGCCCGGCTTCGGCACCGGTTTCTCCACCGGGATCAGCTCTTCCGGGTTACCCAGCACCCAGGCCTTCATTGTTTTGGGGATCGGGTATTCGTTGGCGCGGTGTTGCGTCATGCAAAAGCTCCTGCACGGGTCTTATTTTCGCGCATTGGTGGCACCGGCCGATTGCGACGCGCTGAGCCAAACATCCGTCAGGTCCTGACCGATGAAATGGCTCGGCGTGATGCTCCAGCCATTGAGCGCCGAGGAAGTCGCAACGATGCGGTTCCACCACAGCAGCGGCACCGTATAGGCCTCGGTCAGAGCGTGGCGCTCGAAATCGCGCACGATCTTCTCGCGCTGCCGCGGGTCACTGGTGACCGCCTCGCCGATGAACAGCGCGTCGAGAAACCGGTCGGTAGATCCGGAGTAATTCACTGGCGACAGATCGTGCGAGACGAATTTGGTTAGCTGTATCGTCGGGTCGTCGTAGAAATCGCCCGAAAAGTCGAGC
>Ga0306925_10006677_pt1 | contig 10741 bp, 10 predicted proteins | sample flu12Cox44000176_FD_203755 | JGI IMG/M metagenome (GOLD analysis project Ga0306925, IMG submission 203755) | Lab enrichment of tropical soil microbial communities from Luquillo Experimental Forest, Puerto Rico - flux8day.12C.oxic.44.000.176 (v2)... | ecosystem: Environmental > Terrestrial >... | reverse complement strand
GAGTTCCAGGCTGGGAAAACGGGGGCGGCGGGTCAACCATCCGTCGCCTTTCTTGCTGCAAAGGGTGGGCTATTTATAAGTGGTCACAGGGAAGGTGTCTCGCGGTACTTGCGGTACCTCCTCCACACCCATCGCGCAGGTAGCAAAAGGATCAGAGTCCAGACTACGAGCATCGGCCCATCCGAAATCAGAAACAGCGCCACGCCAATGATGAAATTCACAACACTGCGGTAGCCGTCGACCGCGGCATTGCGAAAGCGCGTGGCCGTTGAATCCGGCAGAGCACTCGCCGGGGCTTTATACTCCTCCGTCACCGTTGCCGTCAGCGTGGCGTACTCCACTTGCTTTGCCAGGAGACGGCGCTCGCCTTCCATCCGCTCAATTTCTTCGCGGACCCGGCTGAGTTCGGTCTCGACCTCGAGCACATCCGACAGCTTGCCCGTACGGTTACTGAGCAGCTCGAGTAGCCGCTTTTCCGTATTGCGCGAGTTGCTGAGCCGGGCTTCCAGGTCGACGTACTGAGCGGTCACGTCCTGGCCATTCTGGGTCTCAGATTCGACCCGGCCCAACTTCTTCAATTCAGCTATCGCGGAGTCGAGTTGAGTTGCGGGAACCCGCAACGTTGCGGTCAGCGTCCGCGCACCATTCGATGGTGCCGACACCGTCAGGTCGCCGACGTAACCGCTGTAGCGCTCGACGATCTTGTCCACCTCGGCACGCGCGGAATCGAGATTCTGGATAACCACCGTGAGGTGAGCGGTATGGATGATCATGGGACCCGCGGCCAGCTCGGCAGCGATTTGCGATTCCGCCCTGCCATCACGGTTGACCTCCAGGTTTGACGCAAGCTGCGTCATCTCTTTGCGCTTCAGCAGTTCTTCCCGCTGGGACTCTGAAAGTAGCGCGACCGAGTCAGACAACATGTGGTCACGGTTGCCGCCCGGCTGGGGAACATCTCTGGCTGCACTGAGCGCCATGGTTTCGCTACGGGTCGCTAGGGGCGCCGGCCCGTACTCGCGGTGGCTGACGCTAGAGATCAGGGTGAACGTCAGCAGTAGGACAGCCAACCCGCCGGCTAGCGCACCGCCTGCCCAGGGAACCATGCGGCGGAAGCGATAATGGCCCAGCCAATCCCAACGACCCCCCCGCGCTGCGCTTCGCTCTTCCTGGCGATCGTCCAGCGCCTTCGAGAGTTGGTCATTGATCGCTGGTTCTGCACTCTCGATCTCCCACGCTGTCAGAGCTTCGGAGACGCTTTTCATTTCGGCGACAAGAATCTGGCACTCGCGGCACTCCTCGAGGTGAGCAGCAGCGGCTGTTGCCTGTTCGACGGGCAATTCGCCGTCGAGATAAGCCATCAACTCTTCGGGTTCTACGGGATGAACATGGCTTCGCATATCAGGCCTCGCCCTCTGCCGATGCGGCTGTAGTTGCAGGGTCGCTCGCACTGGTCGGTGTGGTTAGGAGCGACGTCTTCGGGTTCAGGCATTCTCTTAGCGCCATTCGCGCTCGGAAGAGCCGGGATCGAACCGTATTGACCGGGATTCGCAGCAGCTCCGCGATCTCGCCGTAGCTTAGCTGTTCGTACTCGCGCAGCATCAGGATTTCGCGCTCGGCCGAGTCGAGTTTGGCTAAGGCTTCCCGCACCCAGAGCCCAGACTCTTGTGTGCTCGGAGCCGATGGCTCAGGGGCTGGATCGGGACTGTCGACGCTTCCACGCTGTTTGCGCCGCTCCGCCGCCAGCATCTTCAGCGCGACTCCGTACAAGTACGTCCGCACCAGCGCTCGCGGCTCGCAGCGCCGCGCACCGCGAATCACTGCAAGAAAAGTTTCCTGGGCCAAATCCTCCGCGCGCTGCGGACTTTCCAGCCGCCGGCGGAAGAATCCGTAAAGCGGCCCGCTGTACCTTGCATAAAGCTCCTCGAACGCGGGTCGCGAGCCTTGCTGAAACTCGCGCATCAAGACTTCGTCGCTGCTCATACCGTCCGACGTATCTCCTGGTTCGCCCCGGTGCTGCTGTACTGCACCTGTAATGCTTGCAGAACGGAAAAAGTTCCTGGTCTTGCGAGATATTTTGTTGCACGAAATTTGGGCCAGGCGGCGTGGCGGTGAGGCGTTCGAAACCTCGCGTCCCAGTGCTACAAACGAAGGCCATGGACACAAGCATCCGCCTCTAGGCGAGCCTCAAAGAAATGAAGGCCGAGGAATATCGCTACTGGCAAAGCCGGCCCGTGGATGAACGGATGGACGCAGTTGCTGAAATTACCCTTGCTGCTTGCGCGATGAAGGGCGCGGCCGCGGATGTTCGAAGACTTCAGGGACCTGTCGTCTGCCTTCAACGCCCATAGCGTTAAGTAGCTAATCACGGGCAGCACAAAAGCCGCCGGGGATCACGTTGGGCCTTGCGCTTCAGACGCAAGCTAAGGAATTCGACAATCTGCGGCTTTTGTCGGTAACCCTTTGCGGGAGTTATACTCGCGCTCAATGGAGTTTCTTGCCGTCCAAACATAAACAATGTTCGTCGCACCCCAGTTCAAATCCCTCTAACCAATAGCTCCGGCAGCCACATGGCGCCGGACTCTTTCTTGGGTTTCCCCATGGAGGCACGATGAAAGACGACGACGCGCGCAAGCCCGAAGCAACTTCGGGTGTCTCGCGGCGCGACTTCATGAAAATTTCGGCGGTAACCGCGGCACTCCCGGCAGTGCTCGGCCCGAAGGTCGTCCACGCCGCGGGAGAAGACGTTCCCATTCAAGGCCCAGGCAAGGTGACCGTAACGCTTAACGTCAATGGCAAGAAACTCAGCCCACAACTCGAGCCGCGCGTTACGCTGCTCGACGCTCTGCGCGGTCCGCTTGATATCACCGGCGCCAAGCGCGTTTGCGATCGCGGAACCTGCGGCGCGTGCACGGTGCTCCTCGACGGCAAGGTCGTGTATGCCTGCTCGATACTCGCGATCGATGCACAGGGAGCGAAGATCACGACCATCGAAGCGCTGGCCGAAGCCGACAAGCTCAGCCCTGTTATGCAGGCCTTCGTCGATCACGACGCCCAGCAGTGCGGATTCTGCACCCCGGGATTCGTCGTGGCTACGACCGCCTTTTTAAAACAGCATCCCCAGCCGACCGCGGAAGACATTCGTCGCGGGCTGAACGGCAATTACTGCCGCTGCGGCACGTACAACGGAATCCGCGCTGCGGCGCTTCTCGAGCAGGGAGGGAAACAGTCATGACCCAGTACAGTTGGCCTGATCCCGCGCTGCGTCCCCTTCTTGGCAAGAAGATCGACCGCGTCGATGGGCCCTCAAAGTCCTCCGGGCGCGCGAAATACACCTACGACTACAATCCGCAGGGCTTGTTGGCGGGAAAGATCCTCCGCTGTCCCTACGCGCACGCGAAGATCACCAGCATCGACACCAGCGCTGCTGAGAAGATGCCCGGCGTGAAGGCCGTCGAGGTCATCCAGGGGCCCGGTACGGAGATCTTCTGGGCCGGCGATGAAATCGTCGGCGTCTCTGCGGTCGACGAAGGCACCTGCGAAGACGCAATGCGTGCCATCAAAGTTGAGTATGAGATTCTGCCGCACTTCGTCTCCGACGCCGAGCCTCCCAAGAATATTGCGACCGATACCGGCCCCGTCAGCAAAGACGACTTCGAGGACATGCTCGACAACCAGGTTCCCGACGAGCAGGTTATCTCCGCCATTGAAAAGCGAGGTATTAGCTTCAAGCCCACCGAGAAGGACTACGCTTCGTACAAGGGAATGGGCGCCGATCCCAGCATTATCACCGCGCTCGAGAAGGCGAAATACGTAGAGGCAGAAAACAAGCCCAAATCCCCTTACAAGAAAACTGCGACGCAGACGACCGGAACCCCTGATAAAGCCTTTACTTCGGCGGCTGCGGTCTCAGAGGGTCTCTACGGTGCGAGTTGCATCGTCCATTCATGTCTCGAGACTCACGGCTCCGCCATCGAGTGGCCGGGCGAGAAGGAAATGATTGTCCACATTTCCACGCAGAACGTCTCGGGCATCGCCGCGCAGATGGCGGAACCGCTCAGTGTTCCCGCCAGCAACATCAATGTCCTGCAGCAGAACGTCGGTGGCGGATTCGGCAGTAAGTTTTCCGTCGATCGCTGGGACGTAACCACGGCGAAGCTCTCGAAAAAAGCAAGCGGGAAACCGGTGAAGAACATGCTCGATCGCAAGGCCGAGTTCGAAGTGGCGGGCATGCGTCCTTCAGCCTTTGCACGCGTAAAGATCGCCGCCGACAAGGACGGCAAAATCACTGCCTGGGAGTCGCGCTCATGGGGAACAGGTGGCGTAGGCGGCGGAGGAACTCCACCTTTACCCTACATCTTCGAGATCCCCAACCAGCGCAAACAGAACACGGCCATTTCCACCAACCAGGGCAGCGCTCGCGCGTGGCGTGCTCCGAACCATCCTCAGGCCGCCGTCATCACTATGGGAGCGATCGAAGACCTCGCTGCCAAACTGAAGATGGATCCCTATGACCTGATGCTGGCCAACATGGACATCGCCGGCCCGCGCGCTCAGACCTACAAAGAAGAATTCGCCATTGCCGACCAGTTGATGGGCTGGAAGAAGAATTGGCATCAGCGCGGCGACACGGCTCCCGGCGATATCAAGCGTGGTATGGGACTCTCGATGCACACCTGGGGAGGCCGCGGCCACAACAGCAATTGCGACTTCACCATCCATCCCGACGGGTCGGTCGAGATCAAGATGGGCACGCAGGACTTGGGCACGGGCGCGCGCACCATCATCACCATCGTCGCTGCCGATGCACTCGGTATTCCGATGGAGAACGTGACACTGCTCTACGGAAACAACAAGTATCCCCCGTCCGGCGGCAGTGGCGGCAGCACCACATCGGGCGGCGTAACAGCTTCGACTCGACGTGGCGCGGTCAATGCACGCGATCGATTGTTTGCCAAGGCAGCTCCGTCGCTCAAGGCTCAGCCTGAAGAGTTGGAAGCTCATGCGGGCCGAGTGCAGGTGAAAGGCGATCCAAGCCGCAGCCTCTCCTGGAAGGAAGCCTGCGCGAAGATCGGCGCCGTGCCCCTCACGGTGCGCGGCCAAAATCCCAATAAGGACGAGCCGCCGGACCTGACCAACAGCGGCGTCGGTGGCGTACAGATGGCTGACGTCTCTGTCGACACCGAAACCGGCATTGTGCGCGTCAACAAGATGGTCGCCGTGCAAGACTGCGGCCTCGTGGTTGACGTAAAGACTGCCGAGAGCCAGGTCTACGGGGCACTCATCATGGGCATCAGCTACGCGCTCTACGAGGAAAAGATTCTCGATCCCGTTACCGGGCGCGTGCTGAATCCGAACCTGGAGTTCTACCGGCTTGCCGGACTCAGCGATATCGGCGATCTGAAAGTCCACATGATGACCGGCAAAGGCTACGACGAACGCGGAGTCATCGGACTCGCCGAGCCGCCAGTTGTTTCTCCCGGCGCAGCGATTTCCAACGCCGTAGCCAACGCGATCGGAGTGCGTGTGCCCTTCCTGCCGCTGACACCTGACCGCGTGCTCGAAGCCCTCGAGCCAGGAGGCGCAAATGCAAGCGTTTGAATACGCCAGCGCTAACAAGAAAGAACAGGTTGCCACACTGCTGGGCGGCGACGGTGCAGTCCTCGCCGGCGGCACCGATCTGCTGGCGCTGATGAAGGATTACGTCGTCACGCCCAAACGGCTCGTCAACATCAAGCAAATCGATGGCTTACGTGGGGTCAGCTACAACGCGAACTCGGGTCTGCGTATCGGCGCGCTCACCACACTCGCCGAGCTAGCCGATTCGAAGGACCTCACTGCCTATCCGGTACTGACCGAGGCGGTGCGTGAGGCGGCAAGCGTCCAGATTCGCAATGTCGCAACGATTGGCGGCAACATGTGTCAGCGCCCGCGCTGCTGGTACTTTCGCAACGGCATGGGACTGCTTCCCACCACCAAAGACGGTAAGTCGATGGTGGTGGAAGGCGACAACCGCTACGCTGCGATCCTCGGCAACGACGGCCCGGCGTATTTTGTCAGTCCGTCAACCATCGCTCCGGTCCTAATCGCTTACGGCGCAAAGCTTCGGATCTACTCGGCAAAATCTTCGGGCGCCGGCATGCGCGAGCTGCCGCTCGAGAAGTTCTTCGTCATTCCCACAGCAGAAGGCCAGCGCGAACATGACCTCAAGCCCGACGAAATCGTCACCGAGCTCATCGTGCCTCCGCCAGCGAAGAACCTCAAAGCGTCCAGCTACGAGGTACGCCAACGCGCAGCGTTCGACTGGCCGCTCTCCATGGCGAGCGTTGCGCTCGAAATGGATGGCAACACCGTCAAGAGCGCGCGCGTCGTGTTGGGGCATGTCGCGCCGATTCCGTGGATCTCGCCCGAAGCCGCCGATGCGCTGGTGGGCAAGCCGGTCAACAGCGACACGGCAATGGCAGTGGCAAACGCTGCGGTGGCAAAGGCCAAGCCGCTCAGCCGCAACAAATACAAGATCACCCTGACCAAAGCGGCCGTAAAACGCGCCGTGTTGAACGCCGCGGCCGGCCGCGCAGGAGGTGTTGCATGATGTGGCTCGATCAGGAACGATTCGACACGAGCAAGGAAACTCTTTGCACCTCGCTGCGCTGGAAGCAACAATTCATCAGCGCGGATCACGATCCCACCGTGCCTCCATCGAATGACGGCCTGTTCTGGTGCATGCACACCCAGACGTGCATTGGCCCGGACGGCGAGCTGGCCGAGCCCGGCAACTGCTCGTCACCTGGACGCAAGTGTCACGGGACAGGGAAGTGCGGGTGAACTGTTCAGCCTTGCTCGGAGGTAAACATGAAGAGACGAAGCTTTCTACAAGGCATGGCTGCGACGGCCGTTGTCGCAAATCTGCCAGTCGATGCTGCCACAGGCACCATCCCGAAACGCGTGTACAAGGGCGACGTGCAACTCTCGATCGTTGGATTCGGCGGCATCGTCGTTGTAGGCATGGAGCAGCCCCAGGCCAATCAGACAGTCGCCGAGGTTTTTGATCGGGGTATCAACTACTTCGATGTGGCGCCCAGTTATTTCGACGGCGAGGCCGAGACGAAGCTAGGCCCGGCATTAGAGCCGTATCGCAGTCGGTCGTTTCTCGCCTGCAAGACCATGGCGCGCGATGCCCCTGGCTCTCGCCAAGAACTCGAGCAGAGCCTGGGCAGGTTGAAGACCGACCATTTCGATCTTTACCAGTTTCACGCGGTACAAAAAATGGAGGACGTCAACCAAATCCTCGCTCCCGGCGGAGCGGCGGAAACGTTCGTGAAGGCGCGGCAGGAGGGGAAAGCGCGCTTCCTCGGCGCATCCGTTCACGACGTCAAAGCGGCGATCGCCCTGATGGACGGCTTCGAGCTCGATTCCGTAATGTTCCCGCTCAACTTTGTGCTGGTACAGGAAGGCAACTTCGGCCCGCAGATTCTCGACAAGGCCAAGTCCAAGGGCGTAACTCGCATCGCACTGAAAACTCTGGCCTACACGACTTGGCCCAACAAGGAACACGCGAAATGGCGCAAGTGCTGGTACGAGCCCATCGAGAACCCTTCGTTGGCGGAGAAGGCATTTCGCTTCACGCTGAGCGAGGACATCACAGCGGCCATTCCTCCCGGCGAGGAAGTGCTGTTTCGCATGGCGCTTGGATTTGCCGAACGATTTCAGCCCATGGACAACAAAGAGCGTCAGGAACTACTCGCGCAGGCCCGCGGGGTCGAACCGCTCTTTCGCGCTTGATCTTGCAAGTTGGCGTAAACGAAACGCGATTGTCTCTGCGCATCCGTAACCTGTCGGAAGATGCCCCTTCCTGTCGACGTCTTTTCGCCCCCAACGTTACGAGAGGGGGGCGTGATCTTGATGTTCCCTGGGAACACAAAGTTCGGCAGAGTGGCGGAATCTCAATCGGCTAATGTGAACCCCAATGCTTCTTCAAATTCCCTTGCCGTGATGACTTCTCCTCGCGCCGGAAACATCTGCTTCAGCAAAACCTCATGGAGTTCCTGGTTCCTATCCGCGCAGCAGTCTGCAATCACAATCACCTGGTAATCGGCATCGAAGGCCCCCAGCAACGTGGACAAAACAACACCGCTGGTCGAAATTCCGAAGAGCACCAGTGTGTGAATCTCTTTCGCGCCGAGAATCATAGCCAAATCCGTCCCGGTGAAAGCATTCGCTCGGTGCTTGATGATCACGATGTCGTCGGGCGTCGCTCCAAGTCCGGGGTGAATAGCACCTGCGGCGCCTTGAAACAAACTTTGGTGTTGCGGATTGGCCTTTAGTGATGCGACCAACTTGTTTCGTTCGCTGACCTCAGGCAATCCCGGCCGGAATCCGACTTGCACGAAAATGACAGGCATTGCGGCGGTTCGCGCTGCCCGAATCACGCTGGCGCTCCGGGCGACATACTCCTCCGCCGGCTTCGCATAGATGGAGACCACCCCGGTCTGGCAATCCAGCGCCAGCAGGGCGGTGTGCGGGATATCTAGCCTACTGCTTATTCCCATGGCGTTAGTTTACGGCTGATAACACGCGGTGCACACCCGCCTGCGACTTGCCGGGTGCCTGGCTCAGCTTCCTTTGCTTGAGTGAGCTTTTTCGATTGGATTGAAAAGAACACCAGGTCGTTCGTCCTTTCGCCTATCGGCTAGAGGAGAGAGCCTGCTAAGTCCCTCGTCGACGATTAGACGCGTATAACTACATTTGTTTTCAGTAGCTTGGGAACAAATCCATGACAAGTTGTTGAAAACAAAGGATCGGCAAGCACTGTATTTACACACGTACAGCTAAAGGATTCGTGTGTACTGCCGTATCATCTCCGAAACGTCTGGATATTGCGCAATCAATTCCTCCCGAACATCCGTCTCATAGTCGGTGTAGTCGAAGCCGGGAGACATGGTCGTTCCCATCAGCGCCCACGCGCCTCGGGGAGCGAGTCTGCATCCTTGCCACACTCCCCCGCGCACCACGACCTGCGGCTGATGTCGGGCTGGCTGCGACATCGTGCCCCAAAGTAATGGTTTGCACCAACCCGTCCGGGTGGAGCTGCAACATCACCGCCGGGTCGCCTAGGTAGAAGTGGAAGATCTCCGTTCCAGGCAGGCGATGCAGGCTCGAAAACGTCTCTGGGGTAATCATGTAGTAAATGGAGGTTCCGATCGAGCGTGTGCCCTGCACACCTTCGGGTAGCGGCTCTTGCGGCACCTGCCAGCGCGAGCGATAAGTCTCGCGGAAGAATCCGCCTTCCGGTTCGAGGGGCTGAAGCTGAAGTAGCTGTCTCACTTCATCTGCCTTCATGATCTGCTCACCATATCACCAAGATATTTTGCGACCTTCCGTGTCCGTGAGTGGACAGAAAAACCCCGTAGTTGGACGCGCGCTCAGTTTGGTGTCATTCGCACTTCGTGCTATACGCCTCGGCGTCAGCCACTTACGGCCGCAATAAGTTTGGCAGCGAAATTGTATGTATCCCCTGCGAGAGTACCAAACCTGATGTAAGAAGTTGAAAAAAGGTGACTAACCAACATCAGGTTGATGCGTCTTACGGACTAGCGAGGAGGCATTATGGAGCGTAGATATTTGGCAGCGACCTTGGCACTGGCAGCGACGTTTGCGATCTTCTCACGAGAATTTCGCTCCGGCCATCTCGCCCAGTTTCCCACTTCGCGCGCGGAGCTGCAGGCTGACGTGGCTTGCGCGAGGCAATACGTCGCCGAGCAGATGATGGCCAAGCTGCGGCCATACCTCGATCACACTCCGGAGCAGGCGCAGATCGTCGCTGAGCTCAACCTGCCCGAGCTCGCCAGAGCGGAGCAGAAGGTTGTTGAGGCGCGGGTGCTGGCCACGGAGCGGTCGGCCCATCAAAAGTGCGAAGTGACATTGCGGGCGCAGCGTGAGGCGATGCGTGCCCAGAAGGCCAGCGAGAGGGCCTTGGAGGTTCAGATCCGCAACGTCGAGCGGGCGCAGAAAATTCAGGAATTGGCCGTGGTTCGCGCGCAGGAGTTGACCGAGCGCGCCGCGGAGCGGGCACAGGAAATCAATGTTGCCGCGGTAATCCGGTCACAGGAAGCCGCAGCTCGTTCGATGGAGAAGGCGCGGTGTTCGATGGAGAAGTCGCGCTCCCAGATGGTCCACGCCGGAACGCCGATTCACATTAACTTCCAAGTGCCGGCGGTACCGAAAATTTCGATTACGGTTCCCGAGGTGCCTGTAACGCCAACCAGTTTCTAAGTCAGCCCTGCGAAGCTGTAGCGAGTGTAGGCCATCGCCGCGATTCGATTCCCGCCGGATACCGTAGAGTCCGGCGAAACTGGGTGGCGGCGAACCTTTCTGCCGCCAATTCTGTGTGCTCGCATCCTAAAAGTCTGCCTGCCCGTTTTCGCACACAGCGAGCTGTGGTCGGACAGCCGAGGGTAACTTCGCATTTTCAACGCACCCCTAACATTTGTATTTTGAACTAGCTACGAAATGCTTCCGCTGGCATGCAAACTGCTCACACTCATGCAGGTTTTACCCGGCGCAGAGGCGGGAGCCATGTCCAATAGCGAGCGCACGCGGCAGGTGATCACCGGGCAATTCGGACCCGACGATCTCGAGCGCAAACTGGCCGAAGGTTGGAAGCCAATCGCAATCGAGTGGGAGCGCCCGCTGGCTACGGGAGCCGCGCCCACAACTAAACCCGCTCCCGAGGTGCCGTTCGGTC
>Ga0306925_10006672_pt1 | contig 10744 bp, 8 predicted proteins | sample flu12Cox44000176_FD_203755 | JGI IMG/M metagenome (GOLD analysis project Ga0306925, IMG submission 203755) | Lab enrichment of tropical soil microbial communities from Luquillo Experimental Forest, Puerto Rico - flux8day.12C.oxic.44.000.176 (v2)... | ecosystem: Environmental > Terrestrial > Soil... | reverse complement strand
TCGAGGAAATTTACCTCGTTGTTTGGATCCCGGTTATAATTTGCGGCTCGATGCCAATGCGGTTTTTTCTCGGAGGCCGTGTGTCGAGTCAGTACAGAGCTAACCTTGCTGTTTTAATTTTTGCGGTACTGGCAGCCACAGGTCTTACCCGAGCTCAAATTCCTCCTAACAAACCCGCTCCACTAACTCCGCCCGTTGGAGCAGGCGGTTGCTCCATTCAAAAAGGCTGCTCGGAACTCGCTCCCGAAATGATTCAGAGCGCTCTTGGCCCCTCGCCGCTCGAAGAAAATCTCCGTTACCTCACGGACACCATCGGCGGCCGCGTCACCGGTTCTCCCGCCGCCAGCCGCGCCGCCAAATGGGCCGTTGAAGCGTTTCGCCGCGCGGGCGTTGATGATGTGCACACCGAAAAATTCTCTGTCGCCGTCGGTTGGAGTGAAGGTCACACCCGTGTCGAAGTGCTGTCTCCCGAGCCCTTCCCCGTGCGCGCTGTTTCCATCGGCTGGTCCCCGGCGCTTCCTGGCGACGGTATTTCTACAAAGGTGGTAGACGTTGGATCGGGCGACGATGCAGGATTTGCGAAGGTTGGCGCGGCGGCAAACGGTTCGATCGTCCTGGTTCATCAGAATATTCTGGTCACCTGGGAAGATCTTCTCGGCGAATATCAGGTCGCGCCTCAGATCATCTCGAGAGCCGTCAAGTCCGGCGCCGTCGCGATTTTCTGGATGGCCACCCGTCCAAACCTTCTGCTCTATCGTCACAACGTTTCCGTCACGGGCGAACTCGAAAAGATCCCGCAAGCCGTCCTCGCGCGCGAAGACGCCGAACGCATGGCCCGCTTCCTTGCCGCCGGCCAGAACGTAAGCGTGCATTTCGATCTGCCCAACCACATCACCGGTCCCGTCGATTCGGAAAATGTTGTCGCGGAAATTCGCGGCCGGGAAAAGCCGGAGGAATTTGTTATCCTCGGCGCGCACCTCGATTCCTGGGAACTTGGCACCGGCGCGCTCGACAACGGCTGCAATGCGGCCCTCGTGATTGATGCGGCCCGCGTGATCAAACCCTCCGGCTCAGTTCCCCGCCGCTCAATCCGCTTCATCCTTTTCACCGGTGAAGAACAGGGTATGCTCGGCTCCTGGGCCTATGCACGAAGACACCGCGACGAGCTCGACCGCATGGCCGCTGCCGTGATTTTCGATTCTGGAATCGGCGCTGTCACCGGCTATTCGCTCGGCGGCCGTAAAGACGCGCTGGCAGCTGTTCGCGAAGCTCTGCAGCCAGTCGCCTCACTCGGCGTAAAAGACTTCACCCTCGATGCCGAGTCCGGCACCGACAATCTCGATTTTCTTCTGGAAGGTGTGCCAACTCTGGTTGCGAATGAGGAGCCCGCGAACTACATGATCAACTATCACGCCCAGTCAGACACATTCGACAAAGTCGATATCGCCCAGCTCAAAAAACACGTCGCTATCGCCGCCGTCACCGCCTACGCCCTCGCCGACCGCCAGGACCGCATCGGCCCCCGCCAGTCCCGCGTCCAAGTCGAACAGCTCCTCAAAGACACGGGCCTGGAAAAAGCCATGCAGGATCAAATCATGTGGCCGCTTTGGCTCAGCGGTGCCCGCGGCCGCCAGCCATAAGCACGACCATGAACTCCTTGCAATTGAGAATTTTTGACTAAACACGCCAAAGCGATAGATACATACGTACGTCGTGTTTAGTTCAGGAGCTCCCGTTCTCCGCGCAGAATTCTGCTGAATATTTCGGAGCGTTCGACAAGGTCGGCGATGGCATCCACGAATTGCTGGCCCCAGCCAAGGTCGAGATGGAAGGCGATCGCATAGGCGTGCTTTTGTGTCATCTCCGATGGCGGAGTCTCGCACGAGTTCATTCGGCTGATCGCGTCGGCGTCCACTTTGGCCAGAAATTCCTTGTACTCGGCGAGTTGCGCGATCACTTCTGAACCGGCTGCGGTGGGGCCTTGCAGAGCGTGGAAGAAAAACGCGTTGACCGCCAGGAAGGCAGCCACGACAAGTGCTGTGCCGGAGGTGGACAATGTGGCCAATAACGCGATTGCACCGAGCGAGGCGATCAGCAGAGTAAAGTTCATGCTGTCGGCGCCCGACCAAGGCCGCTGCGGCGCAGTGGTCGCGGACGAACGGGTGGCGATCTTTTGCAGGGTGCCGGGAAGAGTTCGAACCGCCACGATGAACGACGCGAAACCCAGTGTGAGAAGCGTCAGCGCAGCGCGGTTTGCGTGAGGCAAGAACTTCCCTTGCACCAACGCAAAAGCGATTCCGAGTACGGATAGCGCCCAGGCGGGAATGGAAAAAAGTATACGCTGCGCTAAATAATTGGTGTTCATAAGAGCGGTGCTGAAATCTTTCAGCGCACCTTGCAGCTGCGGGGTGGGGTCAACGAAATCAAAGCAGTCGTAACCCTTGAACAGGTTGCACGCGAGGGCGTCTTCCTCAGGCTCGAGGTCCAACGAAACGTCCGGGCCAAGTTGCACGATCGAGTACAAATCACCGCTCTGCTCGATTCTCAGGTAACGCTTCGCGGCCATATTAACGATGGCGGCGGCGAGCGCGCGCGGCAGCGCGCCACGTTCGAGAAGCCAAGCGGCAACAGCGGGTGAAACTCCTGTGGGCGGATTATATTGCGCCACTAGAACGGTTCGGGGCTCGAGGATGCGGATCGCGAGCGCCATAATAACAAAATAGAGCGCCACGAATATAAGAGCGACGACGCCGGGCAGACTACCCGAATGTGTTAAGAAGTCGTATAAGTTAGGCACAATTTTCTCGAAGCCCCAAAATCAGCTTTCTGAAAACAAGCCGCCAATAGTCTAACTCTCACCAGAGCACATCAGTGATCTTCAGAGTTGTCAGAGAGAAACGTTTTGCGGTGATAATATCGCATGCGTCTTTCGGCAGAAAGATGTCACACGTCTCCCATGCATGAAATTGCCTGATGAAAACCGACATGTTTAAACGCAGATGCGTAGCCATGCCTCTCGATTCTTGGCACATCGCCCGAGCGTTAGTGAGCGTAGGACTTCTCGTCGCCGCTGCCTCGTCGGCGTTTGGACAAGCGCAGCCGTCAACGAACCGGTCGAGAACCTTTGGTCCCGACGCGTGCGGTCCGGCCGACCCTTCTTACATCCACACCGCTAACGAGACTGGCGGTATACCGATGTTTTTGCAGCGTTCCGAAGCAGCCAAAGCTTTTCAGCTTGTGCGCGAATCTACGAGAAACAACGTGGCAACCGTATTTTGGGCGACCGGAACACTCGACGCCAAACCGCAGATCATCAGAGTGCCCGTGGATTCGGTGACCAAGAGGATTACGTTCGCGTTCTCAGGAGACACAAAAGGGAACGAATTCAAGGTGACGCAACCTTCCGGCGGAGCGATTACGGAAAGCTCCTCGAGCACAGAGGTCACGGAATTAAATTGCGGCCGGATTTTGACGGTGACCTCTCCAGAAACAGGAGAATGGCTCATGGAGATTGCCGGGAGAGGCAGATATTGGATTGAGGCCCAGGCGCAGAGTGATATTTTTTTGGTCAGCGCCGAATTTGCGAAGAAAGGCGGCCGCCCGGGCCACGAAGGGCTGTTCCGCATAAAGGGGCAGCCGTTGGTTGGAACTCCCGCAACTCTTCAGGTATCGCTCTCTGCCAGCTCAACTAAGTCCACTGACTTCTATCTCGTGAACGAGCAGGGCCAGACCATTCAGAAGCTGCAGATGAACGCGGTTAATTCTGACCGTCAAGTTCTTGAATTCGGCGGAAGCGTGAACCTTCCGAGCGTGCCGTTTCGCGTCGCGGTAATCGGTCGCGACTCGAACGGCGAACCCTACCAGCGATTCTTTGCAGGTTTATTTCATGCGGAGAGCGTAGAAGTATCTACAACCCCGGACTTGGACGAGTTATCTCCGGGTAGTAGCAAGCAGGTTGTATTCACGGTGCGAAACATCGGCGTTCCGCGCACTTTCAAGATCACCGTAACAGACACGCATAAGTTTCTGACGAACGTGGAACCGAAAGAACTGGCTTTGGACGCGGGCGAGTCCGGAACCGTGCGGGTAGATCTCAGCGTTCCGGCTACAACTGCTTCAGGCGTGGGAGATGATCTTGTGATTGTCGCCGCCAGCATTGCGGGGCCGGCGACATCAAACTCAAGTGTTGTACATCTTTCGGTCTCGTTCGCTCAGAATCCTCGCTGATTAGGCCTGTCAGAGAGCGCGCTAGTCTTCAAGAATAGTTCAACACGTTGGTCGATTAGTAGGCGATAGAGGTGTGGCTATCAGCGAAGAAAAGTACTTGAGGCGCGTCCTTCGCTTTATTGGGCTGCCCGCTTCCTCTGGGCCATGCTCTGAATCTCCTGCTGCCGGATAGTCTGCAATTGCTGATATTGCTCCGGTGTCAGGATGGCCTTCACCTGCGGGTCCGACTGCTGGTGCACCGCGCGGATCTGCTCCAGCTTCTGCAGCTTCGTCAGCGATGTATTGTTCTTGATCGCCTCAAGCTTCGGAGCGTCTGCTTTCAGAATCGGAAGCAGCTTCGCTTTCTGCTCCGGCGTAAGATTCAGCTGTTTGGAAAGCTCCTCAAGCCTGTCGAGCTTCTGCTCCTTCGCCGCGGCTTGCTGAGCTAGCGCCTGCACCGGCGTCATGGCCGTAAGAAACATGCCGAGCGCGCCCGCCGCGAGTACTACCGCTGTCTTTTTCATCTCTCTCTTCCCAATTAGTTGTTTCTCGTATCGTGAGGGTCAATTCGTCTCGTGCGAAGGATGCTCAGGTTTTAGTGGCACGCGCACTACTGTCATACTCGCCTCCCAGGCTACGGAAATAATCCCCGCACCAGCGTCGCGTCCGCCACCCGTCCCACCGCCAGGCAATACGCCCCGGTCCGCATATGCGTCCTGTGCTTCCGCGCGCTTTCGTGCACTTCTGCAAACGCGCGCCGCATCACCGATTCCAGTTTCGCGTTCACTTCCGCTTCCGACCAGAAGAAGCTCTGCAGATCCTGCACCCATTCGAAGTAACTCACCGTCACTCCACCCGCATTCGCAAGAATATCCGGCAGCAGCATCACTCCCTTGCGCGCCAGCACTTCGTCTGCATGCGGCGTGGTTGGCCCGTTGGCCGCTTCTGCCACGATTTTCGCCTTGATCTGGTCCGCGTTGTTCAGCGTGATCACATTCTCCAGCGCCGCCGGAATCAGGATGTCGCACTTCATCGCCAGCAATTCGTCGTTGGATATACGCGACGTCCCCGGCATCCCCACCACCGTCCCCGAACGCTCCTTGTAACGCATGGCTTTCAGCGGATCGATTCCTCGCGAATTGAACACGCCTCCGCGCGAATCGCTGATCGCGATCACCCGCGCTTTTTTCTCTGAAAATAATTTTGCTGCCAGCGACCCCGCGTTGCCAAACCCCTGAATCGCCACGCTCGAGCCGCGCAAAGACATCTTCCTTACCCGGCACGCTTCTTCCACCGCCACCAGGCAACCGCGCGCCGTCGCCTCGTTGCGCCCTTCCGACCCGCCGATCGAAAGCGGTTTCCCCGTCACCACTCCGAGCGTTGAAAATCCCTTCGTCATGGAATACGTATCCATGATCCATGCCATCGTTTGAGCGTCCGTATACATGTCCGGCGCAGGAATATCCTTCTCCGGCCCGATCAGCGGCAGAATTTCCGAAGTGTAACGCCGCGTCATCCGCTCGAGTTCGGGCTTGGTCATCCGCTTCGGATCGCAAATCACCCCTCCCTTCCCGCCGCCGTACGGAATGTTCACCGTCGCGGTCTTCCACGTCATCCATGCCGCCAGCGCCTTTACCTCGTCCAGCGTGACCGCCGGATGGTAGCGAATCCCGCCCTTCGCCGGCCCGCGTGCCACATTGTGTTGCACGCGGTATCCGCTGAATACCTTCACCTGCCCATTGTCCATCTTGGTGGGAATCGATACTTCCAGGACACGCTTCGGCATGCGCAGAATCTGCCGCAGGCCCTGGTCGAGCTTCAGGTATTCCGCCGCGATGTCGAACTGGATTTGCGCGATCCGGTAAGGATTCAAATCCTCGCGCGGCGCGATGCGCGGTATCGGCTGCGGCGCCGCCTTCGCAAGGGTGGCCATCGTTCACTTCCTCCTGGCGCGCGTACAGCCGCGCCGTTCGCTCCTACCGAATCGAAAACTTATGAATGTCATGTGACTGTAAGTCCCGCGCGAGTCGAAGTTTAGCCAAGCCGCCAAGGATGTCAATCGAAACTCCCACGAAACATTCATCCGGTTTTTCCGGCCGGCAAGGGCATAGAAGGCGCGGCGCAAGAGGAAATTCCCCTAAAACCATTGTTTACATTAGCTTAAAGACCGGTTCCTAAGCCGGCTATAGCCTCAGCCTTCTAAGGCTAGCTACGGGCGGTAATCCAATTATCCTCGTTGACCGCCGCCCTCCAGCCAAGTTACGCTCTTTTTATTCCGCGCCACCGGGCGGCGTGCCTCTTGCGCGCAATCCGGAGACTCATCCCGCGCGTACTCAGTAGTGGAGCCGCCACACACTCGTGATGTCGAAAACGGGAGCGGATTTGCCGGCCACGGACGCGGCGCTGGTTCACAAAATCACACAGCGAGACGAAGCGGCATTGGCGGCCCTCTATGACCGCTACGCCGGTATGCTCTCGTCCGTCTTGAACCGCATCCTTCGCGACACGCAGGCGGCCGAGGAGATCTTGCAGGATATTTTCTATCAGCTCTGGTGCGGGGCCTCGCGATTCGATCCCGCGCGCGGCTCCTTGCCAGGATGGCTGCTGGTAATCGCGCGCAACCGCGCCATCTCGCGCCTGCGCTGCCATAATCCGGCAGCCGGCGAAGAAATCGTCGAGAATACGGTGGTGATGCCGTTCGACCTCGAGTCGAGCGCCGCGCAACAGCAACTGCTGGCGCGCGTGAAAGGCGCGCTCGAATCACTGCCCAAGGAGCAGCGCGCCGCCGTCGAGCTGGCCTATTTCGAGGGCATGACGCACAGCGAAATAGCGGAACGAACCGGCGACCCGCTCGGAACTGTAAAGACAAGGCTTCGTTCCGCAATTGAGACGCTGAAACGAAACTTGCAATCAACAATGAGTCAAAACACGTAGCTATTACGAACAGGCAATGACAGGCAACAAATGACGAACGGGCATCCAACCCGCGAAGAAGATTTCGATCTCTACGTTCTCGGCGCGCTCGAAGGCGACGAGAAGCCCGCGATCGAATCGCACCTGGCCTCTTGCGCCGATTGCGCGCGCAAACTCGCCTCCGCCCGCGGACGCGTGGCCGCAATCTCGTTCGCCGCGCCCCGCGTCGAGCCGTCGGCCACGGTGAAGGATCGCCTGCTCCGCCAGGTCCGCGCCGAATCGCAAGTGCCTTCGCGCGCCGCTTCAGAAAGCGCGAAAGTGCCTGGGCGTGAATTTGCTCCGCCCGGACCACCGCGCGGCATCGAGGGCCGCTGGTTCTTCGCGATTCTCGCGCCCGCGTGTATCGCTCTTTTGATCGCCACGATAATTCTATGGCGCGAAAACGATCGCCTCACCAAACAGCTCGCCGACCTCGGCGTGTCCGTCGACAAAACGCAGAAGCAACTAGCCGACGCGCAGATGATGATCCACCTCTACACCGCGAAGGACACGATCAAAGTGGCGCTGGCCCCCAAGCCCGGCATGATCAAGGGCGATGGCGAAGTCATGTACAACGGGAAAATGGGCCTGCTGATGTACGACGGCTGGATCGCTCCGCCGCCCGACGATAAGAGTTATCAGCTCTGGGTGGTCCCGATGGAGGGAAGCCCGATCAGCGCGGGCGTTTTCAATCCTGCCACCAGCGATACCGCGCACTGGATGTCAAAAGTCCCGGAAGGCATCGCGCCAAAAATGTTCGCGATCACGCTGGAGCCCGCCGGCGGCATGCCGCAGCCCACAGGCCCGATGGTGCTGGTCGGCGGCACGTAGTCTGGAAAATTGAAATAGAGAATTGAAACTGGAGTCTCCGTTTTCGCCTTTCTATTTTCCGTTTTCAGTTTTCTGATTTTCTTGGAATACGATCCACGCCCATGTACGGCCGCAGAGCTTCGGGAATTATCACCGAGCCATTCGCTTGCTGGAAGTTTTCAACTAACACGATCCATGTGCGTCCCACAGCCAGCCCCGAGCCGTTGAGCGTGTGCACGAATTCTGATTTTTTGCTGCCGGGCGGCTTGAAGCGAATCCCCGACCGCCGTGCCTGAAACGCTTCGGTATTCGAGCACGATGAAATTTCCATGAAGTCGTTCGTCGAAGGCAGCCACGCTTCAATGTCGTACGTTTTCGCCGCAGCGAAGCCCATGTCCGCTGTGCACAGCAGCATCACGCGATAGTGCAGCCCGAGTTTCTGCAGCACCGTTTCCGCGCTCGCCACCAGCGACTCGAGCTCCTCATAGCTCTGCTCTGGCCGCGTGAATTTGAACATCTCCACTTTCTGAAATTGATGCTGCCGCTTGATGCCGCGCGTATCTTTTCCCGCTGCGCCCGCCTCGGAACGAAAACACGCAGTCCACGCGCACACTTTGATAGGCAGCGCGTCCACGTCGAGCGTTTCGTCGCGATGCAAGCTCGTCAATTCCACTTCCGACGTGGGCGTGAGCCACAGGTCGGTCCCTTCCAGGTGAAACATGTCCGCCGCGAATTTGGGAAGCTGTCCGACGCCGGTGAGCGACGCCGTATTCACCAGAAACGGCGGGAGAATTTCCGTGAACCCGTGTTCGCGTGTGTGCACATCGAGGAAAAAATTCGCGAGCGCCCGTTCGAGCCGCGCGCCGAGCCCTTTGTAAACCGCGAAGCGCGATCCCGCGATTTTGATCGCGGCGTCGAAATCGAGAATCCCCGCTCCCTCGCCAATTTCCCAGTGCGGTTTGGGCGCGAAATCGAATTTCGGCGGCGCGCCCCAGCGCCGCACCTCGACGTTATCCGCCGCGCTCTTCCCCACCGGCGCGCTCGCGTGCGGAATATTTGGAACCGTCAGTAGAAACTGCTTCAGCCGCTCGTCAAGCTCGGTGATGCGCTCGTCCCCGCGCTTGATTTCGTCCGACACAGTCTTCATCTTCGCGAGAATGGCCGCGAGTTCGGTATCCTCGTTTCCACCGGGGCTTCCACCGGCCTTCCCGCCCGGCGCGCCCTTCGTGGAGCCCTGGCGCTTACGCTGCGCGATCTCTTCGCTAGCCTTGTTGCGCTCGGCTTTCAGGCGCTCGATGTCGGTGATGATCTTGCGCCGCTCGGCATCCAACTCGCGAAACCCGGCAAGGTCCAGCGTGATGCCGCGGTCGCGCGCCATCTTCTCAATCACGTCCAGGTGCTCTCGCACATATCCCAGGTCGAGCATAGGCTCAGCAGGATACCTGAAGGCGGTGGGCAGTTGCGAGTGCCCCTTCGTCGGCATGTGCTTCCTCAGGGCAAGTGAGTAGGAGGAAAGCGGTGCTTCTACCCCCGTTTCCCCCCACCGATTATAAATTTGTAAGTATTCATTTGAAAGGTGTTAGGCGGCGTTTTAATCGCGGTACCGTAGATCAGAAACTGCCGCTGAAGCGCCCGGGCGGAGGACGGGGAGAGCCCGAACTGTCCCACCGCTTGCATGTTGCCAATTTCTGCCATATCAAAATTTCCCCGACTCATGCTAAAAGGAGGGGGAGCTCGTTTCTATCCGTAGAAACACGGTTCTGGTACTGGGCGCGAGGTCGCCGCGAAAACTCGCGGGAAAAGTGCGGCGAGCGGTGGTGCGCGGAGCGCACGCGGCTTTCGGCACGGCTACCCCTCATTCCTCGGGGTAAAAAGCCGAGCCCTGACGAAGTACAGAATGCAAGCGTGGGTGAAGTCGCGAAGAGCAGCAGGTGTGCACAAGGATCGGGAGTCAAAAGCGTCCCACCCGAGCAGAAACCGACGAGCGCACGGTATACGCCAAGCAGGCAGCGCCGAGACGCGTAATAACGCTGGCGCAGGTTGAAGCCTACGCTACTGGAAACGCGGTGCGGGGGCGGACGCCGACGGGATGCCAGAAACGGAGAGATTCTTCGCTTCGCTCAGAATGACAACCGGCAGCAGGTGCTCCGGCGCTCTAAGACAGAGGGATTTTGGAGTCGGCGGGCCTGGTGATTGCTTCAATTTTCTCGATGGAGATGGAGTGCAGGCCTCCGCGCTCGTATAGCTTGCCGCTCACTTTCACGTATTTGCCTGCATAGGGCAGCATTTGGGCGCGGACGCTGTTGTCCGGGGATCCGCTCGAGATGGGCACGTAGAGCAGTCCATCTTCGGAGAGGATTACGAGGGGCGAGCCGTTCCGGACACATTGTTTCAGGCAGTCCTTGGCTACAGGCGTGGTGGCCGCGCCCGCTTTGTGGTTTTGAACGAGGCAGGCGATGTCGCGGACGTAGCCGGTAACGACGCCGGGAGTGCCGGCGACGTCATCGGTTGAGGGATGTTGTTGCGCGGTCTGCGAAAAGGCTCCGTCAGGAGCTCCTGCGATGATCAGTAGTGCGAAAAATGTAGCGACCAGTGCTTTCATGTGCGAATCGACACCTCCTCGTTTTTGATTCGTGTCGTTGTCTTGTGGCGCTGTCGTTCTAGTGGCGGCTGATCGCCAGGCGGCCGACTCCTTGACAATAGAATGAGACTGCCAGCTAGCGTTTAAGTGAGCAATGAAGTGTGGATGCAGGGCGGGGGGGGAGGGGTCCTCGCT
>Ga0306925_10006670_pt1 | contig 10744 bp, 10 predicted proteins | sample flu12Cox44000176_FD_203755 | JGI IMG/M metagenome (GOLD analysis project Ga0306925, IMG submission 203755) | Lab enrichment of tropical soil microbial communities from Luquillo Experimental Forest, Puerto Rico - flux8day.12C.oxic.44.000.176 (v2)... | ecosystem: Environmental > Terrestrial >... | reverse complement strand
GGCCGGAACTGTATTACATGCGTGGACCAGGCCCCGCCTGCCGTGCCAAGCAGGCCGCTGCGCGCCGGCGCGCCAACTGACGTCCCTCCGCGTCGCCCCTGCGGATGCGTCCTGACGGCGACCCGTCACCACGCGCATTTTTGATGGTTTCTCCGACTTGCCTGAAGAAGCGCCGCGGGCGACGATAGGCGGTTTTCCGCCCTCGGCACGGATGCCGCGCCATCGCAACCTTCCATGAATGGACCCTCCCATGACGCGGCTACGCTGTGCAATTCTCGACGACTACCTCAATCTGGCTCTCAGCGTCGCCGACTGGTCAAAGATCGCCGATCGCGTCGATGTCACCGTCTTCAACCAACCCTTTGCCTCGGGAGAGGCAGCCGCGACCGCATTGAGGGATTTCGAGATCATCTGCGCGATGCGCGAGCGCACGCCGTTCCCCCGCGCGATGCTTGCAAGCCTGCCCAAGCTGAAACTCCTGATCACCTCGGGCATGCGCAACAATTCGATCGACATGGCAGCCGCAAAGGAAAAGCAGGTGGTGGTGTGCGGAACCCACTGGCCCCGCGATCCCACCGCGCCGCTCGCCATGGGCCTGATCCTGGAACTGACCCGCAATATCGGCCGCGAGAACGCGCGCATGCATGCCGGCGAGTACCTGCAGAAATACGTCGGCATCGAGATCGAGGGCAAGACGCTCGGCGTGGTCGGGCTGGGCAAGCTGGGTGCCAAGGTATCGGGACTGGCGAAGGCGTTCGGCATGAACGTTATCGCCTGGAGTCCGAACCTGTCCGCGGAGCGATGCAAGGAGGTCGGCGTTACTTACGCCACCAAGGAAGAACTGTTCTCCACCGCCGACATCATTACCATCCATGTGGTCTTGAGCGACCGCTCTCGGGGTCTGGTGGAAGCGGCCGATCTCGCCCGCATGAAGCCGACCAGCTATCTCGTCAACACGGCGCGCGGACCGATCGTCGATGAAAGTGCCCTACTGGAGACACTGAAAGCGCGCAAGATCGCAGGCGCGGCGGTCGACGTGTTCTCGGTCGAGCCGCTTCCGGTCGATCATCCCTTCCGCAAGCTCGACAATCTCGTGCTGACGCCGCATCTCGGCTACGTCACCAAGGAAACCTTCATCGCCCATTACAACCAGATGGTCGAAGGCATCGACGCCTGGTTCAAGGGCGAACCGGCGCGAAGGCTGGCGTAAGGCGAACGCCGCGCGATCGGCGCGCTTAACCTGCCTCTTGCGGGGAGGAGGGTCGATCGGCGTCAGCCGGTCGGGGTGGGGGTCAACCTACGCCCATGAAGATAATCATGGCCAATCAATCAGGCCGTCTTGGGCGTGAACTTCTGTACAGCGAGCGATAACGTTTGCCCACCGGACTTGAACGTCACCTTGCCGTTCGTTCCGTCGATATTGGAGAACTGGATCTGGCTTGTCAGGACGGAATTCCCGTCCACGTCGCCGACACCCTGGCCGCTGTGGCCGTCGAAATTGAATTTGACCTGCGCATTGCGCCCGTCGATCGAGAGGACCTGAAACGAGACGGTGTGCACGTCGGTGGCGCCGGTCCAACTGCCGACCAGCGCGTTGCCAGCAGTTGGATCCTTGGTGAGCACCGCGGTCTGCGTCCCCGACTGGGAAATCTGTCCTGGTGCCTGATACGAAAACTCCAACGCGGCTTGCTTACCGTCGCGCGTTCCGATCGTCACATTGCCGAAGGTGATGGAATTCTGGCTGACGGTGGCGGTGCCCCGCTCGGTATGACCGTTGTGCGTGTATGTCACCTGCGCCGAGTTGCCGTTGATGCTCAAAACGTTGAATTCAACGGACCCATGAGTTTGCTTGAAGGAACCCTTCCAGTCGCCGAGCAAATTGCTCTGGTGATAGAGCTTCTCATTGAGCGGCGTGATCCGGCTTGTCGCAGCGATTCCGCTCACCGCTCATTCCCCTGGCTTCCCAAACAGACCGCCATCACTCTGCAAAAGAGTCAGATGGCCGACCCATCATCCAAGGAAATCGTAAACGAGACCTTACCAAATTACCGGATGAGAGGCCGCTCCCGGGTCAGCGTATCGTCACCGGCGGCGGCAGCGGCGGCACCACGGTCGGCTGCGTGCCCGGAACGTTCGCCGGAGGTAGCGGCGCGGCCGCATGCGCTGTCGCATTGGCTGCACCGCCCGCCTGGGGCAGCGGCGCCGCTGATGCGGTGGTGCTCGATCCTGCCGGCGGGCTGCCGGGCCATACGACCACGCGGGTGCCGATCTTGACGCGATCGAACAGATCGCTGACGTCTTCGTTCAGCATGCCGATGCAGCCCGAAGACACGAACTTGCCGATCGTCGACGGCTGATTGGTGCCGTGAATGCGGTACACCGTATTGCCGAGATACATCGCACGCGCGCCCAGCGGGTTGCCGGGGCCGCCGGCCATGAAGCGTGGCAGATAGGGCTGGCGATCGATCATCTCCGAAGGCGGATGCCAATCCGGCCACTCGGCCTTGCGCGAGATTTTTTGCACGCCGGCCCAGGTGAAACCGTCGCGGCCGACGCGCACCCCGTAGCGGATCGCGCGGCCATTGCCGAGCACGTAATAAAGATAGGTGTGCGGCGTATCGACGATCAGCGTTCCCGCCGGCTCCTTGGTGGCGAAATTGACTTCCTGACGGCGCAGGTTCGGCGACAGATTCACCGGCGCCGCATCCGGCTGTTCTTCCGGCGGCAGGGCCGAGAGAGTCATCGGCCTTCCATCCGCGCCTGGCGGTTGCGCTCCCTGCGGCGGCAAAGCTCCCTGTTGCATCATTCCGGGCTGCACGGTGCCGGTGATGGTGCCGGGCCCAGGCCCAATCGCTGCGGGCGGACGAAGCGCCGGGTCCTCGCCCGGGTAGACTATGCCTGGTTGCGGTTGCGGCACTCCGGGCGGTCGATCCGCGTAGATCACCGGCGGCGGATCGCGGCGGCCATAACGTGGATCATCCGGCGAGAGAATCGGCCCGGTGTATACGGGTGGCGGTCCGGCCGGACGTCCGTAACGCGGATCGTCAGGCGAAAGGATCGGACCCGAAGGCGCCGGCGGCGCGCCGACCGGGCGGCCGTAGCGGGGATCATCGGGCGACAGGATCGGGCCGCGCTCGGAATAAACCGGCGGCGCACCGATGGGCCGGCCATAACGGGGGTCATCCGGCGAAAGGATCGGACCCGGCGGCGGCAAGGCGCCTGGAGCCAGGCCATTGGGACCTTCATCCTCGTCGTCGAAATCCATCGGGCGCGGTGCCCGGTAGTCAGTCGGATAGCTGGCCGGCGGGCGCGGCGCATAAACCGCTCCCGGGGGCACCGGGTATCCCTGTTGCGCCGACGCAGGCGGGGTACCCGCCGCTTCTGCCGCCAAAGCGGCGGAAACAGCGGCACAAATCGTCAGAATCCGTTTGGTCATCATTACTCTTGTATAGCCCCAAGCCGACACCGGACGGTTAACGGCTGATGGCCGAAGATAGCGGCGCATTCAAGACAAATCCCGGCGATTGCGCCCGATTCGGCCATTTTGTGAACGTTCGCAGTGCTGTCCGACGCCGGTTCCACCTGCGCGTGGAAAGATCGCCTCAAAAGCCTTCTCGCATGCGCGGCCAGTTCGTCAAGAGCGCGCGCCGGGGCGAGATAACGTAAAGGGCGGACGCCTCATGCAGCGAAGGCGCCAACAACTGGTCGCAAGCAAGCGTCGAAAGGCGCCATCGCGAGGATGAATGGTGGGCGTCGAGCCACGGCGTTCGATATTTAACGAGCGTCCGGAATCGTTTTCGGTATTCTTCAATGAGCCTGATTCGCGCGACGCTGCGTCCTGCGAACGCGGCCAGTTCCACATCACCGCGTTCCCGACGGCTCCAGGCCTTCGCAGATTCCTGCCAAGGCAGAACTCTTTAAGCCTATGCTTCCCGGCTTCCGCTTCCTGTTCGCGGCGATCATGTTGTCGATGTCGCTCCTGATTTTCGGGCTGGGCGCGGCGGCATTGTTGCGCTCGGCCCACGAGGAATTTGCCTCCAACCCGTCATGGCGCGCGACTCCGGAAGTAAGCTTTGCCCAGACCGGCGATACGACCGGGTCCGTGCTGGCCGCACTCCGGGTCGAAGCGCCGATTGCAGAGAAATCGCAGGACGCGGCTTCGGGCGCCGCATCCGCGCAAGAAACGGCCGCAAGCCCGGCGCCGGCCGGTGCGTCCGAGCCGGCCGCCGCGTCAAAAGGTGAAGAATCCCTGCCGCGTGAAGCTGAAAAAACGCAAATTGCGAATAGCGAAGTCCCCCCGGGCGAAGATGTCGCCGCCAGCGAGGCCGCCCCGGCATCAGTGGAGAAGCCAGTAACCGCCGAACCGATCCAGGCCGTCACAACGAAGCTCGCGACGGTGACAACGATCGACGCCACGCCCGATGACAATCCGCCGGCCGCGGTTCGAAGCGATCCGATCGCCGCGCAACTTGAATTGATCAACGCCGGCGCCGCGTCAAAAATCGCGACGCTGGGCGGGCCGCCGGTCGACATCGAGGAGATCGCGCCCAAAGCAAAGGCCGTCGCGGCCAAGGCTGATCCGTCACAAGCCGATCAGGACGCGGCCAAGAAAAAAGAGGAGGCCAAGCGCGCTGCAAACCGTCGCAAAATCGCGGCTGCGCGCGCCAGGCTGGCGGCGCAGCAAGCGCTGCAGTCTTTTCAAACCGAACCGTTCCCCCAGCAGCCGGCCCTACGCGCTCGCACGCGCTAGCAAAGCGGATCAGGCCGGACCGGTTGCGATCGGCGGCCCATCCGCAACGCCCCATTCCGACCACGAACCGTCGTAAAGCGCGGTGCCGCGCACCCCCAGCCTGTAAAGCGCCAGCGTCAACACGGCGGCCGAAACGCCGGACCCACAGCTCGTCACGATGGGCTCATCAAGGTTGACGCCCTCGGCCGAAAACGCCGCGCGCAATTCGCCTGGCGGTTTCATCGTGCCGGACGCCGCGTCGAACAGTCTGCTGTAAGGAACGTTGCGGCTGCCGGGAATGTGCCCCGCCCTCAAGCCCGGGCGCGGCTCGGCCACGCGGCCCTCGAAACGGTCGCTCGCGCGCGCATCGATCACCTGCTCGGCCTTGCTTGCGACATTGGCGACCATTTCGCGAAGGTTGCGAACGCGCTTCGCATCAAAGGCCGCATTGAAGCTGGCGGGCTTCGGCAAGGCCGCGCCGCTCTCCGTTGGTCGCCCTTCGGCGACCCACTTCTTCAAGCCGCCATCGAGCACGCGGACGTCGTCGTGACCATAAGAGAGGAACATCCACCAGGCGCGCGGGCCGGCGACCCAGCCGCCGGCATCGTAAATCATGACCGTGTCGCCGTTGCCGATGCCGAGTGCGCCGACGTCGCGGCCGAACTGTGTGGGGCTCGGAAACATGTGCGGCAGCGGGTTGTCGTGGTCGGAGACGGCATCGACGTCGAAGAACACGGCGCCTGGAATGTGGGAGCGCAGAAAATCGTCCTTCGACAGCGGCGTCACGCCCGGCATCTTGAAAGATGCATCGATGATTTTGACCTTGGGGTCGTTAAGGCGAACAGCGAGCCATTCGGTGGAGACAAGCGGATCGTCGGATGCGGTCATGAATGAGAAATCTCCCTCTCTACTTCGTCATGCCCGGCCTTGTGCCGGGCATCCACGTCTTTTTCGCCGTCATGAAAGACGTGGATGGCCGGGCATAGGCGAGCGGAAGCGACGCCGTTCTTCGAACGGCTATGCCCGGCCATGACGGCTACGCTGCACCTCAACTCTTCTTCTTCGGTTCGTATTTTTCGGTCGGGCCTCCGGCGTCGCGCCAGGCGGCGAATCCTCCGGCAAGATGCGCCACCGGCTTCAACCCCATGTCCTGCGCGGTCTTGGCGGCGAGTGCCGAGCGCATGCCGCCGGCGCAATGGAAAATGAACTTCTTGTCCTCTTGGAAGATCGGCTTGGCGTAAGGACTTGCCGGATCGATCCAGAATTCCAGCATGCCGCGCGTGCAGGAGAAGGCGCCCGGTATGCGTCCGTCGCGTTCGATCTCGCGGGGATCGCGGATGTCCACAATCACGACGTCGTCGCGCTGCGCGGCTTTGATGGCATCGGCCGCGCTCAAGGTTTCGATCTCGGCGTTGGCTTCTTCAAGCAGCGCCTTGATGCCGCGATGGATGGTCTGGGGCATTGGATTGCTTCCTTAAGTCTCCGATCGCCTTTCCCGGACGCGGTGGGGCGTTCTCCGAGCGATGCGAAGCATCGTCTGGTACGATGCGGCGCAGAGCCGGGACACGCGCTCGTGCTCCTACCGCACCAATTCCTTCATCGCCGCCTCCAGGCCCTCGATCGTGATCGGATACATGCGGTTGGCAAAAATCCGGCGAATGATGGTGGTCGATTCCGAATAGTCCCAGTGCCGCTGAGATACCGGGTTCAGCCATACCGCATGCGGATAGGTACGGGTGATGCGTTCGAGCCAGACCGCGCCCGCCTCCTCGTTGACGTGCTCGACCGAGCCGCCGGGGACCATTATCTCGTAAGGCGACATCGAGGCATCGCCGACGAATACGACCTTGTAGTCGTGCGGGTACTTGTGCAGCACGTCCCAGGTCGGCGTGCGGTCGGTGAAGCGACGGCGGTTCTGCTTCCACACGCCTTCATAGAGGCAGTTGTGGAAGTAGAAATATTCCATGTGCTTGAATTCGCTCTTCGCTGCCGAGAACAATTCCTCGACCTGCTCGATGTGGGAGTCCATCGAGCCGCCAATATCGAAGAACACCAGAACCTTGACCGCGTTGCGCCGCTCGGGGCGCATGTGCACGTCGAGGTAACCGTGGTTGGCGGTCTCGCGGATCGTGGTGTCGAGATCGAGTTCATCGGGCGCGCCGGTGCGGGCGAACTTGCGCAGACGCCGCAGCGCGATCTTGATGTTGCGGATACCGAGCTCGACATTGCCGTCGAGATCCTTGAATTCGCGGCGATCCCACACCTTGACGGCGCGGAAATTGCGGTTCTTCTCCTGGCCGATGCGGATGCCCTCGGGATTGTAGCCATGGGCGCCGAACGGCGAGGTACCGGCGGTGCCGATCCATTTGTTGCCACCCTGGTGGCGGCCCTTCTGTTCGGCGAGGCGCTTGCGGAGCGTCTCCATGAGCTTGTCCCAGCCCATCGCCTCGATCTGCTTCTTTTCTTCCTCGGTGAGGTATTTCTCCGCAAGCTTCTTCAGCCATTCAGTTGGAATGTCGGCCTTCTCCATGGCTTCGAGCAGGTTCTCTAGCCCCTTGAACACGGTGCCGAACACGCGATCGAACTTGTCGAGATTGCGCTCATCCTTCACCAGCGTCGCGCGCGACAGGTAATAGAAATTCTCAACCGTCTGGTCGGCGAGATCGGCGTCGAGCGCCTCCAGAAGCGTCAAATATTCGCGCAAGGTCACCGGGACCTGGGCTTCGCGCAGCGACGTGAAGAATTGCAGGAACATATTCTACAATTCGCCCGCTGGTAAGCCTTCGTCAAGGGCAACCAGCGCGGATCAGGTCACCGTATTTCGCTGCATTAAGCCCTTCGCCAACCTAGACCAGAAGCGTTTTTCAACTAGAATTGCACGGTCAATTTTCACAAATCGGGGCTGCAACCATGGGTCTTATTGGTGCCATCATCATCGGCGCGATCGCCGGCTGGCTCGCCGGCCTGATCGTACGCGGCGCCGGCTTCGGGCTGATCGGAAACATCGTGGTCGGCATCATCGGCGCGCTGGTCGCCGGTTTCATCCTGCCACAACTGGGCGTGTTGCTGGCGGCGGGTACGCTGGGCCAGATTATCGACGCCACCATCGGCGCGGTGATCGTGCTGGTGATACTCTCGTTTATTAAACGTTGATGATTATATTGATCCCGATAGCGACCGCCCCTGAGGCGGTCGTTTCCTGTTCGCTTCCACCGAACGCTAAAAGAAAAACAGCAAGGCAAATGGCAGCATGAAGTTCACCGGCACCAAGGATTACGTCGCGACCGAGGATCTCAAGGTCGCGGTGAACGCGTCGATCGTGCTCGAGCGCCCGCTCCTGATCAAGGGCGAGCCCGGCACCGGCAAGACCGTGCTCGCTGAGGAAGTTGCGAAGGCGATCGGCGCGCCACTTTTGACCTGGCACATCAAATCCACCACCAAGGCGCAGCAGGGCCTTTACGAGTACGACGCGGTGTCGCGGCTGCGCGACAGCCAGCTCGGCGACGCCCGCGTGTCCGACATCGGCAACTACATCAAGCGCGGAAAACTGTGGGACGCTTTCACGAGCGAAAAGCGCCCGGTGCTCCTGATCGACGAGATCGACAAGGCCGACATCGAGTTTCCCAACGATCTCTTGCTCGAGCTCGATCGCATGGAGTTCTTCGTCTACGAGACCGGCGAGAACATCAAGGCGAAGTTGCGGCCGATCGTGATGATCACCTCCAACAACGAGAAGGAATTGCCGGATGCATTCCTGCGCCGCTGCTTCTTCCACTACATTAAATTCCCCGACGTCGAGACCATGGGCCGGATCGTCGACGTGCATTTTCCCGCCATCAAGAAGCGCCTGGTGGAGGAAGCGCTGCGGATTTTCTTCGAGGTACGCGAGGTGCCGGGATTGAAGAAGAAGCCCTCGACATCGGAGCTTCTCGACTGGCTGAAACTTCTGCTCAACGAGGACATCACGCCGGAAATGCTCAGGGAGCGCGACCCGCGCAAGCTGATTCCGCCGCTGCACGGCGCGCTCTTGAAGAACGAGCAGGACGTGCATCTGTTCGAGCGGCTGGCGTTTTTGAGCCGGCGGGAGGTCTGACGGTGCTTTATCCCTCCCCCACGAAGTGTGGGGAGGGTGGCACGTCGTGAGCGCAGCGAGCGATGGGCCGGGTGGGGCTGCAGGAAAAGGCCCCATCCCCACTGCTCGCTCTGCTCGCGGGGGAGGGATAAAAAGCTCCGCGCGAGGTCTGGGTCGGCAATAATAGCGCCCGCTACACCGACGATCCAAAAAGCTCGCTGGTTGGCGAGGTGAGTAATGAAGGCGTATCTGGTCCTCGACCTGTCGGTGAATGATTTTGGCGGTTTCAAAAAATACATCGCCGAGATTCCTGCATTCATCGCAAAGCATGCAGGAAAATATATCGTCCAGGGAGTTCAACCGACGACGATCGAGCGTGACTGGAAACCCGAACGCATGGTCATCATCGAATTTCCAGAACGCGGAAAGGCCGAAGCATTTCTAAGCGATCCAGAAATTAAAGATCTGTTCAGGGTACGCCATAATACAACGACGAGTAAGCTCGTGCTCGTCGATGGGTGCACTTAACGGCCTTCTGAATGAGAGATACGGGACGAACTATCCTACACTCCTGCTGAGTACGAACTGTTGCAAAAAGAGCCACCAGGAAAATCCAGGTCGAGATCACGATGACAGGCTCTTGCCGCGGATCAGATCAGAAGCCTTATCCGCGATCATCAAGGTCGAGGCGTTGAGATTGGCCGAGATCATTCGCGGCATGATCGAGGCATCGATCACGCGCAATCCCTGCAGCCCGTGGACGCGCAGCTGATCGTCGACCACCGCCCAGGTGGAATCGGCCGGACCCATCCGGCAGGTGCAGCCGGGGTGGAATGTCGTGGTGCCGCGCTTGGTGGCCGCATCGAGGAATTCGTCGTCGCTTCTAACCTGGTCGCCCGGAAAATCCTCATAGTCGTAGTACGGCGCGAGCGGTTCTGATTTCAAAAGCCGCCGCGCCAGCTTCATGCCCGCGACCACGACGCGGCGGTCGAGTTCGGCGACGAGGTAGTTGGTCTGGATGATCGGCGCCTGGAACGGGTCGGCCGAGCGGATCCGGACATAGCCGCGGCTTTCGGGGCGCTGCTGCCAGGACGCGACCGTCATGCCGGGTTCGTTCTCGAGCTGGCCCTGCACGCCTTCCTTGTAGCTCGCGGGCGTGAATGTCAGTTGCAGGTCGGAGCTCTCGGTGGTCTCCCCGGAATGCCAGAAGCAATAGACCATGGTCGGCGACAGCGAGAGCAGGCCGCGCCGGGTCGTCGCCCATTTCAAGGCCTCCACCCAGAGATGCCAGCCTTGCCTCAGCTGGTTGATGGTCTTGATGTTCTTGACCCGCGCCACCGTGCGCGGCGCGTAGTGATCCTGCAGGCCCTCGCCGACACCTGGCAGCGCATGGCGTACTTCGATGCCGTGCGAGCGCAGCAAATCCGGCGAACCGACGCCGGAGAGTTGCAACAGTTGCGGTGAATTGTAGCTGCCGCCCGAGAGGATCACTTCCTTGCCCGCGCGCACCTCCATCGGCGCACCGTTCCTGCCACCCTTCATGTAGCGCACGCCGACCGCGCGCTTGCCTTCGAAGATAATTTGCGTGGCATGCGCGTGTGTGCGCACATGGACATTGCCGCGCTTGCGCGCAGGATGCAGAAAAGCCTTGGCCGCGCTGACGCGCAAGCCATTCTGGATCGTGCGCTGGGCGTAGGAGACGCCTTCCTGGATCGCGCCATTGTAATCGGGATTGCGCGGGATGCCGAGGCTGATGGCGCCCGCCATGAAGGCCTCGCACAGCGGATCCTTCCAGTCCATGGTGGTGACCGTGAGACTGCCCTCGCGCCCGCGATATTCGTCATCGCCCTCGCCGATCCGCCGCTCCAGCCGCTTGAAATGCGGCAGCACGTCCGAATAGCCCCAGCCTCGATTCCCCATCTGGGCCCAGGTATCGAAATCCA
>Ga0306925_10006668_pt1 | contig 10745 bp, 8 predicted proteins | sample flu12Cox44000176_FD_203755 | JGI IMG/M metagenome (GOLD analysis project Ga0306925, IMG submission 203755) | Lab enrichment of tropical soil microbial communities from Luquillo Experimental Forest, Puerto Rico - flux8day.12C.oxic.44.000.176 (v2)... | ecosystem: Environmental > Terrestrial > Soil... | reverse complement strand
CTCTACTTCTCCTGCATAATCCAGACCCCGTCCCACCCCTCGTCGGGCGGGCTCGTCTGAAAGTAGCGGCAGCGGTCGAAAAAGATGCGGGAGGGCCGATCCTGCGGAGCCATCCCGAGCGCCGCCGCAAAGTGCCCGAGGCTGCCCTTCCAGTCGCGCCGCTGATAGCAATCGACACCGGCCTCGTAAGCCTTGACCACCGGCGCGAGTTTCGGAAACGACGCCGCAGTGTGGTGTCCAAGCGATTCATAAACCCAGGTCGGCTGGGTGATGCCTTTGGCCTGGATCAGGTCGAGGCGCCGCAGGATGGCGGGCGATTTCAGCTCGTCGACAGTGGCCGCCGCCAGCAGCACGGGTGTGCCGTAATATTTGGTGGCACCCTCGAGCCGCGCGGCGAGATTCACATTGTTACCGATGGCCGTGTATTCCATGCGCTTTGATGCCCCGACCGAGCCGGCCAGCACCTCGCCGGTAGCCAGCCCGATGCCGATCTCAAGCGGATCGAACCCGCGTCGGGCTCGCCTCTGATTAAACGCGCCGAGGGCGCGGATCATGTCGTTGGCGACGTAGAGCGCGTTGTCAGCGTCGGCTGAGCCGGTGACCGGCGCGCCAAAGATCGCCATCAGACCGTCGCCGATGTACTTGTCGAGCATGCCCCCGCGTGTGAAAATCACCTCGACCATTTCAGTAAAAAATTCGTTGAGCATCGATACCGTATTGCGCGGTGTCATGGTTTCGGACATCAGCGCGAAACGGCGAATGTCGGCGAACAGTACGGTGGCGACCAGGGCGCTCCCCTGGAGGACGTCCTCGCCGCTGGCGAGCAGCTGATCGACGACCTCTTTGGCGACGTAGCGCGCCATCGTGTTGCGCACCCGTTTCTCCCGGGTGATGTCCTCGAACACCAGCATGTAGCCGATGGATTTTCCCTCGGTGTCGAGAAACGGTGCTGCCGTCAGGTTGACCGAAGCGGCGCCGCCGTCGGGCAGCTTGAGGTCGGTGTCGGCGTGGTAATCGGTTGCCCCCATCCGGGCGACGAATTCGAGGCTCCTGGTGATCCAGGCGTTGAGGTTGCCGAACACCTGCCGGGCCGGACGACCGACCAGCGCCTCCGCGGACAGTCCAAGGATCCGCTGCGCGGCATCGTTGACCTTGACGATCACGCTCTGGCGGTCGAGCGTGACCACCCCGTTGGACAGCGACTTCAGGATGTTCTCGTTGTAGTTTTTCAGCGCCAGAACATCGGAAAACAGACGGGCGTTTTCGAGCGCCACCGCAATGTCCGCGGAAAACGCCTTCAGCCGGCGGATGTCGGTCTGGGTAAACGCGCCGCCGCGCTTGTTGAGCACCTGGACCACACCGAGGCGCTCGCCGGTGCGGTCGATGACAGGGACATTGAGCAGGTTGCGGGTGCGGAACCCGGAGGCCCGATCGATGTCGCGATTGAAGCGCGGGTCGGCATAAGCGTCGGGTATGTTCAGCACCTCGCCTCTGCCAAAGGCCGCCCCGGCGATCCCGGCGTTTGCCGGTATGCGGATCTGCCGTTGCTCGGCGCCTTCGGCAACTCGGGACCAGAGCTCGTCTTTGCTCGGGTCGTAGACAAAGAGTGTGGAGCGCTCGGCATCGAGGAGCTGTGTCGCCGCCGCCACGATGCGGGCGAGCAAGGTATCGAGGTGCAGCTCCGTCGAGATCGCTTCGGTGACCGCCAGGAGCTCGAGCTCTTCGCGCCGCGCCTGCTCGAGGCGCTCGACCATTTGCGCCTGCTCGAGCGCGCTCGCGGCATGGCGGCTGATCGCCTCCAGCAGGGTCATGTCGATCGCGGTGAATCTGTCCGAGCGCTTGTTCAGCACCTGGGTCACGCCGATGACCTGGTCGGCGCGGTTGCGCAACGGCACGCACAGTATGCTGCGGGTGCGGAATCCGGTGCGCCGGTCCACCTCGGGGGTGAAGCGGGGATCACGATAGACGTCGTCGATGATTTCGCCGACCCCGGAGCCAAACACCGAACCGGCGATCCCGACGCTTTGCGGTATGCGAATCTCCGACACGCCGTCGCCGCCGGCGACCCGCGAGAACAGCTCGCCGGCATCGGCGTCGTGCAGGAACAGCGTCGCGCGTTCAGCGTCGAGCGCTTCGACGATCAGGTCGATCAGCCGCGGCAGCTGATGGTCGAGCGACAGCCGCTGGGTGACCGTTTCGCCGACCTCGACCAGCACCGAAAGCCGGCGGACTGCGTCACCCAGCGCTGCCGCCGGCACCGACTCGTTGCCGAGCAGTGCCGCCAAGGTGCGCGAAGTGGCGGGATCGAGGCCCGCCTGCCGACCGGTTTCCGAGCGTTTCGCCAAGCTGCTTTCGCCCTCGGTCCGGGCAAGACGCCGGGACGGCAATTGTTACCATCCGTTACCAAGCGCGACAAGTCGAAGCGTTTCGGGATGCCGACCCGCGGGACATGGCACCCCGGAGCAGCTAATATTGCCTGCCATCGGCGGCGTGAGGGGAACCGATGCGTCTCGAAGCGCTCTTTCGGCCAAAATCGATTGCGGTGATCGGCGCATCCGAAAAGCCGACGATCGGCCGCAGGTTGATCGCCTCGCTGGACCGGTTCGGCTTTGCCGGGTCGGTATTTCCGGTCAACCCGAGCTATTCGGCCGTGCTGGGTCGCCAGTGCTATGCCAGCATCGCGGAGCTGCCGGAAGTGCCGGATGTCACGGTATTTTGCGTCGCCCACGAGCGCGTCCTCGATCCATTGACCGCAGCGGCGATGCGCGGCGTCGAGGCCGCGGTCATATACGATGGCGGCTTTGCCGAACGCGGCGATGAGGGGCGCCGGCGGCAGGCGCAAATCGAAGCCATCTGCCGCGAGGCCCGGATTGCGCTGTGCGGGCCGAATTGCATGGGAGTGCTCAACCCGCACCACAGCAGCACGACCTACCTGCAGGAAGTGCGCGAGCCGGCTGGTCTCGCCGGCAATGTCGGCATCGTCTCGCAGAGCGGTGGATTCTGCATCGCCCTGGTAAACGATGTCCGGCGCTTTGGCTTCAGCCACATCGTCTCGTCCGGCAACGAAGCCGTGTTGGCGGCGGCAGATTATCTCGAATACCTGGTCGACGATCCGCACACCAAAGTGATCGGCGGCTTTATCGAAGCCATCAAACACCCGGAGCGATTTGTTGCCGCGCTCGATCGCGCCGCGGGGCAAGGGAAGCCCGTGGTGATGCTCAAGGTGGGGCGGACCCGGCGCACGCAATATGCGGTGGCCACCCATACCGGCGAGGCCGCCGGCGACCCTGGGCACGCCTCCGAGTTGCTGCGCGCTCATCACGCGATCGAGGTTTTCGACCTCGTCGAGTTTACCGAGGCGATCGCCGCGGCCCAGAGCACGAAAAGTGCAGCAGGGCGGAGGCTCGGCGTCGTTACCTCATCCGGCGGGCTTGCCGAGATGATCCTCGACATCGCCGCATCGACGGACCTGCTGCTGCCGCCATTATCGACTGCGGCAAAGGCCGAGACCGAGCGGCAGATCGGCTTTGTCAGCGGCGACGGGAACCCGCTCGACGCCTGGGGCAACGGCACTTTCCTCGTCAACCTGCCGCTCGCTCTTCGGGCTTTTGATGCCAGTCCCGACCACGACATCGTCGTGTTCTGCCGCGACAATTGCGACGATCAACCGTTCGAGTCCCCGGAGACCGGCTGGGCCTATCTCGAATTGTTCGAGCGCGCCGCGGCGAGCAGCCGCAAGCGCCACTACCTGCTGCACACCCGTCCCGGGCTAATGAACCGCGAGCAGGTGGCGCGTCTTCGCCAGGCCGGTATTGCGGTCGTCGGCGGCCTGCGCGAAGGGCTCGCGGCGATCGACCGGCTGGCGCGCCAGGCAACCAGAGGAGGGTGAGCATGGCCGATCCCGTGGTTCTCTACGAGGTCGACGACAAGGTCAGTGTCGTCACGTTGAACCGGCCGGAGAAGCTCAATGCCATCAGTCCGGAGTTGCGGATCCAGCTGACGGAAGCCTTTACTCGGGCCGATGCCGATGAGGCGACGAGCGTCGTGCTGTTGCGCGCCGAGGGCCGCAGCTTCTGTGCTGGCTACGACATCTCGGCGCGCGAGCCGGGGACCGATGATTGGCGCAGCGACCCGACCAAGGCGCACGACCATCTGCACCCGCAGCTCGAATTCGAGATGCTGCCATGGACGATGAAGAAACCAGTGATCGCCTCGGTCCAGGGCCATGTCATGGGCGGCGGCTGCGAGCTCGTGATGCTGTGCGATCTGACGATCGCCGCCGACAACGCAAGCTTTGGCGAGCCGGAGGTACGGTTTTCGAGCGTCGGGCCGGCGATCGTGATGCCGATGATCATCGGCTACAAGAAGGCTCGGGAGCTGCTCTATTTCGGCGACACGATCGATGCTCAGGCGGCGTTGGCGCTCGGCATGGTCAACCGGATCGTGCCGTTCGCCGAGTTGCGCGAGGCAAGCCTCAAATGGGCGAAGCGGCTGTCGCTGATTTCGCCGGAAGCGCTATGTGCAGCCAAGCGCGCGATCAACCGGGGCGCCGATGCCGCCGGCTTTCGCACCGCACTCTATGCCGGGCTCGACGCCGTCGGCCCGCTCTACGCCACCAAGACCGAATTCGGCCAGCGCTTCCGCGAGATCGTCGACCGCGAGGGCGTGCCGGCCGCCGTCCGCTGGCGAGCCGCGCAGTTCCGCGAGTAGGGAGAAAGAGCCGTCCCTAGGCGCCCCGCCCCTCACCCTCCCACTGCGCGGGTCCCTCCCTCTCCCCGCAATGCGGGGAGAGGGTTGGGGTGAGGGGCCTCTCAGCTAAGCCGGAGCGAAGAGGTCGCTCTTGGCCGCACCCTGCAAGGTTGTCATCGTCGGCGCCGGTGGTGCGGCGAACGCCGCATCGCGCTGCAATACCGGCAGGGCGCGTTCGGCAAAAAGCCGCATGTTCTTTTCGGCGTCGGCGTGCGGGATGCCGCCGTAGGAGAACTCGGTCACCACATGGTCGGTGCCGGTCAGCCGCTGCAATTCGGCGATCTGCGCGATGCAATCCTCGGGTGTCCCGACGATCTGGATCTTGACGTAGAACTCGGTCGCCCTGACCCGTTCCTGCTCGTCTTGTAGGCGAGCGTAGGTCTTGGCCATCTTGCCGTAGGTCTCGTAGCCTTTGACGGTAGCGAGATGGCCGTCCGAGAAATGGTAGTGGTCGTCGATCGATTGCCATTTCTTGCCGAGCCAGTTCATCGCCCGGTCTTGCGCCTCGGCACGGCTCTCGGCACAGGAGACATTGGTTAGGATGATCGGCGGCGGCGGGTTGTGACCGACCGAGAGCGCGATCTCGCGGTAGTTGACGATGCTTTCGGCGGCTTTCGGCCATTCGTTTTGCATGACGACCAGGATGCCAAAGCCGAGCTTGGCCATGATCTCGGCCGATTCCGGGCTGACCGAAGAGGCGAAAAAGCGTTCCTCGGGATGCGAGATCGGGCGCGGGCGGATCGCGGTCCGCGGGATCTGGTAGAATTCGCCCTGCCACTCGAATTCGGGCTCGCGCAATGCCTTGCGGATCAGCTGTGCCGCTTCGGCAAAGCGCGGCCGCGCTTCGCCCATCGGGATGCGGAAACCCTCGTATTCGACGCTCGCGGCACCCCGGCCAAAGCCGAAGAGGCAGCGCCCGCCGCTGAGAATATCGAGCAGGGCGATCTCTTCGGCGACACGGATCGGGTCGTGCCAGGGCAAAACGATGACCGCGGTCCCGAAAGTGATGCGCTTGGTGCGGCCGGCGAAATAGGCCAGCAATTGGAGCGGTGCCGGCGACATCGCATAGCCGGTGAAGTGGTGCTCGAGCGCGAACAGCGAGTCGAAGCCGAGCGGCTCGGCGAGGTCGCCCATCGCCAGATGGTCGGAAACCACCGCCACGTCGGGGCGCGGCGGCTCAGACAACATGTTGAGGGCAATGCCGACTTTCATGATCGCTCTCCTCGGCCTATCTCGCCCCCAGGCGGTACCACGGATGCGGCTGCCCCGGGGTCTTGCTGCGCATCGTGTAGACCGAGGTGCGGGCGGTAAAGAAGATCGTCCTCAGGTCAGGGCCGCCAAAGCACAGGTTGGCCGGGATCTCCGGCGTGCGGATGATGCCGATCCGCGTGCCGTCCGGGGCGAATACCCACGTCCCGCCGGGGCCGGTGCACAAGACCCGGCCTTCGACATCGACCTTCATGCCGTCGGGAACCCCGTCGGTCTCCTCGGACGACATGTCGGCAAAGATGCGCCGCCGCACCATGTCGCCCTCGGCATCGAGCTCGATCGCGTGGATGTATTGCGCCTGGCGAGTGTTGGCGACGTAGAGGGTGCGCTCGTCGGGCGAGAACACCAGCCCGTTCGGATATTCGAACTCGGCGACGAGGCGCTTGGTCCCGTCGGGCATGATCCGGTAGACGCCGGAATGGACGAGTTCCTTGTCGGCGAGCGGGATGCGCAGACCGGGATCGGTGAACCAGATGCTGCCGTCCGACCGGCAGACGACATCGTTGGGGCGGTTGATCCGCTTGCCGTCAAAGCGGTCCATCAGCACCGCCATGCTGCCGTCGGCGGCCATCCGAGTAACGCGGCGGTTGCCGCCCTCGCAGATCACCAGGCGGCCTTGCAAGTCGAAGGTGGTGCCGTTGCCCTCGCCGGTTTCGCTGCGCACGATTTCGGGTGCCTGGCCCGGCCGCAGCCGGAACAACAGGCTGCGGCGGATGTCGACGAAGTAGTAGAAGCCGTCGGGATGCCAGGACGGTCCTTCGGTGAAGACAAAGCCGGTCGCCAGTCGTTCAGCCGGCCCCGGTTCCAGGATGTCGTCGAGTGTTGGCATCACCGTCCCTCCCATCGAGCGCGTCTTCGCCCGAGGCTACTCCCGGGCCTCAGATGTGTCCATTTCCGCCTGCCAGCGCGACGGCATGTCAGCGCTCCGGCGCAACCGGCCCACCCCTGTTTTGCCGGGAGAAACAGGGCGAATCATCGATTCTTTCCAAGGATTCGCTCGATCTATGCTCGATCCATCTATTTAGATCAACGGCTTAGATAAGCGCATCGCTTTGTACGAACAGGGGGCGCAACTGCGCCTCGCAGGGTGCCCAATTGCCCTATCAGGGGGGTAACAGGGAGGCGTCCGGCAGCAGGCGACCACATGGAGCTGGTCATCAACCTGAAGACCGCCAACGCCCTCGGGCTGACGATCCCGCCATCGATCCTTGGCCGCGCTGACGAGGTGATCAAATAACGCGGACCAACCCCGCCGAGGTCAGCCGTCGCCCATCTTGAGGGCGGCGATAAAGGCCGATTGCGGGATCTCGACCCTGCCGAACTGGCGCATCCGCTTTTTGCCCTCCTTCTGCTTTTCGAGGAGCTTGCGTTTGCGGGTCACGTCACCGCCATAGCATTTGGCGAGGACGTCCTTGCGCAGCGCCTTGACCGTCTCGCGGGCGATGATCCGACCGCCGATCGCTGCCTGGATCGCGACCTGGAACAGCTGGCGCGGGATCAGGTCCTTAAGCCGCTCGCACAAAGCGCGGCCGCGTCGCTCGGCTTCCGTGCGGTGGACGATGACCGCGAGCGCATCGACCGGCTCGCCATTGACCAGGATGTTCATCAGGACCAGGTCGCCCTCGCGGTAATCGTCGATCTGGTAGTCGAAGCTGGCATAACCGCGGCTCACCGATTTGAGCCGGTCGTAAAAGTCGAAAACCACCTCGTTCAACGGCAAGCGGTAGGTCACCATCGCACGATTGCCGGCATAGGTCAGATCGGCCTGCTCGCCGCGTCGCTCCTCGCACAACGCCAGGATCGGCCCGAGATAGGCATCCGGGACGAGGATCGTCGCCTTGATCCACGGCTCCTCGACATGGTCGACGCGAACCGGATCGGGCATGTCGGCCGGGTTGTGCAGAGTGCGTACCGTTCCGTTGGTCAGATGCACCCGGTAGACGACCGACGGGGCCGTCGCCAACAGGTCGAGGTCGAACTCGCGGGTCAGCCGCTCCTGGACGATCTCGAGATGGAGGAGCCCGAGAAATCCGCAGCGAAAGCCAAAGCCGAGCGCCACCGAGGTTTCGGGCTCGTATTCGAAGCTCGCATCGTTGAGGCGGAGCTTTGCAAGGCTATCGCGCAGCCGCTCAAAATCGGCGGCATCGGTCGGAAACAGGCTGCAAAAGACCACCGGCTGCACCGGTTTGAAGCCGGGCAATGGTGACGCCGCCGGCCGGCGATCCTCGGTAATCGTGTCGCCAACGCGGCAATCAGCGACAGTCTTGATGCCGGCGGTGATAAAGCCGATTTCGCCCGGTCCCAGCGCCTCGGCTGCCACACCCTTCGGGGTGAAGACGCCGACCCGCTCGATCGTGTGCACTGCACCGGTCGCCATCAGCCGGATCCTCTGGCCCGCGGCCAAGGCCCCGTCCTTGACCCTGACCAGGATCACAACCCCGAGATAGGGGTCGTACCAGCTGTCGACCAACAACGCCTTCAGCGGTGCGGCATCATCGCCCTGTGGCGCCGGCAGACGCGTCACTAGCGCCTCGAGCACCCGGTCGATATTTAGACCGGTCTTGGCCGAGATTAGGACCGCATCCGAGGCGTCCAGCCCGATCACATCCTCGATCTGCTCCTTGACCCGGTCGGGCTCGGCGGCCGGCAGGTCGATCTTGTTCAACACCGGCACGATCTCGTGCCCGGCCTCGATTGCCTGATAGACATTGGCCAGGGTCTGCGCCTCGACCCCCTGGCTCGCATCGACCACCAAGAGCGAGCCCTCGCAGGCGGCAAGAGAGCGGCTCACCTCGTAGGCGAAATCGACGTGCCCAGGTGTGTCCATCAGGTTGAGAATATAAGTCTCACCGTCTTCAGCTCGGTAGACGAGCCGCACGGTCTGCGCCTTGATCGTGATACCGCGCTCGCGCTCGAGCTCCATATTGTCGAGCACCTGCTCGCGCATCTCGCGCGCCGCGAGGCCCCCGCAGGCCTCGATCAGCCGGTCGGCCAGGGTCGACTTGCCGTGGTCGATATGCGCGATGATCGCGAAATTGCGGATCAGGCGGAGCGGGGTCATGACGCGGAAAGATAAGGACGAGGCCGGACCCGATCAACGCGCCGGCGCCGCCGGCCCGCAGCAACGGCTCGATCGCGCGGGCAGGAGCTATTTGGGCGACATCACCATAATCATTTGCCGGCCTTCCATTCGCGGCATCTGCTCGACCTTAGCAATCTCGTCGAGATCGTCTTTGACGCGAACCAAGACGTCCATCCCGAGCTCCTGATGCGCCAGCTCGCGCCCGCGGAACCGCATGGTCACTTTGACCTTGTCGCCTTCTTCGATGAATTTGACCATGCTGCGCATTTTTACATCGTAATCATGGTCATCGATGCTGGGGCGAAGTTTGATTTCTTTTACTTCGATAATTTTCTGTTTTTTGCGAGCTTCGTTCTTTTTCTTTTGCTCTTCGTATTTGTACTTGCCAAAGTCGAGGATTTTACAGACCGGCGGGTCAGCGTTCGGCGCTATTTCGACGAGGTCGAGACCGGCATCAGAGGCCATCGTGAGCGCATCGTTACGCCCGACGACTCCGACCATATGGCCGCGCTCGTCGACGAGGCGAACGCGCATGACGGCAATTTCATCGTTGATCCGGGGGCCCTCCCGGGTCGGGATGAAGTTCAAGGGTGGTCTGGCTATGTACAATCTCCTCTTTAGGTGGAAACAGCCGTCTCCCAGCAGCTCCTGCTCGGTTAGAACAACGACGGTACCGCCGCTTCCTTTTGCAATCTAGCAACGGCTTCGCCGAGCGCAAGCACTTCCTGCTCATTGCTCCCGAGCCGTCGCAGCGCAACCGATCGGTTTGCCGCCTCGCGCCGCCCGACGACCAGCATGACCGGAATTTTGGCGAGGCTGTGCTCGCGAACCTTATAGTTGATTTTTTCGTTCCCGGCATCGAGGACCGCCCGCAGCCCGGCGGCGACGCATTCCCGTGCGACCTCCTCACCATAACCAGCCGCTTCAGAAGTAATCGTTGCGATCACCGTCTGCACAGGCGCGAGCCAAAGTGGGAAACGACCGGCGTAATGCTCGATCAAAATCGCGATGAACCGCTCCATCGAGCCGAGGATCGCGCGATGCAGCATAACCGGCGTATGACGATCGCCATCCTCGCCGACGTAGGTGGCTCCGAGCCGCCCCGGCATGTTGAAATCGAGCTGTAGCGTGCCGCATTGCCATTGCCGGCCGAGCGCATCGCGCAAATGGAATTCGAGCTTCGGCCCGTAAAATGCACCTTCGCCGGGGTTGTAAGTATACAGCAGCCCCGCCAACTCGACCGCAGCCTTCAAATCGCGCTCGGCCCGGTCCCAGACCGCATCGCCGCCGACGCGCTGCGGCGGGCGGTCGGCAAATTTGACCTCGACGTCGTCAAAGCCGAAGTCACGGTACACCGACAACAGCAGCTTGCAGATCTCGACCGACTCGCCTGTGACCTGATCGTCTGTACAGAAGACGTGCGCGTCATCCTGCGTGAAGCCGCGCACCCGCATGATCCCGTGCAATGCACCCGAGGGCTCGTTGCGGTGACAGCTGCCGAACTCCGCCAAGCGCAACGGCAATTCGCGGTAGCTGCGCAACCGGTTGCGGAAGATCAGAACATGCCCCGGGCAGTTCATCGGCTTGACCGCCAAGACGCGCTCGTCGCGGCTCTCGGCGAGAAACATGTTCTCGCGAAAATTGT
>Ga0306925_10006666_pt1 | contig 10747 bp, 7 predicted proteins | sample flu12Cox44000176_FD_203755 | JGI IMG/M metagenome (GOLD analysis project Ga0306925, IMG submission 203755) | Lab enrichment of tropical soil microbial communities from Luquillo Experimental Forest, Puerto Rico - flux8day.12C.oxic.44.000.176 (v2)... | ecosystem: Environmental > Terrestrial > Soil... | reverse complement strand
ATTCACCGGCACGTGATAGTCGGCGAGATTATGGCTCATGAAGCGCCCGAACCGGTGATCGGTGACGGTCTCCTCATGCAGCGCCATGCCGATGCCGCCGACCACGGCGCCGAGAATCTGGCTACTTGCGAGCTTCGGGTTGAGGATGCGGCCGGCCGCCACCGCGCTGACCACGCGCGTGACTCGGATGACGCCAAGCTGCTCATCGACCTTGACCTCGACGAACACCGCCGAATGCGTCGAATGCGAGTATTTGCTGCGCTCGTTCGGCTCGGCGCTGGCTTCTTTTTCGATCCGGTCGGCTTTGCCGGCCCGCATCGCGTCTGCGACCGAGACCTCCCGGCTCTCGTCGTCCCTGTGCCGGATCTTGCCTTCGGCGAACACCACGTCGTCGAGCTTCGCGCCGGCGAGCGGCGATCGTGCCATCTTCTGCGCCAGTCCGAGCAGCTCCTTCTGGACGGCGCGACAGGCCGCGTGAATGGCAGAGCCGACCGATGAGACGGTGAACGATCCGCCTTCGACCGGCGCATCCGGCAGCGCCGAATCGCCGAGCTTGGCCGTGACATTCTCGATAGGGACCCCGAGCATCTCGGCGGCGAGCTGAGTCATCCACGTATAGGTGCCGGGGCCGATATCTGCGGTCGCGCTTGCGATCTCGACGCTGCCATTGGCGGTCAGCACCGCCTTGGCGCTCGCCGGCATCTGCATCGCTTCCCAGATGCCGGTCGCCATGCCCCAGCCGACAAGTTCGTTGCCATCCCGCATCGAGCGCGGCTGCGGGCTGCGATTGGACCAGCCGAACTTTTCCGCGCCCTGCCGATAGCATTCGCGCAGCTGCTTGCTGCTATAGCGCCGATCCTCGATCTGGTTCTTGTCCGAGTAGTTGATCAGCCGCAGCTCGAGCGGATCGATGTTCGCGGCATAGGCGAGCTCATCCATCGCGCATTCGATGGCGTAGGCGCCTTCCGCTCCGCCCGGCGCACGCATGTCGCAGGGCGTGTTCTGGTCGAGCTTGACGAGCCTTTGACCGAGGTCGGCGTTTGCGCACCGGTAGAGCAGGCTCGACCAGTTGACGAGATCGCGCTGGAAATCTTCGAATTGCGAGGTCATGCTCACGGCCTCGTGCCGGAACGAGGCGAGGTTTCCGTCGCTATTGGCCGCGAGCACCAGTTCGTGCACGTTTGCGGCACGATAGCCGAGCGTGAACATCTGCTGGCGGGTCAGCGTCACCCGCACCGAGCGCTTGAGCGCCCGTGCCGCCAACACCGCGAGCAGCAATTCATATTGCGGGCGCAATCCAGATCCGAATCCGCCTCCGACGTAGGGCGACAGCACGCGCACTTTGTCGCGCGGCATCCCGAACACGCCGGCAACGTAGTTGCGGCAATTCTGCGGTCCTTGCGTCTTGTCGAAGACGGTGATGCGGTCGTCGCCCTCCCATACCGCTGTCGCCGCGAATGGCTCCATGGGATTGTGATGCTCGACCGGCATGCGATATTCCGCTTTGATCCGCACGGCGGCCTGCTCAAACGCCGGCGCGGGATTGCCGCGCGCGACGGATTGCGCCGGGTCGCGCTTCGAGATCGCGCCGCGTTTGCGTTGCGCGTCGAAGTCGGTGACGTGCGGCTTGCGCTCATATTCCACGCGGATCAGCGAAGCCGCAAATCGCGCGATCTCGAACTCCTCCGCGACGACCAGCGCCACCGGCTGACCGCTAAACAGGATTTTGTCGTCATAGAGCGGACGGAAGGGCGAGCCGGATGGCGCGACCTCGTCGGTATATTTCTCGTGCGACGACGCAAGCTTGGGACGATGCTCGTGCGTGAACACTTCGAGCACGCCGTCGACCGAGAGCGCATCCGCGGTATGAATGCGCTTGATCCGCCCTTTGGCAATGGCGGACGAGACCACGAAACCATGCGCCAGGCCGGGCACATTGTATTCGGCGGCGTATTTCGCAAGTCCGGTAACCTTCGCGTGTCCATCGATGCGGGAGGTCGGCTTGCCGAGGTAGCTGGTTGCGGTCATGGCGCTTTCCCCCGCTTACTTGATTCGCTTGTCCGCTTGCGACTGCGGAGTTCCCCGCGCCGCCTGGGTCAACGCACGCAGGATGCCGCGCCGCGCCAGCTCAATCTTGAAGTCGTTGTGGCCGAAGCCGCGCGCGTCTCGCAGCACGGTGTCAGCCGCATGCAGGAAGTTTTCGCGCGTCGCCCGCGCTCCATTGAGCTGTGCTTCGGCTCGAGGGTCGCGCCACGGCTTGTGCGCGACGCCGCCGAGCGCCAAACGCGCCTCTTTGATGGTGTCGCCTTCGATTTCGAGGCCGACCGCGACGGATACCAGGGCGAACGCATACGACAGGCGATCGCGGATCTTCAGATAGGTGTAATTGGTGGCGAAGCCTTTGGGCGGCAATTCGATCGCCGTGATAATCTCGTCCGCGCGTAGATTGCTGTCGATTTGCGGCGTATCGCCGGGCAGGCGATGGAATTCCGCGAACGCAATGCTGCGCTGGCCGTCTTTGCCGGTCGCCAGCACGCGCGCTTCCAGCGCGGCGAGCGCGACGCACATGTCGGAGGGATGCGTGGCGATGCAGTGCTCGCTCGTCCCCAGGATCGCGTGCATGCGGTTGATCCCCTCGATCGCGGAGCAGCCGCTGCCCGGTTCGCGCTTGTTGCACGGCGTGGTCGTATCATAAAAATAGAAGCAGCGCGTTCGTTGCAGCAGATTGCCTCCGGTGGACGCCATGTTGCGCACTTGTTGCGAGGCGCCGGCGAGAATCGCGCTGCTGAGCAATGGATAGCGGGCCTCGATGCGCGGGTCATAGGCGAGATCGCTATTGGGAACCAGCGCGCCGATCCGCAGCCCGCCGTCTTGCGTCTCCTCGATGTTATTGAGCGGCAGATGCGTGATGTCGATGAGCCGCGACGGACGCGCAACATTCTCCTTCATCAGGTCGATCAGGTTGGTACCCCCGGCGATAAATTTCGCGCCCGGGTCCGCTGCAATCTGGCGCACGGCGTCGGCGACGTCGCTCGCGCGCGTATATCCAAAATTGTTCATCGTTTCGCCTCCGCGGATTTCTCCATGGTTTTGCCGAACATCACCTCTTCGATGGCCGCCACGATGTTGGGATAGGCACCGCAACGGCAGATATTGCCGCTCATCAGCTCGCGGATTTCATCGGCGGTGCGCGCCTTGCCCTCGGCGATCAGGCCGGCGGCGGAACAGATCTGGCCGGGAGTGCAGTAGCCGCACTGGAAGGCGTCATGCTCGATGAAGGCCTGCTGCAAGGGATGAAGCGTGCTTCCTTGCGCCAGGCCTTCGATCGTCGTGACCTGTGCGCCATCCTTCATGACCGCGAGCGTGAGGCACGAATAGACGCGCCGGCCGTCGAGCAGAACGGTACAGGCGCCGCATTGGCCGTGGTCGCAGCCCTTTTTGGTCCCGGGGAGGTCGAGATAGAGGCGCAGCGCATCGAGCAGCGTGGTCCACGGTGCGACTGCGAGTTTGCGCTCCACGCCGTTGACATGAAGCGTGATCGTCGTCTTGGCCGGCACCGGATGTTTTTCCAATCCCTTGCGAGCCGCTGAGGATGGTCGGGCCATCGGGAGTCTCCAGGCCGACGCTATCCGCTAAAACAGATGCGCCGGCGTTTGTGTGGAAGAGGACTTTCGTGTCAACGGAGGGATCGTCGAATTTGTTCCAGACGCATGCGAGTAAATGCGCGGCAAGATCTCCATGCCCCGGTGAATGTCCCCATTGAGCCGCATCGTCTCTGCTCGGCGTGGTCGAGCCCCCGATGCCGGCGCGATTCTTTCCGCTGTAGCCTAACGCACAGCACTTCGGCCTGCTTTGACGATTTTTGCTGTGACCGTTCCCATCTTGCGCAAATGGCCGGCGGTATGCTTGGGATTGTATAGCCAGGGCCACCTCGGCCTGGGTGCGAACGACTGTGCTCGCTGTCGGTTACGAACCGGCAGAGGCCGAGTGTTGGCGGTATGACCGAATGCTGCGTTAAAGCGGATATTGCGTCAGAATCTCCGAAAACCCTGAGTAGAGAAGGGCCGCGTGGCTCTCCTGCCCGTCAGGCGCTGGCCCGTGCGTCCGGCTTGGCGCCCTCCCGCCACATGGCGATGACAGCGGCCATGATCGCTGGTCCGACAAACAATCCGATCAGGCCGAACGTCTCCAAGCCGCCAAAGATGCCGAGGAGAACCCACAGGAAAGGCAGGCGAGTCGACGCACCGATCAGGGCAGGGCGGACGAAATGATCCGCGACGAAGACCACGATTGACGAGAACACAAAAAGCAAGACGGCCGCGGTGATGCGGGACTGCATAACGAGGGTGAAGCAAGCGATCAAAAACACCATCGTCGCTCCGAATGGAACCGTTGCGAGAAGCGCGGTCGCGAAGCCGAACAGAACGGCGTGGCTCACGCCCGCCACCGCATAGCCGAATCCGAGCGCTGCTCCCTCCGCCAATCCAACCAGAACAAGGCCGTTGACCGTTGCACGAATTGCAACAATGGCTTCCTCGCCGAGACGCTCCCCGGATGGCCCGAAGAGACGATCGGCGATGATTCGGCTTTGGCTCGTGATCGCTAGACCATCCCGATAGGCGAAGAGAAGCGTCAGCAACGTAAATGCCAAGATCACCAAACGGTTGACTGCCTCGCTGCCGAGACTTCGCGTCCAGTGAATAAAGTCCATGGATTCGGCTCGCCCCAAGAGTTCCTTGACTGCGTCCGGATCCGCAAGGTGATCCTGCCACCACGACGCCATATATTCGCCCAGGAAGGGAACCTGCGGCACCCAGAGCGGCGTGCCCAGTCCAACTTCCCTAAGCTCTTGCAGTGTTCGGACGACGACGAGGGCTTCCCTCGCCATTGCAATGGCCAGCACGATGAGCGGGCCGACGATCAGAATACCGGCGAGCAGCGTGAGTGAAATCGCCGCGCTCGATGAGCTCATACCTTTGCGGATCAACCATTCGCGGGCGGGCCACGTTGCAAGGGCGAGCACCCCGGCCCATGCAAGCGCGGGCAAGAGCGGTCGCAAAATCCAAATCGCAAGCAGTACCAATATGGCGACGAGAAAGACGCGGCCGAACAACCGCAGAGACGATGACTGCTCCATGAGAGGCCCCCCGCTTCGATCCCTCAAGTCTCGCCGAGAAAACGCTTGGGAATAAAAGCTCGCTGCTGTGCCTGCTACGGCCTTACCTGATCGAGAAGCGTTTGCGCCGCAGGACTTGCCGGCCCTGCTCGTCGCGTTCGATCTGGTGAGTTGGCCCGAAAGCCGGCTGTTGTTCCCCAGCGGCAGCCAGCTGCCCGCTCTCGCGCAGTGTCTTGACGTAGCGCGCCGCGTCGGCGACCGCCGCCGGATTGGGCGTTCCGCCGTCGATCGACTTTACACCGCCGCGTGTATCGAGCGCGACCGATAACGACACCGGAATGGGTGCGTAGATCGTTTCGCCCCCCTCGACATGGACGGGGTGGAGCTTGTTGGCCTCGAGCTCGAGGCGTCCATCCGGTAGTTCGCGCTTGACCGCGACCGACTCGAAGCCGTGTTTAGCCAACTCCATCTTCAGCGCCTTTTCCTCGATGCGCGGCATTGGCCTGCCATTTTTCGGCCCCCGAATTCCCCTCGCGCATCATATAGGCCCCGAGCGTGGGTTCTCAACGGTGCCAACCCCCGCAGTCGATGCGAACTCGGCGCAGCACCATCTGCCGTCCTTCGCGCCGCAATTCGTGGGTGTGGGTTTCGTGGGTGAGCGGCGCGGAGGAGCGTAGGACTTCGGCCGCTGGCTTGCCCGCTTTCGCGACCTTGAGTCGCCCCCGTCGCAGCAGATCTTCGAAGAAGGACTTGGCGGCCTGATCCTGGGCCGGCGCGGAGGCCGGCCCGACGGCAAGCGCCGCGCCGGCAGCCTCTAGGCGCTTCGGCTCGGCCGCGGCATAGACCACGATGGAAGGGACACCGAGGCCATACTCGGCCACCGAAAGCTGTAGCCTCGGTAGCGTCGCCGATTCCGTGCTTGCCGCGACGGCCGCGGCGCGCACGGGCGCGTGCGTCGCGGCCACTGCCATCGACGGCGCCAAGATACCGTGGCGGACGAAGGCGCTTCGGAGCGGCGCCTCGTAGCCTTGCGCCGAGAATTGGGTGGCGGCAACACCGATCATGGTCGCGGCAACCTGGCTGAAAAAGGTAGGAACAACGGACGCGGCGCGGATGCCTTGGACCAGAATCACACCGATATCTTGGCTGACTTGCAGCAGCGCAGCCTCGTTCTTCGTATCCTTCATGGCCAGCATGCCGGCCAGTCCTTCGAAGAACGCGCCGGTGAAGACGCGCGAGAAGGAGTGCGGCTCCGAACTGAGCGCCGTCGCCGGTGCCATGGTCGGAAGCGTGTCGGGATCCCGGTAGAAGAAGGTATTCACTGCATTGCGCAAGCAGTCGGCCTCGACCGCGGAAGGAACCGATTGCCTGATGGCCCAGCCGAGCTGTTCCGCCAACCGTGACAGCCGCGACGCGCGGTGAAGCACACCGCCGGTCTCCGCCAGTACTCCCTCGCGTAGGCTCGGCAGCTGAAGCGCCGACAGAATCGCGCTCATGTCGCCGAACGATTCGTGGAAGGCGGCAACTTCTATGCTCGCGGCGTCGAACAATTGCGGCTTGGGCGAATCGAGAATGGCGTGCCCGAGCTCGTGGCACACCACGTCCGGACTCTCACCGGAAAAGACCGTTCTTCCCGCGGCCGAGCCATGGAAAAACTTCAAGCCCTCCCCGTCGTAAAAGGCGTTGAGGTCGATCCCGAAATCGAGATCCACGGGCAGTATGGAGCCTACTTCCCAGGCCGTTCCCGGCAGCAACGCTCCCCAGAAATCGGCGCCGCGCCGCAAAGCTTCGGCGGCAGTCCAGTAGCGAAAATCCGCGGTTCCAGGCGAGTGCGGTTTAGCCTCGGGAGCAGAAGCCGGATTCACAATTCGGATCGAGAAGGGCTGCTCTCTCAAAACGGGGACCGGCCTTTGGATCACCTGGCCTCCGCTCGGCTGTGCACCGTCACCGGGATCTTGCTCCCAAGCGTTGACCACGCCTTTCGGCTTGGCTTCCGCGGCTGCCGCGCGTGCCTTGCGGCCGTCTCGCTGTTCGGGTAACCCAGTGCCGGCCACGTCGCCGCCAAGACCGATAGAGGAGGTGCCAAAGATCTTTGTCGATCCGAGAGCAAGAAGGATTTTTTCAAGCGGCAGGTTACTTTGAGGTGATCGCCGGCGCGCACCGCCCGGCACGGCGCCGCGGGAACTTGACAGATGGCGGCGGTGCGATCAGAGAGATTTTCGTATTCACGGCGGGGTAAATTTATATTGCGCAGCTGCTGCCTGCGGTGAGACATAGCCATCGTCAATATCTTTCACCACAAGCTCTTTCGGCCGCTCGAAAGGATCGCCATAGCCGCCACCGCCGGTTTGCTCGAGGCGCACCACAGTGCCCGCCGGAACCACGCGCGTCTCCATGCAGTCCATCTCCTCCGCCTGCGGCGTATCTGGATTGATGATCGCGCGCGAGAGCGGCGGTCGTCCGCCGCCATTGAGCCCCCACGCGCCTTGCCGATGGTTCGACGTGCGGGCCGTGAGGATGCAGTCGACGAGCAATTGATACTCGCGCACATTCCCGATGCCGCCACGATGGCGTCCCGGCCCAGCCGAGTCGCGCCAAATGTCGTAGCGCCGCACCATCACCGGATACTCGGTCTCGATGATTTCAACGGGCGTGCCCGGCGTGAAATGGTTCATGGCAAGCACGATCGAAGTTCCATCGTGGGTGCTCGTGCCGCCGAGGGACGTCACCATCAATTCGTATTGCACCGTCGGCTTGCCAGTGCGGCCCTTGGTGTATCCGATCGCGATGGCCCCGCTCCCGAAACCAGCGGGCGCCACCGCGCGCGCGGGATTGAACTTGCCGAGCGCCGCGAGCACGCAGGTGTAGACGACATGCGACGTCGGAAAATAGTGGTTCACCGATGCAGGGAATTGTGGGTTGACCAACGTGCCCGGCGGCATGACGAAATCGACCGCATCGAGCACGCCGGAATTCATGGGGATAGTCGGATCGGAGGCGGCGATCACGGCAAGCAGGGACACCGCCTGGGCGGTCGGGCGGGGTGTGTTGACGGGCCCCTTGGCTTGCGCGTCGGTGCCGGAGAAATCGAGCGTCAGTCGGTTGCCGGCCTTGCGTGCGGTGACCTGGATGCGGACCGGCTTCGAGCGGTCGGCGCCATCGTGATCGAGCAGCGCCTCAGCGGCGTTTTCGCCATCGCTCCAGCGCGCAAACTCGCCGCGCACGCGCGCGGCGGTGCGCTCGAGCAGGCTTTCCATGGCCAGGTGCATCGTGTCAGCGCCGTACTCATCGCACAAGGCGCACAGGCGTTCCGCGCCGAGCCGCGTACTGCCGACCTGGCCGCGCAGGTCGCCGATGACGACCTCGGGTACGCGGCTGTTATTGCGCAAGATCGCCTCAACCTCGCGGTTGACGCCTTCCTTGGTCCAGTACCGGACCGGAGGGATCAGCACGCCGTCGTGAAAAATCTCGCGCGCCGCGGCGCCGGACGATCCGGGCACGAGGCCGCCGACATCGGCCTTGTGGGCGACGCTGGCGCCGAAGGCAATGATTTTGCCGCCATAGAAGACCGGCGTAATCACCACCACATCGGGCACATGTGAGTTGCCGGCCTTGTAGGGATCATTCGAGATGAAGCTGTCGCCGTCGCGCATAGGGTAGCGCTCGCGTACGCTCTCGACCGCCCGCGTGTAAAGGAGCGAGTGGTATTGCAGCCCGCCGCCCACCATGATGACTCGGCCGTTCGCATCGCAGAGGCCCGCCGTGCCGTCCTGCGACTCGCGCAGGATTGGCGAATAACCGCTGTGGAAGAGTGCGTGCGCCATTGCGGCGGTGGTTTCGCGGATACGGCTGATGATCACCTCGGTCGTAATGGGGTCGAGCTTCATCGCGCCTCCTCGGTGATCAGGAGATTACCGAAATCATCCACCGTCAGAACCTGGTCGGCGAGCACAACCGTCGTCGAATCGTATTGCTCGACGATGGCGGGACCCGCGATGCGATCGTCGGCGCCGAGGCGCGCGCGATCGTACACGTACGCGTTGGCAAATTCTGCACTGGTCAGATCGTAGAGCGGCCGCTCACCGGTACGCGCGTCAGCGACGCGCCCGGCTGCAATCCGCGGCAGCCGCAAGTGCGGTACCGGCACCTCGGACACGACCCGCAATGTGACCAGTTCCGCATCTTCTTCGGGCGCGCTTGCACCATAGGTGCGCCGATGCAAGTCGTCGAAGGCTGCCTTGATCGGTTGCTTGTGCGTTTGCGTTATCTCGCCGTCCGGGCCGTCCACCGTGAGGTGGTAGCCCTGGTGCAGGTAGCGCAGGTCGATCTGCTGCTTGAGGCGCAGTTCCGTCACGTCGAGGCCTTCCTCCGAAACGTCATCCATCGCCCGGCGGCGCAGCTCGGCGAAAATCGCGTTGATCTCGTCCACCGGATAGGACGATAGGAGCCCGACAGCGGAGCGCAGATAGAGATGACGCACGTCGGTCTGGAGGAGGCCCATGGCGCTGGTCAGTCCCGGATGCAGAGGCACGATGACTTCGGGAATGCCCAGGTCGCGCGCGAGATAGGCAGCGTGCAGCGGCCCGGCGCCGCCGAAGGCCAGGAGTGCAAAGCGACTTGGATCCTCTCCGCGACTCTGAAACGCGAGCCGTAGATCGACCGCCATATTGGTGTTGACGATTTTGACGATACCGGCGGCGGCCGTGACCAGATCGAGGCCCAGCGGCCGGGCGACGTCCATGATTGCCTGCTCCGCAAGCCTGCGGTCGAGCGCCATTCGGCCGCCGAGCACGCTCTTTGTTCCGAGCGCGCCGAGGATGAGATTCGCGTCGGTAACGGTGGGGGCCGTGCCGCCGCGGCCGTAGCAGGCTGGACCCGGCACTGCACCTGCGCTCTGCGGGCCGACCTTCATCAATCCGTCGCGACCGATCCAGGCGACGGTGCCGCCGCCTGCGCCGAGGGTGTGCACGGCGAGCATCGGCGTGCCGATGTCCTGGCCGGCGATTCGGCCGCTCGAGGTCTCGCTGGCTCGCGCGTCGGCTATCACGCTGATGTCCGTGCTGGTGCCGCCGATGTCCAGCGTCACAAAATTGCGGCGACCTGTCCCGCGCGCGAGCGCGGCCCCGGCGACCACGCCCGCGGCAGGTCCCGAGGTCAAGGTCTGGTTGGGGAAGCGGGCGCCCATGGTAATGCGCATCAGACCGCCGTTCGACTGCATCAGAAAAATCTGCGGCGTCGTGATGCCGCGTTCTTTGAGTCGACGGTCAAGATTGACCAGGTAGCGCTCCATGATCGGCCCCACATAGGCATCGACCACGGTGGTCGACAGGCGTGGATACTCGCGGATCACGGGAAGGACGCGTGAAGAGAGCGAGATGCGCCACGCCGGCTCCTCCTCGGCGAGAATTTCGGCCGTGCGCTCCTCGTGTAGCGGGTTGCGGAAGCTGAACAGATAGCAAACAGCGACCGCCTGAACTCCCCTGGCCTTGAGCCGCCGCGCCGCTGCCCGCAATGCTCAGATCTACACGCGCATCTACCTGCCGGCGATGCTGCCGCTGATCCTCACGGGGCTTCGCCTCGGCATGATTTTCTGCATCATTGGGGTCCTGCTCGCCGAGATGTACGCCTCGC
>Ga0306925_10006663_pt1 | contig 10749 bp, 10 predicted proteins | sample flu12Cox44000176_FD_203755 | JGI IMG/M metagenome (GOLD analysis project Ga0306925, IMG submission 203755) | Lab enrichment of tropical soil microbial communities from Luquillo Experimental Forest, Puerto Rico - flux8day.12C.oxic.44.000.176 (v2)... | ecosystem: Environmental > Terrestrial >... | reverse complement strand
GTCGCCGATCGACATGGCGGTGATTGGGTTCATCGACGAGATCGAAATCCTCCGCGGCGTCTCCTAAACCCAGACAAGGATGACTTGAATCTTCAAGACCAGAGCTTTCAATCCTCGGCGTTCCGCCTTTGAATTAGCGAGGTAGTTCCCCATCCTCGGAAGTAGAGCAACGCGAACCGCTGGCGGGCCTTCGCGCGAAGTTGGATAGGCCGGAGCGGAAGGTCACGCCGCGGACGGCTGCCGCTACCTCGGCCCCCACCTTCGGTCGAATCAAAACGCCTGGCGCTCCAGCCGATCGAGCAGACTGGAAAGATTTGGAGCGACGTCAGTGCGGCCGCCGAATCGCCAGGCATTATAGGTGGCGGTAAATTCGTCCACCGTCAGACTCCAGGCGGAGGGGGGCAGCGAGGCGGCAAACTCGGCGGGAGTGAACCAGGGCGGCTTTTGATAGCCGCGCCGCTTCAAGACATGCAACATGCGCCGGTAGAGTAGCGTGGAGTCTCCCACCCCGGGGAGCCCGCGGCGCACGCGCCGCACGCGGCGGCGCATGCGGACCAGGCGGACGGCCGGCGGTCCCAGCAGCCAAAGGGTCGCGCCGAGCGCCAGCCCTCCCGCCAGGCCCGGGCCGAAGCGGCGGATCCAAGACGTGACGCTCGATTGCCAATCGATCTCGACGCCGGCCACCGAATCGAACCAGCGGATGCCGAATCGCCGCGCTCCCTTCTCCACCCGGTCGGCCAGCGTGCCCTGGCGGTTGACGTCGTAACTGACCACCCATTCGCGCCAAAAGGTCTCACCGGCGTCCAGATACAGGCCCAGCCGTGCCAGGAGGGCGAAGCCGGGCGGACTGGGATCCGGCGGTGTGGGGTCGAACGTCGTCCATCCATACCCGGGGATCCACGCCTCCACCCAACTGTGTGCGTCGGAGGCCCGCACCACCCAAAGCTCCGTGAGTGGATTGTAGATGCCGCTCTGAAATCCGGTAGCGAGCCTTGCGGGAATGTGGAGCGTGCGCAGCATCACGGTCATCGCCGAGGCGAAGTACTCGCAGTACCCCTTCTTGCGCGTGAACAAAAAGTAGGCCAGCGGGTCGGAGACTTCATGTTGGGGCAGCTCGAGCGTGTATCCATACTCGGTGCGCAGATGACGCTCAACAGCGCGCGCCCGCTCGAGGTCGGTCGAGGCATGCCCGGCGAAGGTGCGCGCCAGTTCCCGAATCCGGGGATCGAGGGTCGGCAACTGCAGGTAGCGCTCGCGCGCCGCCAGGCCCATCACGGTCGCAGCATCCGTCGGCGGCGCACTCTCGGGCGGTTCTTCCAACCGGCTGTAGGCGTCGTAGCGAAAGCCAGGCGCGGGCAGCTGGCTGAGGCGGTAGCTGCCCGTATCGGTTCGGAGCACCCGGAGTTGGCGGAGATCGAGCCGCTCGGGGGCGCCGGCAAAGAACAGGGCATCGGTATCAACGGCGTCCAAGTCGACGTGGTAGTTGATGTGCTGTCCAGTACGCAACGCTCCGGGCGGACTGAGTTCGACGTGTCCGTTCTCGACCGGGATGCTGTCGGCTTGGGGGTTCGGATTCAGCCATCGCTTGCCATCGAATTCAGCGAGTGCCCCGCCCCGCCACTTGAGTCCGGCGACGAGTTCGCGACGGAAGATCCGCACGTGCATGATGACGCGCGACGTGGTTTTGATTTCGCCAATCTCGCCGAGCGTCACCTGGTCGGAAAACCCGGGCAAGTAGGCGCGGCGCACGGGCAGGCGCGAGAGAGCTGCATCGGCGGTCCGCGGCAAGACAAAGAACAGGCCGGCGGTCAGCACCATGATGCCAGCCGTGATGGATACCGAAAGCACCGCCAGCCGCGGGTAGAACCGTTTCAGACCGGAGCGCGGCGTTGCGGGAGTCCGCTGAACGCGGCCCCGGATTTCGCCGCTGGTCAGGGCGCCCATGGCGCTGAGCAGAAACAGGGCCAACAAGACGAAGAAATTGAAGTTGATCGAGAGAATGGCCGCGGCCAGAAGCTCCAGGAAGGCGATGACAGCTGTATAGAGGTAGTCGCGGTTGGTCTTGGCCGTGAGGATCTTCATCACGGCCAGAAAGAACACCAGGTGGACCGTCGCAGTGAGAAACTCTCGCGAGAGCAGAAAATAGTCGATCCAGAAGAACCCGATGTAGAACAGCGTGGCGAAAGTGACCAGGCGTTCGGACAGTTCCAACCGCACCAGGCCGGCGATCCAAAGCGCCCGCAACAGGAGCCCGGCCGCAGTGAGTGCTACCGTGGGTCGGTCCAGATAGCCCGAGCCGGCCACAGCCAAGTAGCCGCTCGCCACCAGCCCAAGGAGCGAGAACTGAAAGAAACGCTCAATGGAAGCGGCGGCTTCGGTCTCCGAACGCGCCATAATGTCTATTTTACCGGAGGTTCTCTTTCACAAAGCCATGGACAAAGAACCCGTTGGGATCGTGGTGCACGCGGTCGGCAAGACCGGAGTACTGCACCAGTTGACCGGTGTCATCGCGCAGCACGATGGCGATATCACGTCGGTCGAGATCCTGGACAACTGGCCGAACCCGGCCCGGACGTATTTTGAAGTGGTGCTCCCGGACGATCCCGAGGGCCTGGTGGCCGACTTGCGCCGGCTGACCATTGTTCGGCAGGTCGAAATCGTCAAGACGCTGGACAAGATCTACGGAAAACGGATCATCATCGTGGGCGGCGGAGCGCAAGTCGGGCAGGTGGCGATCGGCGCCGTATCGGAGGCGGATCGGCATAATATCCGCGGCGAGCACATTTCGGTGGATACGATTCCGCTGGTGGGCGAGCAGAAACTGGCCGATGCGGTGCGGGCTGTGGCACGCTTGCCGCGCGCCAAGGCGCTGGTGATGGCTGGAGCGCTCATGGGCGGAGAAATCGAAGCGGCTGTGCGGGAGGTGCGGCAAACCGGGTTGTTGGTGATCAGCTTGAACATGGCCGGCAGCGTGCCAGAGGCCGCCGACCTGGTGGTGACCGATCCGGTACAGGCCGGCGTAATGGCGGTGATGGCGGTGGCGGAGACTGCGAAATTCGCCGTGGAACGGCTGAAGCGAAGGGTGTTTTAGGGAACAACAAGCGCTACCGGCTCCGGTCCCTGACCCTCGGCGCGTCGTCTTAGTCTAGACATCGGCACGATCGAGAGGCTGGACCTCACCGGGAACACCGTCGCGCCCTTCGATGCGACTGCTGCCGCCCAGGGTTCTTGCCACAGGCCGCCTGTCGGATCCGCCAATTCCAGATGGTATACCGGCAGTACCGGAAGCGCCTCGAGATCGGATCCGGGCGTCCGTACAGGCGACCGTTGGGCAGGCGCCGCTTGACCTAATTCCCGCGGGAGGCTCGACAATCGGAAGAGGGCCTGAAACTCTCTATAGTCGCGTCCTCTTGATTCTGAACTCGGTGGCTTGGATGATGACTCGGATTCGGATGGGTCCGCGAACTCGGGCGAGGTGCGAGGCACTAGAAACGACGCGCAAGGCTGATACCACAAAGGCGGCTTCTGACTCGCATCGGCGCTAGAATACGGGAGTGACGAAGATGCCGCACTTCCAGGGACCCACCAGGGTGACGAGCTCGGACGCGCTCGAACGGCTCAAGGAGCTGGGCCCCTGGTTTTACGAATTTGACCTGGGTGAATATGGGCGTACGGAGTCCGAACTTCCTCTCGAGGTGCGGCCCGTGCACGAGAGCCGGCTGGCTATGGTCGAACGTGTGGTTGACGAACATTTTCGCGGGCGTCTGGACCGCGTGCGGTGTCTCGATGTCGGATGCCACAAGGGCTAGTTCTCGGTCGCTATGGCACCGAAGGGGATGCGGGAAGTGCGGGGGATCGACGTCGGCCAGTCTGACCAAGGCTCGGTTTGCGCTCGAACTGCTCGGGCTGAAGAACGTGACGTATGAAGAGTGCAACATCGAGGATTCGGGCAGGGTCGCACCCTACGATCTGTGCCTGTGCCTCGGGTTGTTATACCATCTGGAAAACCCGGTGTTGAGCCTGCGCAAGATCAGCAGCATCACCGGGGAGGTATGCATCATCGAAACCCAGGTGGTAGACGAAGTGGAAGGAAGTGTAGAATGGGGGGCGCGCGCGTGGACCCGCCCGTACCAGGGCATTCTGGCCCTCCTCGATGAATCGGGCGAGTTCTACAACCACAATTCCGAAACGGGTGCTTCGCCCATCGCGGCCTGTCCCTCGCCAAAGGCGCTCGAGTTCATGCTACAGCAGGCGGGTTTCCGCCGGACGGAAATCGTTGATCCGCCCGCTGACGCCTACGAGCAGCACCGCCGAGCGAAGCGCCTCGTCTGCATCGCAAACAAGTGAACGACCGGCGCGATAATGAGGCTGTCGTCTTCCGAGGCCTGGCCCGCGCGATAGCCGCCGCGTTGCTGCCGGCCTGCACTCTTGCCGTCGGCCAGGTGCGCGATTACCGGGACAGAGTCGGAATTTACGTCTGGGGAAGGCTGGCAGGAGGCCTCGAAAACGCGGCCGACGATGTAAAAAGCCTGGGTGCGGACCGCGTTGTCCGTGTCGCCATCGGGCCCAGCCGGTCCTGGGACCCTACTGGGCAGGCCGATAACTCGCCTCTCGATAGGAAGGTCCGTCGCGCGGACTACCGCGCGTTCCTGGCAGCGTTCCCGGTGGTGATGCTGACCGCATACGACAGTGCGTCGCTCGAACGATATAAGAGTAGTCGGCTCGACGAGACCCAACTGGCTGCGGTGCGCGATGAGTTCCGCCGCTTCACCCTGGAGCTGGCGAAGGCTCCGGGGAGAAAGATCATTTCCAACTGGGAATTCGAGAATGACTGCGCCGCGCCCCAGTGGGCAGGCTGCCAGGAATATTACCAGGCGCGGCTCAACGGGATTCTTGAAGGGCGCAAACAAGCCAAGGCGCTCGGCTATCCCGGGGAAGTTCTCACTGCGTTTGAATTCACGATCGTCCCCGGGTTCAAGGGAAGGCCCTCAGGCTTGGTCGAAGTGGGAGCGCGGCTCAAGGGCGTGGACCTGCTCTCGTACAGCTCCTGGTGGTCGATCGCTTGGGACGCCGACGCAGCCAGGGTCCACAAAGATTTCGTCTACCTCGCTGGCTTGCTCCGGAACGCCGCGGTGGAAAGGAGGTTGACAACGCGGCTAGTGATCGGAGAGTTCGGCGAGTATTGGAATATGTTTCCGGATGGCGCGCGAATGAAGGCTTTGGTGGACGCCAGTCTCGACAACGGGATCGAGTACCTGTTCAACTGGGTGCTGTACGACCAGCCAGGGAATAAGGATGAATGGGGGCGCGATGCCTCGCACTTCGGCAAATACAGCCTGGACCGGATGCTGACACCGCAAGGCGAGGCGTTCCGGCGGTGGTTCCGACCCGCAGCGAGGCCAATGCCCATGCCGGCGGCCAAATAGATGAGCCGGTCCGTTTCCCTTGTCCGCACAGGGCTCCGGCGGCGGAAACCGGCGCTGGCATTCGCGTCCCGGTATTGGACGGACTGCGGTATCGCCATCCTCATGGTGCTTTTTCCCATTTCACGACCTAACTGGCGCAGTGCACAGGTGGCAGTAACCAGACTGCTCTTCTTTCTCGTGGATGTGTCCCAGATGGGCTGGCTGGGCCGTTCGGGCTCACCGCTGGCGCCGCATCTGCTGCCGCAGCGGCATCATGCGCACCGTGGCTACCGGGACCCGGGTGTCGATCTGGCGTTCACCGCAGTGCTCGCGATGCTGATCCGTAGCGATCGGGGACTGCTGCGGCTCTTCCGATGGCGGGTTCCGGTATGGATCGGGACCATCTCCGAGGGATTCTACTTCAGCACATTCCAGGCCTGAACATCACCGACCCCGCTCAGCCGGGAATCCCGCCGCACGGCTCCGCCGAGGTGTTTTTGCCGCTCATAGCCGCGATTTTGGGCCTGGTTTTCGTGAGCGTTGTTCGAGTCGCGATTTTAAGGCTGAATGACCGCTTTCCGGTAGAGGACGCCGCGGGCGAGGCGCTCGTGACACGGGCTAACGCGAATTAGCCTTTCGGATCGAGGATGAATGTCGGCGCCAAGCCTTCGGCGGAGGAGAAACCGGTGCTGCCGCTCGAAAGCCAACTCGAGCAGCCCTGCACCTTCCCGAGATAGGCGTGCGGCCGAACATCCACCTGTAGTTCGCGGAACTCCAGAATACCGAAGCTCATCAGCGGGAACAGGGAACGGACCGGATCGACCTTTTCCTGAACCACGTAAGGCGTGCGCATGGCCTGTTTCAAGGCGCGCTCCCAGGCGGTGTCATCCATCTCCCAGCCGAGATACGTATGCTGGTCGCTGTAATCGTCGTTCGGTTTGAGCGTCAGGCGCTGGCGGTTGCGGGTGATGAAATCGGCGAGATCGATGGTGCGCTCGTCGTAGGTGGTCTTGCTGGCAGAGACCAGACGCGTCCAGGGCACATGTTCGCGAATGGCCTTTCGCTCGGCCGCCGGAAACTTGGCGACCAGCGCTTCGTCGGTGAGCAGGCCGAACATCGCCTTTTTGTGAGCCAGCTCCGAACGAAAGCTGTTGACCACGCAGACCGCGCGATCTCGATACGCCTGCACCAGCGGGTGGCTGAGGTCGAACCGGATCAGAAACTCGTGTACACCCAATCGGCGATAAACCAGGTCGATTTCAAACGCGCCTTTGCGCAGCACGCCGTTGCGATATTCCAATTGCTCGGGGGAGGCGATTTCGACGGCGTAGCCTTCGTCGCGGAAATAGTCGCGCACCAGAGTGTATTCGCTCTCTCCGGAATGAAATACCGGCCGGAACTCGACGATCGCCATGTTCGGCTTCTTGGTCCCGCCAAACTGTTTGTAAGCCTTCAACAAAGCCTGCAGAAAATGCTTACGGCCGCCCACGCGCGTCAGCGTGTATCTTTTGCGGAGCTCTCTGATCGGAGGCGCGTCGTAAAACAGGTCCGCCAGAGCATCGGAGTACCCTGCACCCGCGGGTAAATCGGCGTTATATTGAACAAAATGAAGATGCCCGTTGCGCACGTGCGAGTCCAGGCGGGCGGCCACCTGTAGCGATGGGTAGCCCGGATCAATCGAGGCCAACATCTTTTCGGCGGGCAGCAACTCCAAGCGTGCCAACAGGACCGGGTTGGTCAGCACCATCTGTTCCATGCGGCCGATGGCACCGAGCAACGCTTCGGCGCTCCGGACGAGGCTGTCGTACTGACGGCGGGAAACGAAATTGGGACGCAGGAACGGACAAATCAGCCGTCCGCCCGCAGAGAGACCGCCCTCTTCCATGCGCCGGTGGAGCGCTTCGGCCCATGAGAGGTCGCGAAAGGGTCCGGTTTCCAGGGACTTGTTATATCTGACGACAGCGTCGTCCAAATAGGACATCGTTGCTTCGGGACCTGCTTGTACTTCGAGTATCCCACACCGGCGCCGAAAACGATAGCTTGATCCCGCCTAGATGCCTCGTAAATATAACATAAATAATGAGTTAACTCGTTGAAAAGAAGGGCGATGAAAGGGTGTTAAACCGACCTTTTAAGCCGCGGTCTAGAAAAAGCCCCGCGGCTGCGATTCGGTGCGCGCCGACTCGATTTACTTCTGGTTGGTCTCCCGGGCGAGCCGGACGCGAGCGTTCTCCAGCTTCTTGGTAATCTTGGCGATATCTTCCGGGTCGTTGTCGGCAGCCGAACCGGCCTGATACCGTTGCAATGAGGTCTGCCACTGGGCGATGGCCTCTCTGGTCTTGCCCAGCTTCAAATAAAGATCCCCCAGATGATCGTGGACGGTCGGATCATCGCCCATCCGTTCCGAAGCTCGGATGAGGGGACCTTCGGCCTGGTCGAGTTTTCCCTGTTGATAATAGACCCATCCCAAACTATCCAGGTATGCCCCGTTGTCGGGATCGATTTCCAACGCCTTCAAAACCAGCTGCTGCGCCTCATCGAGCCGGACACTCCGGTAAGCGAGCATGTACCCCAAATAGTTCAAGGCGCCGGAGTTATCCGGCTCCAACTCGAGCACCTTGTGAAACTCGGCCTCGGCGGCATCGTAATTCTTCATGCGCTCGTGCATGGCGCCGCGGGTAAACAGAACCCGAACCTTTTCGTCGTCGGACTTAGCCAGTGGTTCGGCTTGGTCGATCGCTTTATTTTCCTCCGGGTAGCGCTTTCCCTTGTCGTAGACCTGTGCCAGGCTCAGGAGGGTTTCCAGGTCGGCTCCATTCTTGAGCAAGCCCCGCACCTCGGCGGCGGCGTCATCGGTTTTGCCGCGTTCGGCGAGGACCGAGGCGTGCGCGAGCACGACCATTTTCTCGTTGGGAAACTTCTTTTTGGCCGCGTCGGCTTCGCGCGTGGCACTCTCGTAGTCCTTCGCCTGCTGGTAGGTCTCGATGATCTGCACGGCGACGCGCGGCGCGCCTTCTTGGTCGAGCGGAATGATCTGGCGGAAGGTATCGATAGCCTGCTGGTATTGGTTGGCCTTCACATAGAGCAGCCCCAGCCGCTCCAGCATGAGGGCGCGATTGGCAGACTCACCGGCCGAATAGGTTTTGCGGGCGGTTTCCTCGAGCAGGCTCTTGAGGGACCCGATCGCCTGGTCGGTTTTGCCTTGCGCATCGAGAAGGTAGACTTCGGCGTAACGGACGTCCAGGTTGTCAGGCTCGATGGCCTTGGCTTGCGCCAAGGCCTGCTGCGCTTTGACCAGGTCGTGTTTGGCCCGGTAGATCTCGCTGATGTGCAACGGCAAGCTGACGTCTTTCGGCTCCTCGGCGGCGAGCCGCTGGTAGAGTGCCAGCGCTTCATCGTATTGGCCGGAGCCGAACAAATCCTGGGCGAGGTTGCGGCGCAGACGGCTGCTGTCGGCGGACAGCTCCACGGCCTGCTTCAGCACGGCCGCAGCCTTTTTGTAGTCCTTGACTTGTTCGTACGCGCCGGCGAGGGCGGCCAGAGTCCGCTCGTTGGGCCTGCGATCGGTAGAGGCCTTCAGCTTATCGATGGCCTTGTTGATGTCGCCCAGATCGAGGTACAACTGCGCCAGCCCGGTCAGCGCATCCTCGTTGTCGGGCTCAGCCTTGAGCGCGTTGTTAAACGCCTTTTCCGCTTCCACGGAGTTGTTTGCCACGCGATCGAGGCGCCCGAGAATCACCCAGCTGTCGGCATCGTGGGGGTCCTTTTCAACGACCTTCTGGTATTGCTCCATGGCCCGCCGCAGCATGTCGGCGTTAATCCGGCCCTGCTGTGGGTCACCCAGCCTGCGCGTGTAGATCCGTCCGAGCATGCGGTGCGCATCCAGGTTGTCGGGATTTTGCTTGAGCATATCCTCGGCCAGAGCGACGGCGTCCTGCAGCCGGTTGGACTGAATGTACAGGTCCGTCAACTCGTCGAAAACGAAGCTGGCAGACGGATCCTGTTTCAGCGCCTCTAGGTAGTGTTGAATAGCCTTAGAAACGTACTCGCGGCTATTTCCGGAAGAGCCTGCCAGTTCCGTGTACAGGCGCCCCATGGCAAAGTTGTAATAGGCCGCAGCCCGATTGTCGGACGGTGTGTTGAGATTTGCGGCGGGAGTTTGCGCGTACAAAACGCAGCCCAAGCCGGCCAACAGAGGAAGCGCTCTACAGAAGCGAATCATGCCATTAACTTTCTTTCGACCCACGGGAGGACCCAGGGATAGTCGAAGGCCACCTAATTCATTGTATAACGGCCTCGCTCCCGGTGTTTTCTAGTGCCACCGAAACCCGAACACGGCTCTCCAAGTTCCGACGCGCTTGAGCTCCCGCTGGTTGCCGTAATCGGAGCTACCGGTTCGGGAAAAAGTTCCCTGGCACTTGATCTTGCCCAGAATTTCCAGGGCGAGATCGTGAATTGCGACTCGTTGCAGGTCTATCGCCACTTTGACCTGGGCACCGCCAAGGTGCCGCTCAGAGAGCGTCGCGGGATCCGCCATCACATGATCGATATAGTAGATCCCGACGAAGTATTTACCGCCGGAGCGTACGCCCAAAAGGCGCGGGCGGCGATCGCGGATATTTCGGCGCGCGGGCGAGTGCCGATCGTCGCCGGAGGAACGGGATTTTATTTACGCGCTCTGCTCTGCGGTCTTTCCGAAGGCCCGGCCCGCGACCAAGCCCTGCGTGACCGATTGGCGACGCGGGAGAAACGCCGCGCGGGTAGTCTCTACCGGCTGTTGGGGCGATTCGATCCGCGGGCTGCCCGCCGCATTCATCCGCATGACGTGCCGAAGGTGACGCGTGCCCTGGAGGTGTGCCTGCTGGCACGCCGTCCCGTGACCGAACTATTCGAGAAAGGCCGCAACGCTTTGGTGGGATACCGCACACTGAAGATCGGGCTGTGGCCGGATCGCGAAGCCCTCTACCAGCGCCTGGACCGCCGGTGCCACCAGATGTTTGAAGAGGGACTCACCGCAGAAGTCCGCCGGATTCTCGATCTGGGTTTTGCACCCACCTCGAAACCGTTTGAATCGCACGGCTACCGGCAGGCTCTTCAACAGCTGCGGGGCGAGTTGACACCGCAAGAGGCGCTGTCTTACGCGCAGCGAAATACGCGCCGCTATGCCAAACGCCAGATGACGTGGTTCCGGCAGGAGCCAGCAACCGACTGGCTCCATGGGTTCGGCGACGACGCCCCCATCCGCCAGGCCGCGGCCGACCGCGTGGCGACGTTTATGGCGGCCTGGGACATTTAACCACTTTGAATCAAAATGCCGCGGAACATTTCCGAGATGTCTTCGTCT
>Ga0306925_10006660_pt1 | contig 10751 bp, 6 predicted proteins | sample flu12Cox44000176_FD_203755 | JGI IMG/M metagenome (GOLD analysis project Ga0306925, IMG submission 203755) | Lab enrichment of tropical soil microbial communities from Luquillo Experimental Forest, Puerto Rico - flux8day.12C.oxic.44.000.176 (v2)... | ecosystem: Environmental > Terrestrial > Soil... | reverse complement strand
GGATGCGTTTGCCGTCGATGCCGATTGCTGCGCTGCGCAAGGGGGAGTCACGCGTGGCGCGTAGCGCAAAGCCGAACGGCGAGAATACGATGATGCGGAGAGCCGCGACCACGAGCGCTGCGATGCCGAGCGCGAGCCAATAGAAATGGGACGGGCTTGCCGCCCATTTCTCCGGCCAGACCCCCAAAATGCCGTTGTCGCCGCCGGTGACCTCGACCCATTGGAAGGCGATCGACCAGACGATCTGCGCAAAGGCAAGGGTCAACATGGCAAAGTAGACGCCGGAAAGCTGCACCGCAAAGAAGCCGAACACCACCGCGCCAAGACAGCCGAGCAGCGGGCCGAGCGAGAGGCAGGCGATCATCGGAAAGCCCGCCAGTTTTGCCAGGAACGCAACACCATAGGCGCCAAGGCCGAAATAGGCGGCATGGCCGAAGGAGGCGAGCCCGCCCACCGACATCAAAAAATGCAGGCTGGCGGCGAAGATCACGAAGATCGCGATCTCGGCGCCGACGGTCAGCGCGTAATTGCCGCTGACGAAGGGCAGTGCCGCGGCGGCGATGAGCAGGGCAAGAACCGCCAACCGTTCGCTTAAGTTCAGCGCTCGCCAGGGGGTGACGGCGAGGCCCGCGGTGCGGCGCGAGGGCGCCTCGGCTTTACCGAACAGCCCCCACGGGCGCACGATCAAAACCACCGCCATGACAAGAAAGACAAGGATGATGGAGATTTTTGGGAAGATGAGAATGCCGAAAGCGTTGAGCTCCGACACCAGCACCGCAGCGACGAAGGCGCCCAAGATGCTGCCAAGGCCGCCGATCACGACGACGACAAAGACCTCGACGATGATGCGCAGGTCCATGGCGTGGTTCACAGCCTCGCGCGGGATCTGCAGCGCGCCGCCGAGCGCCGCCAGAAACACCCCGACGGCAAACACCGATGTGAACAGCCATTTCTGGTTCACGCCAAGTGCCGCCACCATGTCGCGGTCCTCAGTCGCCGCGCGGACCAGGACGCCCCAGCGGGTGCGCTGGAACAGGAGCCAGAGGATGCCGAGCACGACCGGGCTAAGCACAATCAAGAACAGGTCATAGCTTGGAATGTTCTGGCCGAAGAAACCCACCGCGCCCTTTAGGCCCGGCGCGCGCTGGCCCAACAGATCGGCCGGGCCCCATCGGAGCACCACGAGGTCCTCGGCCATCAAGGTCAGGCCAAAGGTCGCAAGCAATTGAAAGAGCTCAGGCGAATGATAGATCCGTCGAAGCAGAGCCATCTCGACCAGCACGCCGATCGCAGCGACGATCAGCGCGGCCAACAGGACGCCGCTCCAGAAGCCGAGGGCGCCTTCGAGGCGTTCGATCAGCGAGTAGGCGAGATAGGCGCCGAGCATGTAGAAGGCGCCATGCGCGAAATTCACGATTCGCGTCACGCCGAAGATGATCGACAGGCCCGAGGCCACCAGAAACAGCGACGCTGCGCTGGCAAGACCGGTCAGAAACTGAACGATGTAAAAGACCATGGGCGGTTCGTATGCTCTATTGCCCGCTTGCTGCCTCCGGGGACAGCGACCTAATCTCTTGACAGCGGCGCAGCCTCGGCGCCGTGGCATTCGGGCGAGAGGGCCCTTGCCGGCTCGTGCGCAGACGGTCCCCCTCTCCACAGCCGATGCTTCGCATCGGGGTTGTTCTCCTCGTCATGGCGGCGGCTGTCCCCGCCCCTGGGGAGCGCAAGATCTGCCTCAATCCTTCGGACGCATCTTCTCGACTTCGGCATCCCTGGGCAGATAGTCGGAGCCCTTGCGATAGACCGACTCCACCATGATGCCCTTGCCGTCCTTGACCGCTGTCTTGCCGACGAAGGCGCCAAGCGTCGACTGGTGGTCGATCTTGCGGAAGGTGATGTCGCCGAACGGCGACGGCACCGACAATCCCTCGCTTGCGGCGATCAGCTTTTCCGGATCGGTGGAATTGGCCTTGGTCAGGATCGCCGCCGCCGCCTTGATCGTCTGATAGCCCACGATCGAGCCCAGTCGCGGGTAGTCGTTGTACTTGGCCTGATAGGCCTTCAGGAACGCCCGATGCTCGGGCGTGTCAATGGCGTACCAGGGATAGCCGGTGACGATCCACCCCTCGGGCGTCTCGTCCTTGAGCGGATCGAGATATTCCGGCTCGCCGGTCAGGAACGAAACCACCGTCTTGTCCTTGAATAGGCCCCGCGTGGAGCCCTCGCGCACGAATTTGACGAGATCGGCACCGAAGGTGACGTTGAGAATCGCTTCGGGATTGGCGGCGGCAAGCGCCTGCACGACCGGACCGGCGTCGATCTTGTTGAACGGCGGCCACTGCTCGTCGACCCACTGGATGTCAGAGCGCTTCTGCGACATCAATTTTTTGAAGACGCCGACGGCGGATTGGCCGTATTCATAGTTCGGCGCGATTGTCGCCCAGCGCTTTGCGGGCAGCTCGGCGGCGGCTTCCGCCAACATCGCCGCCTGCATGTAGTTGGAGGGGCGCAGACGGAAGGTATAGCGGTTGCCCTTCGACCAGGTGATGGCGTCGGTCAAGGGCTCAGCCGCGAGGAAGAACACCTTCTTCTGGTTGGCGAAGTCGCTCACTGCAAGCCCAATGTTGGAGAGGAATGTGCCCACGAGCATTGCGACGTTCTCGCTCGACACCAGCTCGTTGGCGGCCGTCTGCGCATCCGCCGGCTTGCCGGCGTCATCCTTGGAGACGACGACAAGCTTCTTGCCGTTAATGCCGCCCGCCGCGTTGACCTCTTCGACCGCGAGCTGCCAGCCCTTGCGATAGGGATCGGTGAAGGCGGGCAACAGCGAGTAGCTGTTGATCTCGCCGATCTTGATCTCGCTCTGGGCGACGGCGGAGCTCGACATGCCAGTCACGACAATCGCGAGACCGGCTCCCAGGACATATCTCAGTCGCATTCCTTACCTCCACCGTTGCAGAAACTAGCGCAAACCGTCTTCGCCCTTGATCTCAGAAACCGTCAAACCGCCGACCCGCGGCAGCGGCCGACCGGAATCGGTGATGGCGACCGCGACCATGATCTCATTGGCGCGCGGCGCGTCATTGATCTGCACCTCCATGCCGTCGAAATGGCTGCGCACGAAGGCCGCGTCCTTGTGCCCGAGCGGAATGTCGAGCGTGGTACCGGGCCCAGAGCGCTTTTTCGACGACGGGATCAACGCCGCACCCTTGCTCAGCACCTTCCGGACTGGCGCTCCCAGCTTCGGGTGCAAGATGGCTGCCGCATGCTCGAGCTCGCCGTTTTCGCCGACGGCAGCCGCCTTGCCGTAGCTCTGCGCCTTGGCGCCGTCAATGCCAAGCGCCTCGATCGCCCGCCTCGCGAGCAGTTCGCCGAGTTCTTCGCCAATGGCAATCAACGGTGAAAGATCCTCGACATAGCGGCCGGCAAAGGGATTTTCGATGACGGCGATCGCCGCTGCCCGCCGGGTCGGCGGCGACACGGTCTTGCCCATCTCGCGGTGAGTTTCTTCCACCACGGTGACGATCTTGCGAATGATGACGCTCATCTGTTTTCCGCCTTGTCGCTCATGCAAACTCTATTGCGCGTTCACGAAGCGGGCGTGGTTGACCTGCCTTAAGGCCATGCGCTCCGACAATCGCCGTCTCGCCGCAGAGACAGAGCGCGGCGCCGTCGATCAGCCCTGCCGCGAGCAAGTATCGTGCCCGCCTTTCACCAGCGGCAAGCGCCTCGGCAATCTCGCCATCGGCGAGTGGTCCGACATCACGCGTGACCAGGCGCAAACCGAGGTCGCTGTCGGGCTGCAACTCGCTTGCGCTGCAGCGGACGATGGCCGAGTGTCCAGGCAGGTCGACCGCGTTGGCAATGATGGTCGCGGCCGCGTCGGCCTGCGACGCAGTCTTGGCCAGCACTGTCACGGCATCGGCAATGCCAAGCGAAAAGCTGCGACCATGGCGTCCGCTGGTGGCAACACCCCGCGAGGGATGATTGGCGTCGATCACCAGGGTCCGCATCACACCGACACGGTCCGGCCGGTCCATCAGGCCGACGCGAAACCGCTCGCAATCCGCAAGACTAAGCGCGATGTCGCCGCCATTGTTGACATAGGCGCGCTTCAGCGGTGCCGCGGCCAGCATCGCGCCAAGAATCTCTTCGGCCACGCTGCCTGCGACCGCGGCCATTGGGGTGATAAAGCAATCGGCGGCAAACGGCGCAACCGCGGCATGCATGCGACGCGCGACGACGCCTTTCAGAGCACAATGCGCAGGCTGCGCTGCCTTGCGCAGCTCGGTCAGTTCGGCACAGAGCTCATCGAGCAGACCATCAAAGCGCCGAGCCGCGGCCTCATAGGCTGCGCGAACATCGGCTTCATTGCCATGCGCCGCGATGATGAGATCGATCGGACCGTCCAGCAGATGCAGCCGCTTGCCGTCGGCAAGGAGCGCAATTTGCGGCATCCGGGTCATGCCCGCCGGCCTGCAATGGAGGTCATCGGGCGAATCTCGGCACTGTCCTTGAGCGACGACAGCGGGCGGACAAAGTCCACATGACCCCCGAGCACCGCATAGTCGGAAAGCCGCATCGTGAATTCGATCGGCGCGACCAGTGCCGGTGTCGGCACGTAGCCGAAGGCGCCGGCCGGCATCTGCGTGACGTCGACCATGAAGGTGATGCCGCCGCCGGGCCAGACATAGACCGGCGCGCCACCGCTGGTGACACGCGTCAGTGCGTCCTTGACTGAGCGTGTCAGGCGCACCGGATTGTCGGTGACGCCGGCGCGGAGCGAACCGCCAGCACCTGCCATGAACAGCACGGTGCAGAGCGCCGGCTCGCAATTCTGCTGGATGCGCTCGACGGACAATTTGAGATCAAGCGGCATCTCGCTCTCGATCGGGCGTAGCGCCTCGTCGAGTACGTAGTAACCGGCGTGCTCACCTGTCGTCGAGACCATCAGCATGGTCGTGCCCGGCCGCGCCTGCCTGGGATCGAACGGGCCAAGAATCGAAAGCGGATCGCAAATATCGGTGCCGCCCCACCCGGTTCCGGCCTCGGCTACCTGGAAATAGCGACCCGGTGTCGAGCGCCGCCCCTTCATCTTGATGCCGGTGTCGGCGATGCCGAGCAGCTTGCCGGCCTGATGCTCCGAGAGCACGCCGGTGATATGGTCGTCGACCACCACGACCTCGTCGACCTTGCCGTGCCACTGTTTTGCGAACATTCCGATGGTCGCCGAGCCGCAGCCGACCCGCATGCGCACCTCGATCGTGCCATTGACGATCGGTGGGCGGCCGGCCTGCACCACCACCGTGGCTCCGCCATCGATGCTGAGCTCGACCGCCTGGCAATTGGAGAGGTCCATCAGCGTGTCGCAGGTCGCACGCCCCTCCTTCTTCGAGCCGCCGGTCAGATGGTGCACGCCGCCAAGCGACAGCATCTGCGAGCCGTACTCGCTGGTCGTGACGTGGCCGACCGCTTCGCCCTGCGCGCGCACGATCGCGGTTTCCGGGCCGAGATAGCGGTCGGTGTCAATCTTGGCTTTGACACCGCAATACGAAAAAATGCCTTCGGTCACCACCGTGACCATATCGACCCCATCGATCTCGGAGGAAACGATGAAGGGCGCTGGCTTGTAGTCGGGATAGGTTGTGCCGGCGCCGATTGCGGTGACGACGATGTCGCCCTGCTGAACGATCTTGCCGTCCCAGTCCCCGGTCGTCTGGAACGGCACGACGCGCCCGCCATGCGACACTGTGCGCTCCAGCACGACGTGCGGATCGACGCGCACCAGCTTGCCGTCGTGATTGGCATAGCGGTCGCAGGCGCCCGCCGCGCCCGGCTTGATGTAGCACATCACCGGACAGGCATCGCAACGGATCTTATCGCCGCTCGCGGCGGTCGTCGCATCAGTCACCATGTCAAAGCCTTTCAAGTCGGCATCGACCTTCGGACGGCTCAACGGCAATGAACTTGATCGTTCGTATACGAACGATCTTGCGCGTGAGGCCGAAACCTGTCAAGCGGCGCCATCGCCGAACATCAGCTAAAGTTGCCGCGTCCGGTTGTTCGTGAACCGGGCATCCGGTTGCGGCGCGGGGCGGCTTGCACGTTTGTAGGCAAACGGTAGTCTTTCTCATCCGCCTGCATCGCAACCGTCGAGGCGAAACCGAAAATGAGGCAAGATACGATCAGCCTGAGCGTGAACGGCAGGACCCATGTCGTTGCTGCCGCTGCCGATACCGCGTTGCTGTATGTGCTGCGCAACGATCTTGAATTGAACGGCCCGAAATATGGCTGCGGGCTCGGCGAGTGCGGCAGCTGCACCGTGCTGATCGACGGCGTCGCGGCGCGTTCGTGCGTGATCCCGATTGAAGGCTGCGTCGGGCGCAAGATCACGACACTGGAAGGCTTGGGCACACGCGCCTCACCCGATCCCGTACAGGAGGCCTTCATCAAGGAGCAGGCGGCGCAATGCGGCTATTGCCTCAACGGCATGATCATGACGACGAAGGCGCTGCTCTTGGAAAACCCGCACCCGACCGAAGCCGAGGTGCTGGAGGCGCTGCGCTACAATCTCTGCCGCTGTGGCGCGCATCTCGAAATCATCCGCGCAGCGATGCGCGCGGCGGGTCATCTTGTCGAGGCGCGCGACTGATGGCTTCGGGCAGGTTATCGGTTGGTCTTTCGACCGGCGCATCGGGCAGTTTCGAGACCTTCATCAGGATCACTGCCGACGGCGAGGTCACCGCGTTCAATGGCCATGTCGATCTCGGCACGGGGATTCGCACCGCGCTTGGGCAGATCGTCGCCGAAGAGCTCGAGGTGTCCTTTGCCCGCGTCGTGGTCGTGCTTGGCGATACCTCGCAGGTGCCCAACCAGGGCGCAACGATTGCCAGCGAAACAATTCAGATCACTGCCGTTCCCTTGCGCAAGGCGGCCGCACAGGCACGGCAATTTCTCCTCGTCCGCGCAGCCGAGCTTCTCGAAACCAACATTGCCAACTTGTCGATCGAGGATGGGCTGGTGCGCGCCAAGGACAATCGCAGCATCTCTTATGGCGAATTGATCGGCGGCGAGACCATCCGCCTCGAGCTTGCGGACGACGTTGCGGTAAAACCGGTCAGCAGCTACTCCATTGTCGGGCAATCTGCGCCGCGTGTCGATCTTCCGGCGAAGGCGACCGGTGAGTTGGTCTATGTCCACGACGTACGCGTGCCCGGCATGCTGCACGGCCGCGTGGTGCGGCCGCCTTACGCTGGCGTCGATGTCGGGCCCTTTGTCGGTACCAGCCTGATCGCCGTCGATGAGGTTTCGGTGCGGGATATTCCCGGAATCGTCGCTGTCGTCAGGATCGGCGATTTCGTCGGCGTCGTTGCCGAACGCGAGGAGAACGCGATGAAGGCAGCAGCTCAGCTCAAGCTGAACTGGAAGCCGACGCCGACCCTGCCTGAGCTGAACGACATTGAGACCGCGCTGCGAATGAATCCGAGCCGGCCGCGGACCCTGATCGACAAGGGTGATGTGGATGCCGCGATCGCCGCGGCTTTCAAACCGATACAGCGGACCTATCTCTGGCCCTACCAGATGCACGGCTCGATCGGCCCATCCTGCGCGGTCGCCGATTACCGGCACGGACAGATAAGGGTTTGGTCCGGCACGCAAAACCCGCATCTTTTGCGTGCCGATCTCGCGCTCCTGACCGAGCGGTCCGAATCGGAGATTGAGGTGATCCGGTTGGAGGCGGCCGGCGGCTATGGCCGCAACTGTGCCGACGACGTCACCGCGGATGCGCTGCTATTGTCGCGGGCTGTCGGCCGGCCCGTCCGCGTACAGTTAACGCGCGAGCAGGAGCACGCCTGGGAGCCGAAGGGCACCGCGCAGCTGATGGACGTCAACGGCGGGCTGAATGCCGACGGCAGCGTCGCAGCTTACGACTTCGCCACGCACTATCCCTCGAACGGCGCGCCGACGCTCGCACTGCTCCTCACCGGCCGGGTCGCGCCCGTGCCCGAAATCTTCGAGATGGGCGACCGCACCGCGATCCCGCCCTATGACTTTCCGCACATGCGGGTGGTCGCCAATGACATGCCGCCGATCGTGCGCGCGGCGTGGCTACGCGGCGTCTCCGCGCTGCCGAACACCTTTGCGCATGAATCCTATGTCGACGAGCTGGCGAGTGAGGCCCGCGTCGATCCTATTGAATACCGGCTGCGCTATCTGAAGGACAAGCGCGCGATCGACCTCGTCAATGCGGTTGCCGAACGTGCCGGCTGGAAACCGCGTCCGGTGCGGGAGGAAAAGCAGGGCGATATCGTGCGCGGGCGCGGCTTTGCCTATGCGCTCTATATGCACAGCAAATTCCCCGGCCATGGCGCCGCGTGGTCGGCTTGGATCGCCGACGTCGCGGTGAATAAGACGACCGGTGATGTCAGTGTCACACGCGTCGTCGCCGCGCAGGACTGCGGGCTGATGATCAACCCCGACGGCGTGCGCCACCAGATCGAGGGCAACGTCATCCAATCCACCAGCCGTGCACTGATGGAAGAGGTTGCCTTCGATCGCACCTCCGTGGCGACACGCGAATGGGGTGCCTACCCCATCATCCGCTTCCCTGATCTGCCCAAGATCGACGTATTGATGTTGCCGCGGCAGGACCAACCGCCGCTTGGGGTCGGGGAATCCGCTTCGGTGCCAAGCGCAGCCGCGATCGCAAACGCGATTTTCGACGCAACTGGCGTGCGCTTTCGCGAATTGCCGTTCACGCCGGAACGCATTTTGAAAGGATTGCGCGGCGCGCAGCCGGCCGCGTCGGGCGAGGCGGCCTCATCTTTATCGGCGCCGGCGCCCGATAGTTGGGGCCCGTTCGCGCAGCGGGGTGGGCTGTTCGCCGGCACCGCAGCGCTATGTGCCGCCGCCCTTGGCATCGGTGCAGCGCTGTTGCCGGGGCGCGTGATGGCGCCGATCGCGCGGCCGGATGCGTCGGTGTTTTCCGCTGCGACAATTGCGCGGGGCGCAGAACTCGCCGCGCTCGGCAATTGCGCGGTCTGCCATACCAGCGCCAACGGCGCCATTAATGCCGGTGGGCGAGCGCTTCAAACGCCGTTCGGCATCATCTACGCGACCAACATCACCCCCGATGTCGAGAGTGGGATCGGCACATGGTCCTATCCCGCTTTCGAGCGCGCCATGCGCGAGGGCATCCATCGTGACGGTCGCCACCTCTATCCGGCGTTTCCCTACACGCATTTCGCGAGAGCCACCGATGCCGACCTGCAAGCGCTCTATGCCTATCTGATGGCGCAGGCGCCAGTGCGCGCCGTCGCGCCGAACAACGAGCTGAAACTTCCGTTCAATCTGCGATACTTACTCGGCGGATGGAACGCGCTGTTCCATCGCACTGACACGTTCAACCCCGATCCGACCAAATCGGCGGCATGGAATCGCGGCGCCTATTTGGTCGAGAGTCTTGGCCATTGCAGCGCATGCCATTCGCCGCGCAACGCGCTTGGCGCGGAAAAATCCAACGCCTACCTCGCGGGCGGCTTCGCGGAAGGCTGGGAGGCGCCGGCTTTGACCGCGTTGTCGCCAGCACCCATCCCCTGGAGCGAGGATGAGCTTTACGCTTATCTGCGCACCGGAGAATCTCGTTTTCACGGCGTGGCCGCGGGGCCGATGGCGCCGATTGTGGGACAGCTTGCGGCAGTTCCCGACCACGACATCCGCGCCATGGCGATCTATCTTGCTTCCGTCAACGGCGCGATCGACCAGCTGACACTGAAGGCGCGGGTGAGGGAACTTGAAGCGCGCACGCGCGTCGGTGTTGCGTCCTCCCCGGCTGCGCGCCTCTACCAGGGCGCTTGTGCCGTCTGCCATGAAATCGGCGGGCTGCGCTTGTTCGGCAGCCGGCCATCGCTGGCGCTCAACAGCAACCTGCACAGCGGCCGGCCCGACAATCTGATCCAGCTGATCCTGCATGGCATCGCCAAGCCTGCCTTTAGCGATCTCGGCTACATGCCAGCGTTCAAGGACAGCATGAACGATGCCCAGATCGCCGAGCTCGTCGTCTTCCTGCGCCGGCAATTCGCGCCCGACAAGCCGGCCTGGACGGACGTGCCAGCCGCCGTCGGCCGCATCCGACAATCGCATCCCTATTAATCGCTCAGCTTGATGTTGGCGGCCTACCAATTTGCGCAAGAGCGGTGCTGGCGTCAACATCCGACAGAGGCGACCGTACTGCGGCGTGATGTCAGCAATTTCGCCTTCGCCAAGCGACCGCTGGGCTCGTGAGCCGAACCGACTTTGGCAAGCCGGCTCTGGCGGCCTCGGCCGCCGCGGCGCCATCGTCCCGGCCGTTACATCTTCACCAGTTTGCGATATCCAGGGTGGGCTCGATCTCGATATGTCAGCGGCGTCAAGCTCTCCTTCATCACGCGGGCCCAAAGCGGCGCCAGGCAAGGAAGAAATAGATGCGAACTGATGGCGTCCATCTCGTCGACCATCCGCTGGTCCAACACAAGCTCTCGCTGATGCGCGAGAAGGACCGCTCGATCAAGGGCTTTCGCGAACTTCTGAACGAGATCGGCATGCTGCTCTGCTACGAGGTCACCCGCGACCTGCCGATCGAGTTGGTCGACATCGAGACGCCGCTGCAGTCCATGAAGGCGCCAAAAATTGCCGGAAAAAAGATCACCTTCGCGCCGATTCTGCGCGCCGGCGTCGGCTTTCTCGACGGCATGCTCGCGCTTGTCCCCTCG
>Ga0306925_10006659_pt1 | contig 10752 bp, 10 predicted proteins | sample flu12Cox44000176_FD_203755 | JGI IMG/M metagenome (GOLD analysis project Ga0306925, IMG submission 203755) | Lab enrichment of tropical soil microbial communities from Luquillo Experimental Forest, Puerto Rico - flux8day.12C.oxic.44.000.176 (v2)... | ecosystem: Environmental > Terrestrial >... | reverse complement strand
GCAACGATCTTGACGATGGTTTCGAGGCGATGCTGCCGGTCGCCCGGATTGATCCGCTCCGGCGAATAGCCGAGCTTGAAGTCGGCACCCTGACGCAGCCCGGAAGCCTCGGCCAGCAACGGCCCGCAGACCTCGCGGGTCAGACCCGGATAGACGGTCGATTCGAAGACGACGACCGCGCCCGGTTTGAGGCGAGGCCCGATCAGCCCGCAGGCGCTCTGCAAGGGCGCCAAGTCGGGCCGCCGCTCGGCGTCGATCGGTGTCGGCACCGTGACGATCAGAAAGCTCGCCTCGCCGAGCGCCTCGGGGTCGTCGGTCAGACGCAGGGTGGTCTCGCGCAAGGCGGCTTCGGTCACCTCGCCCGTGGTGTCCGTTCCCTTGCGCAAAGCGGCGATTCGGCGTTGCGAGATGTCGAAGCCGATCACCGGCGCGAACTTCTTGGCCAGCGCCAAGGCGACGGGAAGTCCGACATAACCAAGGCCGACGACGGCAAATCCGCGTTCCATCTAACGACCCGATCTGCGGATCAATTGACGTTGTGGTAGTGCCGGTACCACTCGACAAAACGGGCGAGCCCGACCTCGATCGTGGTCTTTGGTTCGAAACCGAGATCGCGGCGCGACGCCTCGATGTCAGCAAAGCTCTCGGGAACATCGCCGGGCTGCATCGGCAGCAGCTCCTTCCCAGCGGTGCGACCGAGCAGCCTTTCGAGAATGGCGATGAAGTCAAGCAGCTGCTCGGGACGATGGTTGCCGAGGTTGTAGACCCGGTCCGCCGCCCCGGCCGCCGGCGGACGGTCATGCGCCGCGATGGTCCCGGCGACAATGTCGTCGATATAGGTGAAGTCGCGCGCCATCCGGCCTTCGTTGAAGACCTTGATCGGTTGTCCGGCAAGGATCGCCCGGGTGAACAGGTAGGCCGCCATGTCGGGCCGCCCCCACGGGCCATAGACGGTAAAGAACCGCAAGCCGGTCGCCGGCAGACCGTAGAGGTGGCTATAGGTGCGGGCCAGCAGCTCGCAGCTGCGCTTGGTCGCCGCGTAGAGCGAAACCGGCAGCTCGACCGGGTCTTCGACGCTAAATGGCTGCTTGCGGTTGGCACCATAGACCGAGGAGGACGAGGCATAGGTGATCGCGGTCAACCTGTCGATGCGGCGCGCCGCCTCCAGCATCACCAAGGTCCCCATCACGTTGGCGTCGATATAGGCGTAGGGGTTTTCGAGCGAGTAGCGAACCCCGGCCTGGGCCGCGAGATGGATGACGCTGCGCAGCTCTTTGTGATGCTCCAGCAGCGCGAAGACGCCGTCACGGTCGGAAACATCGAGCTTGGCGAAGGCAAAGCCCGGATAGGCGCGGAGCAGGGCCAGGCGCGCCTCCTTTAGCCGCACATCGTAATATCCGTTGAGATTGTCGATGCCGACGACCCGATCGCCGCGCTCGAGCAGCGCCTTGGCGACGTGGAAGCCGATGAAACCGGCGGCACCGGTGAGAAGGATCGACATGAGGCTCCTGGCGCTAGATGAGGACCCGGCCGTCAACCGGCCGAGAGCGGCGGCGTGGCCTATCGCTTAGCCGCGCCGCCGACAAGGGCTTTCGTGCGGTGATCGCGCGCTTGAAGCGACGGCCGAAGTGCTCGAGGCGGAAGGCCAAGCGCGGCTGCTGCACGACTTGCCACAGCATCGGCTCGCAGCGGGTCGAGAAGCTTTCCTTCAGCCGATTGCGTCCGGCCATGAAATCGTAAACCCGTTCGCCGGATTGGAATGCGTGCCGGATCGCCAAGGCGTGGGTAATAAAACCGGGCCGCTCGTGCCGGTCGCTGTCGGCGAAACCGCTCTGATAGGCGTAAATGCGTTCGCCGAACCGAAAATTATAGAGATAGCCGATGACCCGATCGCCGGCGCTGGCCTTGAGCAGCTGGGTTCCGCCTTCGGCAAAGCTGCGCTCGATCAGCAGGCGGTGGAAGGGCTCGAAGAACTCGCCCGAGAACGAGTGTTTCCGGCCGCGACGCTCCCACGAAGCAGAATGCAATGTCTTCAACTCGGCGAAAAAGGTCAGCGCCTGCGCCGTGGTCGCCGCTGCGCTCAGTTGCAGCGGACCGTGGCTCTCAAACTGTCGCAATGCGCGGCGCAGCTGCTGGCGGGCATTGGCGCTCAGCACCGGGTGAAGCTCCCCGCCGCCAGGTGCCAGCAGATCGAGATCGAGCGAGTAGGAGGGGAGGACCGTCTCGCTGCGGCCCAGCCCGCGGCCCTCGACGGCCGTCTCCGGGAAACGCTGCGCCGAACCGCTGATATGCAGCTCGTCCGCCGTCTCGCCCTGATCGGCGAACCATGCAATCGCCGCGTCGAAAACCGCCATTTCGCGGCCGGCTGGTGCGAGGATGCCATTGTGCTCGATCGTGATCGCATCGAACCGCGCATCTCCGGTCTCGTTCAAATACAGAGAGCGCGACCGGATCAGCCCTGGCCGGCTCGCTGCCGGCACCGCGGCGAGCAAGGTCCCGATCCATTGCCATGAGGTGAAAAAGGATGGCCGAGCCACCGCTTCGAGGGTTCGCCAATCGCGCTCGAGAGTGGCGAGCGGCGGCAGCGCCTCATGGCTGAACTCGACCTCGCAGGTCATGCTCGTTCGCTCGCAGCGCGACGTCTGTTTCGTAATGAAACCACCTTAAACTATATCAGGCGCCGTGGCGGAGACTCGACCTCCGCTTGATCCCCGCATGATGCGGTGTGATCATTAACAAAAGCCCGTGTGCGTGATGCGAATTCTGCACATTCTCGACCATTCGCTGCCGCTGCAAAGCGGCTATGTCTATCGCACGCTTGGCATCGTCAATCAGCAGCGGGCGTTGGGATGGGAGCCGGTGCTGCTGACCAGCGGCAAGCATTACGCGCCGGGGCCCGTGCGCGAGCGGATCGACGGGTGGGATTTCCTGCGCACCCCGGTGCCCCGCGGTTTTGGCGCGAAGCTGCCGTGGCTGCGTGAGCTGATGATCATCAGCGGCCTCGACCGGCGGCTCGACGATGTCATCGATGAGGTACGACCCGGCATTCTTCACGCCCACTCGCCCGCCCTCAACGCGCTAGCGGCGCTGCGCGCCGGCCGCCGACATCACCTGCCGGTGGTTTATGAAATGCGGTCGCTCTGGGAAGATGCCGCAGGCGGCGGCACCAACGGCACGAATGATCTGCGCTATCGCGCAACACGATTTCTGGAGGATCGCGCGCTGCGCGGCGCCGATGCGGTGACGACGATTTGCCAGGGCCTGCGGGAGGACATGACCGCCCGCGGCATTCCGCGCGAGAAGATCACGGTCATCCCCAACGCGGTCGATCGGGGCACCTTTGCCGGGCCCGGGGTCCCCGACGGCGTGCTCGCCCGGCGGCTCGGGCTGACCGGGAAAACCGTGCTCGCCTTCTTCGGCTCGTTTTACTTCTACGAGGGCCTGCATCTGTTGTTGCGAGCCCTCTCGCTGCTGCTTCGGCGGCAGACAGACCTCACAATCCTGCTCGTCGGCGGTGGCCCGGAAGAGAGCAACCTGCGCAGGATGGCCATGGATCTCGGAGTTGGCGAAAACGTCGTCTTCGCCGGGCGGGTCGCTCACGAAGAGATGCAGCGATATTACGATCTGGCGGAGCTCTTTGTCTTTCCACGCGTGTCGATGCGTTTGACCGAGGTGGTCACACCGCTCAAGCCGCTCGAAGCCATGGCCCAAGAACGCATTGTCGTCGCCTCGAATGTCGGCGGCCACCGTGAGCTGATCCGCGACCGTGAGACAGGCTACCTCTTTCCCCCGAACGATCCGGAAGTCCTCGCGGAGGGGGTGTCGGCGGCGCTCGCCGACCGCCCATCGTGGCCGCGCATCCGAGCGCGAGCGATCGAGTTCATCGACAGCGAGCGCTCGTGGAGGCACAGCGTCGCCCGCTACGCCGAGGTCTATGCCCGCGTCCTGCGGCGCTGACCGGGATGCGCAACACTTTGCCGATCGCGTCTTTTCTCGCAGATTTCGCGAAACAGCGCGATCTGCCCTTCCGTCGTGCTCTGCCAGTCGAAGCGCTCGGCATAGGCGCGGGTCGCGGCGCGGGCGGGCAAGGCAGCGAGCAGATCGCGAATTGCCGCAGCGAGGCGGTCGGGCGTGGGCTCGTGGACGATCCGCCCGGCCTCGCGGGAAGCGACGATATCGGTGATGCCATCGATGCCGGAAACGATCACCGGGGTACCGCAGGCCATGCTTTCGAGCAGGACATTCGGCCAGCCCTCGTGCGTCGAGACGAGCACCAGCAGGTCGGCAGCGCTATAAATTTCGGGAAGACGATCCTGCGGCAAACGGCCGAGCAGGCGGACGCGGTCGGCGACCCGGCGCTTGCGGACCAGCTCCTCGATCGCGCTGCGCTCCGGCCCGTCGCCGACGATGACGAGCTCGATCCCCGGCAGGCCGGTGAGCGCCTCGACCATCATGCGATGGCGCTTGAGGGGGACGAGATTGCCGACCGCGAGCAGGGTCGGCCCGCTCAGACCGAGCGCGCGCCGCGCGCTGCCGCGGTCGGCCGGCCGAAAAAGCGCAAGATCGACCCCATTGCGCAGCACCCGCACCTGCTCGCGCGCGACCCCGAGCGCCATCAACCGCCGTTGCAAACCGTGCGATACCGTGACCAGCCCGTCGGCCTGGTGCGCGGCCCAGCGTATCCACCGCCTCGGAACCGCGTGCTCGGCGATGACGTTGAGATCGCTGCCGCGCGCGGTGACGACGACCGGGCGGTCGAGCGCGCGCCCGAGCAGCACCGCGGCGACGCCGTCCGGATAGAAATAATGCGCGTCGATCAGATCGAAGTCTCGTCCGCCGCGGAGCTGCCCCCGCAGCACCGGAAGAAGAGCGGTGAACATCACAAACGGCGCCGCGCTCATGCCGATCTTTGGCAATTGCAGATAGCGTGGATAATCGACGCGCAGCCCGTGTCGTGTCTCGCCGCGTGGCTGCCGGGCAAAGAGCGCGTAACGGCCAAAACGCGGCGATGCGAACGGAAACCACGGGCAGGGCGCAACGACGCGGGGCTCGACTGCGCCGCTTTCGGTCAACTTGCGCAAGCGGGTTTCGACGAAGATCCCGTGCTGCGGCCGCAGCCGGCTCGGGTACAGCGTCGTAAAGGTCAGGATTTTCAGCGGCAATGCCTAAGAAGATCGATTGACGAGGCGAGCCTCGCCTGATGCCGGTCTACCAAAATCCGAATTTTTTGCGGCTTTCGGACGGGCTTGCCGGGCTTTTCGAGGGGGTGGCGGAGGACAGCTTTTTTGCACTGCCGGGCTGGTACGACCTGATGGCGCGGCATGGCGTGCCGGCGGGAAGCGAGATCCGGGTCTACACCGACGAACGCCATGGCTCGGCCATGGCTTTGCTGCTTCGCACCGAGGGACGTGGGCTGACGAGCCTCGCCAACGCCTACAGTGTCGAGCACAGCATCGTTTGCCAGCCCGGAACGGATCTCGCCGCCGGGTTCGCAGCGATTCTGTCGGAGATTCTGGCCGAGCGGCCGCGCTGGGAGAGCGTCGGCATGGCCGAGCTCGACCCCCTCGAACCGAGCTACCGCGCCGCTTTGCGGTCGCTTCGCCATGCCGGGCTGTTGGTGGAATGCAGGTTCGACTCCGGCACCTGGTATGAAGACACAGCCGCGCTGAGCTTTGCCGATTACGTCGCCGCTCGGCCCTCGCAACTGTGCAACACCTGGCGCCGAAAGCGGCGCAAGCTCGACCGCGCCAACCGCTTGTCGAAGGCATTCTTTGAGGATGCCACCGGGATCGACCAGGCGATCGCGGATTACCAGACGATCTATGCCGCGAGCTGGAAACCCGCCGAATTCTTTCCCGAGTTCATCCCGGCATTGATCCGGCTCGCCGCCCAACTCGGGGCGCTGCGCCTCGGCATCTACTATATCGACGGGGTTCCGGCGGCGGCGCAGTTCTGGATCCTGTGGCATGGCCGCGCGGTCATCTATAAGCTCGCGCACGATACGCGGCTCGACGATCTGTCGCTCGGCACGCTCCTGACGATGGAGATGGCCGAGCGAATCCTGGCGAACGACCACCCGCGCGAGATCACCTTCGGGCGCGGCGACGATCCCTACAAAAGACTCTGGCTGCCGAAGCGGCGAGAACGCTGGGGGATTGCCGCGGCGAACCCGCGGACCCGGCGCGGGCTCGGTCTCGGGCTGAAGCGCAAGGCGGGCCGATATTACGATCGCCTGCGTGGCGAGCGCGTCCGTCCCACCGGGTGACCTCTGCTGGCGGTCACCGGGTCTACTCGCCTGGGTTAGCCCGCCCGCCATTGCCCTATCCTGAAAGTGGCGATAGACTGATGAGCATATGATCCGCGAGTCGAAGGGCAGCTTGCCACGCGCCGATGCACCGGTAAGCCGGACGGCCGCTCAGCCCCCAGGCATCGCGGTCTTCGACTTTCTCAGTTTCGATCATGTGCATCTGCCCTTCAATGAAGGATACCTCCGGATCCTCAGGGCCGCCTATCCCGACGACCGCATTTCGTTTTATGCGGCGCGGGGGCACGTCGAACGATTGGCGCCGCGCGTCGCCGATCTCGCCGGGATAGCTTTCGAGCCCTGCCCGTCCTTCGCGACGCCGTTTTGCCTCTCTCATCATAACCCGGTGGCCGGCCGCTGGGCGGCGCGCCGGTGCCTGAGTGAGATCGCTCGGCACACCGCCGGACGTTGCGTTCGCTTGACCGCGTTGCTCGGTTTCAACGCCAGCCTGCTCGCCGTGGTCGCGCACAGCTGGCCGACGATGTCGGCCGCGCCGTTGCACATGATTCTCCACAGCCACCTCGGCGAAGCGATGGGGTGGAGGTCCCGCAACCCGTTGATCCGCGCCGCCGATCTGGTTTCGCAGTTGCAGCGGCCGCTGCCGCCTCAAGTCCGCATCGTCGCCTTGGAGCTCGGCATGAAGGAGGCGATCGACCATTCCTTGCCGAGGGTCGCGCCGGCGATCGTGACTTTGGAGCACCCGATTCTGTTCTCCGAATGGACGGCGATTTCGCCCCCGGAGCCGGTCAAAACGGTAAAGATCGGCTTTGTCGGGCATGCGCGGCAGGCCAAGGGGTTCGACCTTTTCTTGGAGCTCGCCGATCGCTGCTCGGGAGCCGACCTCGAGTTTCACGCAATCGGGCATTCCTCGCCGGAGACCGATCATCTCGATACCAGCAGGTTGGCGCGCATTCCGTCCAACATGCCATTGCACCGTGACGAGTATGTGGCCGCGTTGGAGGGGGTCGATCTCGTGTGCTTGCCGTTCCCCGGACACGTCTATGACTTCACCGGAAGCGGCACGGTTAGTGACGCAATTGCGGCCCTCAAACCGTTGATCGTCTTCCGCAACCGCACAATGGAGGCGGTGTTTGCTCGCTACGGTCCAATCGGGTGGCTCGCCGAGGACAGAGGTGATCTTCTCCGATTGGTCGGCGCGCTCGACCGCAGCGAGTTTGTGCGAAACCATCCTCGTTGGATCGCTAATTTGAAGGCGATCCGCGAGGCTCGGCGCCCCGAGCGGCTCGCGACATCTTATGCGGCTTCGATCGACATGACCGCCGAATTCCGCCGTGACGGCTCGCTGGGGTGACCGAGCAGAACCTCGGTTAACTATCTATTCCTATGATAAATAGCGTTAAATCATCTCGAATGAGTTGAATATTGACCCTTTCTGGGGATATGATCTATGCCAATGCGCGCCTGCGTACCGCGTAAAGAGGGCGAGCGGAACGGAGCGGTTGCGAAAATGCGGTTCTTTGAGACCATCGGCTCCGCGATCGTAATCGCCTATGATGATCGGCCGGTTTTGACAACCGATGCTTGGATCGACGGCGACGCCTATTTCGGCAGCTGGGGTATGGATTACGAAATTCCCGCGCCGCAAATGAATGCGATCCGGGGGGCCGAATATCACTGGTTCTCGCACGGCCATCCCGACCACACGAATATCGCCTCTCTGCCGATGTTGACCAAAGGCGAGTTCCTTTTGTCCGACCATTACGGCAATCGGATGGAAAGGGAACTGAGGGCCGCAGGTTACCGGGTACGGGTGTTGCCCGACCGCGAGTGGGTCCGGCTGTCAAAAGGGATACGTGTTTACTCGGTAGCCAATCAGAACCAGGATTCGCTGCTGCTGATCGATATCAACGGCCGGCTCATCATAAACCAAAACGATTCCCCCGAATTCGGCGAGTCTATCCGTATCCGGCGGATGGCGAAGCAATTCCGCGAGGTTTATCTGCTCCAGCTGCACGGCTGGGGCGGAGCGGACATGCTCAACTTGTTCGATCCGTCCGGGCGCAAGCTCACCTCGGTCGCGGAAAAGCGCCGGCCCATCGCGCCGCGTTCGCAGACGAGCGCCAGGACGATGGGCGCCAATAAAATCATTCCGTTTTCATCGTTCCATCGCTACCAGCGTGAAGACAGCGCATGGGCGAACGAGCTCATTCCGGAGCTCGAGGACTACCGCAGCGACGCGATGGCGAATTGGCCGGAAATACTTCCCGCGTTTGTGCGGGTCGACTGCGAGACCGACCAAGTCACGCCGATCGATCCGCCGCGGTCGCCGCGTGCGATCAGGAAGCCGGAGGAGTTTGGCGACAGCTGGTCGGATCAGCTGGCGGCAGAGGACAAAGTCCGGATACGACAATATTTCTCAGCCCGGGAAGCACTGCGCAAGAATTTTGGGTTCATCGAGGTTTCTGCGGGCGGGTCGAGCGTCACCGTCGATCTCGACCGCTCTAAAAAAGACGTCGGGATTTGCTTTGAGTGCCCGCGCAATTCGCTGATGACCTGTATCGAGCACGAGCTCTTCGACGACCTTCTGATCGGCAACTATATGCGCACGACCTTTTTCAAGCTCGAATCCCTCTACCCGCACTTCACCCCGTATGTCGCCAAATATGCCGATAACGGGGGCGCCAAGACGATGCGAGAGCTCGGCGCATATTTTCGCCACTATTTCATGCGTGATCCGGTCGCGCACGCGCTACGGCATCTCGTTAACGGCAGCGAGATGGTATTGCGCACGGCCTTGCCGGAAGGATCGGCGTTGTTTCGCGCTGCCAAACGCGTTTACTATGATCTCATGACCCGATAATTCGCAGCCTTCTACCGGCGAAGGAAGGTAATGCCGATAAAGGAGGCACCCCGTGCGCTCGGTCGGGCGACGCCCCCCGCGCTAAAGCTCAGCGTTAGTTTCACATCTCGAAGCCCGGAGGTCTTCGAGATGTGGTGTGCGAAGCCCAAGATCTACCGCAAGCCGCCCGAGAAAACGGGATGTCGCACCGGTGACGTAGTCTACATCCCCATTGCCGGGCGGACAACGGCTATCGTGCCGATCATCATCTTTGTCAGGCAACCGCGATTGACTTTACCGCAGGAGGCTAGTATACGTTAAACACGGGTGAGGGAAATCCAATCGCCCGTTTTGTTTACGATATTGTGAAGAGTTGCTTCTGTCGAAAAGTGAGTGATTGGTCGCAAACGGGAGTGATGAACGTGGCAACAAGCGCAGAGCGCGGCGGCGACAATCGCTTACAGACCTTGCTGTCTAAGTTGTGTGACAAGTCGCGGGATACGATTTACGACGTCCACACGGTCTTCGACTGGCCCGACCAGTTGCCCCCGGACCGCTATTTGATGAGTGAAACGTTGTTGTCGGTCTATGGAACGGGCTTCGGCGCGGATCTCGACCATGCGCAGAAAGTGGCATTGAGCCGTGCAGAGAGCCTCAATTTCTACAGCCTCAATATCCACGGTATTCGTGATCTCTTGACCGAGGTATTGCGCCGTATATATTCGCCGAATTACGTAGAGATTTCGGAATACTTGCATCATTTCGTCGACGAAGAGAATAAACACATGTGGATGTTCGCACATTTGTGTACGCGCTACCTGGGCGAAATTTATCCAGATAAGAGGCTTGCATTTGGCGAACAGCCAAGCCCAAAGGTTAACGATTTTGTGGTGTTTGCCCGCATCCAGCTGTTCGAGGAACTGGTAGACTATTATAATACGCAAATGGCTCAGGATGAGTCGCTGCCCCAGTTGCTTCGTGATATCAACCGTGTGCATCACGTGGACGAATCGCGACACATAGGCTTCGGCCGCGAATTGGTGGCGGCGCTGCATCACGACATCCGCCGGACTTTGGGGACGAGCGAGCTGGCCGAACTCGAGAGTTACTTGAAACGGTATCTGGTGGCGTGCGTGCAATCCCTGTATAACCCAAACGCGTATCGCGACGCGCATCTGCCGTATAATGCATATGAACTGCGCCGGCGTCTGCTAAACGATCCGGTTCGCCTACAGATGCACGCCGACATGCTTCGCCGACCGATGTCCTTTTACATGCGGCACGGCATATTCGAGAGCGAAGGCCTTCCAGCATGACGATGACCAGGCCGCAAGCCATTCGGGCGGTGGAGGAGTTCTTGCTTGCCAATCAGCAGGGCCTCGGGCAGATCGACCCGGATCTGGAGCTGTTGCACAGCCGAGTCCTCGATTCTCTGCAATTTATGAACCTGATCTTCTTGATCGAGGAGTTGACCGAGACGCCTGTTCAGTTTGAGAAAATCGAAATGAGAAACTTCACAAGTCTGCGCCACATCGCGCAGCACTTCTTTGGGGAGTTGCCCGATGCCGCTTAGGTCGCCGCGGCTCTTCACGGCTAATGGCGGGCTGGCGACGCTCGGGCCGGATGGCGTGCGGCTGTGGCGGTTATT
>Ga0306925_10006653_pt1 | contig 10757 bp, 9 predicted proteins | sample flu12Cox44000176_FD_203755 | JGI IMG/M metagenome (GOLD analysis project Ga0306925, IMG submission 203755) | Lab enrichment of tropical soil microbial communities from Luquillo Experimental Forest, Puerto Rico - flux8day.12C.oxic.44.000.176 (v2)... | ecosystem: Environmental > Terrestrial > Soil... | reverse complement strand
TTTCCGTGAACCGTTGTTCGAGCCTTGGAACGGTCTTCGTTCGAGAAGCCGCTCGCGAACTGCGATCCTATCTCCGTAGATCTTGATCCGATCACGCTCGGCGAAAGCCCGCCGGCGCGCCTCGAGGGCAGACCCGTTCTGACACAATGCGGGAGCCTGTCTCCGCGCCTGATCGGCGCGACGTTCGGAGACCAAGGTCTCGAATAATCTCGGCAATCGATCTGGAGCTAAATTCAGATTATCCGCGCAAGAGAGCATCCCTGAGAGCCCCGTGACATCAAGCCTCTGACGTTGGTCGCGAAGCGCCATAAAATCGGTGAGTTCCGTCTGATGCGCGAGAAGCAATTCAAGCCGCTCCACCAGCTTGTTCGGTGTTAGGGCCTGAAGACCTGTCATGCCAAATTCATGCGTACATCTCTCCACTAGCGGAAAATACGCTTGACATAGGACCGCACCTTTCGAAGCCGCCTCTCGCAAAATCCCGCGTGCTTCACTGGCCGCACGCGATGTAAGGAGTTCGCTGAGACGAGGTGGCGCGCCGGATCGACGGAGGGATCGGATCCAGTCGATCGCTTCGCTTGCCTTGTCGATTTCGGTGATTGAGCGTCCGAGTCCTTCAATGGCATGGATCAGACGGGACGCCGAGAGAGCCCGCCCGAGCACCTGTCGGCGCGACGCCAATTCGGCGACCGCCACGATTTCCTGAATCGAGAAATCTAACCCACTCAGCACACGCTCACGATCAGCCTCGAGAAGCCTCTGCAAGGCGGTAATTTCGTTGCGAAGCTCGGATATTAGTGCCTCAATCGATTGCTCCTTGAGCCTGCTTTTAAGCGCGCCGCCAATTTCGCCGAACATCCGTCCAGCCGGCGCAAACTCTCCAAGTTGACCAAGTTCTTCGGCGGTCATGTTGACCATTCGGATCGCAATTCTATCGCCTTCAGGCAACCCGCTGAGACTATTACTGATTGATCCGCGGCTCCTGATCCCGCCCGCGATCTCCTCGAAGGGTGTAGCGACGCCCTGCCATGCGACCTCAAGAAGCGAAGCTATTTCTTGATCGCTCTCGAACTCGACCAAGCCTCTAACGTGGCGAGCCAACTGATCGAGTTCTTCCGCACTCGGTACGCCGCTATGAAAGCCTAGCCGAAGCGCCAGGTTGCGCGCCGCTCTTCTCGAACCGGTGAAGGTAGCAAACGCCCTGGCTAGGGGCCCTTTCGAAACACCAGCGCCGCGGCCTCGATTTCGTCAGCAGCAGGCCACGGAGTACGGCCATATGCCGATAGCCTCTGCCGCCATTCGTAATCTGTGGCTGCTAAGTCCGACCATCTTGAGTAGGCCGTTTCGAAGGCTATTTCGTTAAGATCGAGGGTTTTGCATATCCACGAACGGTGACGGACTGATATCTCCGATGCTATTAGAGCCGAAACTGCAACTGCTTCGAAGCCTTTCGATGGAAATGCTCTGTCCAGACCAAGCGTCCGTAAAATCGGAAGGCAGTCATCGATGACATTCATTAACGATGACAACTGGCCGATTGTATCGGCGGCGATTGCATACGCTTCCGTCGGCGTGTTGTCAAAAAGGGTAGCCGGCGCACCGCAGTGGGCCAGATTGTACGCCAACGCAAGACGGTCAGGGTCCTCTTCGGAGAGATCGCGCTGGGAGGACAAAGCGGCCTCGACATGAAGGAGCTCGCGCTTAACTTCCAGGCCCGCGTTTAACTCGTCTGGATCAAGCGACGCGATCGTTGCGACCACACCATCTGCCGGCGGATCGCCTATCGCGTTGTCGACCTCGATTAGGCGCTTGATGTCGGTAATCGTCTCGACTCCTAAATCCGCAAATAGTGCTACGTACTTGGCCACCTCGGTACCAATTGTCTGCAGCTCGATCAGGGTCGAGATGAGCCGCCTGACTTCGTAGGGTGGAATAGCGGCGAGCGGAGTGGCTGCCCAAGGCGACTGGCTCGGATGTCCGAAGTTGCGTGTAAAGGTGCTCGCAGTGTCCGCGAAGACGGCGATTTGGCCACCTACCTTGCTGATGCTGGCCGCGGCTCCGAGAAGGGCCGTTGGGAACTCCACGTGCTGAAACGCATTGACCACATCAGCGTCCTGGGTCCGGCCACGCAACGCTTTCCAGATGAGCGCGTATGGGGTGCTGCCGTCCGGGAATTCAGCATGCAGTTCATCGAGATAGTCCCCTATGGCCTTCCTGCTCTCGAGCCAAGTGACATCACTCGCTCCCGTCGGACTGCGGCGTGGTTGCCCCCAACCAAGATCTCTGCGGGCTTTCAAGCTTTCGATTACAGATTTAGGTGACGCCTTATCGGAGTGCAGTTCGAGGCAGAAATCACCGAGACCTGCTCGGTCGAGACGTCGTTTCACTACCTCAAGCGCCGCCTGCTTTTCCGATAGAAACAAGACGCGCTTACCGGCGTAAACCGCATTGGCGATCATGTTCGCGATCGTCTGCGATTTTCCTGTCCCGGGAGGTCCCTGGATCACCAAGTTTTTCTCGCGCATCATATCGATAAGTGCACTGTGCTGTGAGGCGTCTGCGTCCTGGATGAGCAGCGGCGCGATCTTCTCAACTTCCGGCTCGTCGATATGGTAATCGTCTGACATCGGATCACGCAGAGGCTCATCCTCTTTATGTTCCGATCCGGTCAAGATTGCATTCACGAGGGAATGGTGGGTCGGGTGACCTTGCCAATTGTCGGGATTCAGATCGATATACATAAGAAATCGACCGAAGGCGAAATGGCCGAGCACCAGCCAGCGCCGAATATTCCACCGCTTCAGTCCCTCGACTGCGGTCCTCGTGCGATCGAGATAGTCCTCAATCGACGCAAGCGCCTCGTCCTCCTCCGCCACAAAGTTGGGTAACTCGCGGTTGTATCGTTCCTCCAAAAGTTTCTGGAGGCTGAGATTAGCCTCTGCTGCGCCTTCTCGTGCAAACAAGTAATAAATATCTTTTCCGCGAACCTTTCGGCCCTCAATGTTAACCGGGAGCAACAGAAGGGGTGCATAGGCTTTCTTGTCCGAGTCATCGGCCTCGTACCATTCGAGAAATCCAAACGCAAGGAACAGAGTCGAGACGCCCATCTCCTGCTCTGCGAGACGCGCGTCACTCGAAATCCTCTCCATTATGCTTTCAAGTTCATCCGGATACTTGAGCGTCTGGAGTGAATCGTCTTCGCGGGAGGACCTCGAACGCTCTTGTTGCAGATCTGGGCTCGGGTCAATTCCGAGCGAGCGGGCATGGTCGGCTCGATTAACATCATTGCGACCCGGTCGAGGAGGAAGTCCGAGCTGAGCGCGAACTTTGATACGCAGCTCACGTTCGATGGCCGCGAAAGCAAATTCGTCGTCGCGCTCGGATCGCTCCAACTCGTCGAGCTTGGTGATGTACTCAATGTCGGACACTTTCGCGTGTTCGAGTGCAGATATGAAGTCCTCTGTCCTCTCTTCCGGGGGTGTGTCGTCAGGTGGTTGAAGAAAAGCGATTTTAAGGTCTGCGTCGTCCCCGACGAGCCGCCGATAGATATCTTCAAGAACTCCGTCGATTATTTGAAGGTGCCGTTTCGAGCGAGTGCCGAGGCGGTAATTCAGCATCGGGTTCTTTTTCGAAAGGTCGAGAAGCTTCAACCGTAGCTGTTCGTAAAGCCTCGCTAGCCGCTGCTGTTCGTTCGCATCTTCCACGGAGGTAAGCCCTTAAATGTTCGGCGCGGTCCTATGAAAACTTACGCGCACAGCATCCATTTTTGTACGATTCTCGCATCCCCACTTCAACGACCCGTTTACGGCGACACAATCAGGCGGGCGGAGAACTGTTCTGCGGCTTTTGGCCACGATCTCAAATTTCCGATGCCGCGCGAGTGCGCCTTACGGCTCGGCTAACTTCCACTCCATTTCAGAGACCGCGAAGCGCCGTGCCGCCCGTGGCGACGCTCCTCGATTTCGAGGCGCCTTTGCCACGTACCGCTAACCGGATCAAAGGGTTCAGGCTCGTGGTGGAGCGCAGCATCTTCGCCGACCTGAACGAAGGCACGGAGCCGGGCATACCTGACGGCCTGAAGATCGACAGCATCGGCCGGGTTTATTGCACCGGGCCAGGCGGCATCTGGGTGATGGCCCCCGATGGCAAGCGCATCGGCATCATCAGATGGCCCGAGCAGGCGGTCAATTTTGCCTTCGGCGGGCCGGACCTGCGGACGGTGCTGTGCTGCGCGCATACCTCGGTCTACACGCTGCGGGTCAAAGTGCCGGGCAATCCGCATCCTTGGTACAAACAGCGCGGGCAGTGAGATCCGGAGGGCACGATGGCCAGAAGCAACCAGGCCAGTTCGTCGGGGACTGGGACGCCGACATCGTCACCTACCCGCCCGGCGGCGGCCGTCACTAGGGCCGAGGCGAGATCCATTTCGGATGGATCCTCGAAGGGCGCGCTATCCAGGATGTCTGGATGATCCCGCGGCGACAGCGGTCCGGACACCCCGGTTTTGCCGGTTGCCGGCACTACAAACTCGGCGGTAGCGCGACAACCAGCTAGCGAACGTTCACAAGTTTACGACTGGCTCTTCATTGGGGGACTTCGAAGCCGGCTTGGCGGAGGAGCCTGATCATGTGATCGCGAAGTTCGCCGACTGGGTTGTCGCCTGCCGGGGGCATGAGCAGATGGTATATCAACGCGCCGCTGAGCATGTCGGCCAGAGTTTCGAGATCGATATTTCTCGCAAGCAAACCGCCAACTTGCACGCGCTCCAGGGCACGGACGAAAGCTCGCCGCCGCGGCAGGTAATAGGTGTTGCGGTAGACCTCAAGCAACATCGGGTAATCGGGCACCGAGCCGATCAGACGCGTCATCAGCTTGCGGATTTCGGGTCTCGCGATCACCTCGCAGGCGTCGATCAGCAGCTTGGCAAAATCGTGCGGCGGGGTGCGATCCAGCACATCGGTCGTGTACCCCGTGGCATTGCGGAAGGCTTCGATCGCCTGAGCGAGCAACGCCTCACGGTTCGACCAGCGCCGGTAGATGCTGGTTTTCCCGACGCCGGCCCGCTTCGCGATCTTCTCGATGCTCGCGCCGGCGACACCGTGCTCGATGAAAAGTTCTAGCGCGGCACGCAGGATCGCCTGATCGACCACCGGGCTTCGAGGCCGTCCCGGCGCATTTCTGGGGTTGCGGGATTTGATCGGAGTGCCCATTTAGGCCATTAGATACGATAACGTATCGTATATCAAGGCCGCGACGTCGGAGGTCGATCCATGCGGCTATCGATCGTTGTCATGATCATCCTTGGTGCCGGCATCGGCTGGTTGTGGTGGTCTCAGCAGCGCGACACCGCTTCGCCGGCGTGGCAAGGCTATGCCGAAGCCGACTACGTCAAAGCGGCACCAGTCGAGCAAGGGCTGTTGACCGCCATCTCCGTGGCCCGCGGTGATCAGATCGCGAGAGGCGCACCTCTGTTTACGCAAGACGACACGCACGAACGCGCTGCCCGCGATCAGGCGGCGCGCCAGCTCGCCCAGGCCGAAGAGCAGCTGGCCAATCTTCAAGCTGCAATGAAGCCGACGGAAGTCACGCAGGCGGAGGCCAATCTGGTAGATGCCCGCTCGACACTCGAACGCGCGCGAGCGGATCTCCAGCGCGACGAAGCTTTATTGCGGACCGGATACGCCACCTCGCAAAGCGTCGATCAGCGGCGAGCGGACTTCCGGTCGGCGGATGCGAAGGCCCAGCATGCCGAGGCGGCCCTTGCGCAAGCGAAGGCACCGATGGGCCGGGAGCGGGAGATCGAGGCGCAGCGCGCGGCGGTCGCTGCAGCGCGAGCAGCCGTGGCGATGGCCGAATGGCGGCTGGCGCAGCGTACCGTCACGGCTCCCGTAGGCGGCCGCGTCGCCGACGTGCTCGCGCAGCCCGGCGAAACGATCGCGGCGGGAGCGCCCGTCGTGTCGATCCTGCCACCGGAAAATATCTTTGTCCGCTTCTTCGTCCCGGAAACCGCGTTGTCGGGGCTGCACCGCGGCGATCCCGTCTCATTCGGCTGCGATGGATGTCCATCGGGGCTCGCCGGGACCATCTCGTTCATCTCTCCGACCGCCGAGTACACCCCTCCGGTCATCTACAGCGAATCGACGCGGGCAAAACTCGTTTTTCGTATCGAGGCGCGCCCGCGGCCCGATCAGGCTGCCCTGTTCAACCCGGGCCAACCGATCGACGTTCAATCAATCGGGTCCGGAGGCGCTCAATGACCGAGCTCGTCATCGATGTGCGCAATCTGCAGAAGAGCTTCGGCACGCACCGGGTTGTGCATGGGTTGAATCTGCAGGTGGGCTCTGGCGAGGTCTGTGGCTTTCTTGGCGCCAATGGCAGCGGCAAGACGACGACGATCCGTATGCTCTGCGGTCTGCTGACGCCGGACGGCGGTAGCGGAACCTGTCTCGGGCTGGACATTGTCTCAGGTGCGCCGCGTATTCGGCGTCAGGTCGGCTACATGACCCAGCGTTTCAGCCTCTACGAAGATCTCACAGTGTTCGAGAACCTCGACTTCGTCGCCCGCGTCTATCAGCTGGGCAACCGCCGGCAGGCGGTTCAGAAGATCATGGAGAGAATGGGCCTTGCTGGGCGCGCGGACCAGCTTGCCGGCCACCTCTCGGGGGGCTGGAAGCAAAGGCTGGCGCTCGCGGCCTGTATGTTGCACGAGCCAAAGCTGTTGCTGCTCGACGAGCCCACCGCCGGTGTCGATGCCGAAGCCCGGCGCGAATTCTGGGACCTCATTCACGACCTGGCCGGGGAAGGTCTAACCACACTCGTCTCGACCCACTACATGGACGAGGCCGAGCGCTGCGAGCGCATCGTCTACCTCTCGGACGGCCATATCGTCGCGCAAGGCACCCCCGATCAGGTGGCACGCAATTCCGGGCTCGTTACCTATGAGGCAGCGGGAGAGGCAGTCGACGAGGCCGCACGCCGATTGCGACAGATGACCGGCATCGAAGCGGCCGCGGTCTTCGGGCGGTCTGTCCATGTCGCCGGGAGCGATCGTGCGGCGCTCGAGCGAGCAATCGCCGATTTCGACAACGGCGCATTGCGGTGGCATGAGGTCGAGCCTCGGCTCGAGGACGTGTTCATCCATTTGTTGTCCCAGGCGAAGGGGTCGTCATGAACGGGTTTTCCTTTGGGCGGTTTCTCGCCGTGCTGCACAAGGAATGGATCCAGGTTCGCCGCGATCCAATGACCCTGCGCCTGATCATCGCCCTCCCGGTCATGCAGCTCTTCTTGTTCGGATACGCAATCAATACCGACCCGAAGCATTTGCCGACCGGGGTTTTGTCGTCCGAGCATTCGCAGTACGTGCGCACGATCGTCGCCGCACTGCGCAACACTGGCTACTACGACATCCGCCCGTTCGTTTCAGAGGAGGCGGGCGAGCGCGCGCTGGCCGAAGGCGAGGTCCTATTCGTCATCAACATCCCGCCCAACTTCGAGCGGTCGGTCGATCGCGGCGAGACGCCGGCGATCCTGGTCGATGCCGACGCCACCGATCCCTCGGCGATCGGCAACGCAACCGCGGCGCTCGCCTCGCTGACCACGACGCTCAACCGCGACCTGCCGCCGAAGCTGCAGTCAGAACATGTGAAGTTACCGTTCCAGTTCGTCGTCCATGCTCGGTACAACCCGGAGCAGCTGACGGTCCTCAACATCGTGCCGGGTCTCGTTTGCATCGTCCTGATGTTCTCGACATTGCTGATCACCACCCTGTCGATCACTCGCGAACGGGAACGCGGCACGATGGAGAACCTGCTCGCGATGCCGGTCAGACCGATTGAAGTCATGATCGCCAAGATCGTTCCCTATATCGCGATCGGCTATGTTCAGGTCGTGCTGATCATGGCGATTTCGTCTGCGGTCTTCGGCCTGCCGATCCGCGGCTCGCTACTGCTGCTGATCCTGGCGCTGGGGCTGTTCATCGCCAGCAACCTCGCTCTCGGCTTCACCTTTTCGACGATTGCCACGAGCCAGATGCAGGCGATGCAGTTGGCGCAGTTTACGGTACTGCCGTCCATATTGTTGTCCGGATTTATGTTTCCGTTTTACGGCATGCCTGTATGGGCGCAATGGGTGGGCGAGATTTTTCCGACGACGCATGCGCTGAGGATCGTCCGCGGCATCTTGCTCAAGGGCAACGGTGCCACGGAGATTCTCCCCGAACTGTGGCCGATCGCCGCCTTCACCTTGGTCGTAGGGGCGATCGCGATCTGGGCTTATCGGGAGACACTGGACTGACACTGACCTTCAGACCCCTACTGCTCCGTATCATCGCTCTCTTGCATACGGCGGGAAGCTATCCGACATCGTCTGCGGCTGCTCGAGCCGATCGCTGCTGGCGCACGACCTCTGAACCTGCGACGGCATTGGTTCTTGTGGCTCCGAGACGGCGTGTTCTGATACAGGATCCGGAAGACAGGGTGGTTCGGTGCCACCCCCCGGCAGTCTGCCATCGTCGCCGTCGTGCCAAGCCCGATGTGCGGCCGTGCCCCGGGTGCGAGAGGAGGTACTCCTTGATGATAGGTGCTCGACCTTCGACGGGAACCTCTTCGAATCTCGCTCTCCGCCTCCGACCACTGTTGAGGTAGGCCTCGCCTTGGGTTCGCACATTCTTCACCCACTCGCACTCGCCGAGCATCGACACGAGATACTGCTTGCCCTCATGGCCGGCTATGACGAGCGCGAGAGGGTGAGGACGACCCGTCCTCCTCCCCATCACCTCCAGTCCCACCTGCCTGCGCGGTGGTAGCCCCAGAGACGCCCACGCCGCCCAGAACCGGGAGAACGCCCTACCAAGGGCCGTGGCTGCCGCTCTGGTAAAAGTATGAAATGGGAATGACTCCGAACGTCCTATGAGATGACATCGCGCTCCTCTGGCCAAACGAACTTGCCACCGGCTGAAGTCGCGCCAAGGTACCACGGCCTCGATGTCGCCACGGGAGGCAGCGCTGATCGGCCCTGCCGATTGGCCGAAGCTCAAACCGCGTCATCGGCGTGGACATCTCGGCAAACTTGCTGGACGCTCCGCGTGGTCGGTTAAGGCTGCGAAGTCGAACTGGGTAACAGCTATCGATTTGTTGGCTTCATTTCCAGCTGACACACGCTTTTGATGTTCGCGCTCAGAACCGCCAACCTCATTATAGCTTTCATCGCGACCACTGCGCCTATCGCGCATACGCTTGAAATGATCTCCAAACTGACGCTGGACGGGCCGCTGTGGCTCGGAATTCAGCAACATCTCTATCGGGGTTGGGGTGAGATATTTGGAACCGTGGAGATTGCAGCGTTCCTCTCAACGCTGGCCTTACTAATTCTCACACGGCGAGATCGTTCAGTTCGGCGCGCCTACCTCATAGCCTTGGCGTGTTACACAGCCATGCTGGCCGACTTCTTCATCTTCAATCTGCCGGTGAATGAAGCGCTGCGCGCCTGGACGCCCACGACCTTGCCCCCAAACTGGAGCGACTACCGCCTTCGCTGGGAAATTGGCCATGCGTTCACCGCCCTATTCTCGGTGATCGCATTCGTCACCCTGATCCACCAACGTATCCACGAAGGATCAGGGTCGTGAATGTGATCAATTTCGCAGAAGAGGCGGTGCAGTAGTTGAAACCGGGTGCACCGTAAAACGATTGTCAGGCTGAACCGCTTAACAACGAGACTGTTGGGTGGCGCGGGTCAACGGGCGAGCTCGGGCAGATCGACACAGAGCTGGCGTTCGAAGAGCCTGTCGGTACGTTTCTGTGCCCAGGATGTAGAACCGAGTAGTTCCCGCAGCCAGACTCCCATCGGGTTGGTGAGCTGAACCATGGTTCCTATGCGCCGGGATTGCCCGATCACGAAATTGGCGCGGTGATGGCGCCGCACCTCGTAGTCTCGCAACGCAGCCTCAGCCCGGGCGCATCGGCGCAGCGAATCGGCGAGGACGACCGCGTCCTCGAGCGCTTGGCAAGCACCCTGGCCGAGATTGGGGGTCGTAGCATGGATGGCGTCGCCCAACAAGGTCACACGCCCCGCGCCCCAAACGCGCCGCGCCGGGCGATCGACGACGTCATTTCGCAAAATGGTGTCCTCCTCGGTCGCCTCGACGAAGGATCGAAACGGGGCGCGCCAGTCTCTTATGCACTCAATCGCTTCACCCCGGTTGCCGAGTGGGCCGGCGTGTGAGCCAGGCGCGGCATTGCGGGTCAGAAACCAATAAAGCGTCCGGTCGCCGCAAGGAAAGCACCCGGCTTGCGAGCCGCGAGCGACCACGACCAGGGGTTCGCGCTCGGGCAACGGGCCCGCCCCCTCGGTGACGCCGCGCCAGGCTAGATAACCAGCGAACCGTAACCTCTCGCTGCCGAAGAGCTGACCGCGGATGACTGAGTGAATTCCGTCAGCGCCGATCAGCACATCCCCGTGCTCTCTTGCTCCGTCGGAGAAGAGAGCTGTAACCGTAGCGGCATCCGCCTCAAACCCCGTGCATTCTCGGCCGGTTTGTACCGATCTCGGATCATCGCAGACCGCTGCATCGAGGAGGAGACGCTGAAGGGTCGCCCGGTGCAGGCAGATGGAAGCGGCTCCGGCCTTCTCGGCCAACGCGGCGAAATCTATGCTACCAAATGACTCGCCAGAGCAAAGGAACGTCCGCGTCCGCTCGATGACCGATCCCGCTTCGAGAGCTGCTGCATCCAAACCGAGTCGTCGCAACGCCACTATCG
>Ga0306925_10006652_pt1 | contig 10760 bp, 9 predicted proteins | sample flu12Cox44000176_FD_203755 | JGI IMG/M metagenome (GOLD analysis project Ga0306925, IMG submission 203755) | Lab enrichment of tropical soil microbial communities from Luquillo Experimental Forest, Puerto Rico - flux8day.12C.oxic.44.000.176 (v2)... | ecosystem: Environmental > Terrestrial > Soil... | reverse complement strand
CCCCCCGTTGGATTCGAGGTGATTATAAGGGTCGCTTGCAGAGCGGCCGATCGTAACAGGGGAGGAGCCGTTGCTTGTTCTCCAGCACTCGCAGAAGGGTCCGATGTCGTCGTGGTGGCTGAAGGATTAGCCACTCCCGTCAGCGCCGGCGAAGGAGCCGCTTTCGCCTCGGCCTTGTTGGGTGTACTGCCTGTTTCTCCACGGCAGTGCGCTCTTGCCTCCATCAATTCTTCAGAGGTGTAATGTGGTTCGAGTACAAACACCTCGGTACCGCGCCCTTGCAGGCTTCGCACATCATGATCGGTCAGTCTTCCGTGGAAAGGAAATTCTTCGGGCAACTTGCCTTCAATGTACTGAAATTGTTTCCCCCAGATGCCGAATGAATACAGGTGACTCGTGACCTCATCGGCACGTCCCATGCGCTTGAGAATCACGCAGCTAGCGTTGGCTGCGTGACCAGCACCGCCCTCGGGAATTACGGCCCCGGATTGGCAAGGCGACTGTGCCGCGAGGAACAGAACGGACATGGCACTTGCAACTACAAAGCGCATAAAGTGTGCGTGCAAACTGCTGGATAGGCTCACCGGATAACTTTCGGGTCGCGAAGTTTCGTTGGCTCGCCTGCGTCGTTCGCTTGGGCTTGCTATACGTCACCGCCACTGCAATGCAAATCGCAATTGCGCACGGGAGCCTTTCTGGACTTTCTAAAGCAACCGGAGTGCCGCACACGAAAACGGGCAAAGATCGGTCTTTCTACTGCGCGATTCGCTATATCTGTCAACGAATTACATCGAATGCTGTCTCTGGGAGAGGACGCAAGAACAGGTCAACGTTACTTGCACACGTCAGTTGTTGCGAATCACAGTATCTTGAGAGCTTATTAGGTGCAAGACTTTGCGCAAATCCACTAATGGCCGTCGAAGGCGAGCATCCACCATTTCTGGACAATTCCTGAGGCATTCTGACCTGCCTTAGCGCACTTTCAGTACCGAAGTAGTACCAAGCTGAGAAACACAGCGTTGCGGAGTCGCTCTTACAGTGCAGAGGAGTTGCTTTGAAATTCCAACGTTGAAAGGAACTACATGGCCGGGCGCTAACGGTCCCCAAAGCGGCGCATGCGGCCCGATCCCGGACCATTCCGACTTTGGAGCACGGCCCGAAGTTCCGGCAAGGCCTGCTCTTCCCGCGTATTTTCGGGTCTGGACTAAGATGTACTGACATGTGCAGGGCACGCAGAAGAGCGGGCATCGTCGCAGGCATCGTGCGATGATGTCAATACGACGCTGCAATCTGTGGAGAGGAAGTTCGAGGAGAATCGCCCAACTGCCGGCGCCAGGAACCTGTTTGACCAGAGTTTGCAGCTCAACCTGCAACAGAGGCACCAGCTCAGCCCATGCTCGAGTCTGGGTTAAGTACTGTTCAGCAAATCCGTCTTTCTCGTACTTTATGTGCAACTGCCCGACGACGGCCTGTGGCTCTTCTGCAATAAATTCGGCCAAGCTTGATCGATAGTAGGCAGGCATATTGCAGCAATACTCAGACTGTAGAGTCTAAGCACCTCTCTCTCTCAGGCCACTGGGCTTCCCTCGAGACGGGACAATTGCATTGCTGCAGCGACAGGCCAATTCAGGTGTATGGCTGAAAAAACTTTAGTAATCTCGGCGCTTCAAATTAGTAACCCACCAATTCCAAATCGGGAAACGGTCGACAGGTTTTCCCGCGCCCTACCAAACCACGCACTGCTCTGAGACGGCCCGCACCATCGGACTGCCCTTCTTGCAGCTGAAGGTCTTCTGGAAAGGCGGGAAGTTGGAGAGTGGGCCGATAACACGGTACTTGGCGACGGGATGCGGGTCGCCTTGAATCATGAGGCGTTGGGTCTCGATACGCGTTTCGTCGCCGCGGAATTGGCCCCAGGCAATGAAGAATTGCTCGTCTGGAGTGAATCCATCGATCGTAGGAGCCGGCGGTTTGCCTTTCTGCGAGTTGTGGTAGGCCAAATAGGAAATCTTCAATCCGGCGAGATCGCCAATCGATTCGCCAAGCACCAATTTGCCGTTATGGTGGATGGTTGGCTCAATGTAGTAGCCGTCGAACTGCTTCACTACGCAGGCAGTCTTGGACTGGAATTTCTTCAGGTCGTCGGGCGTCCACCAGTTATTCAGGCGGCCCTGGGCGTCAAACTGCGCTCCCTCGTCGTCGAAGCCATGGCTGACCTCGTGGCCTATTACAACGCCGATGGCGCCATAGTTCACGGCGTCGGTGGCATCCATGTTGAATGCGGGAGGCTGAAGGATACCGGCCGGGAACACGATTTCGTTCATCAGAGGGTCGTAATACGCGTCGGAGGTGGGCGGCGTCATGCCCCAACGGCCGCGGTCAACTGGCTTGCCAATGGTGGAAAGCTTGTCGGCGACGAGAAACCGTGACGCCGATTCGACGTCTGCAAAATACGCGTCACGAGAGATGGAGACGCTGCTGTAGTCCTTCCATTTGTCAGGGTAGCCGACCTTGATGTTGAAGGTTGCGATTTTCTCCTTGGCCTTCTGCTTGGTCTCCGGACTCATCCAGTCCAACTGGCTGACGGTCTCGTCCATCGCGGCGACGATGTTCTGAACCATCTCCTTGGCGCGGGCCTTGGCCGCTGGCGGGAAATAGCGCGCAACGTATTCCTGGCCAACGGCCTCGCCGAGTAATTTGTCGGCGGCAGTAGAGCATTGCTTCCAGCGCGGTTTGATCTCGCTCAGTCCTGCCAATTGCTTCTGATAGAAATCGAAGTTCTCGTCCACAAATGGCTGAGACAAGAATGGAGCGGCGTTGTGAAGAAGGTGCCACGTGAGATAGGTCTTCCACGCGGCCAGCGAAGTTCCGCTGAGCTGGCGGTTGACTTCCTGCAAGAAGGCCGGCTCTTCGACGTTGAGCGGGATCGCCGGGACCTTGACGGCTGAAAAGAATCGCGCCCAGGCAAAATCAGGGGTCATCTTCTGCAAATCTTGAAATGACGTCTTGTGGTCAATTGCCTGGGGATCGCGCAGCGCCACGTTGTCGAGCGAGGCCTTTGCCAGCGCCGTCTCGAACCCCATGACAGTAGCCGCGGCTTTTTGCGCCTCGGCATCCGGGTACCCGGCGAGTTTGAACATGTTGGCAACATGCACCACGTAACCTGCTCGGGCCTTCTGGAATCGCTCGTCGGGCTTGAGATAGTAGTCGCGGTCGGGGAGTCCGAGGCGAGACGCACCGATATCGGCAACCACCTGAGTCGGGTCATGTAGATCAGGAATTGCCCCCAATGCAAAGGGGACCCGGATTCCCACTTCCTGCATCCTGGTGATCATCTTCTGCACGCCGTCGCGGTCCTTGATCTGGCTGACCTGATCGAGCCACGGCTGCAGTGGCTTCACGCCAAGCTGGCTGATGGTGGACATGTCCATGCAGGCGGCATAGAAGTCGCCAGTGAGCTGGGGAATGCTGCCCTTGGGCTGTCCCGTCTTGGCCGCGGCTTCTTCAAGGATGGTGCGCAGCTTTTCCTTGTTGGTCTCCCCGGCCTGCCAGCGACGGCTCCAACGGTCCATGGAGGCCGGGATTGAGTTATTGGCCCGCCAGGATCCGTTGGCGTAATCGTAGAAGTCGGTGCAGGGATCGGCTTTCTTGTCGAGATCCCCGACCTGAATACCGACCTGGCTTTGGCCGTAGAGAAAAGAACAAGACAGCAACGTCATCAGAAGGATGGTTGCGCGACGCATAATGCTCCCTGAACCGATGAGATTCTTGCTGTGCGCCATTGTACTTAGTTTACAAAACCTTCTAACCTTTACTGACCTTTTTCTAAGTTGTGCGAGTCCGAGCGCCACGCTTACACAGCGCTTGCATGGACTCGGTGCGCGTAGTAGAGTTTCGGCGAGTTAAGAATATAACGACGAATGGCAGCCTCAGGTCTCGGCAGCTCGCATTCGTGCTCGAGTACATTAAAGGATGGCGATGGTGCCCGGTCTTATGATTGCTGCTGGGTATACAAAGTTACGAAAGCCTACGCTCGATACACGAGTTCCACGCCCTCGCGCGATCTCGATTATCGGTAATACCTGATTCTTCAGACTTGTGCAGCGAAGCTCCAATTTCGAGGTTCGCGAAGCCGTTGAATTCCGTGCACAGGGTCGTGTACAGAGTCTGAAGTTTATGTTCTATACGCTATTGAAAATACTAGAATGCATCTAGTGATAGCTTAGGGATTGTTGCTCGGCTATATCGGACACAACTATATGACGCGAGACAGCTTAGTGCTCCTAAATATCGCTCCGAAGATATAGTTCGGGACCAGGGGGTCGGAGGTTCAAATCCTCTCTCCCCGACCAATCTATCTTCAATAACCACGCGTGTTTCAGCGTCTTTGTCATTTTTGACGACAGGGCGCGTTTTCCAGCGTTGCTGCGCCCTTGCTACATTCCTGCTCAAAACCAGCACTTTCGTGGCAGGTATGCTTGACGCTCCAGATTGGCGTTCGATCCCTCCGGCTCAATTACGTGAGTTGAGCGTTGACGTTTGCCCACGAGTTGAGAACCCATTTCCCAACTGCGCCAACGGTGGAGATGACCCCCGTGGCAACGAAGGCGGCAATCAGGACGTACTCGATAATGTCCTGCCCGCACTCTTCACGATGCAACTGCTCGAAGATGTTTTTCAAGTTTTTCATTGGGTGTTTTTTCCTGTTTGTTAGTAGATGTTTGTGTCCAGACGACCGTGATCCTGCCTCCACTTAGATGAATTAACGACCTGTTTCATCTTGCACGGAGAATAACTTGATGAAGCTATGACGAAAAGAGAGCGGACCCCTCCCTGCGAGGCTTCTCTATCACGACGCATTGGCGGAGTAAAGGCTGCTGGAGAAGGTCGTTTGGAGCGACAGCTCGAAAGCTTCTACGGGATCAAGGAGACCATGAATTATCCTGCCTTCGAGCCGCTCTGGAAGCGTAAGCCGGGAGTCGTCGAAGGACAACCTCCGCTCCTGCAAAACAAGGCGGGCGTGAGCGAGGCGACACCCGGCAGAAATAATCTCTACTAGTGTGACTGTTCTGCTTGACGCTCGTCTGGGGCAATACTACACATTGAGGGTACCTGTGCACCGACCCCTTGGTCGCGAACCAAAACCAAATCCAAAACTCAAAAGACACACCGCGGCACTGGAAGGGGCGCTACTAAGGGCACAGAACAAAGCAACAAGCTTTTTGGTCGACCCTCTACTTTGCCTTGGCAACATTGGGACACTACAAGCAATCTCTCCCAAGAATGATCTAAAACGTGGAGTTTACAGATGCGATTAAAAACAGCGTTCACGGTAATCGCCGCCTTGCTCACTGGCTCGGTTCTGAGTTGGGCGCAACAGTCGGACCTGAGCAGTCCCGTTATTAGGGACACGCAGGCGAACAGTCACGAGCAGTTTATAAGTGCCAACGACAACCGCGCTCGAGCGGGAAAACTCGAGAATGGCGTATTGACGTTACACCTTGTGATGGCGCAGGGTACGTGGTACCCCGAAGCGGAGGCGCGCGAGCCTTCGCTGCAAATGCCTGTCTTTGGTGAAGAAGGCGGACCACTTACAAATCCCGGTCCACTCATTTGGGTGCCTGAAGGCACAGAGTTGCATATTTCTGTCAGGAATCTCTACCACAAGCCTCTCTTTGTGCACGGGCTGGGGGAGGTACGACAAAGAACACGTTCAGATTGGACGCGGGAGAGGTTCACGAGTTCAGCTTCCACAGTGGTCCAGCGGGAACTTACGAGTACTGGGCGAATCTGCAAGATAAACCGATGTTCGCGTGAGGCGCAGAGGCGTCTCAACTGACAGGAGCTTTCATCGTCGATCCTCCCGGTGCGGCGGTGAACGATCGCGTCTTTGTGCTGGGATACTGGATGGAGCTGCTCTACCCTGAGAAGGGGTATTCGGCAGGCGTCCGGCAGGTCCTTTCAGTCAACGGGAAATCTTGGCCATGGACCGAAAGGATGGAATATCACGTCGGCGAGGAAGTGAGATGGCGCTGGATCAGCGGCAGCGGTATGCCTCACCCTATGCACTTACACGGCGCTTACTTCCGTATTGATAGCTTAGGTGATGGTGACAAGGACACGATCTTTTCCCCATCACAGCAGCGGTATCAGGTAACAGAGCAACTTGGGGCAGGAACCCGCACGATAACATGGATTCCACAACATCCCGGGCACTGGCTCTTCCATTGCCATCTGCTGTTCCACATCATGCGAAAGGATAACCTCGGATACCAGCTTACATCGCTTCCGGACACACACATGGCGGACGATCCTGGGGCCGGAATGTCTGGCCTGGTGGTGGGCATCAATGTTCTGCCCGGGAAAGAAGAAATCAAGAAATCTGGATATCGGCGCAAGTTGGACCTGGACATCGGTCAGGTGAACGACAGAATCGCAATGACAGAACGGGAAGGCCAGCGCATTCTCGGCAAGAGCACCGGCCAAATGGGGCCCTTGCTGCTGCTGATGCAGGACCAGTTGACCCACATCAATGTTCATAATCACTTCGCCAGCCCAACTGCGTGGCACTGGCATGGCATAGAGCTGGAGAGTTATTTCGATGGCGTTCCCGGCTGGAGCCAGGACGGCCACGGTGTCACTGCTCCGATTGCGCCGGGCAAGTCTTTTGTCGCAGAAATGAAGCCGCCACGCGGGGACCTTCATCTATCACACCCACTGGCACGATGTTGAGCAGTTGACCAGGGGACTGTACGGTCCGCTAATCGTACTGCCACCAGGGCGCCGCTTCGATTCCGAGACCGACAAAGTCATCCTGATCAGCCGGGGCGGGCCGGATTTCGCTCGCAGCCCGCTTCTGATCGATGGAAGCGCGCAGCCCGCGCCTTTGCGGCTTAGTGTGGGCACGCGTTATCGCTTTCGTCTGGGCCCAGCACCGATGACGCTTTACGCAGCTCCTCGATGTCTCGCCTGGAATCGCCACCTGTATTCGCCGGGAGCAACCCGCAAGACGCGCTTGAAGGTACTGCGCATCGCATCGCAATTTCTGAAGCCGCACGTCGCCGCGACCGATTCGAGGCTGGCGTTGCTCTCCTGCAACCGGCGGCGGGCCGCCTCCAGGCGCAAGCTCTCGACGAACTTCGCCGGAGTTGTCTTCATCTCGGCGCGAAACACTCGGGCAAAGTTGCGCGGGCTCATGCCGACGCGCGAAGCCATGACGTCGACCGAAAGATCGTTGCGGAGGTGCTCAAGCACCCACGCGCCCAGATCGCGAAACGGCTGGCGATCGCTGGCTTGTAGATTGAGTGCAGCGCTAAACTGCGACTGACCTCCCGGACGACGCAAGTACAACACGAGCTCGCGTGCCACATCGAGGGCCAGCTTGGAGCCGGCATCTTCTTCCACGAGGGCCAGAGCCATGTCCATACCGGCGGTCACGCCCGCAGAGGTATACATGTTTCCGTCACGCACGAAGATGGGATCACGCTCGACCTTCACAGCCGGGTAACGCCGCGCCAGCAGATCGCAGTATTTCCAGTGCGTAGTGGCGCGGCGGCCATTCAGCAGCCCGGCCCGCGCTAGCAAGAACGCGCCGGTGCAGATGGAACCAACACGCCGCAAACGCGCCGCGAGGCGTTGCAACCAATGCACGACCGCGGCGTCTTCGTTCCCCGCCTCAATGCAAGCTCCGCCCACGATGAGCAGCGTGTCTGCGGGGCCGCTCACCTGCCGGAAGGTGCGGTGTGCTTTCAGGCGGAGGCCGCAACTGGTTAACAGCATGCCGCGTTCTGTCGTTACGACTTCCAGGGAATACAGCGGCGGCATGCTCGGATGGCTGCGCGCAAGTATCTCCGATGCCCGCGTAAACACCTGGAACGGACCGACCAGGTCAAGAATCTGGCTGCCGGGCGCCGCTAACAGCAGGATCCGACGCGGCGCAGCTGCAGTTAGCCTGCGTACTTCGCCTTTAGAGCCATTTCTCCGGAGCGGCATCGAATTGCTTCTTGTGATCCTCTGAGCAGAAATAATAAGTTCTCCCCTTATACTTCGAGTTCAGCGCGGTCTCGGGATCGACTTCCATGCCGCAAACCGGGCACAGCGGGTGCTCGCTGGTCGATACGGCTGCCTGGAGGTAAGTCGCGTTGCTCGCGGGATCGGTCCAGCCCCTACCTTGGTATTCCAGCAGATAGGCCGTGCCTTCGGCGATCTTGCGGCCGAAGTATCGTTCCACGACATGCAGGGCGAGATCGATACCGGAGGTCAGCCCACCAGATGTGGCCATGTTGCCGGACTCAACGAACCGCGCCCCGCGCTGCACGCTGATGTCGGGAAACTGAATGGCCATGCTCTTGTAGGAGTTGTGGTGGGTGGTCGCCGGCTTGCCTGCGAGCAGCCCGGTGCTCGCCAGCACGAATGCTCCCGTACAAACCGACATGGTCACATCCGTGGTTTTTGTCGCTTTGCGAATCCAGTTCAGCATCGCCTCGGTTTGGCCGGCTTGAGCTGGGATGACGACGATTTTCGGCGTGGGCGCGTTAGCAAAGGTGTAGTCCGGAATGATCTTGATCCCACCCATTGCGACCGGTTGCGTACTCTCAGCGACCGTGTAGGTCTGGAATGGCATCTGGTCATCCATGCTGGGCCCGCGCGACATGATCATTACGCTATTGAAGACTTCCCATGGCCCGGCGAGGTCGATCATGACTGTGCCTCGCGAGACAACAAACGCCACAGGAATCTGCCCGTGAGCGGGTGGCGTCAGCGGGTTGCTGACCGCGGTACTGCCGGCTGCTTTGGTTTTCTGTGGGCTGGAACCGGAAAAGGCGGCAGCCGGATAGGAAATCGAGGAGAATGTGCCTAGCAAACCCAGGGCCACCGATCCTTCGACAAATTCTCTACGCTTCATCTTGCACCTCGTTTTCATGCGAGCCAATATTCTGACGCATAGCATAGGAACAGCTACGGGAGTGCGACGGACAAAGTTCAGCGTTTTTCTGCCAATGGGCTCCAGAGCTTTGGGTAGGTTTTCAGCATGGCTCTCTACATGCGAGTTACGCGGAAGAACTCTCTCCCCAGATTGCACCGACAGGCTTTGTAAAGCCGGGGATACCGGGGTCCGCAGCGCCCGCTCGGTCGCTAGCCGGACGTTGGCCAGAAAACGGATTTTTGGAACGGATTGTGGGAAGTCAGTCGAGCCATGGACGTCGAGCCCCGAGCTTCGGCGGCCAGCTCCAAAGCGCTCAGAATTGTCTGGGAACGGCTCGGATACAAAGCTTCGACGGGCCGCTCCACTTAGCGCCGAGCTTCACGATGTTCGGGAATTGTCCCGAATCGTCCAGCCCGTCAAACCTGCCCCGGAACTTCGACCGGGCTCCAAAAAGCCTCGGAATTGTCCAGATCGGCCCAGATGCGGCATTTCTGGCAACCTACTAAAACCGTCGCATTGTCTGAGTGGTTGTGTCCGGTCGCGATTTTGCTGGAGCTCCCGGAGACTCTCTTCTGGAATAAATGTTTTAGCCCGGACTGCCATACGCGTACTGTAGGCGTTCTCGCCTATGGAAACTCCGCGACTTTCGGTGTGACTCGCGGCTGAATCGAAGTCGGACCTCCCTTATCGTCAATTACATTGGATATTTCGCCCTCTTTGCCCAATGCAAGCGTAATCATATGGTGGAACCGGATTCCGGGCTTACTGGGCACCTCGATCGCTCTGCTGAGCACAACATGCGGCTGGATAAAGACGCTATAGATGCCCAATCCCCAAGCTTCATGTCTGGCGACCGAGTCTGCGACTTTGTAAGAGGCCCAGCCATTCATCCCTGGCGCGCTCGAGTAGCTAGACTGGTCGGGAGGGTCGTAGGGAATCTCGGACTGATAGAAGTAAGTTCGGCCGCCGTTGCCATTCCAGAGCACTTGGAATTGCTGGTGATGCTCAACAAACAATCCGTAGACTATGACGTCTTCTCCATTCACCACGAGTCCATTCGCGCTGGTATTACTCGTCCAGCCCACACCTTCGCCGTGATCCGCACGCCATATCCAGGTGTGGTCGACAATGACGTCATTGCTGTTAATGCACAGGTTGGTCTGTGTACGGCCGACACCGGCTCCGCCCGCGCGAAAAAATATGTCATGCAAGGTGATGGGGTCTTGCCTGTGGCGCACCCTCCTCCCCTTTGCTCCCACCTCCAACAACACGGGCGAGTCTTCTGGACCCGCGTCGAAGAGGACGCCGGCGACTTCGATGCCATCCACATCTGCCGTGGTCATAGCAGCTGTGCCGTGAATCGGCCGGAGGGTGGCGAATCCAAGGCCCAGAACCACTGTTTCGGGCCGCGTCACGCGAATGGGTTCAGTAAGGTCGTAAATTCCGGGCGTCAACAGGAGATGCTTACCTTCCGCTAGTCGTCCATTGATGCTGGAGGCAGTGTCAACACCCGAGCGGGCGATATAAAACTGGTCAAGGGGAATCCTTCTGCCCGGTGTTGACCCACCATGCCATGTAATGCCCACGCTCTTAGTCCTGAGTACAGGGACGCATACGCTCCAGTTGCCTCTTCCATCAACTTCCAGGAAAGGTTTCTCACGTATGACCGGAGTCTCATCTACTTTGGTGTACGGTGGGTTTGGCCACTCGCCCGCCGGTGCATGCGTGACGCCGACGAAGACCATGTTCCAGTTTGAACCGGTCCAGCTTTGCCATTCACTGTTGCGCGAAATCCATTGCTGCTGCGACCCCGAGTCGACATTGCCATCGACGA
>Ga0306925_10006651_pt1 | contig 10761 bp, 12 predicted proteins | sample flu12Cox44000176_FD_203755 | JGI IMG/M metagenome (GOLD analysis project Ga0306925, IMG submission 203755) | Lab enrichment of tropical soil microbial communities from Luquillo Experimental Forest, Puerto Rico - flux8day.12C.oxic.44.000.176 (v2)... | ecosystem: Environmental > Terrestrial >... | reverse complement strand
AGGATGTTGCGGCCGAGCGTCGTTCGGTCCATCACCATCTCCGCCGCGAGGGCATTGATCGTCATCGGACCCAATCGCCGCAGCTTGGCGAGAATGGAAAACTGCGTCGTGCGCAGACCGCTCGGCGCCAGAAACTGATCATAGAACTGCGTGATGTGGCGTGCGGCCTGACGCACCGCGAGGCAGTTGCACTCCTCCGGTCCCGAATAAGCGCTCCTTGCCATCTAATTTCACCTCCTTGACATCCGTGCATCTACGCTTATATAGGCGCATACGCTCTTAATTTCAAGGCCTTAGTGCCGATCCCCGCGCACGCCCGAGACCGGGAGGCGCCAGAGGGTCCCGGCCGGAACCTATCAGGAGGCAGCGGTGACCGATATTCCCTATCGTATCGCCCTGATCGTCGGGGCAGGCTCGGGCATCAGCGCGTCATTCGCGCGACGGCTGGCAGCGGCCGGTCTTCGTGTCGGACTGGCGGCGCGCCATGTCGAGAAGCTGGCGGCGCTGGCCAGCGAAATCGGGGCTGAGACCTTTGCCGTCGATGCTTCCGAGCCGACCGGAGTCGCTCGATTGTTCGCGGAGGCGGACGAGCGGCTCGGCGAACCCGATGTCGTGCATTACAACGCCAGCGTCCGCGCCCACGGCCCAATTGCCGAACTCGACCCGGAAGCCGTGCGCAAGGCCATAGAGATCTCGGCGTTTGGCGGTTTCCTGACGGTCCGCGAGGCGGCCCGGCGCATGATACCGCATGGCCGCGGCGCGATCCTGTTGACGGGCGCCAGCGCCAGCGTCAAGGGCTACCCGCATTCTGCCGCCTTCGCGATGGGCAAGTTTGCGTTGCGCGGTCTGGCGCAGAGCACCGCGCGCGAATTGGGGCCGAAAGGCATCCATGTCGCGCATTTCGTCATTGACGGCGGCGTGCGCAGCGCGCGGCGTCCCGATCCGGCCGGCCGGCCGGACAGCACCCTTAATCCCGACGCGATCGCGCAGACTTATATCGAGATCCTGCGTCAGCCACGCAGCGCCTGGTCCTTGGAGGTCGAACTGCGGCCCTGGGTCGAAACTTTCTGACGGGTGACCCAATGGCCGAAGCAGTGAAGACGACGCCCTATATCGGCCGGTCGCTCCGCCGGCGTGAGGATTACAAGCTCCTCACCGGCAAGGGGCGCTATGTCGACGACATCAAACTGCCCGGCACGCTTTATTTGGCGATCCTGCGCACGCCGCATGCGCACGCTCGGGTCACCGGCATAGACCTATCTGCAGCGCGCGCAACCGCAGGCGTGCGCCTGGCATTAGCTGGTGCCGATCTCTCCGGTAAAATCGACAACATAAAGCCCAACTGGGTCATCCCCGGTACTGTGGTGCCAAACCGACCGGTAGTGGCCGTCGACAGGGTTCGGTTTGTTGGCGAATGCGTCGCCCTTGTTGTCGCCGAGACCCATGAGGCGGCCTACGACGCACTGGAACTCATTGATGTCGCCTATGAGACGCTGCCGGTCGTGGTCGACGAAGAGGCAGCCATTGCCGCCGGCGCACCGCAACTCCACGAGAACATCCCCAACAACATTACGACGTATTTCAAGACTGGCGGTGGCGATTACGTCGCGGCGGCTCGACAGGCAGACCAGGTGCTGCGGTTTCGGCTCGTCAACAACCGGCTCATTCCGACTTGCCTCGAAACCCGCGCCATTCTTGCGGCACCCGGTGTCGATGGCGGAGTGACGATCTACCTCCCAAGCCAAGTGCCGCACATGCACCGGCGCTGGATCGCCGAGACAGCCGGTACTCCGGAACATCTGCTGCGCGTCGTAGCGCCGGACATCGGCGGCGGTTTCGGCGCGAAGATGCACCTTTATCCCGAGGAGCTGCTCTGCGCCTGGCTGGCGCATGTATTGAAATCACCGGTCAAGTGGTGGGAGTCGCGGTCGGAAAGCCATCAGGCGACCAGCCACGGCCGGGCGCATACGGAATTGATCGAGGTGGCCTTTCGCAATGACGGCCGCATCCTTGGCATGAAAGTCGAGACGCTCGGAAATGTCGGCGCCTATCTATCGAATATGGCGTCGGGCGGCCCTACAATGTCGGTCAGCTACGCGACCGGCACCTACAAGATCGAGAATTTCGAGGCCGTCGCCAAGGTGATCCTCACCAATACTGTGCCGGTCGACGCCTATCGCGGGTATGGGCGGCCGGAGGCCGCCTACATCGCGGAGCGGACGATCGAGGCGGTGGCCCGCCATCTCGATCTCGACCCGGTTGCTGTGCGGCGGATCAATTTCGTATCGCCATCCGATTTTCCGTATCGCCCTTACGGTAGCCGGTCCGTGATCTATGACAGCGGGAATTACCAGGGTTGTCTCGACAAGGCCGTCGCGGCATTCGACTACACCGGCCGGCGCGAGGAGCAACAGCGTTTGCGCGCGGCCGGGCGTTATCGCGGCATTGGCGTCGCCGCCTATACCGAGATGTGCGGCATGGCGCCCTCGCGCCGGCTTGCCGCCAATGGCTTTGATCGCGGCGGGTGGGAGAGCGCACGCGTCGCAATCGACTCGAGCGGCCACGCGACGCTGTATTCGGGCTCGATGAGCCAGGGTCACGGGCACGCGACGGCGCTGGCGCAGATCGCCGCCGATGTTCTGCAAATGCCGGTCGAGAACATCGACGTCGCGCAGGGCGACACGAAGCAGGTTCAGGCGGGCCACGGCACGTTCAATTCGCGCTCAATGCCGGTCGGCGGATCCGCTGTCCACGTCTGTGCCGGCCGCATTGTCGAGAAGGCGAAAAAGATTGCAGCGCAGATGATGGAGGTCGCCGCTCAGGACATCGCCTTTGACGGCGGCAGTTTTTCGGTTGCCGGAACGAACATTGAGCCGTTGCTTTTCGCCAAAGTCGCACGAATGGCGTATCTGGGCCACGTCCTGCCCGAAGGATTGGAGCCCGGCTTGGACGAAACCCTGTTCTACGATCCTACCGGAATGGGCGCGCCATCGGGTGTTCACATGGCTTACGTCGAAGTCGACCCGGATACCGGGATGGTCGAGATCCTCGACTATGTCGCCGTCGATGATGCCGGTGTGATCATCAACCCGTTGCTCGCTACCGGGCAGATCCACGGCGGCGTAGTCCAGGGCATCGGCCAGGCGCTATACGAAGAAGCGCGCTACGATCCCAACACCGGGCAGCTGTTGACGGGCTCGCTGCTCGATTACGCCGTTCCGCATGCAGACACGCTCCCGAACATCCGCTTGCAGTTCCAGGAAACACCCTCCCCGACGAATCCGCTGGGGGTAAAGGGGATCGGCGAAAGCGGTGCGATCGGTGCGCCGCCGACGATCGTGCACGCAGTACTCGATGCGCTAGTGCCATTCGGTATTGCGCAACTCGATATGCCGCTCACGCCGCAAAAGGTCTGGTCTGCAATCCAGAGTGCACTGCAGGATGAGAGCCATTAGCCCACCGGCGCAGTCGCGTATTGCTTCCAATCCAATCATACTACCGGAGTCGTCGGTATGCCTGACCCAGTGATTACCCAGCGAACAGTCCACGTCGAGCATATCAAAATCGAATCCTCAAAGCTCTTTTCGGAGGTTAAGGCGGCACTCGATGAGCTGGTGCCCCCGCTTGATCCCACTATCCCAGAGGCATTGCGACAAGGCGATATCGCGCGGGCGAATGAGGCGCTGCAGCGCGGTCCGGAGCTGGCGATCTTCAGCGCGAGGGATCATGGCGGATTGCTGCGGATCGCGGGCGTTGCGCGTAAGGCCCGTGCAGTACGAGATCGGCAATCCGCTCACGGCCGCCAGGATGACACAATACCGGCTGCCGGCCGCGCTGTACGCGCCGCTGCGCGTAGTGCTCTACGAAAACGAGGATGGCCATGCGGTTTTCGAACATGACCGTCCATCCTCATTGTTCGGCCAATTCGGGGACGAGCGCGTCACGGCAGTCGCGCGCGAGCTGGATGCCAGTCTCGAGCGCGTCCTGGCCAACGCGGCCAGCTGAAATAGAAGGGGATAGCGTATGGAGGACGTCGTCGTTCGGCGCGAGGAACGGGGGTTGATCTCCGTCCTCACGATGGAGTATCGGCCGTGCAATTTGCTCGGCCCGACGCTGATCGGGGCGATCGCGGCGGAAATCGCCGTGGCACGGAAGGCCGGCAGCAGGGCCATCATTCTGCGCAGTGGCCTGCGCCATTTCTCAGCCGGCGCCGACGTCGCGCAGTTCAGCACGCGCATCGAGCAGGGCGGCCGCAGCCAATCGGCGATCAGCGGTGTCGACTTCCTGAAATTGCTCGAATTGCTGCCGATCCCGATCGTCGCCAGTGTGCACGGCGTCTGCCTCGGCGGGGGGTTCGAGCTCGCACTCGCCTGCGACTACATCGTCACGGCGAGTTCGGCGAAGATCGGTTCGGTCGAGGTCGCGCTCGGACTGCATCCACTGTTGGGCGGCATACAGCGGCAGGTGCAGCGCGCCGATGCGCGGCGCGCGAAGGAAATCGCCATGCTCGGGCGGCGCTACGATGCGGCGACATTGGAGCGCTGGGGCCTCGTCAATCTCGTCGTCGCCGATGATGCGCTCGAGGAAGCGACGATGACGATCGCCGAGGAATTGGCGCATGGACCAACGGTGGCGCATGCGGCAACGAAGCGCCTCGTGCACATTGCCGTCAACGAGGGGGTGCTCGCCGCCGACGAAGCTATGGCTGAGGTCCAGAAGCCGATCTGGGCCTCCGAAGACCTCAAGATCGGTCTGGCCTCGTTCCACGAGAACGGCCCGGGCCTCGCCAAATTCACGGGGCGCTGACATGAGCGGCCCGCTTTCCGGCATTCGCGTCGTCGATTTCTCTCGCGTGCTCGCTGGTCCGCTCTGTGCCCGCACATTGCTGGACCTCGGCGCCGAGGTCATCAAGGTCGAGCCGCCGCGTCCCGACGTGTCGCGCTTCGCGTTTCCGTCGACACCCGGTATGTCTGGCTATTACGCACAGCAAAACGCCGGCAAACGCAACGTCAGCATCGACCTCAACGTGCCCGGGGCCCGCGAATTGGCGTTGCGCCTGTGCGACACCGCGGATGTCGTCGTCGAAAATTTCCGGGCCGGCACGCTACGCTATTTCGGGCTCGACTATGAGACATTGGCGGCCCGCAACCCGCGCCTGATCTACGCCTCGATCACCGGCTACGGACAGGGCGGGCCGTGGCAAGGGCGCATGGCGTACGCCCCGACGGTGCAGGCGGAGGCCGGGTTCACCCACAACAGCTTGCACCATTACGGTGACGTTCTCGGCGAGCCGCGCACCGACAGCCTGTCGCACGCCGACGTGTATGCCGGGCTACAGGCCGCGGTTGCAATCCTTGCGGCATTGCACCGACGGGAGACGACGGGCACGGGCCAGTATATCGACGTGGCAATGGCGGCGACTTTGATGGCGGTCAATGAGCGCGCGCATGTTGATTTGAACGATGCCGATCTGGGCGACGAGCCGGCGATCCTCGGGGCGACCGACTGCCCATTCTTCACGGGGCCAGGCGGCGAGCACTTCACGGTCGCGACGAGCCTCGTCGGTTCGCGCACCTTTCCGTCCTATTTGCGCGCAATGCGGCGCGCCGACCTCGCCGACCACCCGCGCTTTGCGACCGCGGCAGCGCGCCGGGCGAATTTCGCCGAAATGCACCGCATCGTGCAGCACTGGATCCTGACCTTTGCCGATATCGGCGCGCTCGATGCGCAATTGGACGAGGCCAAGATTGCGTTCGGCGAGATACGCTCGCTGAACCAGCTGTCGGAAATGGAGTGGGCCGAATATTGGGGTGCGGTGCAGGAGGTCTCCGACCGCAACGGCGGCAGCTACCGCTTGCCCGGCCGCCCGTGGCGCTTCTCGCGCGAGCAGCTCGCGCCACTCGGTGAGCCTGCCTTTCAGGGCGAGCACAACCGCGCAGTCTTTGCCGAGCTCGGCCTCGGCGACGAACAAATCGACGGCTATATTGGCTCGGGCGCGCTTGTCAGCGTGTCGATTCCCACTGCTGTCACCGATCATTCTGAGGAGGTCTGTGACGATCCCGAGCTGCTTCAATAGGGCGTTTGTACGCGATAGAATGAACCCCGCAAACCAGAGGAATTAGCTATGACCCTTTCCCCTGATGTCATCGATGGCCTCCCCCATGTGGAGGGCGTTCTCAACTACCTCACGCCGATGGCGGAAAGGCCGATCAACCTGGCCTACGATCCGCCTCCGGGCGTGCCGCGCTCGACCGGCGTCCCCGAGGCCCATTGCATGACGATCTATAATGTTCGCCCAGTAGCGGCGCGCCTGTCGCTCGACAGTGAAGGTCTCGCTCTGGTCACGCACAACAGCGCCGTCCGCGACTTTTATGACGAAGACGAACTGCGACGCGTCTACTATCCTGAAGCCGAGCGCCTCGTCGCCGAAGTCACCGGGGCCACTCGGGTGCTGGTGTTCGATCACACCGTTCGCCGTCGCGTCTGGGGCGGCGTCGACCGGTCGGCCGGGACGCCGCGTCAGCCGGTCACGGTCGCCCACAACGACTACACGATCAAGTCCGGCCCGCAACGCGTCCGCGATCTGATGGGCGAGGAGGCCGAAGAGCTGCTCAGCCGTCGGTTCGAAATCGTCAATGTGTGGCGCCCGATCCGCGGGCCGCTGCGCGATGCGCCACTCGCCGTCTGCGACGCGACAACCGTCGACTTCACGGATTTTGTCGCCTCCGATCTGGTCTATCGCGATCGAACCGGCGAGATCTACCGCGTCAAATACAACCCCGCCCACCGCTGGTTCTACGTACCGGAGATGCAGGCGGACGAAGCGCTCCTCATCAAATGCTATGATTCGGCCACAGATAAGGCGCGGTTCACCGCCCACTCAGCCTTTGAAGACCCGACTGCTCCGGCTGATGTATTGCCCCGCGAAAGCATAGAATTACGGACTCTAGTTTTTCACGCCTAGATCCCCCAATTATGATGAAATCGAAGCGCATATCGCTTCGGGGCGCTGGTCAGTGCCCCCGCTGCCCGCGACTGCGGGCTTCGTTTTGACGCTCGGCAAAGTGATCTGTGGGATTGGCATGGCGGCGGCCGGGTTCGGGCCGAGTTTCGGCGCCATCAGCCGGCAGACGCCGCCCAAGAAGCGTTCGGTCGCGCTCGGCGTTGTGACCGCCGGTGGCTCGATAGGGCAGTTCGCGATCGTGCCGTTCGCATCGCTGGTGCAGCATCGGCTCGACAATTGGCACATCAAGAAGTCAATCTGGCGGTGGTATCGACGGCAATGGCGCCGCCCGCCCTGGGACTGCGCGAACCGCGCGCGGCCGCAAGCCGCGGCATAATCATGCCGCTGGGCTCCAGAGCTGGGCTGCAAGAGGCGTTCGCGACGCTGGCGTTCTGGCTGCTGACGGCCGGCCTCTTCGTCTGCACCTTTCACGTAACGTTCATCGGGCTGCATTTGCCCGCCCACATCCCCGACAAGGCGGTCGGCGTGTCGGTTTTTGGCCGGCCGGCCTCGGCCCTTGAGCTTGGCGGCTGGGCGATTTGGCTTGACGGCGTGTTCAATCTCGCGGGATCGCTCATCTGGGGCTGGCTCGGCAACCGGTATCCGAAAAAGGATAGGAGACGACCATGGCCTTCACGATCAAAGTCAATGGGGTAGACCGCACGGCCGATGTCGACGGCGACACGCCGCTGCTGTGGGTGCTTCGCGACGTCTTCGGCATGACGGGTACGAAGTTCGGCTGCGGCATGGCACTCTGCGGCGCATGCACCGTGCATCTCGACGGGACGCCGACCCGCTCCTGTATCACCAGCATCGACAGTGTCGGCGGCGCGGCGGTCACGACGATCGAAGCTATTGGAAACACTCCGGCAGGTCAGAAGATCCAAAAGGCGTGGCTCGATGTCGAAGTCGTTCAATGCGGCTACTGCCAGTCCGGCCAGATCATGTCCGCGTCTGCGCTATTGGCGAGCAATCCACATCCCGGCGACGCTGACATCGACGATGCGATGTCCGGCAATATCTGCCGCTGCGGGACCTATGTTCGCATCCGCGAGGCGATTAAGCAGGCCGCGTAAGGGAACGGAAAGGAAGGCTGACATGATCCTCGATCAGCTGGCCCCTGATGCCGCTGGCACCCGCCTCTCGCGGCGCGGCTTTCTGCAGGCCGGAGCCGCAGCGGGCGGCGGACTGATGTTGAGCCTGCGCCTGCCAATCGCAAACGGCGAAGCCGGAGCGGCCGATGCCGATGGCTTCGCCCCCAACGCGTTCATCCGTATCGAACGCGATGGTCGTATTGTCCTCATCATGCCCTATGTCGAGATGGGTCAGGGCACCTACACCTCCATCCCGATGTTGATTGCCGAAGAGCTGGAGGTGGATCTCAAACAGGTGCAGCTGGAGCACGCGCCCCCCAACGAAAAGCTCTACGGCAATCCGCTGCTGGGCGGGATCCAGGCGACCGGCAATTCGAACGCGATCCGCGCGTCCTGGCGGCTGCTGCGCGAAGCGGGAGCGGTTGCAAGAACCATGCTCGCGGCGACAGCGGCAAAGCGCTGGAATGTGGATCCGGCGTCTTGCCGCGCGCAAAGCGGCGAAGTGCTTCACGCGCTCACAGGAAGACGTTTCACATATGGCGAACTCGCCGCAGACGCCGCGCGGATGCCCGCCCCCGAAAACGTGCCACTCAAACGCCCGGGGGAGTTCAAGCTGATCGGTACCCCGGCCAAACGTCTCGACACGCCCGCCAAGGTCAATGGAACGGCCATCTATGGCATCGATGTTCGGCCGCCGGGCGTTAGGATCGCCACCCTTGCGCAATCGCCGGTCTTTGGCGGTGGTGTGAAGCGTGTGGATGATACTGCGGCCAAGGCCGTCAAGGGTGTGCGTCAGATCGTGCGGCTCGATGACGCCGTGGCCGTGGTCGCTGACCATATGGGCGCTGCGAAGAAGGGGCTGGCGGCGCTGGTGATCGAATGGGACGACGGCCCGCACGCGAAGCTCAACACGAAAGAGATTGCGGAGGAACTCGAAAAAGCGACACTCAATTCAGGGCCGGTGGCTCAGAACATCGGGGATGTCGACAAAGCCCTGGCAAGCGCCGTCACCAAGGTCGAGGCAACCTACGAGCTTCCGTTCCTCGCGCATGCGACGATGGAGCCGATGAACTGCACGGTGCATGTTCGCAAGGACGGCTGCGAAGTCTGGGTCGGCAGCCAAGCCGTTGCACGCGTCCAGGCGGCCGCGGCGAAAACCGCGGGGCTGCCGTTGGACAAGGTCTTGGTCCACAATCACCTTATCGGCGGTGGGTTTGGCCGCCGGCTCGAGAGCGATGGGGTCATTCGCGCCGTCCAGATCGCGCAGCATGTCGACGGGCCAGTCAAGGTCGTGTGGACACGCGAGGAAGACATCCAGCACGACATGTACCGGCCCTATTGGTTCGACCGGTTGTCCGCCGGTCTCGACGAGAAGGGAATGCCGATTGCCTGGAACCATCGCTTCGCGGGCTCCTCGGTCCTGGCGAGATGGGCTCCTCCGTTCTTTAGGAACGGTCTCGACCCTGATACGACGGAGGGCGCGATCGATCTGGTTTACGACCTCCCGAACCTGCATGTCGAGTATCTGCAGGTGGAACCGCCGGGCATTCCGACTGCCTTCTGGCGCAGCGTCGGGCCGTCGCACAACGTCTTTGTGACTGAAAGCTTCATTGACGAACTGGCGGCGGCCACGAAGCAAGATCCGGTCGCGTATCGGCGGGGTCTGCTTGACAAGACGCCCCGCGCCAAAGCCGTCCTCGATCTCGCCGCGGAAAAGGCTGGCTGGGGACAGCCCTTGCCTGAAGGGGTTGCCCGAGGTGTGTCCCTGCAGTTCGTTTTCGCGACCTATATGGCGCAGATCGCCGAAGTCGAAGTGTCGAAGGATGGCTCGGTTCGCGTCCGCCGGGTCGTCTGCGCGGTCGATTGTGGCACCGTCGTCAACCCCGATATCGTCCGGGCGCAGATTGAGAGCGCGATCATCTTCGGCATCACGGCGGCGCTCTATGGCAAGATCACGCTAAAGGACGGCCGCGTCGAGCAAACGAATTTCGATACGTACCAAATCCTGCGCATGAACGAGGCACCGACCATCGAGGTCCACATTGTCCAGAGTTCCGAGCCGCCGGGCGGAATGGGCGAAGCCGGGACTTCGGCCATCGTTCCCGCAGTGGCCAACGCGATCTTTGCCGCAACCGGCAAGCGCTTGCGAAAGGTGCCCGTCGACAGCAGCGTGTTGAAGCAGCCGGTGTGAGCAGAATGTAAAAGTCCAATCCTGATGGAGACACCGGATGAACGAATTGCTCGTCAAAATTATTGACGCGCACGGCGGCATCGATCGCTGGCACCGGTATGAAAAGGTCGAGGCAACGATTGTGAGCGGTGGCGGCTTCTTTGCGCTCAAAGGCGTGCCGCAGGATGCAAACCCGCGGCGCATGACCGTATGGCTGCACGAGGAACGCTCGTCGGTCTCGCCCTATGGGGCTCCCGATCAGCGCACGATGTTTACGCCGGAGCGGATCGCCATCGAGAAGTTCGATGGCACGATGGTCGCCGAGCGCCATGCACCCAGGGACTCGTTTGCCGGCCACCAGATGAACACGCCGTGGGACCCGCTGCACCGTAAGCGCAACGTTTCGGCCATTATCGCAGGGGGTTGACGGGCTTGCTTTACTTGGGGGTGACGATCAGCGGTGTTGGGCGGCCCAGGCCCAAGGCGTCAGTTCC
>Ga0306925_10006648_pt1 | contig 10762 bp, 7 predicted proteins | sample flu12Cox44000176_FD_203755 | JGI IMG/M metagenome (GOLD analysis project Ga0306925, IMG submission 203755) | Lab enrichment of tropical soil microbial communities from Luquillo Experimental Forest, Puerto Rico - flux8day.12C.oxic.44.000.176 (v2)... | ecosystem: Environmental > Terrestrial > Soil... | reverse complement strand
GGTTACGGTGCCGTCTTTCTTAAACGCGGCCTTCAGCGAGCGCAGCACCTCAATGGTGGTGTCCTCGCGCGGCGATTCATCGATGGTGAAGAATTGTGGGGGAGCACCCTTTTTCGATGGCAACTCCACCGGCACAATCTGGTCCTTGAAGCGGCACTCCTTGATGGCGGCGATGGCCTTGCGGTGCGAGTTCAGCGCGTACTCGTCCTGCTCTTCGCGGGTGATGCCGTATTTCTCTGCTACATTCTCCCCGGTGTTGCCCATGTGGTAGTCGTGGTAAGCATCCCACAGGCCGTCGTGTACCATGGAGTCGATAAGCTTACCGTCGCCCAGACGATAGCCCTTGCGGGCCTGCGGAAGCAGGTAGGGAGCATTGGTCATGCTCTCCATGCCACCAGCTACCACAATGTCAGAGTTGCTCGTCTGGACCGCCTGTTGCCCCAGGGCGACCGCTTTCAATCCCGACCCGCAGACCTTATTGATGGTCATGGCGGACACGGCTGACGGCAGTCCGGCGCCTAGAGCGGCCTGACGGGCGGGATTCTGTCCCAGTCCGGCGCTAATCACGTTGCCCATGATGCATTCCGACACGCTCGCCGGATCGACGCCCGCCCGCTTCACCGCCTCGCGCACCACGATGGAGCCCAACTGCGGCGCGCTCAGGCCCGATAATGATCCTTGAAACTTACCCACCGGCGTACGTACCGCCGCAACGATGACGACATCTTCCATGAGGGCCATACTCACAGTTCCTTTCAGCCCGGAATGCCAAACCGAACATTATAAGATGGAGCCACTTTGCTTCCCGACTCAACACCGCCAATTCATCCACCCCAGCCTGCGGCCAACGACCGCCCGATGCTGGCTCCGTTGTGGCACACCGCCGTGGTTCTCTTCGTGGTGATGGGCGCGTCCCTGGGCGGCTCTCGCGGGGTGCATCCCCTGGCCGGTCACGGCAAACTCCCGCAATATCTTTGGACCATGGCATGGGAGTGGGCCCTTGCCGGCTTCGTATACCTTGGCACTCGCAAGCGAATCAGGCTGCGTCAACTCATTGGCGGCCGATGGGCAAAGCCGGAAGACGTTGTGCTCGACCTGATGATCGCGGCTGGCTTTTGGCTTGCGGCGATCGCCGTACTGGGCGCGGGAGGGAAGTTGCTTCATCTCGACCAGGCCAGCAAGTTCGACGCCATGCGGGAACAACTCGGCTTCCTGATTCCCGGCACGACCCTCGAACTGGCAGTGTGGTTCTGCCTCAGCACAACCGCCGGAATCTGCGAAGAGATCATCTTCCGCGGATACCTGCAGCGCCAGTTCGCGGCACTCGCCGGTTCGATGCTCGCAGGCGTTCTTCTGTCGGCGGTGGTCTTCGGGGCAGCGCACGGCTACGAGGGCGGTGCCCGCATGCTGCTAATCGGCATTTACGGCCTGATGTTCGGGGTTCTCGCGTGGTGGCGAACGAGCCTTCGCCCGGGAATGATCGCCCATGCATGGCACGACGCGATCAGCGGAGCGGTGCTGCACCTGCTGAAGTAAGACGATCAGGGCGCGCGCGAGCAAGCGGCCATCGCTCAAACCCGGCGGCTGAAATCTCGCACATGGCATGGCGTTGATCGCGTAAATTCATCTCGCGCACGACAAAATCGCGTCTCGGCACAAAAATATTTTTCCGGCGATCTTGCGAAGAAATCGCAGGCGATTCTCGGCGGGAATCGCATCGAGTCGCTCGTGATTTTGCCGGGACAGAATTCGGTGATGCAAATCGCCTGTATTCATGCGGGCTTCGAGGGTACATTCAACTTGCGATGCCGGAGCTCGCGAACCGGCAACCAAAGTTTGCGTTCACACACTGTTGCGACCCGAGAGTTGCGTCACCGAAGTGCTCAACCGGATGCGCGTTTTTTGCTTGACTATTTTTTTCGTTGACTCTATACAAAGAACAAATTGCGATGATGTGATATCGCAATGTTCCATGACCAATGGAAAGGGAGAATAGACAACATGGCAACTAAGAAAAAGGCAAAGCCCGCAAAGAAGGCCGCGAAGAAAAAGAAGAAGTAACTTTTCTTCAGACCGCAACAACGGGGACGCGCAAGCGTCCCCTAAGTTTTTCTGCGAACGAGGGTTCACTGCACGGCTGCTACTCTGCTTCCGCGCCTCACCAGCATCAGCGGATCTTGGCAGGTTCGAGCAGGAAAGCCGGCACGACCGCTTGCTTGGCTGGACAAATCGTGCGGTACGCGCACCAGTTGCAGTGTCTCCCAGGATCCGGTTCAAAGAGGCCCGCGGCGATACCGGCCGCGACCTTGGCAATCTGCGCTTCTGTCTTGAGCACGTCTTCCGCCGCACGCGTTGTCTGCACGCTGCTGTTGTCTTCGAGATTCTGGAAGATGAGCATCTTCACCGGCTTCCTGCTTCCGAGCGCTATCGCGTAAATAGAAAGTTGCAGGCTCTTCTCTGCGGAGTCCTGCGATTTGGGATTGCCGGTCTTGTAGTCGATGATCACGTAGCCGTCCGCGTCTTCGTCCACCCGGTCAATTCTGCCGGTCACGCGTGTCCCGGCGATTTCGCAGCAAAACGAGTGCTCCAGCATGGCCACGGTTCCGTGCGGCCTGGCCGCAGGCGACGCGAGGAAGGCTTTCACCTGCCGGCATCCATTGCGCTCATAGAGTTCGCGCTGCACCGGATTGTCGATCTTGGTTTTATGGAACTCGGCGAGGAAGTAGCTGACCACCTCTTCGACCGGCATGGGTCTTCCCTTGCGGAGCGCATGGAAATACGCCAGCAACGTCGAATGCATGGCCGAGCCAAATTGCATGTTAGCCCCTGCCTCTTCAGGAAGGTTCCAGTCGAGACTCAGTTTGTAGCTCAAAGGGCAGCGTTGATAACGATCGGCCGCGCTTGCGCTGAGCGTCTTGCCCATCGTCCGCGACAAGGGTGGCAGGTTCACCCATTCTGTAATGCGCGACATGGGTTGGGCGTTAGCATGGATTGTGGGGACGAGCTCAGCGCCCGGAATCAGACCAAATTCCACGCATCCTTTAAGCGACTTGGTGCTTTCCGTTAACAGTTCTCGCAAGTACCCGGGCGGCGTCGCATCTCTCTTCCTGGTTCCCTTCTTCGCACAGAGAACGAGTTGCTCCTCCGCGCGCGTGATCGCAACATAGAAGAGTCGACGCTCTTCCTGAGCATGCACCTGCTTGGGTTCGCCCTCGATAACGGTATCCGGATCTCTCAGCTCGGTGGGAAATTCAACCAAATCCTCCCGATACCGCGACGGGAATGACGGATGGGTCACCCGCAGCACGAAGACCACCGGGAATTCCAGTCCTTTGGCCGCGTGCACCGTCAACAGGCGGACAGCATCATCGCGCTGCGTCGAATTTGGCTCCCCGCCAAACTCCATCTGTAACGTGGCCGGTGTACCTTCTTCGTCTTCTTCGGGATCCATGATCTTGCCGCCGGCTTCGATGTAGTAGTCGAGGTACTCCAGGAATTCGCGCAGGCTGCCGTCGCCCGATACCTGGCCCGGCTTGCGGCTCCAACTCTGCACGAATTGAGTGAAGACCTCGGTGGACTCCGAAGGCATAATTCCAAATTGGTGCTGAGCAATGCCGCACGCGGCCGGAGCCTTGTCCTGCATCCGCTGAGCGTCGTGGCGCGCGTCGGTCAGCGCAGTGATCACCTCGGCTCCGCCTGAAACTTTTTCCAGCACGGTTTCGAGGTTGACCGTCTCCTCGGCGTTGGCCAGTGCGGCGCGGATTTCCTCACCACGAACTCGGAACTTCGGGAGCGCCGACACGCGCAACAAACCGACCGGGTCGCTCGCCTCCATCGCGCGCAGCGCCGCCAGCAGGTCGCGCACCTCGGCCGTCTCCAACAGGTCGAGCCCTTCAACCGTGAACGGAACGTTGCGCAGCAGCAGTTGTTCGACCAGCGGGCTGCGATGCAAGTGGTTATGATAGAGCACCGCGAAATCCCGCCACGGCCGGCCGTGGCTCTGATGCATGCGGACAATTTCCTGCGCCACAAACGCGGCCTCACCAGCGATATCCTCCCACCCCTTCACCAGCACCGGCGACACCGGCGCAGCCTCGTTCTTGGTACGCGCATGGACCAGAGGTGTGCGCTCCCACCGTTCGCCGCAGCGCAGCTCGACACTGGTGATTTCCGGATTGTGGGAGATCACGGAGTAGGCGGACTTCAGAATCGCATTGGTTGAGCGCCGGTTCTCGCTCATCATCACCCGTCTGACGCGGTCTATGCCAAAAATCTTCAGGAAGTTGTCGAACGCGCCCGCTGTGGCGCCGCGGAAGCGGTAAATGGCCTGGTCGGGATCGCCCACCGCAAATACATTGGCCGGGTCGCCCGCGAGCAAGCGGGTCAGTTCGATTTGCGCGACGTTGGAGTCTTGAAACTCGTCAATCAGTACGAAACGAGCACCCTTTCGCGCGCGCTCCAGGTGGGCGCTATTGCTCTTGTGGCGCAACAACCCAATGGCGCGGCTGATGACGTGGCTGTAGGTGCCGAGGTTCTCGGAAGCCAGCATCTCCTCCACCTGGCGGAAGACGCGAGCGATCTCGTGGCACCGCCCCAACACCCCCTCTTCCGTCATCAACTCGGCGTCGCCGGAGTGGCCCACGCGCGGCAGTGGAATAAGTTTGCTCCTCAGTTTCTCTACGTAGGCGTCATAGTCATCGGGGGTGCGCAGCTCGTCGTGGCAGCGCTTAAAGAAGGTAGTCAGGCCCTCGAGGAACTCACCCGGCGTAGCTGCTTTGATGTAGTACAGCAGCTTCAGGTCCTGGATGCGGCGACGCAGCAGAACATAGAGGTCTTTCTCGTCAATGAGCTCGAATCGCTGGCCGGCCTCACTGAGCAGCGAGTAGCAGTACGAGTGAAACGTGCCGACCTTCAATCCTGAGTCAGCCACATGGGCAACGATCGCCGCGTCGTCCGCTCCCTTCCACAGAAGTGCAATACGCTTCATCAGGTCGCGCGCCGAATTACGCGTGTAGGTGACCGCGAGAATCTCCCGGGGATCGGCGTAACCGTCTTCGATCAGGCGTACCACGCGACTCGCCAGCACCGTGGTCTTGCCCGTTCCCGCGCCCGCCACCACGAGAATCGGTCCTTGGGTGTGGTCCACCGCCTTCCTTTGTTCGGGTGTAAGTTGAAATTCACGTGGCTGCCAGGACATGTAACGAACCCTTTGCTCGGTATCGAAGAAAAAGCGAAAGGCTATTATCTTACGCGGCAAGGCACGGGGCAAGTGACCGATCGGTGAAAATGCGTGGAAAAGTCGATTGGGCTGAGGAAAAATAGCATGCAACGTCCGATTGCCGTCAGCGTCCCCATTGTAGCTACGCGAACTCGGCTCGCGCCACCGCCAAGGCCGCGATGGCCGCGGTTTCCGCCCGTAGGATAGTCTCTCCCAGCGAAGCCGCAATCCATCCTGTCTTGTCAAACAGTTGCAACTCCTCGACAGTCCAGCCGCCTTCGGGTCCAATCGCCAGCGCCAGGGAATGCAACTCCCGTCGCTCGCGCAGAATTTCGCTCAACTGCGCTTCGCGTTCCGACTCTGCTAACACGATGCGTGCATCCGCAACGACTTCGAGCGCGGAGGAAAGTTTCACCGGATCTGCGATCTCTGGCGGCGCGAACCGACGCGCCTGCTCCGAGGCTTCGCGCGCGATGCGACGCCAACGCTCCACTCGCTTCTCCGCTGCCAGCGCAAGATGCTTCTCCGTGCGGCGGGCGATCGCCGGCACCATGGCCGACACATTTAACTCGGTACACTTCTCGATCGCCCATTCCATGCGGTCGAATTTGAACACCGCCAGCAACAGCGTAATGGGGACCGTCGCACCTGCTGCTATCGGTTCTGCCAGCGTAAACTCCACTCGCTCCTCAGTTACAGATGCCACGGTAGCGCGCCGCACCTTGTCGCCGCACACCACTTCAAACTCCTGTCCCACACGCGCGCGCAGAGTGCGCGACAGATGCGCCGCGTGTGCACCGGTCAGGGCAGCGCTGCCGTTCGTGACTTCGTCGGCGATCCAGCGGCGGCGGGTCATCGGGTAATCAGCAAGAGCGCGACGGCAATCGCGATGGCAGCGTACACGCCTCCAAAATAGCGGTTCTGGCGGGTGAGACCTTCCTCGTTGAAGATGCGGCTGTTCAGCAGGAATTCGAGGGCCGACACCGCGCCCACCAGCAGCGCCATCACCAGCCAGCGCTCCCGGCGGAGCGACGAGAGCAACAGGAACGGAGTCACAACAACCGCCAGGCCGAGATAGATGGCTCCGGCGATGCGCGCCCTTTTGCGACGCTTGGGATTCTGGTAGCGAAAGAGCATGATGCGCGCCAGGTCACGTGGCCTCGCCAGCCGCGCAAACGCAGGCAGCGCGGTCACGATCAGAAGGAACCACGCGTAGATGCGAAGTGCCTTGTCCAATGAGTTTCGTCCGGAGTACGGTTGACCGCGAAGATCGATCCTAGCTGAAAATGTCTCTCATCTTGCTGAGCAACGTGCGGCTTACGGGCTTGTTCTCGACCGACAGCGTGCGCTGCAACTCCTGCAGCAGTTCGCGCTGCTGTTTGCTGAGCCTGGTCGGCGTCTCCACCTTCAGCTCGACATACAAGTCGCCCCGGCCGCGGCCATTCAATTCCGGCACGCCCTTGTTCCTGATCTTGAACGTCGTGCCCGTCTGCGTGCCCTCGGGAACTCTCAGCACGTGCTCGTCTTCCAGCGTGGGGACGGCAATCTCCGTGCCCAGTGCCGCCTGCACATACGAAATCGGCACTACGCAGTGCAGGTCTTTGCCCTCGCGCTCGAAGAATTCGTGTTCCTTGCAGTGCAACACCACATAGAGGTCGCCCGGAGGCCCACCGAACGCACCCGCCTCGCCCTCGTTCGAGTACAACATGCGCGCGCCTTCCTCGACGCCTGCGGGTACCTTAACGGTCACCGTCCGATCGCGACGCACTCTTCCCTGTCCTTTGCATTTGCTGCATGGCTCGACGATCAGCTTGCCCGACCCCTGGCAGGTGCTGCAGGTGCGCGCAATCGCAAAGAACCCCTGCTGATAGCGCACTTGTCCGTGACCGCCGCACGCAGTGCAGGTGATTGGGGGCTTGCCCGGGGCGGCGCCACTTCCTTTGCACTGCTCACATTCTTCCAGTCGCCGGATCTGCACCTGTTTGGTAACGCCGAACACCGCTTCCTCGAATTCCAGCGTCAGGTCTTCGCGCATGTCGGCGCCGCGCTGCGCCCGCGAGCGCCTCCCGCCGCGCTGGCCGCCAAAGATATCGCCGAATCCAAAAATATCCCCAAAGATGTCCTGAAAGTCGGAGAAGTTCGAGGGATCGAATCCCACGCCGCCGGCGCCGTTAGCGGCGACGCCCGCGTGCCCGAAGCGGTCGTAGCGTGCGCGCTTCTCCGTGTCAGCCAGTACCGCGTAGGCTTCGCTGCACTCCTTAAACAGCTCTTCCGCATCAGGATTGTCGGGATTGCGGTCAGGATGGTATTGCATCGCCAACTTGCGATAGGCGCTCTTGATCTCCTGATCGGAGGCGGTTCGGCCCACCCCCAGAATCTTGTAATAGTCGCGTTTTACTTTGGTAGCCAGCGTTCTTTCCTTGAATTCTTGGATTACGTTCCTAGCCTTTTGGATTGCGCGCCACCCGCACCATGGCGGGTCGCAGCAACCTCTCTTTGATGCGGTAGCCGCGCTGCAATTCGTCGATGACGTGATGGTCCTCGACCTCTGCGGTATCGACCATCTGGATCGCCTGGTGCAGGTTGGGATCGAAGACTTCCCCTTCAACCGGAATCGGTTCTACCCCCAGCTTCGACAATGCATCATGGAACTGTTTGTCGATCAACTCGATGCCCGAGCGGAAATCCTTAACCGACGCCTCGTTCGTCTTCAGTGCGCGGTCAAGACTGTCGAGAATGGGCAGCAGCGAGCGCAGCGCCTCCGCCAGCGCGTAGTCGCGAAAGTCCTGCTGCTCCTTCACGCTGCGTTTGCGGAAATTATCAAACTCGGCCTGCAGCCGCGCCAGGCGATCGAGATAGCTGGCCCGTTCCGCGCGCAGTGCCTCGACCTCAGCCTCGACATCCGCGGTGCCCCTGGCATCGCGACTCGGTGAGACCCCTGCCTCGTCGCTTTCGGCGGCTGGCAACTCATGCTCGAGATCCAGCTCGCTGGCATCTCCGTTTTGCTTCTTGGATGGCATATTCGTCTCTACGTTGATTCGTTCCAGAATTGGTCAAACAGGCGCGCTATGTAGGAAACCGCGGTGATGGTGTGCTCGTAATCCATGCGGGTCGGCCCGATGACCGCCAGCGAACCCATTACTTCGTCGCCCACCCGCGCCGGTGCGCCAATTAGTACGAAATTATTTAGATGCGGAATGGTGTCTTCCAGACCCACAACTACCCGCACGGCCTCCTGGCGGACGTCAAGATACGCCGAAAGCAGATCGACGATGCGCTGCTTCTCTTCCAGCGTTGCCAGAAGCTGCCGCAAGCGCTCTTTGTCCTGCTCGGTGATCACCAGGTTCGACGCGCCTTCCACAAAGACGGCTTGCGGAACCGATTCTGTCGCCAGCGCTCCTTGCGTGTAAAGCTGTTCCACCGAGCGCATCAGCCGGTCGTACTCCATGCGGTCCTGCTGCAAGCGTTTGGCGAGTTCGTTGCGCAGCGCTTCCATTTCCCAGCCGCGGAAATTCTGGTTGATGTAGTTGGCCGCGAACTCAAGGTCACCCGCTGAGAGGTCGTCGGTCAAGCGCAACACGCGGTCCCGCACCAAGCCATTGCGCGTTACCACCACGGCCAGTACTTTCTTGTCGGCTAAACGCTGGAAATACACATGCTCAAGGGCATTGCGCTGACCTGGGCTGGCCGACACCGTCACCCCAACGCCATGCGATATCAGCGACAGCACGTGCGAGGTTCGCTCCATGAACTCCTGAACGTCGTTCAAGCCGTACAGGCTGCCCTGAATCATGCTTTCGTCCGCCGGAGACAGCCGCGCCTCGCCCGTCAATTGCTTAACATAGAAACGATAAGCCTGGGTCGTTGGCACGCGTCCCGAAGATGTATGCGGCTGTTCCAGGAACCCGGCGTCGGCCAGGTCCGACATGACGTTCCGGATGGAAGCCGGGCTGAGACTTTCACGATTCGTGCGCGCGAGCGTACGCGAGCCTACTGGCTCGCCGGTGGAGATGTAGGTCTCCACGATCGCCGTCAATATCTCTCGTTCGCGTTTGCCAATACCAGGAGATGAGCCCATATCCGCCTCGGCTGCGTTAACCCATTAAATCTCAGGCATTTACGGGATGTCTGGGGATACACAACCGCAACTTTATTCTAGGGAGCCAAGGGAGCGGTGTCAAGATTGGCACTCAAGGAATGTGAGTGCCAGATGGGCAGAGCCTCGACCGCATTCGGTAGCTCGACTGCTTTGAAATCTCATCCTATAGATTCGTCATCCCGAGCGAAGAAGTCGACGTAGCTGGGGTTGGTCTGTAGTGCCCAGAGGCGTAAGGAAAGCAGACTCCTCACTCACAGCCGTAACCGCCGCTCCGTCGGAAAACCAATCTCCAAGGAATGGCGAAGAAGGCAATTCTCATTCAGGCTGCCAACCTCACCCAAATCGCGCTCATTCCTTCTTCGCTTTTCTCCATGCCTCGTGTCTGCGTGGTGAACCACCGCTTCACGGCCCCAGCAAATACTTCTGCATGAACAGCACGGTCGTGTAGAACTGAAAGTCAGCATTCTTCTTTTTCGCCAAGCCGTGGCCTTCGTCCTTGGCGGCAAGATACCACACCGGAGTTCCATTCGCTTCCAGCGCCTTCACCATCTGGTCTGCTTCGCTCTTGGGCACGCGCGGGTCGTTCGCTCCCGCCACCACCATCATCGGCTTGGTGATCTCCTTTACGTGGTTTATCGGCGCGATGCTCTCCAGAAACGCCCGCATCTTGGGATCGCGCTCGTCACCGTACTCCACCCGCCGCAGGTCGCGGCGGTACGCTTCAGTGTGCTCGAGGAAGGTTACGAGGTTCGACATGCCGACGATATCCACCGAGCAGGTAATGCGGTCGTTGTAGCGCGTGGCCACGGCCAGCGTCATATGTCCGCCGTAGCTGCCGCCGGTCACCAGCACGTGTTTAGCGTCGAGGTCCGGCTGCTGGCCGATCCAGTCGAACAGTGCGCCGATGTCCTTGTACGTGCCCTCACGCAGGAAGCCGTTATCGAGTTGCGTAAAAGTCTTACCGTATCCAATGGAGCCGCGCACGTTGGGATAAATCAGCGCCACTCCGAGTTCGTTGACCAGGTAATTGTTCCGCCCGATGAAGATGGGTCGCGACTGGCCTTCCGGTCCGCCGTGAATCACAACCGCCACCGGAAACTTGCCCGACGCCTGCTTCGTATTCGGCGCATAGAGCCAGCCTGAGATCTGCTTATCATCGAAGCTCTTCCACTTCACTAGTCTCGGCTCAACAAAGCTTTGCGGCGGGATGCCACCAGTCTCGCTGAACGTCCAGCGCTCCAGTTTGCCGCCCTGCACATCGACCGAATAAACGTCGGAAGGGCACTGCGCCGAATCCAGACTGAATCCCAGGTCGCGATTATTTTCGCTCCAGTGCAGCGCGCTGATCTGACCAGTCGGGGTCTTCGGAACCGCCCGCTGTTTGTCCGTCTTCAGGTCGAGGACGTGCAAGGTACTCAACCCGTTCTCGTTGACGATGTACGCCA
>Ga0306925_10006643_pt1 | contig 10764 bp, 7 predicted proteins | sample flu12Cox44000176_FD_203755 | JGI IMG/M metagenome (GOLD analysis project Ga0306925, IMG submission 203755) | Lab enrichment of tropical soil microbial communities from Luquillo Experimental Forest, Puerto Rico - flux8day.12C.oxic.44.000.176 (v2)... | ecosystem: Environmental > Terrestrial > Soil... | reverse complement strand
CACGTGCACATCCTGGAACGGCTTGACCGTCTCGTTGAAGGCCAGGTAGTCGGTCCTGGTCGAGTGGAACAGGTTCATCGTGATGCCCGAGGTGGCCTTCAGGCTGGCCACCGTGGACCAGGCCGGGAACTCGTCCACCTGGGCCTGCCCGCCCTTGAGCTGCAGTTCCCTGGTGTTGTCGCTGGGCACGTCGGTCCAGGTGACGCTGTCCAGGTAGGGCTTGCCCTTCTGCCAGAAGTACGGGTTGCGGACCAGCTTGAGCGCCGATCCCTTGTGCCAGTAGTCCCACTTGAACGGGCCGGTCCCGATCGGGTGCTGGTAGAACTGGTTCTCGGTCTGACCGTCGTAGTTGGCCGGGACGATCGCGTTGGAGAACAGCGACAGGTCGGCGAGCAGCGGCGCCCACGGGTACTTGAGGCTGACCACCACGGTGCTAGGAGACGGCGCGGAAACCGACTTGATGGCCGTGTTGATGTAGCCCCAGCCCTTGGCCGCGGCGCTCGCCTGGTCGATGGAGAACTTCACGTCGGCCGACGTCATCGGCTTGCCGTTGGAGAACTTCACCCCCTTGCGCAGGGTGAACGTGTAGGTCTTCTTGTCCGGTGAGACGGTGTAGCTGGTGGCCAGCCACGGCTGGACGGCCTTGCCGTTCGGCGTCACCGTGTACAGCGGCTGCATGATCTGCTCGAAGATCCAGATCGACTCGTTGTCGAACACGGTCGTGTTGTTCATCGACTGCGAGTCGGCGGTGCGGGCGATCACCAGGTTGCCGCCGTGCACCGGGCCCCCGGCGCTGGTGCCGGAGCTTGAGCCGCTGGAGCTTGTGCCGCCGCAGGCGGCCACCAGCGTCATGGCGCCCGCCGCGATCAGGGCCAGCGCTGCGGTGGTTCGGTATGTCACGGTCACTCCCGGTGGTTACGGGGCAGGTCAGGCACCCTCAGGAGAACAAACCTTTGTTCCTAGCTAAGATGCCGGCAAAATACTGAGTTGTAAATAGCGCCGGAACCCCTGGAGGAAATGATTTACGACGTTGTAACCTCATCCGCCGTGCGCTACGTGGTGCTCGGCTGCGGCGCGGTGGGCGGCACCGTGGCCGCCGGGCTGGTGCGGGACGGCCATGAGGTGCTGGCCTGCGACGCCGATCCGGCCGTGGTCGAGGCGATCGCCGCGCGCGGGCTGCGGATCGAGGGCCCGGTGGAGAACTTCACCGCAACGTTGCCAGCGGTGACGCCCAGTGACCTCCCGGACGGCCTCGACTGCCCGGTGCTGGTGGCGGTCAAGGCCCACCACACGCCGGCCGCTGCCGCGCTCCTGGCGGCCCGGCTGCGCGGCGACGGGTTCGCCGTGAGCCTGCAGAACGGACTGACCACCACGATACTCTCTGCGGCCATCGGCCCTGAGCGGGTCGTGGAGGCGGTGGTCAACTTCGGCGCCGACATGACCGAGCCCGGCGTCGTGCTGCGCGGCAACCGCGGCACGTTCATGGTCGGGGAGATAGATGGGTACCTATCCGCCCGTGCCCGCGCGCTCGCGGCCGACATCGCCGACGCCGTGGCCACTAGCGACATCCTCGGCTACGCGTGGGCGAAGCTGGCCTACGGCGCGCTGCTCGCCGCCACCGCCGTCAGCGACCTGCCGATCGCCGGGGTGCTCGCCGAGCCCGCCTACCGGCCGCTGCTGACCGCACTGGCCCGCCAGGTGGTCGCGCAGGCGCCGGTGCCCCCGATGCCGCTGGACGGGTTCGACGCCAGCGACCTGCCCGGCTCGCTGGACCGGCTTACGGACTTCAACCGGGCCTCGGCCAAGACGCACACCGGGATCTACCGGGACCTGGCGATCCTGCACCGCCCCACCGAGGTGCCCGCGATCCTCGGCGGCCTGACCGGCTCGCTGCCGCCGCTGGTGGTGGATCTGGTCCGCGCCATCGAGCAGGGGCGGCGCTCCTGCTCGCGGGAGAACCTCGACCTGCTCGCGGCCTGTGAGCGGGCCGAGCGCCTTGGCCGCCCGCTGAACGCCGTGGTCAGCGTGATCGGCGCGCCGCGGCGCGCGGCGAGCGGGCCGCTGGCCGGGCGCCCGGTCGCGGTCAAGGACATCGTCGAGGTCGCCGGCGTGCCGACCCGGTGCGGCAGCCCGGCCAGCAGCCCGGAGCCGGCCATGGCCGACGCGGCGGTGGTGGCCCGGCTGCGGGCCGCGGGCGCGGAGGTCTTCGCCACCAGCCAGTGCCTGGAGTACGCCGCGGGGTTCGCCCACCCCGAGGTGGGCGACACCCGCAACCCCAGGGACCCCGCGCGCACCTCGGGCGGGTCCTCCGGCGGGTCGGCGGCGCTGGTCGCGGCGGGCGCCTGCGAGCTGGCCCTGGGCACCGACACCGGCGGCTCGATCCGGATCCCGGCCGCGTACTGCGGCATCGCCGGGCTCAAGCCGACCCACGGGCTGCTGCCGGTCGCGGGGGTCTTCCCGCTGTCACCGGCCTGCGACCACGTGGGCACGCTCACCGCCACGGCAGCCGGTGCCGCGGACCTGCTGGCAGCCCTGGCGGACCCGGGCGCGCTGGCGCCGCCCCAGGCCGGGCGCGACGGCAGGTTCTCCGTCGGCGTGCTGGCCGCCCAGCTCACCGATCCCTCGGTCACACCGCAGGTGCACCAGGCGGTCGCCAAGGCGCTGGCCGCGCTGACGGCGGCGGGCTGGCGGCTGCGGGAGATCACCGCCCCCTGGCTGGCGGACCTGCCGCAGTGGGAGGACACGCTCGCGGTCATCGTCTGTGCGGACGCGGCGGCGGTGCACCGGGGCCGCGATTGGGGCCGGTATGCCGAGGGCACCCGCGCCCTGCTCGATTACGGCGCGTCCATCACCGGCGATCAGTACGACGCTGCAATACGGCAGCGCGCGGAACTGTCCGCCGCGATCGAGGCGAACCTGTCCGGGGTGGATGTGCTGGCCGGCCCCACCGTCGGCTACCAGGCCCCGGAGCAGGACCCGCCGTTCGGGGCTGGCGCGGACGCGGCGGAGTCCCGCTTCACCGGCCCCTACAACCTCACCGGCCATCCGGCGATCTCCATCCCGGTGCCCGCGGCCGACCTGGCGCTGCTTGCGGCCGCGACGGCCGCCGAGGAACTGTTCGCGCGCGCGAGAGAGGACTGACCCATGCCACCCACGGTGCTGCGGCGCACGCTCAGCCTGGCCGGTCTGGACATCCCCGTGGTCGAGCTGACCGGCGCGGTGGACGGGCCGCGGCTCACGGTCCTGGCCGGCGTACACGGATGCGAGTACGCCCCGATGGCCGCCGTGCGCCGCTGGACCAAGGCGCTGGCCGGGCGGGAACTGCGCGGGAGCGTGCGCGCGGTGCCCGTGCTGAACCTGCCGGCGTTCCGCGCACGGACCCCGTTCCTCGTCCCCGGCGACGGCAAGAACCTCAACAGGTGCTTCCCCGGTGACCCGGACGGAACCCTGGCCGACCGGCTCGCCCACGCGGCGTTCACGCAGCTCATCCAGGGCAGCGATGCGCTGATCGACGTGCATGCCGGGGACATGGTGGAGGCGCTTGAGCCGTTCGCGCTCTATGACAAGGGCCCCGCCGAGGCCAGGGCGCTGGAACTGGCCACCGCCTACGGGCTTGGCTATGTGATCCGGCAGGAGCCCGGCCCCGATCGCGCCGTCGGCGGCACGACGAGCACGGCGGCCGCGGAGATCGGCATTCCGGCGATCATCGCCGAGGCCGGTGGGTGCGGCCTGGTCGAGGAGGCCGCGGTGGCGGCCCATGTCCACGGCCTGGACCAGGTGCTCGCCGCGCTCGGAATGGCCGGCCCCCCGGCGACTCTCGCCGTGGCACCGGTACACCTGGGGCGCTTCCTCTGGCTGCGGTCGGTCAGCGAGGGCTGGTGGGAGCCGGCCGTCCGCCCGGGCGAGCAGGTCGCCGAGGGGCAGGAGCTGGGGACGGTGAGCAGCCTGGACGGCGCCGAGGTGCTCCAGCCGGTGACCGCGCCCGCGCCCGGGGTCCCCATGTTCATCACCAGTTCACCCGCGGTCGCCGCGGACGGCCTGCTGCTCGGCCTCGGCGCGCAGTAGCAGGCTGGGCGCGCGGCAGCCGGGCTGGCCGCGGTAGCCGCACCCGTTCCCCGTTGCTAGCGTCGAGAGGGCATGAGTACGACAGGAGACGGGCCGCGGTTGCCGCGGTGGGCCACGCTGACCCTACGCTGGCTGGCTGGGCTGGTGCTGCTGGTGGTGCTGGCGTGCGGCGCGATCGCCGTGGCGCTGCAGGTGACCCCGATGCAGACGGTCTCCGTGGCCGGGCAGGTGATCCAGGTGGGCGCGACCGCGCCGAGCCTGAGCCTGTCCGGGCCGGGCGAGATCGACCTGTTCGGCCAGAGTCTGCCGACCAACATCCAGTTCACCGGCCCGGTGCGGCCCAGGCTGCAGCTCTCCCAGATCTCCATCAACAGCCAGCTGACCACGTTCGTGGAGGGCACCAAGGCGGCCGGCGCGGAGCGCATACTCGGCGCCAGGCTCGCCGACGGGTGGAAGCGCTACTTCGCCTGGGAGACCGTGGTCGTCGGGGTGGGCATGCTGATCCTGGTGGGAGCGCTCGCGGGCTGGCGCCGGGTGCCGCACCGCACCACGGTCAAGCTGCTGGCCGCCGGGCTGCTCATCGCCGAGGCACTCAACGTGGGCGCCATCATGGCCACCACCTACACCGCGCCCGCCCTGCTGCGGCAGGTGCATTCCCTCAGCGCGCTGGTCGGCAGCCAGACGCGGCCGCCGCGGATCGACCCGGCCAAGAAGCCGCTGCGCCGGGTGCAGGCCGTGGTCATCGGGGACTCCACCGCGGCCGGCGCCGGGCTCGCCCTGGCGCCGGGCCCGACCGCCCGTGCCTGCGGGCGCAGCGCCGATTCCTACGCGGCCGACCTGTCCAGCGTCAACCAGTGGAAGGTGCTCAACCTCGCCTGCGACGGCGCCACCATCGGCCACGGGCTGCTCGGCTCGCAGGTGCACAACGGGGTCCGGCTGCCACCGCAGCTTGCCCAGGCGGAACGGGCCTCACGGGCATCTGTGATCATCGTCAGCGTCGGCGCCGACGACCTGAACTGGGCCGCGGTGCTGCGCTACTGCTCGGTCACGCCGAACTGCAACGACCGGGCCACGCAGGCCTACTTCCAGCAGCAGCTTGCCTCGTTCAGCAGGGACTACCTGGACCTGCTGAGCCGGCTGGCGGCGTTGCCCAACCACCCGCAGGTGATCATCAACCGCTACTACAACCCGTTCGGCACCGTGCCGGGATGCCTCGGCCCGGCCGGGCTGACCACCGCGAACCTGCAGACGCTCACCTCACGGCTGGCCACGCTGAACGCGGTGCTGGCCAAGGGGGCGACCCAGTTCCGGTTCTCCTCGCCGCAGCCGGATTTCACCGGGCATGCGCTGTGCTCGACACAGCCCTACGTGCAGGGCCTGGGGGCGGCGGCGCCGTTCCACCCGACCGCGGCGGGGCAGCTCGCCATCGCGCTCGCCGACCAGGCGGTGCTGCACCAGCCCGGCGTGTAACGCACTGCGGCTACCTGGCCGGGGCCGCGGGGCAAGCCCCTGGCTGCGGCCGGACGGGCTGAAGGGCGCGGCACCGGCGGGACGCGGGCGGATAAAGATTTCCCGAGCGCGCGGGATTCCTGCCACGCTGGCCAGGGCGTTAAGGAGGAACCGGTCGATGCTCGCCGTCTTGCTCGCGCTGGCCGCCGCAGCGGGATACGGGGGATCCGACTACGCGGCCGGGCTGGCGGCGCGCCGGGCGAGCGTGGTGCGGGTCACCGTGCTCGTCGAGGTGACCAGTGCTGCCCTGCTCCTGTGCGTGATCCCGTTCATCAGCGACCAGGCACCGTCGCTGACCTCTGCGCTTTGGGGAATCGCTGCCGGGGCCAGCGGCGTGGCCGGGGCGATGGCGCTCTACCTGGGATTCCGGTATGCGGCCTTCAGCGTGGCCAGTTCCATCAGCGCGGTCGGCTCGGCCGCGTTCTCGGTGCTGGCGGGAGTGGCGCTGGGTGAGCATCCAGGCGCGCCCTCGTTCGCGGGCATCGCGCTCGCGCTGCCCGCGATCGTGGCCGTATCCGCCCCCGCCCGCCAGCAGCCCCCGGGGGAGGCCCCGCGGGGGCAGTCCAGCCCGCACGGCCAAGGCCCCGTGACGAAGGAACCGGGCCTTGAGCCATCCGGGGGTTCCAGGGGGGTCGCCCCCCCAGGCCAGCGCGGCCAAGGCCCGGTGACGAAGGAACCGGGCCTCAGGCCATCGGGGGGTTCCAGGGGGGTCGCCCCCCCAGGCCAGCAGCGCCGGCACCGCCACGCAGTGGGGGTGGGGCTGGGGCTGGCCGCCGGTGCCGGGTTCGGCATGTTCTTCATCGGCCTCAACGAGGCCGGTTCGGTCAACGACCTGTGGCCGATCGTCATCTCCCAGCTAGCGGCGATGGTGACGGTGACCTGCGTCGCCGCGGCAACACGTGACCTCAGGCTGCCACCGCCGGGAGCGCGGCGGCTCAGCGTGGTGACCGGGGCGATCGGCGCCGCGGGCACCACGATGTTCTTTCTCTCCACCCATCACGGCCTGCTGGCCGTCACAGCGGTGATCACCGCGCTCTACCCGGCGGTCACGATCGTGCTGGCCAGGGTCGTCTCCGGCGAGCGGCTGACCGGGCTGAGGATAATCGGGCTCAGCCTTGCCGCCGCCTCGGTTGCCCTGATCGCGGCCGGCGGGGCCGGCTGAGCGGCCGGGGTCTATCTGGGAAGCGTGAGATCGATGAGCTGGGACGAAACGTACGCCCACCGGTACGAGGAATGGTCCGCTGAGATGACCGCGGACGTCGCCTTCTACGTCGGCCTGGCCCGGGCGGCGGAGGGGCCACTGGTCGAGCTTGCCATCGGCAACGGGCGGGTGGCGATCCCGGTCGCGCAGGCAACCGGCAGGCCGGTGATCGGCATTGACTCCTCGCCCGCCATGCTCGCCAAGGCCCGTGCCGGTGCCGCGCAGGCAGGCGTCCGCCTCAAGCTGCGCGAAGGCGACATCCGCGACCTGGCCCTTGACGAGCCCGCGGGGCTCATCTACTGCCCCTTCCGCTCGCTGCTGCACCTGCGCACCTGGGCCGACCGCCGCCGCACCTTCGAGCGCGTCGCGGCCTCGCTCCGCCCGGACGGGCGGTTCGCCTGGAACGCCTTCGCCTTCGACCACCACGTTGGCGCCCGCCTCGACGGCAGCCACCAGGACAAGCCGGTCCCGCACTCGATCCGGTACTGGGTGGGCGACAACCGGATCGACCTCACCCTCGACGGCGGCGGGACAAGCTCGCTGTGGTGGGCGACGAAGAACGAGTGGCTGGGGCTGCTGGACGTGGCGGGCCTGGAGGTGGCGGCGCTGTACGGCGGCTTCGATGGTGAGCCGTTCACCGGCGAAAGCCGCGAGTACGTGTTCGTCGCCCGCCACCGGGGCACCTCCGGGTGAGCTCCCCGGGCCCGCTGGCCTGGGGAGCACTCAACGGGGGTGGCTGATAACCTCGCGCGCAGAATGGACCAGGTCGGTGAGGCGGAGCTCCTGGCGGCGGCCACCGCCGGGCAGGTCCTGGTGTGCGGCAACGGCACCGCGCGGCGGCGCGTTTCGGCGGATCTGCTCCGCCGCTGCTGCCGTGAGCTGCGGTACCAGGTCGATCCGCGGGGAGTGCGGATCAGTGGCGCCGAGGTCACCGGCGGCCTGGACCTGGCCGGCCTTGATGTGCCGTTCCCGCTGCGGTTCGAGGGCTGCTCGTTCACCACGCTGGTGACGGTGGAAGGCGCCCAGCTGGCCGAGCTGGCGCTGACCGGATGCGACAAGGTGCCCGGCCTGCTGGCCAACGGGGTACGGATCCGGCGCGACCTGGACCTGTCCCGCAGCCATATCACCGGCGCGCTAAGCACCAGCGCCAGCACGTCCAAGCTCTCGGCGGTCTGGCTCTGCGAGTCGGAGATAGGCGGCCGGCTGCTGTGCGTGGACACCGTGATCCACGGCGGCGACCGCTCCATCCAGGCGGACCGGTTGCACGTCACTGGCAATGTCAGGCTGCTGCACGGGTTCACCGCGCACGGCGAGGTACGGATGATCGGCGCGCGTATCGGCGGATCCCTGGACCTCACCGGTGCCAGCATCGAGTCGCCGGGAACGGGGCTGGCGCTGGACCTGGGCGAGGCCGTGATCGAGGCCAGCCTGTTCCTGATCGACGCCCCCGAGGGCCGCCGCCCGCTCATCCGCGGCCGCATCGACATGGGCCAGGCGCGCATCGGCGGCCAGTTCCTGATCCGCAACGCCACACTGGAAGCACGCGCCGGCGCGCCGGTCGGCAGCGCCTACTCCAGGTCGCGGGCTGGCGGCACGGCGCTGAGCGCACCCCGCCTGTCCGTCGGCGCCGAGCTGACCTTCGACGGAACCTGCCAGGTGACCGGCGGCATCGACCTGTCCATGAGCCAGCTTGGCAGCGTCTCGGTGCGACCGGGCTGCTCGCTGCTGGCTCCGGGCCGCACCGCGCTCGACCTGGCCAACACCGAACTGCTGTCCACGTTCACCGTGGGCGAGGGGGTGCCCGTGCAGGGCACGGTGCGGCTCAGCGGTGCGCACATTCACGGCAACCTGTGCCTGCGGGAAGCCGTGCTCAGCGCCCCGGGGGGCAGATCGCTGCTGGCCGCCCAGGGCGTCACCGTCGACGGTGAGGCCGAACTGCAGAACCTGCGGGCCACCGGCGGCGACCTGGGATTCCGGGCGGCCACGATCGGCAGCTTCCTTGACGCGGCGGGCGCGAAGCTGCACAACCCGGGCGGGAACACGATGGACCTGGTGCAGGCGAACGTGAAGGGCTCGGTGCGCCTGGTCGACGGGTTCGAGTCCATCGGGGAGGTCGTGCTGAACCGGGCCGCGATCGAGGGCCGGCTCATCTGCACGGCGGGAACCTTCCACCAGCCGGGGCCGCACGGGCCCGGCGAGGAACCCGATGCCATCGAGGCCATCTCCGCCACCATCCGCAGCGGCATGGACCTGGGGTGGAAGTCGATCTCGCCCCGGGTGGACTTCACCAACACCCGGACGTCGTTCCTGGCCGATGACCCGAAGGCCTGGCCGTCGCGGTACGTCATCGCGGGTTTCATCTACGACCGGTTCGAGCAGCCACAGGGCATTGCCAGCCGACCGTGGGACCACGCGCCCCGCGCCGCCTGGCTGAGCCGTCAGGCGATCTACGACGCCGGCCCGTACGAGCAGGCCGCCAGGGTGTTTCGTGAGCACGGGTACACCGACGAGGCCGAGGCGATCCTGATCGCCAAGCGGCGGCACGCCCGCCAGGTCATCAGCGGGCGAGGGAAGCGGCTGCGCCTCGGCCTGGACAGCGTCTACGGCAAGACGGTCAGCTACGGCTACCGGCCGCTCCGCGCGGTGTGGTTTCTGGCGGTCCTGCTCGTCCTCGTCAGCGCCTCGCTGGTGTACCCCCCCACCCAGGCGACCATGCGCGCCACCACGCCGGCCGGCCTGGTATTCAGCACGCACGGGCCCGCGCCGGGCGTGGAGCTGGGCGGTGGCCTTGCCCCGATCCCGGCGGCACGCTCCGACGCCTGCGGGGGCGGCGAGGTGCGCTGTTTCAACCCGGTCCTGTACGCCATCGACACCGTGGTCCCGCTCGTCTCGCTCGAGCAGCGGTCGACCTGGTACCCCGATCCGAGCCTGCGCTATGGCGCCCTCATGCAGTGGTGGCTCAATGCCGCCACGCTGCTGGGCTGGCTGCTCTCCTCGATCTTCGTGCTGTCGCTGGCCCGCCTGTCCCGTGCCACATGAGCCGGGAGGGCCCGTGGCGGTCGTCTTGGCACGGGCCCTCCCGGGATCCCCGGATGACTAGCTTCCGTGCCGGGGGCGGCTCAAACCTCGCGGGTACCGCGGGCGGCCCGCCATTCGCTGGCCAAGATCGCCATGACGTGTGAGTCGATCCACTGGCCGTCCCAGCGCAGTGCCTGCCGCCTGGTGCCCTCGTAGCGGAAGCCGAGCTTGTCGTAGACGTGCTTGGCGCGCGGGTTGTTCGCATAGACCTGCAGCTCCACCCGGTGGATGCCGACGACCTCGAAGGCGTGCGCCAGCACGAGCCTGCTCGCTTCGGTGCCCAGGCCGCGGTCGCGGAACTCGGCGTCACCGAGCATGATGCGGAACCCGCAGGACCGGTTGGCCCTGTCGAGGTTGTTCAGCACGACCTCACCGGCCCACTGGCCGCTCGCCCGGTCGATGATGGACAGGTCCAGCCGGTCGGCATGATCGGCCCGGGTGGCGTACCAGTTCCGGAGTTTTTTCAGGCTGGCCTTGCGCTGGGTACCGGTGAGCCGGAGCGCCTCGTCGTCGATGGCTGCCAGCCCGGCGGCGTCGGCCGGATCGACCGGCCGCAGCAGCACCCGCTTGCCGGTGATCGTGGGTTTCTCGGCAAAGGACAACTTGACGGGCATAACCCCGATCATGCCGCCCGGGGCCGATGTCATGCTGGGCAGATGGCCGAGGCTGAGCATATGGCCGAGGAACCGCTGCCGGGTGGAGCCGTGACGGCCGTGACGCGGGCCGGGACCACGGTGCGGCGCGCGCCGCCACCGGATCCGGCGTTCGCCCGCGCGCTGCTTCGCCTGTTCGAGCGGCGTGGCTGGGACGGCGCGCCGCGCTTCCTCGGCACCGACGAGCGGGGCCGCGAGGTGCTCAGCTACCTGGACGGCCACGTCGCCTGGCAGCCGGCCCAGCCGCCCGCCGTGACC
>Ga0306925_10006641_pt1 | contig 10765 bp, 10 predicted proteins | sample flu12Cox44000176_FD_203755 | JGI IMG/M metagenome (GOLD analysis project Ga0306925, IMG submission 203755) | Lab enrichment of tropical soil microbial communities from Luquillo Experimental Forest, Puerto Rico - flux8day.12C.oxic.44.000.176 (v2)... | ecosystem: Environmental > Terrestrial >... | reverse complement strand
AAGCTTAGCCGAGGATTCTACCATTTCCGTCGAACCGCAGGCCGCCGGAAAAGTTCGTTTGCACCCCTACCCGTTCGGGGTGGAACCGGTCACCGTCAGATTTTTCGGAAGATATATCGAACCTTGCCCCGGCGGCGACTTGCTCGGGTCCACCTTGGCCGGAACCCCTTTTGTCGAACAGTCCTGCCAGATCGTAAGGTAGGGACGCGTTTCCAACGCGCTCGTTTCCAAACGCGCCCTGCTCCGTGGATCCCGGTCGAAATTTGAGCCCGACGCAACCGGTGGGTTTGGAACCCTCTGCCCCCCTGCGCTATGGTGATCTTCTAAGCACAAAAACCCGAAGTTTCGGCGCCTGCCGCCGTCGTCCGACGACTGCCGGACTATGGCGCGGCCTCTGGAGTATTGGGCCGCGACGGAGCCTTGGCGAAGTCGCGACCCAGGCATTCTACAAGGCAACTTCGGAATCAAGGCTAAAATTTTGCTTGTGGAGCTATGGCTTTTGTGTTAGCAACGCTAATAGCCATTGTTTAGCCCGCAAGATTGCAGCCGAGGTTCCGAAATTGCCTTGTAGGGCGGCTGGGTCAGCCGCCGAAAAATCGGGACTTGGGTTTAGCCAGGATAAAGAGGAAGATGATTTTTAACCCAACTACTAATTGCCCCGCGGATGGCGGGGCCAGACTCGCTGCTATTTTGGGGGGCTTGAGCATCGCTCAGGGCCTCCCGATGCATATCCCGAAGCATTTCCCTCAGCATCCAGCCCTAACCCTATTCCCCTTGGCCAGCCGGCCACGCCCAGAACAGGCCCACCAAATCGCTTCGGCCCGGCTGAAACCATGAGATCACCGGTGCATGCCTCGCGGACAAAAATGAACTCGACAAAATGCGCCAGTTGGGCCAGATTCTTAGAAACGTGGAGGTATGGTAAAAGGACAGGAGGGGCCTTTCTAAATCTGCAACCCCGGCCGGCTTTTTAAGCTGGCTTCCTTGCTAAAGTGGACTTCGTCTGGTTGGAGGATTTTCTTTCCCTCGCCCAATCCCAAAGCTTCTCCCGCTCGGCGGTCCAACGCCATGTTACCCAATCCGCCTTCAGCCGCAGAATTCGATCACTCGAAGACTGGCTCGGCTTCGAACTAGTCGACCGTACGACCCACCCGGTGACACTCACCGAGGCCGGGCGCCAGTTCCACCCCACCGCCGCCGAGATCGTCCGCAGCATCGAGGAAAAGCTCCGGGAACTCAGACCGGACAGAGAGGTAGCCAGAGCCGACGTCAGGTTTGCCGCCTTGCAGACTCTGGCGCTGAGCTTCTATGCCTCCTGGCTGAAGAGGGTAAAGAGCGGGTTCGGTCCGCTCAACACGACCCTGCAGGCCGACCGGTTTCACCGGGCGGTACGGGCCCTGGTGGACGGAGAATGCGACTTTCTGCTCACGTTCTTCCATTCCAGCGTGCCCGTACCGGTCGATTCCCTGCGCTACCCTTACCTTGTGCTGGGCGAAGATCGATTGGTGGCCGCGTCCGGACTCGACAGATCAGGAAGCCCGTTATTCCACTTGCCGGGACTACCGAACCGGCCCGTACCTTTCCTGGCGCACCCGCCGGATTCTTTCTTTGGCCAGCTTACGCAGGTGGTGTTTCGCGAGCACGGGCGCCGTTTGCGCCTTCACCAGGTCTACGAGATCGCGATGTCGGATGCCTTGAAGGCGATGGTCGCAGCCGGCCATGGCGTGGCCTGGATCCCGGCCAGCTGTGTCACTTCTACGGGTACGCCCTACAACTTGTGCATTATTGACGACGCCGCGACGGCACCGATCGAAGTGCGCCTTTACCGCTCGGCAGACAATCGACGATCGATCATTGACCGGCTCTGGAGATTCCTTCAGAAGGGAAAATGCGAGTTGTAGCGCGGCCGCAGAAGTTGTAGGGCGCCTGGGCCAGGCGCCGCGGAAGTGTGCGCCGGTCGGCCAGATTATAGGACTTATGAGTCCTATACGGCCTATGAGTACTATGCGATACTCGCACCCGCACTCACACTCCGATGCTTGACGCCCTGCGAAACTGGATTACGAGCCTGGAACAGAAATGTTCACCCCGCAAGGTCTACTGGTGTGATGGCTCGGCGGCGGAGAAGGCTTATCTCAGCGATCTCGCCGTACGTAGGCACGTTTTCCGCAAACTGAACAGCGACCTCTGGCCAGGATGCTATCACCATTACACCCACCTCCTGGACGGTTCCGAAGCTGACAACACTACCTACATCTGTTCAACCCGGCAGGAGGATGCCGGGCCGAATCTCTGGATGCCGGCTGCAGAACTGTCGGAGCAGTTAAATCGGAATCTCCGCGGGGCAATGCGCGGACGCACCATGTATGTCGTGCCGTTCCTGATGGGACCCCCGGGAAGCGCTTCCGCCCGGGTTGGCGTTCAGGTAACCGACTCGCTGTATCTCACCCTCTGCCTCCTTAATCTCGCAACAGCCGGCGCGCCGGCTTATCAACAACTCGAGAGCTCTCCTTACTTCATTCGCGCCATTCACTCCAGCCTGGACCTGGACCCGGACCGCAGGCTGGTCGCTTATTTTCCGGAAGAAATACTGACCATCTCGGTCGGCTCCAGTTTCGGCGCGGACGCGCTCCTGGCCAGAAAGAACATTACGTTGACTGTTGCCTCGCGACTCGCCGCTGCCGAGGGTTGGCTGGTTGGAAATATGGCCGTCTTTGCTGTCGAAAACCCCATCGGCGAAAAGCACTACTTCGCCGCTGCGCTGCCAACCGGCTTCGGCAAGACCTCTTTGGCCTTGCTGACCCCGCCCGTCAGATTTCGAGATTGGCGAGTTACAACCGTGAATACCGATGCAGCCTGGCTTCGCCCCGGCCCGGACGGACGGCTATATTCGGTTGCGCCTAAACCGGGTTACTATGGGCTTCTCCCTGGCAGGGATTTGTCTATTGAGCCGAACATTACCGAACTGCTTCGACACGACTGCATCTTCACCAATTGCGGTACGACGCCCGCTGGCGATCTCTGGTGGGAGGGCATGGGCAAGCCCCCTCCGGACTCGTTGTACAACTGGTCGGGGCGTATTTTTGACCCAAATTCGCGCGATCTAGCCGCCCACCCCAATAGTAGTTTCTGCGCCCCGGAAACGAACAACCCCAGACTTGACCCAGGCTATGCGGCGCCCGAAGGCGTTCCCATCAGCGCCATCCTGTTCGGCAGCTTGCGCCGCTCGGTTTACCCACCGGTGCTTGAGGCGCTCGATTGGCCGCACGGTATCTTTCTTGGTGCAACTCTGAGCGCGGAGCGTACCGGTCAGGCCCTCGGCCCAAATCCCGTCCGCTATGACTCATTCGGGATCACTGCATTCATCGGGCACCCGCTGTCGTCCTACCTGCAAGGGTGGCTCGACCTCGAGAGCAAATTGACTGACAAACCAAAGATCTTTCATATCAACTGGTCCTGGGACGCGGCCAGCCAACCGGATTCCTGGCCAAACTTCGCTTGGAATTTCTGGATCCTGCATTGGATCTTCGGCCGGTGCTCCGGAACCGCGGCCGCAAAAGAAAGCCCGCTCGGCCTGTCTCCGGAGCTCGACCATATCGAGGAGCTGAGCCGGTTACCCGGCTCCGCGCTGGAAACGCTGGCGCAGCCGGATCCCGCCCAATGGAGACTCGAGACCGAGGCTCGGGCCAGATATCTCAGCAGCCTGGCCATCCCACCCGGAATCTGGCACCAATGGAACGCCTTGCGGAGGTGAAAGCTCCAGCTTTTTACACCCCGGATGCGAAAGCTGAAGCTTTCGCTGGACATTGTGTAACCCTGGGCGATCGAACTAACCCAAAAACCGAACTTTCGGCGCCTGGCGACCGCCCATGCGCGTCAGCATAAGGACTGTTTTCCAAGGTTTCCTCGCCCGGCGATAGACATCAGCCCACGCCGGTAGGGCGAGGCTTGCCGAGCCTAAACCCATGGGCTGCTATATCTGACGACCTCCACTATTCGGATGGCACGACTATAGGCGGCTCTCCGCCCAAGGCGGATCGCCCTACCAGCGCCGGGTCGAAACCTGTCGCCGGCAAGGTGGTGCCTCGTAGCGTACGCCAAAGGCGTAACATCTTAACTAAGCCCTTTGCGACGGCTGGTTCTCGGAAAAAATGTTTCGCAACAAGCTTTAGCTTTACTCGGCATTGGCGAGGCGGCGGAATCGAACGATGTCGAGCGCCTAGCTGAGCTAGACATCGAGCTGGATCGCCTTACCGGAAGGGTGGGCGCTGCAAGCGCCTAGTCAACGGGAAGCTAGGGCGTAGCCCTAAGGATGGAATTTTTTCTGTAAAAACAACCGCTGACTTCGTTTAAGAGTAAAGACAGACGTAGGCAGTGGAGCGATTTGGAGAAGCTAGGAAGGCACGAGACCGCCCTCCGGGCTATTGAAAGTGTAAGCTTGGATCACTTATGTCAAAAAAACTGGGATTTCACGAATTAACAATGCGGGCTCGGGAAGCTTTGACAAAGCTATACGGTGCGGCGCCTGGAGAAGCGGCCCAAAATCGGAACCACGACAAATGGAATGTTGCTGCGGAGCATTGGCACGATCTTGCGGAAAATGCTCACCAGAGTGTAGCAGAACTGGAAGAATTTGTAACAAAGGCAGCTGAGTACCAACGTGATAGCGCGAAGGACTCGCGCCGGTATGTGAATGCTGAAATCGAGGCGAAGATGCCCACGTTCGGAGCCAAGCTTGAGGAAGTTGTCGTCCATGGCGCACCGGATGCTGCGGAGCGTGCCGAAAAGCTGCTTTTCGAGATGGCCGACCTTAGGTTCAAGGCTGGCTTGCCCGCAATGGTATTGGCTGCTGCTGCTGGCCTGGGCGCTTGGGAATACCATAATGGCAGCAGTCAACAATCTGCTCGCGCCGTACCGTCCCGAAGGAGACAGCTCTGAATGTGGCAAAGCAGTTGGGGGACCGAGCTAAATCCGGGCTGGGACCCGACCAGGCGGGAGGCCAGACGGTCTCCGTCTGAGGATTGAAAGCGTGAATCTGGATTTAACCCAAATTCCGATTTTCGGAATTTGGCCATCGAGCCGAAACCGGCCTCGAATACTTTCGAGGCACCTCTCCGTTCGAGAATTCCTGCCCACCTAGCCTACTCGCGCTTGGCGCCTGGCCCAGGCGCCCTTCAACTCGCACTCACACTCCTCTCACTGCTGGCCGACAAACTCCGCGGTGACGTCTTCGAATTTCGATGCGGTTCCAATATCGGGCAGGGATCCGACCAGGTAGCAGTTGCGGGTTACGAGCGAATTCGACTGCAGGTCCCAGACCATCAGGCAACGGAGCCGGGAGGGATCGACCCAGATCCGGGCCAGTTTTCGTCTCCTGGCTGCTGCAGCCCCTTCTGCTTCTCCCCGTCTCTCCAGGTAAGCCTCGATCTGCGCTTTGGTCGGGTTCAGCGTTGGCAACGCGATATAGCGGAGAGTCGGACCATGCCGTGTTCCGGCTTGGAGCTCGGCGTTGAGCCGCTGCACCTGTGCTTGTACTTCTGACTGCTGAGCGGCACTGCTCTCGGAGATTGCCAGGTAGATAGCCGACGGTCCGCTATGTCCGAACAGCCCGGCGTCTGCGGATACGGGGCATAGCGCAAAGAGGGCGAGTGCGAGTGTGAGTTTGGCGTTCGGCGTTTGGCGTTCGGCGTTCCGCGTTCCGTGTCTACGAGCCCGCGAAACACGCGAGGGAACGCGAAAACTGCTGAGACAGGCATATGGTTGCCACTGCCGTTTGGTGCTCATATTTCCACTCAAATTTTAGCGCTCTTTCGCGTGTTTCGCGGGCAATCTGCCGTTTCACCGCTTGCGTTCCGCGTTTGGTCGGGCGCCCGCCGGAACGCCAAACGCCGAACGCCGAACGCGAAACTCACACTCACACGCACACTCATGAGGGCTTGAGTACGCCTTTAACGATCTTGCCGGAATGCATATCGTCGAAGACACCACGCCAATCACTGAGCGGGACAACGCGGCTCAGGATCGGGTCGACGTCGATCCTGCCGCTCCCGAGCAGGGAAATAACGGACTCCCAGATTGGCCAGTTGTGAGAGAAGCTGCCTTGCAAGGTCACGGCCTTTTTTACCAATTGATCCAGTGAGGCATTAAAGGGCTGCGGTCCCCAACCGACCTTGGTGATCTGGCCGGCTGGGCGTACGATATCGAGCGCGAGCTTAAGCGTAGCCGACACGCCTGCCGCATCGATCACCAGGTCGAAGCCGTAACCGTCGCCAAAGTTACTAACCCAATCGCTGATATCCTCATTGTGCGCCCCAAGAGTGGTCTGAGCGCCGATCTGCCGAGCCACTTCCAACCTTTCGGCATCCGCGGGTACGCCAATTACCAGGAGGTGACCGGCTCCGCTCAGTTTAGCCATTATGGTGCAGAGAAGCCCGATTGGTCCTGGGCCGATAACAGCGACGGAGTCTCCCGGCCGAATATGGGAATTGCCGCAAACGGCATTGTAGGCGACACAGCAGGGTTCGGTCAGCGCCGCCTTTTCGAAGCTCAACGAAGCCGGCAAATGGTGCAGGCAGCGTTCAGGGACCCTGACAAATTGGGCCATCGCGCCATTTACTCCAAAACCGAATCCGACCCGGTTCGGCTCAAGGTTATAAAGACCTCGTCGCAGCAAGGCCGAGTCGGGAGGGAGTCCTGCTGCCGTTTCACTGGTGACACGGTCCCCATCCTTGAAAGCGCGGACGTGGCTTCCAGTTTTTGCGATGACGCCGGAAAACTCGTGACCCAGGATCACCGGATACTTTAGCCGCCCCTGCTGCGTGCCAGTATAGACATGAACGTCAGTTCCGCAGACGCCCACAGCCTGAACCGCGAGCAGAACGTCCTCCTCGCCAATGTCGGGAACGGGTACTTCCCTGAGTTCAACCGAATAAGGATCCTTCGCGTAATTAACCAGACCGGTCATACTAGCAGTCACGCCGGTTACTATGCGTGGATGACGTTTGGCTCCGCAACCTCTAACCCGCATTTTCAGGAAAAATGCGCCCGAAGGGCCAAACGTCGGTAGGGACGCGCTTTGTCGCGTCCTGAAACCCTGACGGCGGCCTCCCCATCAAAATGCGCAAAATGATTATTCAAACGAAAAAGCAGCTGTATGCTCGCCAGCAGGCGGTATGACGGCTCTGAGCCTCAGGCGGATCTCCCTACCAATATTGACTTCGAAATATGACGGCACCCGATTCCAGCGCGACCATGGCGGTGTTCCTCGACCTGGAGAACATCGTCCTCGGAGCCCGCGATGCCAATTATTCAGCTTTCGACATCCAGAAGGTCCTGGAACGCCTCCTCCTGAAAGGCCACATCGTCGTCAAGAAGGCGTACTGCGACTTTGATCGCTACAAAGAGTTCAAGCGGGGACTGCACGAAGCCGCATTTGAGCTCATCGAGATCCCTCACCTGCGTCAATCGGGCAAAAACTCGGCCGACATCCGCATGGTCGTGGATGCGCTTGATCTTTGTTATACGAAGGGTCACGTGGACACATTCGTGATTATCAGCGGCGACTCCGATTTTTCGCCGCTGGTGAGCAAGTTGCGGGAGAACGCAAAGACTGTGATCGGCGTTGGCGTCAAAAATTCCACAGCCGACCTTTTCATCAGCAATTGCGACCAGTTCCTTTATTACGATGACCTGGTTCGTGCGGAATCGTCGAAGAGGCGAAGGCGGAGCACGCCAGCCGGCGCCCCTGCCTCCACGGCTGCTGCGGTTGAGAGCAAAGGCCCCCCCGCTGCCGAGGCCCTGGACATCGTGGTGGAGACGCTTGAAGCGATCACTCAGGAACGGGAAGAGGACGACGATATCTGGGGTTCCATGATCAAGCAGGCTATCAAGCGACGGAATCCCGGGTTCAATGAGCGTGCTTATGGATTTCGATCGTTCAACGACCTGCTGTTGGAGGCGCAAAAACGCGGGTTGGTGAGATTAGAAGCCGACGAGAAATCCGGCGGTTATACGGTACGTCCGGCTGAGTAGGGGCCAAAGAATTGAAATGAAAACTCTCCTTGCCTTGGCGCTGTTCGCGACAGCCGCCAGCCTTTACGCTGATCCCCCCACCCAGGCGAACGCGCCTGCCAAGCCGATCGCCGCTTTTCTGGATCAGCCGCTGTCGGCCTGGACAGGTTACTATGGTAATCCGAAGTCTAACGACGGCCTGACCACGGTTTTTCAGACTACGCGTGCGACAGCTTATGTAGTTCTGGGTAAAACCGGCCTGGCGGAATGCGCTTCCTTTGTGGCAAATAACACGGACATCAACCGGTTGGTTGACATCGTAACAGAAGTTTGTCGTTCAGCGGGTCTTAACTATAAGGACGATGCCCAGGGCCCGAATGGCACGATTCATCGGTATGAAAGCCAGAACGGAGCGATTCGGGCTGCGGTTGCGGCCAAGCCGCCACAGCTCCTGGTCATCGTACAAACGAAGGATTTCAGCGCGACAGACAGTTCGCCCTATACTGCGGCGCTCTGGAAGTAGAGCGGCGATGAGTGCGAGTGTGAGGATCTAGAATCTAGGAGACCCCCAAACCCCAGACGCCAAACGCGGACCGCAAGCGGTGAAACGGCGGATTGCCCGCGAAACACGCGAAAGAGCGCTAAAAATTTGAGTGGGAATATGAGCACCAAACGGCTGTGGCAACCGTACGCCTGTCTCAGTAGTTTCGCGTTCTTTCGCGTGTTTCGCGGGCTCGTAGACGCGGAACGCCGAACGCAAAACTCCAAACGCAAATTAGCATATGCCCTATTCCAAAGTACTCATTGACTCTGACCAGAACGTCTCTGTGAAGGAGTGGAAGCTTACCCCTGATGAGGCGGGCGACCTTTCCGGTACGCTCAAATGGAGTGTAACAAAGCGGAGGCTGGCCGGCGGCCGGCAAGAGGGAGTCGACATTGTTGAGGTTGACAATGGTGTGATGAGATTCACCGTCGTTCCCACGCGCGGCTGCAATATCTGGACCGCCAATGCTGGCGATCTGCGCCTGGGCTGGGATTCCCCGGTCTCGGAGATTGTCCATCCCCAATTTGTCAATCTGACCGAACGGGGCGGCTTGGGCTGGCTGGCGGGCTTTGGAGAATGGATCTCCCGCTGCGGCCTGGAATCCATGGGTGCTCCCGGTCTGGATGGCAACCGACCTCTGACATTGCATGGCCGGATTAATTACATTCCGGCCAGTTATCTCGAGGTGCGTTATGAGGTCTCCGCGGTTCCTCGAATCGTGCTCCGAGGAATTGTGAATGAAACTCTTATGTTCGGACCGCAACTGCGGTTGACCACGGAAATTTCCAGCGCAATTGGCGACCGGGCATTGACGCTGGGTGATACGGTGACCAACTTGGCCGACGCGCCGCAGGAGATGCAACTCCTTTACCATCCCAACTTCGGCCCCCCTTTGCTGGGAGCAGGAGCGGAGTTTGTCGCGCCGGTCAAGAAGGTTGCCCCGCGAGATCGGCGCGCGGCGGAGGGCGGCATGGCTCGATGGAACGCCTATACCGGGCCGCATGCGCCAGGCTATTCCGAACAGGTCTATCTCATGGAGCTCTACGCCGATGATAATGCCATGACAGAGGTCTTGCTTAAGTCGCCAGACGGAGCGAAAGGCGCCGCCATCTCCTTTAATATAGGCGAATTGCCGTACCTGAGCCTCTGGAAGAACGAGGCGCCGCTAAAGACCGGCTATGTTACAGGGTTGGAGCCGGCCACGAGTTACCCCTACCCAAAGCCGGTGGAGCGCTCGGCAGGCCGGGTGCCAACGCTGGCTGGCGGAGAGAGTTATCATAGCAGGGTTACATTCAGGGCTCTCGTCTCGGCCAAGGAAGTGCAGCAGGCGATCAACAGGATCAAGGGTCTGCAGAAGGCGAGTCCGGAAGTGAGAGGGACACCGTTGAGGGACGATTAGGTCAGGAGTCAGGAGCCACAATCCAGAAGTCAGGAGCCAGAATCCAGAAGTCAGAACTCGAGGAACTAGATTTACCTTCGAAATCCGGTCACCTCATGCTTTTGTCGCGGCATGACTGCAAAATCCTTTCAAGATTTAATCGTATAGCAAAGGCTCACCGATACGTGCTCTCAATTTACAAACTCACTGGCAGCTTTCCAAAGAGCGAGTTGTTTGGCTTGACGACTCAGATGCGCCGAGCTGCGACGTCGATTCCAGCGAACATCGCGGAAGAGGTCAGCAAGCTTCTGGAGGGATATATTCGGGCAATTGAGCGCAGCACAAGCTAGGATTCTGACTCCTGAATTCTGGATTCTGGCTCCTGACTCCTCCTCAAAACGGCAGCGCCGGCCTGGCCACCCAATAGAAAACTGCCCCTACTCCACATTCCGCAACGAGCAGCACGGCCATAGTGGCGATGTGCCGCCAGCGGCGGGTCATCATTTTCTGACGGTGCAAAGCCTGCCCGATCAGGACAACCGCTGCCGGGACAATCCACTGGAGCCAGGCCACTCCCGGGGGGAGGTCCGCATACACGCTGCAGTTCAGCAGCAGTAAAAAGTGGAGTATGAGCGTGATCTCCACAAACCCGCGACCCAGAGCTGAAGAACGTACCGCAAGGTAGACGGCTACGACCGCAACCGCGCCGGTAACGGCGAGTTCCGCCAGCATCGCCGATCCCGCGAAGAACGACAAAGCCGCGGTAATCAGAAGTGGGACCGCAAGCAGCACAGGCGCCCGCACCGAAGCGGTTTCAAACTCCTTGTGCAGGA